>Ga0307436_1000701_pt1 | contig 15735 bp, 16 predicted proteins | sample SalMarWE160440MG_FD_202513 | JGI IMG/M metagenome (GOLD analysis project Ga0307436, IMG submission 202513) | Salt marsh sediment microbial communities from the Plum Island Ecosystem LTER, Massachusetts, United States - WE1604-40 | ecosystem: Environmental > Aquatic > Marine > Intertidal zone >...
CCTCCGCCGCCGTTCGGGGTGCCAGGATTGTGGCCGCCCTCCGCGCCGCCAGGCGATCTTGCCAGAATGCCGCCAGGCTGCAAGAAATCACTTTGGTTTGGGGTTCATCTGGGGAATCCCGGTTTATATAGTCCGGTTGAACCACGAGACCTTCCGGCACGCCAGCCTTTGAAGACTCTTCCATGCTTACAAGCTGTGCGAGATCGATTGTCGTTTCGTCTTTCTTTAGTTCGAGTTTTTTGCCGTTTGGCAGCATCAGGACGACATAGCTTTGGTTCGGCACCAAGTCTCCGCTGAGCAAGACGGACAATCGGCCGATATGCTTTTTCGGCATGTAGATCGGCAGCACGTATTGTGGATTGCTCGGCGTCAGCACAAAATTGCCAACGCTCAGTGCGCCAATCTCAGTAGTGCGCAATTGCGAAAGCATATTCTTGATCGGTTCGAGGAGGCGATTCTTATCACTTTTCAGCTCCTCTATCGTCGCAGTGACAATGATGTCCCTGGTTTGCTCCTTTATGTAGCCCCATGACCAATAAATTGCTCCGCCACCGACCGTGAAAACCGCAATAACGATGGACTCGATTGCTCTTCTTTTCAGGAGATCGAGGAAAGAGCCAATCGTAACCGTCACGGGAGCAGGAACACGGCTGCGCTCGGCGCCAGCGCTGACCGCTTGCGGTTTTTTCGGTTTGTTTTTGCGACGCGGCTTGGCACTCATGACCGACCGCTAGAACTAATTGCCGCTGCTACTTATGCTAGCATATTACCGGCGCCTATCAAGAGTCGTATCGCTTGACCGGCTTTGCCGGCCTATTCTTCCGCCGGCCCTCAGTGACTTCGAATTTATGGCTGTTACAGATCACACCATCATACGCTGCCCGTGGCCGAAGCAAGACCCGCTTTACGTCGCCTATCACGACGAGGAATGGGGCGTGCCGGAATTTGACGACCGTGCGCTCTATGAGAAGCTGATGCTCGACGGCTTCCAGGCCGGGCTGTCGTGGATCACCATCCTGCGCAAGCGCGACAATTTCCGCCGCGCCTTCGACGATTTCCAGCCGGAAAAAATCGCGCGCTACCCGAAACGCAAGATCGAGCGGCTGATGGGCGACGCCGGCATCGTGCGCAACCGCGCCAAGATCGAGGGCGCGGTCACCTCGGCGCGCGCATATCTGAAGATCATGGAGAGCGGCCCCGGCTTTTCCAACTTGTTGTGGGATTTCCTCGACGGCCGACCGAAGCGCAACAATTTCCGCAGCATCCGCCAAGTGCCGGCGGAAACCGAAATCTCGCGCAAGATGTCCAAAGAACTTGCCGGCCGCGGCTTCAAATTCGTCGGACCGACCATCGTCTACGCTTTCATGCAGGCGGTCGGCATGGTCAACGACCATCTGGTGAGCTGTCACCGCCACGCCGCCTGCGCGAAGCTCACCAGACGCCGATGAGCAAGGCGCGCAAACCAGTCAAGTCCGCGACCGCGTCCCGCGCCTGGCAACGCATGCTGTCTGGCCGCCGGCTCGACCTGCTCGATCCCTCTCCGCTCGACGTCGAGATCGAGGATATCGCGCATGGCCTCGCGCGCGTGGCGCGCTGGAACGGCCAGACCAAGGGCGCACATATCTTCTCGGTCGCCCAGCACGCGCTGCTGGTGGAGGCGCTGGCGCGAGCGAAGGTGCCGCGGCTCGATGCCACTGGCCGCCGCGCGGTGCTGCTGCACGACGCACCGGAATACGTGATCGGCGACATGATCTCGCCCTTCAAGGCGGTGATCGGCGACGGCTACAAGGCGGTCGAGCGCCGGCTGCTGGCTGCCATCCACCTGCGTTTCGGCCTGCCGACCAAGCTGCCCGAACGCTTGACGGAGCTGATCAAGGCCACCGACCGCAGCGCGGCCTATTTGGAGGCAACGCGGCTCGCCGGCTTCGATCCGGCTGAGGCACGCAAATTTTTCGGCCAGCCACCGAAGTTTTCGGCCGCGATCGAGCGCGACTATCTGACGCCCTGGCCGGCCGGGACCGCGGAAAGGCGTTTTCGCGAGCGGCTGGAAAGGCTCATGCGGGCTTGAACCTTTTTTATCGAATTCGCGTCATAGATATGACGCAGAAACCAACGATAGCGCCGCCATGATCCATGTCTGCTCGCTCGCACGCCTCTATGCCACGGTCGACCAGACCGGGGCGCGCCATATCGTCACTTTGCTACGGTTCACAGACCGGGTCGAGCGGCCGGCCCAGATCGCGCCGGAAAACCACCTGGTGCTCAACATCGACGACATCAGCATGCCGATCGAGGGCTACACCGTTCCCGGCGACGAACACGTGGCGCGGCTGATCGACTTCGTCGGCAGCTGGGACCGCGCCGCGCCCATGGTGGTGCACTGCTTCGCCGGCATCAGCCGCTCGACCGCAGGCGCCTTCGTTGCGGCCTGCGCGCTTAATCCGGCCCGTAACGAGACCGAGATCGCGCTGGCGATCCGGCGCGCCTCACCCACCGCGCAGCCGAACGCGCGCATCGTCTCGATCGCCGACCGCCTGCTTGCGCGCGACGGCCGCATGGTACGCGCGGTCGAGGCGATCGGGCCCGGCGATGTTGCCATGGAAGGCAATCCGTTCAGGCTTGATATCGCGTGACGGCCTGACGCAGGCCGCGAATGGATTTTATTTCGGCCGCCGCGACGCGGCCTTTTTCTTTTCGCAAGCGCGCATTACGCATGAACCTGAGCGCGTTCTGGTGCGACTACCACAAAATGGTGGTGCTCATGGACCAGAACCAGGTTTTCCCGCTCAAACCATCGATGGCGCCAACCGGCCCGACGACGCCGGGATCCGATCCGCTCATTCGGCGAATTTGGCCGCCAGTCCTGGTAGGTTTGGGACTGGGGCTAACCGTGGCTTGGGTCGCTCTTATGGCGTACGGCCTCGTCGTCTTGCTCGCGCTGCCACTATAACGCCTGATCGTGATAAGCATTTGGCCGGCCCAGTCGGGCCGGGCCGTTTGCTTTTTCGCTGTTGTCATCCCCTTTCACGCAGATGAAAGTAGCCCCGCCCGCAATTGAGCGGGGCTACCTGAACACAAAGTGCCGGGGTGTGGCTCAACCCAACACCTGTGTTCAGCATTTTGGTCGCTTCGGTCTGACGAAAGGTTCACCATTTTCCGCAAAAAATAAGTGCTTTGATCAGGCCTGGCTGACGCCAGCCATGGCCCCTCAATGGACATCGCAGGACAGCCGAAATAGGTTCGCTATCAACCTCTTGGCGGACCTTGACCAGCCGCTACCGAGCAAATTTAAGACTGAACAGCACAAATAGGTGCCGTACCTAAGCGGAGGGTGGGGTGAACGGTATAAAGTATGGGGTGGTGTCGCCCGAGGTTCTCAACGCACAGAGCGGCCTCGATTTCCTCAAGGCGATCATCGCCGGCACCCTGCCGCAGCCGCCGATCTGCGAAACGCTGGGTTTCCATCTGGTCGAGGCCGAAACGGGCCGGGCGGCCTTCGAGGGGCTGCCAGAATTCCGCCATTACAACCCGATCGGCACCGTGCACGCCGGCTTCACCGCGACGCTGCTCGATTCCGCGCTCGGCTGCGCGATCTTCTCGACTCTGCTCAAGGGCGATGCCTGGACCACGCTCGAGCTCAAGCTCAATTTCGTCCGCCCGCTGACCAAGGACACCGGCCCGGTGCGCGCGGAAGGGCGCATCGTGCATCGCGGGCGCACGGTTGCCACTTCGGAAGGCGACCTGAAGGACCGCGCCGGCAAGCTATACGCCCACGCCACGACGACGTGCATGATTTTTCCGGCGAAGGCTTGAGGCGGTTTCTATTTGCGCATGATCTTATCCGAAAACCGGTTCCCACTTTTCGGGATCATGCGCTAGAACCGGTTGGCCGGAATTTTGAAATAGCTGCGCCCATCGCTTTCCGGCTCGGGCAGACGGCCGCCGCGCAAATTGACCTGCAGCGCGTGCAGCATGCGGTCGGGCAGCGACAAGGTCTTGTCGCGCTCGGTGCGCAGCTTGACGAATTGATCTTGCGTGACGCCGTCCTTGACGTGGATGTTCGCCGCCTTGTGTTCGGCGACGGTTGCCTCCCATTTCGGCTCGCGCCCGCCCTTGCAGTAGTCGTGGCCGACAAACAGCCGCGTCGATTTTGGCAACGCCAAGATCGCCCGAATCGAGCGGTAGAGCTGGGCGGCATCGCCGCCGGGGAAATCGGCGCGCGAAGAGCCTGAGTCCGGATACATCAGCGTGTCGTGCACGAGGGCGGCATCATCGCCGACCACATAGGTGATCGAGCCCAGCGTGTGACCGGGCGACAGCATGACGCGGACGGGAAGCGTGCCGAGCTGGAACGTATCGCCGTCCGCGAACAGGCGATCGAATTCGGCGTCGGCATCGAAGGCCTTGGGCAAGTTGTAGATCTCACGCCACAGCACGGCGATCTCGCGCACCTTCTCGCCGATCGCCTGCTTTGCGCCGAGCTTGTCCTTGAGGTATGCCGTCGCCATGAAATGGTCGGCGTGCGGATGAGTGTCGAGCACCCAATCCACCGAAAGACCACGCTCCTCGACATGCTTGAGGATCTCGTCGGCCGCGCTGGTGTCGGTGCGCGCCTGGCGCGGATCAAAATTCCAGACCGCATCGATGATCGCGGCCTTTTTGGTGCGCGGGCAGCTCACCACGTATTGGATGCTGCCGGTGTCGGGCTCGTAAAAGCCGGTCACCTCCGGCGAATTGGGGCCGTGCGACCGGCTGGTCTGCTGATGGCTCATAGCTAGCGTTATAAGCGCGCCGGGACGCCGTCGGAAACCGATATACTCATTCGCTATCGGCGGCGAGCGACGGGCGCAGCGCCAGCGGGCCGCCGCGATGCGAGCTTCTTTGCACCACCTCCGCACGCTCCTCATGGCGATGGGTGAAATTGCAATAGGCAAAGCCCAGGCCCGCGATCGAGCCGCGGAAGCTTTCGCTGCTGGTCCGTTCCAGATTGAAGCACGGGTGGATCGGCAGGCCGCGCAGCGAGGCGCAAACCGCCGCGCCCCTCACCCGCAACGTGCCGGGCGGCAGCGCCGCAAAGCGAACGCGGCCGTGGCCCTGAAACTGGATGGAGCCGGCCACGGAGCCGTCGGCATAGACGAGGCCCTGGCCGCGGGTGCCTTCGAAACAGTGATAGGAGAAGGTCTTGCCAACGACGAAGCGGCGAGCCTCGTCCGCCGACATTTCGCCGGCCATCGCCGGCAGGGTCACCAACAGGCCGACCAGCATCGCAAACGCGCGCAACATCCCCGCCACTCCGACCGACGCCACCTACTGCGGCTTTTCTAGCCCAACCCTACCCAACATGCCGGGCTTTCGTCGATAAATCATGAACGCGTTTACCCGATCTTGACCACGATCCGGCCGCGAACCTGGCCGGCCAGGATGGCGGGCGCCTCTTTCAGGATTTCGGAAAGGCCGATTTCCCGGGTCATGGCGGCCAGTTTTTGCCGGTCCAGGTCGGTTTCCAGGCGTTTCCAGGCCTCCCGGCGCCGTTCGATAGGGCACATCACGGAATCGATGCCGTAAAGACACACCCCGCGCAGAATGAACGGGGCCACGGAAGTCGGCAGGTCCATACCGCCGGCCAGCCCGCAGGCGACCACCGCCCCGCCGTAGCGGGTCATCGACAACAGGTTGGCGAGCGTGGTGGAGCCCACCACATCGACCGCGCCAGCCCAGCGCTCCTTGGCCAGCGGCTTGGGCGGGCCGGCGAGCTCCTGGCGCTCGATGATCTCGGCGGCGCCCAGGCCCTTGAGATAGCCGGCCTCCTGCGCGCGCCCGGTGACCGCGTGCACGGTGAAGCCGCGCTTGGAAAGGATCGCGACAGCCACCGAGCCAACGCCGCCGGCCGCGCCCGTCACCGCCACCGGACCGCGCTCCGGGGTCAGGCCGTGGCGCTCGAGCGCCATCACCGCCAGCATCGCCGTGTAGCCGGCGGTGCCGACGCTCATTGCTTCGCGCGTGCTCATGCTGGCCGGCAGCGGCACCAGCCAGTCGCCCTTGACCCGCGCTTTCGCGCCAAAGGCGCCGAGATGGGTCTCGCCGCAGCCCCAGCCGTTGAGGATCACCTTGTCGCCCGGCTTCCAGGCCGGGTTTGTGGAGGCCTCCACGGTGCCGGCGAAATCGATGCCCGCGATCATCGGGAAGCGGCGTACCACCGGCGCCTTGCCGGTGACGGCGAGCCCATCCTTGTAGTTGAGCGTGGAATATTCCACCCGGACGGTGACGTCGCCGTCCATCAGATTGGCTTCGTCGAAATCGGCGAGCGCGGCCTTGGTGCCGGTCTCCGCCTTCTCGATCACGATCGCCTTGAATGTTGCCACTGAGCGCCTCGCTGCCGGTTGGAGCCGGGACCTTTTTGGCGCGCTGGGCGCGCACGCGCAAGCGCCGAAGTCGGCGGCTCATGAATAAGGCCCGCGCAGCATCAACTGCGCGGGCTTGCGAGTAAGTGCAGCTTTGGGTCGGGCGCGTTCCGCGCTCAACTGTTGTCGCGGCGGGTAAAGCCGGTATGGCGATCGATGATGAAACGCTCGACCACGGAATTGTCCTTGGTGACAATGTCGGCCGTGATCGTGTCGGCGTCTTTCTCCTTCACCTCGCCGAGCTTGAGCCGCGGATTACCGCGCCAAGCCAGCCAGCGTTCCATGCGGGTCTTCACGTCGTCGGTGGATAGGTTGAGCGTCTGATTGCCCTGGACGCCCGCCCTGGGGCCGTAGCCGGGACCGTATCCCTGCATCATGCCGGGGCCGTAACCGCCGCCCCAACCACGCATGTGATAGCCGGGGCCGTAGCCGCCGGCGGGGCCGTAACCGCCGCCTTGGGTGAAGGCCGGGCAGTTCCACTGTCCCGCCCTGGGTCCGCCGCCCCAGCCGCCCATGTGACCGTAGCCGCCCATCATGCCCCAGCCGCCAGGGCCATGCGCCGACACCGGCGAATTGTAAACCCACAACGCGCCGGCCAGCGCCACCGCAAGTCCGGCACCGATCAGTGTTCTTGCACGCATCGCATTTCTCCTTTGTGTTGGAATTCGTTCGGTGAGTTGCAGCCTTCGCTACCAGCCCATCATCCCATGGCCGTAACCGGACCCGTGCATCGCGCCGGGGCCGTAACCGCCACCCAAACCGCGCATGTGGTAGCCCGGGCCGTAGCCTTGCCCTTGGCCGTTGCCGGGGCCGTAGCCGCGCATGTGCCCATAGCCGGGGCCGTAGCCGCGCATCGGGCCGTACCCTGGTCCGTAACCGTTGCCAGAACCCTGGCTGTAACCGGGTCCGTAACCGCCCATCATGCCCGGGCCGTAGCCGGGGCCGTCCTGCGCGGACGCGGTGACGCCGTAAGCTCCGGCCGCAAGCGCGGCCGCAACGCCGAGGCTGATCAATGTGTTTCGCTTTCTCATCGGATTGCTCCTATTGCCTGCAACGGCTACTGCCATCGCTGAGCCGCATTAGGAGCGCGACCTGTCACTCAAATTTGTCGGCCGGACGCGATTTTGTGACCAAATGTGTCAGGGCGGCTATCAGCCAGAAAATGTTGCAATTATTTTACCCCAGACAGCCGGGTCTAAATTAGATTTGTTTTATGAATACCGGTCCACACATCCTGATCGTCGACGACCATCGCGAAATCCGCGACCTAGTGTCGCGCGCGCTCGGCAAGGAAGGTTTTCGCGTCAGCACCGCCGAAGACGGCAAGGCCATGCGCAAGGTGCTGGCCGATGCGCGCATCGACCTCATCGTGCTTGATTTGATGTTGCCAGGCGAGGATGGGCTGTCGCTGTGCCGTTCGCTGCGCGCCGACAGCGATATTCCGATCATCATGCTCACCGCCAAGGGCGACGAGGTCGATCGGGTGATCGGGCTGGAAATGGGCGCCGACGATTATTTGCCCAAGCCGTTCGGCAGCCGTGAGCTGATCGCGCGCATCCGCGCCGTGCTGCGGCGTAACCGCGCGCGCGAGCCCGCGGCCGAAAAGGACAAGCCCAAGCGCTACCGGTTCGATCGCTGGGCCTTCGATGTCGACCGGCGTGAATTGCTTGGGCCGGACGGCGTCGCGGTGCCGCTGAGCACCGGCGAATTCGATATGTTGCTTGCACTGGTCGAGCATCCGCAGCGCACCTTGAGCCGTGACCAGTTGCTCGACCTGGCGCGCCACCGCGCCGCCAACACCTTCGACCGCAGCGTGGACACGCAGGTGAGCCGCCTGCGCAAGAAGATCGAGCGCGACCCGGGCGAGCCGAAACTGATCAAGACGGTATGGGGCGGCGGCTACATTTTCACGCCCGATGTGAGCCGCGAATGACCCGCTTCCTGCCCAAGAGCCTGTTCGGCCAAACGCTCCTGATCCTGCTGCTCGGGCTCGTGGTCTCGCATGCGATCGGCGCCTGGATCTATGCCGGCGCGCGCGAGCAAGCGGTGCGTGCGGTGGGCGGATACGCGGCGGCGCAACGCGTCGCCAACCTTTCCCGCCTGGTCGAAGACGCGCCGCCCGATTGGCGTCCGCGCATCGTGGCAGGGCTGAGCGACCCCGGCTTCCGCGTCTCGCTCTTGGCCCGGGCTCCGGACCAATTGCCGGCCGACGCCGGGGGCGCGGCCAAGGTCATCGAGGACTATGTGCGCCAGCAGCTTCCCGAGCGGCCTGATCGGCAAGTCCGGGCCGCCGTGTTCGAGCCGACAGCAACGCGCGGCGGCGCGCCATTCGGATCGCCGTTCGATCGCCGGCCCCCGGCCGGGCCGATGGGCGGCATGGGCGGCATGGGCGGCATGGGCGGGATGATGCACCAGATGATGGGGCCGAACTTCGGGGTGTGGCGCGGCTTGCAGATCGCGGTGAAGCTGAGCGACGGTCAATGGCTGTCATTCGCCACCACGCTGCCGCGGGGGGCGCCGTCGGTGTCTTGGCAGTTCATTATTTCCATGGGGTTGATGGGCCTGATCGTCCTCGCCGTCTCGGTCTGGGCAGTGCGGCGCGTCACCGCCCCGCTGGGGATGCTATCCGCCGCGGCCGACCGGCTCGGCCGCGACGTCGCAGCAGAGCCGCTCGCCGAAGCCGGCACGATCGAGATGCAACGCGCCGCGCGCGCCTTCAACCGGATGCAGGAGCGGCTGCGCCGGGTGGTCGAGAGCCGCACCCAGATGCTGGCGGCGCTGTCGCACGATCTGCGCACGCCCTTGACGCTGCTGCGCCTGCGCGCCGAAGAAGTCGCCGATAGCGACGAGCGCGACAAGATGCTGGTCACGATCGGCGAGATGGACGAGATGATCGGGACGACGCTGGCGTTTGCCCGCGACGAGGTGCGCGTCGAGCCGCGCCGGCGCGTCGACGTCGCCGCGCTGCTCGCCAGCGTCGTCGACGATATGGCCGACGCCGGACTGCCGGTGACCATGGCGCCGGCGGCGCCGCTGATTCACGAATGCCAAGCGGGCGCGCTCAAGCGCGCGATCACCAACCTGCTCGACAACGCGGTGAAATACGGCAAGCGCGCCCAGGCGGCGATCATCGCCACAGCGAAGGCGATCGAGATCACCATCGACGACGAGGGGCCGGGAATTCCCGATGCGGAACTGCCGCGGGTGTTTCAGCCGTTTTACCGGGTGGAGGAATCGCGCAATCGCGACACCGGCGGCGTCGGGCTGGGATTGGCGATCGCGCAATCCATCGTGCAGGCCCATGGCGGTGAAATCACTCTCGCCAACCGGCCGGGCGGCGGCCTGCGCGCCTGCATCAAGCTGCCGGTTTAGGCAACGCTTCCTGCGATTGACGACGGCTGACGCCGATTGCAGCGAGGCCGGTTTTCACCAGATCGATCCACATTTCCCATAGCGGAATGAGGATTTGAGCGGCCAGCGCCAGTCCCATGCCGCCGCCGCTGATGAGCACGACATAGGCAAAGGCCGGGCTCAAATATTTGGTGAGCCACCAGGAGCCGATATCCACGATGATGGTTAGATAGGGGATGACCACGACGGTCACGCGCAACCAAATCGGCGTCTCGCTCAACGCAAAAATCCCGCCGGTGAGCATGAAGATCAGGCTGATGCCGAATAGATGGATATGCGAGACACGGGCGAGCGAAACAATGTCTTCGCCGGTATCGGTTTTGACCAGTTTCTTGATCGCGTCGTAGCTGGTGAGCGGCGGGAGCGACCGGTTGATTTGTGGGTTGTGGCAGCTCATGCAGTTGTGTTTGAAAATCGGGGCGACGGCCGCGTAGCCCTTCTTGGTCGCGCCCGTGTGAATCCAGTTGAGGATGCGCTTGCGCTCGTCAGGCGACGCCATGGTCGCCATCGGTCCCTTGAGCGCCATCTCCAGGCGCGTGTCGCTGGGCAGCCCGTGATATTGCTCGCTGATGTCCTCGACGACCGACTTTCCGGCGCCGAGATTTGGCTTGATATCCACCAGGAACAGCAACGACAACGCGGTCAAGTAGCCGATACCGACCACAATCAAAAAGCTACTGAACAGGGCACGGAAGGGTAAAGGCAGCCTACGCAACGTCATCATCGTCAGCATCGCTTTGTTGGAAGCGAGGAATGCCTGCCGCAATGCCGTCAGATGATGTCCAGGAGATCACAGGCAAACCGCTCGCACGAAGATCGTCTGTCAGACGCGATTGCCCCCGTTTCATAACTTTCAACGTGCCATTCGGTTCCGAGTTTCGCCTTCGACGGCGCCATCGGCTGGCGGTCCTCGAAGGGCAACGGATTATCGGCCGGCAGCCCTGCCTAAAGCGACTAGTGATTAGGCACGCAACGGCGCGCGGCGGATAGGATCAAACCCTGATCGGCGCCAGCCGCTCGATCGGCTTCTCGATGATCGGCAGGTTTATGATCGCCGAGACGACGCCGAGCGCCACCGACAGCCACCAGATCACGTCGTAGGAACCGGTGGTGGTGAACAGCAGCCCGCCCAGCCAGACGCCGAGGAAGCCGCCAACCTGATGGCTGAAGAAGGCGAAACCGAACAGCGTCGCCATCCAGCGGGTGCCGAACATGATCGCCACCAGCGCCGAGGTCGGCGGCACGGTGGACAGCCACAAGAGGCCCATCACCGCGCCAAAAATCAATGCGGAGGCGGTCGTCACTGGCAGGCTGATGAAGGCAATCACCGCGAGCGAGCGCAGCGTGTAAATGACCGAGAGCAGGTAGCGCTTGGGCATGCGGTCGCCGAGCCAGCCGGAGCCGATCGAGCCGATGATGTTGAACAGGCCGATGACGCCGAGCGCCCAGGCGCCGGCATCCACCGACAGCCCGCGGTCGACCAGATAAGCCGGCAGATGCACGGTGATGAACAGGAGCTGAAAGCCGCAGGTGAAGAAGCCGAGCACCAGCAACACATAGGAGCGATGCCCGAACGCTTCCACCAGCGCGTGACGCAGTGACTGCTGGCTGGCCTCATGCTGGCTGCTCAAGTCCATCGGCGGCGTGCGTACCGCCGCCGACAGCGGGATCATGGTGAGCGTGACGAAGCCGAAGGCGACCAGCGCGTGCTGCCAGCCGAACCACTCGATGAAGCCCACCGCCAGCGGCGAGAACAGGAACTGCCCGAACGAGCCGGCGGCGGTGCCGGCGCCGAACGCAAGCGAGCGCATGTGCGGCGGCATCAGCTTGCTGAAGGCGGCGAGGACAATGGTAAAGGACGAGCCGGCGATGCCGAGGCCAGCCAATACGCCGGCCGACAGATCGAGCATGGCGGGTGTGCGCGAATAGGCCATCAGCGCGAGACCGATACAGTAGAGCACCGCGCCGGCCGAGAGCACGCGCATGGAGCCGAAGCGGTCGGCGATGGCGCCGACGAAGGGCTGCGCGGTGCCCCACACGATCACCTGGATCGCCAGCGCCAGCGAGAATACTTCGCGACTCCAGCTGTTGGCCGCCGTCATCGGCGTCAGGAACAGGCCAAGCGCCGCGCGCGGCCCGAAGCCGATGGCGCCGATCAGGCAACCGCAAACGAGGATCACCATGGGCGTGCGCCAGGCGCCTGCCACGGCCGCGCTACGCGGCGCTGATTGCACTGCCATCTTCCGGGTTCCCGGCTCGACTATCCTGATCGTCTCGCCCCCAATCGGCGCGACGGTGCCGGGACCATATAGGCCGCGCCGTTCCCGCTAAAACGAATATTCGTGATCCAAGCCATTTGCGCCGCGCATGGCTCGGCGCGGAACGCGTTAGTTGCGCGGGTTTTCGCGCGTCCAGGCTTGCCCGTCCGGCGAGCGCAGCCATTCCCGGCTATGACTGACCGGCCACTCTTTTTCGAACAGCGCGGCTTCTTTTCTCGTCGCTTTCGCATCGCCCCAGGTCGGCTCATCGGCGCCGTCGCCCCAGGTGCGCGGGCGGTAGAAGGTGTGCACCCCGAGCGTGGAGATCTTCTGCATCTCGTTGACCCAGTCTGGATGCACCCAATAGGCATGATAATGGGTGGCCTTCGCCACCTCCGGCATCCACAGCTTGCCGGCGAGCATGTCGTGGGCGATGTGCTTGGCGCGCGCCCAGGCGGTCGGCTCGGTCACGACATTGGCGATGCCGTCGCAGGTGTAGCTGAACTGGCAGCCGCGGCTGTTACGCTCGTACACCACGCCGCAGACGTCGTTGGGATAGAACGGCGAGAACACGCGGTTCATCACCACCTGGGCGACGGCGATCTGGCCGCGCACCGCCTCGCCGCGCGCTTCGAAATAGACGGCGCTGGTGAGACACTTCTCGGCCTTCGCGAACGCCGCCCCCGTGAGCGCCAGCCGCTCGGCCGGCGACTTCGGCCGCTGATCGACGCCGGTGACCTCGCCCTTGTTGGCGATTGTTTCGCCGCCTTTGTCGACGCCGCTGTCGGAAGGATTAAGCGCCGCCAGCTTAATGTCGGGATCGCCGGACGGCGCTCTCATCACCGGCGCCTCGCCTGGCGCCCACGGCGTTATCGCCTCCGCCTCCTGTCCCGCGGCGATAGGTGCTGCGCCGAAATAGACCTGCGCGGCGTCCTTGGGTTTGTGCGGGCTTGGCGCGGCCTGCTTGGCTGGCGCGACATCTCCGTGCGGCAGACCGGCGTCGGGCGCCGCCGGCTGTTCGTCGGGCGCGGCGGCGAATTCGTATTTGGTGTAAGGATCGAAGCGCCCTGCGGTTTCGTCGTTCTCGAGCGGCGCCTCGGCCTGCGCGTTCGTAACCGGCTCGATCGGCAAAGCCGGCGGCAATGGCGGCATCGGCTGACGTGCGCGTGAGATCAGCGAGTCGCGCTTGTCCTTGCGATTGACGCTGGGAAATCGCAGCGGCGTAGTTGGATCGCCAAGCAGCTGCGCGCCGATCGACGCCGCGATGTCGGATGGATCGAAATTCGCCAGCGCGTAGACCGGTGGGTGCGGAATGGCGGTGCCGATCGGCCGCGGCATGCTGAAGGTGGCGGCATGAATGGTGCCGAAGGGCGAAGCGATGAGGTATTTGTGTGCGCGCGCGGTGACGCCGGGCTGGCGCACCAACAGCGCGCCGAGGTCGCCGAAGCCGATCGTGCTGGGGATGAGCGCGAACACCAGCGCGCAGAAACCGACCGCCGCACGCTTCCGCCGCCGCCCATGCGAAACTGCAAAGGATACGCTCAACGCCGCACCGCAAGGTCTTGCCGACGCCTGCCGCCCGGTGGCGACAATGCGACAGGTTTTTTTATGAACCGATTAACCTTGCGAAGGCGTTAACCGCGGCCGCGCCGGAACGACGCGCGGCGGGCGATCTCCAGGCGGGCGCGGTGGATTGCGGCCGTGCGACGCCTCGGTTCCGCAGGCGGAATTCGGAAACAGATGTTAACCATATCGCAATCACCGCCGCCGATATTGCCGCGATATTACTTCCCGCGGTCGGCATGCCTTTATCCAGTCCCCCCGCAATCATGACCGGCCAGGCGATGCTGATCGCAGGCTCGAGCGTCGTCGCGCTGCTCGTCGTTGCCGGTATTCTCTACCGGCGCGCCGGCGCGCAAAATCGCCGGCTCACAACCGCGCTCGACAATATGTCACAGGGCCTGTGCATGTTCGACGCGCAAAGCCGCATCGTCGTGTGCAACAGCCGCTATCTCGCAATGTACAGTCTGTCGCCGCGGATCGTGCGGCCCGGCTGCACGCTGCGAGAGCTGATCCAGCACCGCAAGGATACCGGGCTGTTCACCGGCGACGTGGACGCCTATTGCCAGCGGATCCTCGACAGCGCGCGTTCGGGCTCGGACAGCGGCTTTTACGTCCCTGCGAGCGACGGCCGCATCGTGCTCGCCAAGAACACGCCGCTGGCAAATGGCGGCTGGCTCTCCACCCATGAGGACGTCACCGTACAGCGCCAGGCCGAGCAGGAGCGCGCGGCGACCCGCGAGCAGGAGCAGCGCCGCGCGGCCGTCGACGCAAGTATCGTTTCGTTCCGGCCGCAGGTGGAGACCTTGCTCTCGAGCGTGAGCGACAGCGCTGCCTCCATGCGCTCGACCGCTGGTGCGTTGCTCGGCTCCTCCAAGCAGACCACGCAGCGGGCGACCAGCGCGGTGGAGGCATTCAACGAGGCTTCTACCAATGTGGAGACCGCGGCTATCGCCGCCGGAGAATTGTCACACTCGATCGCCGAGATCAGCCACCAGCTCAGCCATACCAGCGATATCGTCGGAATTGCGACCGAGGAGGCGCGCTCGACCGACGGCGAAATCGCGGAGCTCGCCGATGGCGCCAACAAAATCGACGACGTGGTCACGTTGATCCGCAACATCGCCGGGCAGACCAATCTGTTGGCGCTCAACGCAACGATCGAGGCCGCACGCGCCGGCGAAGCCGGCAAAGGTTTCGCGGTGGTCGCCTCTGAGGTCAAGTCGCTGGCGGTGCAGACCGCCAAGGCAACCGAAGAAATCGCCAGCCACATCCTGGCGGTGCAGGATTCGACCTCCGGCGCGGTCGACGCCATCCGCCAGATCGCCGCGCGCATGCAGGAAATCAATCAATATACCGCGGCGGTGGCGGCCTCGGTCGAACAGCAGAATGCGGCGACTGGGGAGATTTCGCACAATGTCGCCAGCGCCGCCGACAGCACCGGCCATGTCGTGGCGGTGCTGAGCGAGGTAACAAACGCCGCCACCGAGACGCGTTCGTCGGCGGAGATCGTACGCGATGCCTCGCAAACCGTGGAGACGGCGGTCGCCGGTCTGCGGCTCGAGGTGGAAGATTTCCTCGCCAAGGTGGCGGGGTAGGTTTCCCGTCGTCCCGGGCGAGCCAACGGGTCCGCGCGAAGCGCGGCCCGATGATAAACTCCGCGAGGCCCGGGCCCCATACTCCGAAGACCATCGATAGGCTGATGCGTATGGGTCCCCGCCTTCGCGGGGACGACAACTTACGCCTGGCCCTCCGCGGCCTTGCCCAGAGCCGCCTGTGCGGCGGCCAGCCGCGCGATCGGCACGCGGAACGGCGAGCACGACACGTAGTCGAGTTTGGCCGCGTGGCAGAAGGCGACCGAAGCGGGATCGCCGCCATGCTCGCCGCAGATGCCGACCTTCAGCTTCGGCCGCGCCTTGCGTCCGCGCGCAACGCCGATATTGACCAGTTCGCCGACGCCCTGCTGGTCGATCGACACGAACGGGTCGGCGGGCAGGATGCCGCGCGCGGTGTAGATACCGAGGAAGCTCGCCGCGTCATCGCGCGAAATGCCGAAGGTGGTTTGCGTGAGATCATTGGTGCCGAAGGAGAAGAATTCGGCCGTT
>Ga0307436_1000702_pt1 | contig 15724 bp, 9 predicted proteins | sample SalMarWE160440MG_FD_202513 | JGI IMG/M metagenome (GOLD analysis project Ga0307436, IMG submission 202513) | Salt marsh sediment microbial communities from the Plum Island Ecosystem LTER, Massachusetts, United States - WE1604-40 | ecosystem: Environmental > Aquatic > Marine > Intertidal zone >...
ATGACCGTGAAGCCCTTGGGGCCCCACCAGTGCTTCAGGCGCTCCGCATCGGTGAAGCATTTCCACAGCAGGTCGCGCGGCGCGTCGAACACCCGCGACATGACGAAATCTTTGCTTGCCTGGCTTTCGGCCATGTCTCGTCCTCCGCTGCAAATCAGGCTTATTGCGCCGCGATGACCATCCAGCCGACGCCGAACTTGTCGGCGACCATGCCGAAGCGCGGCGAGAAGAAGGTCTTGGTCAGCGGCATCGTTACCTTGCCGCCGTCGCTAAGTGCGTTGAACAGCCGGTCGACCTCGGCTTCGTCCTTGCCGGTGATCGACAGCGCAAAGCCCTGGAAATTCGGGTTGCCGGTGTTGCGGCCGTCGGAGCCCATGACTGCGGTGTCGCCGATCTTGAACGAGCTGTGCATCACCTTGTTCTCGGAACCGGGCATACACATGGTCGGGTCGGGACTGTCCTTCCAGCGCATTAGCATTTCGACTTTGGCGCTGACCGCCTTCTTGTAAAACTCGAGCGCCTCCTCGCAGCGGCCGTCAAAAAACAGATAGGGCTGCACTTGCATGTCGTCCTCCTCGCAGGTTGCCCGCCGGGCCCTTTGTTGCGGTTTGGCGCGGGTTTTGGGGGATAACGCGCGCAGGGCCCGGCGGGGTCATTGACAAATACGTTGATATCAACATATTTGACCCGTGTCAAATCCTGCCGCCCTGCCGTTCGAGGCGACCCCGGTGGTGCGCGACTGCTGCCTGTGCCTGCACACCCAGCGGGCCGCGCGTGCGCTGGCGCGACGCTTCGACGAGGCGCTGCGGCCGCTCGACCTCACCAACGGCCAGTTCTCGCTGCTGATGTCGCTCAACCGGCCGGCGCCGCCCAACCTCGGCAGCGTCGCCGCCTTGCTCGCCATGGACCGCACCACCTTGACCGCCGCCCTCAAACCCCTGCAACGCCGCAGGCTGGTGACGGTTGCAGTCGATAAAGAAGATCGCCGCAGCCGGCTGCTGACCATCACCCCGGCCGGCCGCGCCTTGCTCGCCCAGGCCTTCCCGGCCTGGAAGAAGGCTCACGCCGCGGTCGAGCGCGAGCTGACCGGCGTTAAGCCCGACAAGCTGCGCGCCGCCTTGCGAGCGCTGTCCTAAAGCATTTGATATCATTGATTGCAATGATATCATTAAATTGCTAAATATCCGTCGCGCATAGGTATTCCGTCATGGCCTCGCTCACCGTCCGGCAGCTCGACGACAAGCTCAAGCGCCAGCTTCGGCTGCGCGCCGCCCGCCACGGCCGCTCGGTCGAAGACGAGGTGCGCACCATTTTGCGCAGCGCGGCCGAAGGCGAGCCGGCTACCGAAGCGCCGGCTACCGCCGCGCGCGCGCCGCAAGCGCAGCCGGCCCACGCCCGGCGCGTGCTGCTGATCATCGGCGGCGGCATCGCCGCCTACAAATCGCTCGATCTCATCCGCCGGCTGAAAGAGCGCGGGCTCGCCGTGCGCTGCATCTTGACCAAAGCGGCCGAGCATTTCGTCACGCTACTGTCGGCCGGCGCCATCACCGGCGAGCGCGTGTTTACCGACCTGTTCGACGCAGGCAGCGAATTCGACGTCGGCCACATTCGCCTCGCGCGCGACGCCGATCTCGTCGTGGTGGCGCCGGCCACCGCCGATCTGATGGCCAAGCTCGCCGGCGGCCATGCTGACGATCTTGCCACCGCGGTGCTGCTCGCCACGTCGGCGAAAGTCCTGCTGGCGCCGGCGATGAATCCGCTGATGTGGTCGAACAAGGCGACCCAGCGCAATCTCACCCAGCTCACCGCCGACGGCTTCACAATCGTCGGGCCGAACGAAGGCGAGATGGCGGAAGCGGGCGAGCGCGGCATGGGGCGCATGGCCGAGCCGCTGGAGATCGCCGATGCCGCCGGCAAGCTGCTGGCGCGCGCAACCGAGCAGCCGCTTCAGGGCAAGCGCGTGCTGGTCACCTCCGGCCCGACGCATGAACCGATCGACCCGGTGCGCTACATCGCCAACCGCTCCTCCGGCAAGCAGGGCCACGCCATCGCGGCGGCGGCAGCGCTTGCCGGCGCCGAGGTGACGCTGATCAGCGGCCCGGTCAATCTGCCCGATCCGCCCGGCGTCAAAACCGTGCATGTCGAGAGCGCGCGCGACATGCTGGCCGCAGCCGAGCGCGCGCTACCGGCGGACGTGGCAATCTTCGCCGCCGCGGTTGCCGACTGGCGCGTCGCCAATGCCGGGGCGCAGAAGATCAAAAAGGCGCAGGGGCAGAAAACGCCGGTGTTGTCACTGTTGGAAAATCCCGACATCCTATCCACCATCGCGCACCGCAAGACCCAGCGGCCGAAGCTGGTGATCGGCTTCGCCGCCGAGACTGAAAACATCGTCGCCAATGCCAAGGCCAAGCGCGCCGCCAAGGGCTGCGACTGGATCCTCGCCAATGACGTCTCGCCGGCCACCGGCATCATGGGCGGCGACCGCAACATCATCGAATTCGTCACCGCCGCCGGCGTCGAAGCCTGGCCGCCGCAGAACAAGGACGACGTGGCGTCGATGCTGATCGGACGCATCGCCGAAGCGCTGAAATAACTATCTACGACGCCTCGAAATTCGGAATTACGCACAGATGAATTGCCGCCGAAGGTTCTAGATTTCGGGAGCGCAAGCTAGGCTCGGCCCGACACGGTGCTCAAGGAGCCAGCTCGCGATGGTCGCAAATCTTAAACTCAAGGATGTCGCAGACGAGCTTTTTGGCGAGGTCGAGGTGCAAGTCCTGCGCCTGCCACACGGTCAGGATCTGCCGCTGCCGTCCTATCAGAGCGAACATGCGGCAGGGCTCGATCTTGTCGCCGCGCTGCCGGCCGACGCGCCGTTTCAGCTTGCGCCCGGCGCCCGCACGCTCGTCCCCACCGGCATCGCCATCGCACTCCCCAAGGGCCATGAGGCGCAAGTGCGGCCGCGCTCCGGGCTGGCCGCGCGCCACGGCCTCACCGTACTCAACGCGCCCGGCACCATCGATGCCGACTATCGGGGCGAGATCAAGGTGCTGCTGATCAATCTCGGCAACGAAGCGGTCGCCGTCACCCGCGGCATGCGCATCGCGCAATTGGTGATTGGGCCGATCATCCAGGCGCGCTTGTGCCAGGTGGGCTCGCTCGATGGGACTGCGCGCGGTCACGGCGGTTTTGGCTCGACCGGAGGTTGCTGAGGACAAGTCTCCAGTTTCGGGTAGACGGATAGATGACTGTCGCCTAATACCGCGGCAACTCGTTGCAATCGCGACCGGTGTCGATCTATGCCGCTGGTATCCCGCAAGGGCATTCTCGCCATTGCCGCTGTGATCGATGTCGCAGTCAACGCCCGCAGCCGCCCGGTCTCGGCCAAGGCGCTGGCTGCCCGCCACAAGCTGCCCCCGCGCCATCTCGAGCCGGTGCTGCAGGCGCTGGTGCGCGACGGCATCCTCAAAGGTATCCGCGGTCCACACGGTGGCTACGCGCTCGGACGCGAGCGCCGGCGCATCAGCGTCGACGACATCTTGCGCGCCGCCGGCAGCGCGGAAGAGCTGAGCGACCCCCCGCCACCGGCCTCGCTGCTGGTCAATGGCGTGGTGCAGCCGGCGCTGGCCGAAGCCGAGCGCCGCTTCTCGGCGGCGCTCACCCGCATCAATGTCGAGGACATGGCGCGGCGCGCGGAAGCGCTGAAATAGCTTCGCCGCACGGCCACTTAACCCATCCGTTCACGATCTGGACTCTTTCGGCTCGAGTCCCCGCGGGGTTAAAGTCGCCCGATTCGCGGATGGTGTGGCGGACACCGCCCGCATTCCTGGGGCAATCCTTCAATGCCGGAGACAATCCGGACGGCGAACGGGAGGCTGCGTTCTCGTCCGAAGCGGGGCGGTTTCCCCGCCGCCTTCGTTGTCGCTCTTGTTGCTATCGCGATTGGCACGCCGGCACACGCCGAGACCGGCGCCTGGGGCGCCGTCATCGACGCCATTCACGACGCCACTTTGATGCTCGGCCGCCAGGATATCGCCACGCTCATCCTCACCATCGCGCTCTTGTCGTTCACGGCGTTCGCAACGCTCGTGCTGGTGCGCGCCCGCCGCCAGGCCGAGCGCACGCACGCGGCCGCGCGCGACGAAGAAGCCGCCCTGCACGCCGAGATTGACCGGCTCAAGGCGCTGCTGCTGGCGGAGCCGCAGGTGCTGGTCGACTGGGCAGCGGCCGCCGACCAGCCGGACATCGTGGGCGACACATCGATCCTCGTTCCCGGCACCGTGCCAGAGCGCGTGCTGGCCTTCGGCGCGTGGCTGGAGCCGCCGGCGGCGCAGCAGATGGAACGCGCGGTCGAGGCGCTGCGGGCGGAAGGCCGCGGCTTCGTGATGACGCTGACTACCGCCGCCGGCCGCCCGATCGAGGCGGAAGGCCGCGCGGTGGCGGGCCGCGCCGTGCTGCGCCTGCGCGACGTCGGCGGCATCGAGCGCGACCTGGTCGATCTCGTGACCCGCCACGACAAGCTCATGGGCGATGTCGAGACCATGCGGGGCGTGCTCGACTCGCTGCCGGCCCCGGTCTGGGCGCGCAATTCGGACGGCCGGCTGATTTTCGTGAACTCCGCTTACGCGCGCGCGGTGGAAGCGGAAGACGCCGCCGACGCGGTGGCGCGCGAGCTCGAACTGCTCGACCGCGCCACGCGCGAAGAGGTTGAGCACGCCCGTGCCGAGGCCAAGTCTTACGCCGGACGGCTACCGGCGATCGTCGCGGGCCAGCGCCGCATCTTCGACGTGGTCGACGCCCGGAGCGGGGCCGGCACCGCCGGCATGGCCATCGACCGCACCGAAGTCGAGGCCATGCGCGCCGAGCTCGGGCGCATGATCGACGCTCACCGGCGCGTGCTCGATCAGCTCGCCACCGGCGTCGCCATCTTCGATGTCGACCGCAAGTTGACATTCTACAACACCGCCTTCCGCTCGCTGTTCGAGATTGATGCCGGTTTCCTCGACCAGATCCCGACTGATTCCGCCGTGCTCGACCGCCTGCGCTCGCTGCGCAAGCTGCCGGAAGAGCAGGACTTCCGGCTATGGAAGCAGCAGCTCTATGAGGCCTATCGTGCGGTCGAGCCGCAGGAGCACATGTGGCACTTGCCCGACGGCCGCACGTTGCGCGTCGTCACCACGCCCAATCCGGAAGGCGGCGTCACCTATCTCTATGACGACGTCACCGAGCGCCTCGACCTGCACCGGCGCTACGACGCGCTGATCAAGGTGCAGAGCGAGACGCTCGATCACCTGGCCGAAGCGGTGGCGGTGTTCGGCAGCGACGGCCGCGTGCGGCTGCACAACCCGGCCTTCCAGCGCATGTGGAAGCTTTCGTCCGAGGCGCTCGACCAGCATCCGCACGCCGAGGCGGTGACCGCCTGGTGCCAGGCGCTGCACGATGATGGCGCAGTGTGGCGGAACTTACGCGCCGCGGTGACGGCCATCGACGGCCGCGAGCCGATCGTCGCGCGCATCGAGCGGCGCGACGGCATGATGATCGACATGACCACCATGCCGCTGCCCGACGGCGCCACGCTGGTCACCTTCCAGGACGTCACCGATACTGTGAATGTCGAACGCGCGTTGCGTGAGCGCAATGAGGCGCTGGAAGCGGCCGACGAGATCAAGATCGAGTTCGTCCACCACGTCAGTTACGAATTGCGCTCGCCGCTCACCAACATCATCGGTTTTGCGCATTTCCTCGGCGATCCCGCCTTCGGCCCGCTCACCGCCAAGCAGCGCGAATATCTCGGCTACATCACCACCTCGACCAACGCGCTGCTCGCGCTCATCAACAATATTCTCGACCTCGCAACCATCGACGCCGGCGCCATGACGCTGAGCCTCACGCAAGTCGACATCCGCGCCAGCATGGAGGCGGCAGCCGAGGGCGTGCAGGACCGCCTGGTCAAGGACAACCTTACGCTCGACATCCGCGCCGCGCCCGCAATCGGCAGTTTCACAGCCGACGAGCGGCGGCTGCGGCAGATCCTGTTCAATTTGTTGTCCAACGCGGTCGGCTTCTCGCCGGCGGGCGGCACCGTCGTGCTCAGCGCCGAGCGGCGGCCCGACGCCGTGGTGTTCACGGTCGTCGACCACGGCCCCGGCATTCCGCCCGAATCGAAGGACAAAGTGTTCGACTGGTTCGAGACCGACTCGATGGGCTCGGGCCACCGCGGCACCGGCCTGGGCCTCTCGCTGGTGCGCTCGTTCGTGCAATTGCACGGCGGCAGTGTGACGATCGATTCCACGCCCGGACAGGGCACCACGGTGACGTGCTTGTTCCCGGTGGAGCAGAAAGCGGAGCGCAGCGCGGCATGATAGCCGCCTTGAGTTAGCCCGCCGCGGCGTTCTTTCGCTTTGCGGTCACATCACGGCCGATCAGTCGGGCGTAGCTCTCGACCGAGCGCGGCCGACCCGTCAGATAACCCTGCACCTCATCGCAGCCTTCCTGTACCAGGAATGCATGTTGAGCTTCGGTCTCAACACCCTCGGCCAGGATCGGAACATCGAGGCTATGACCGAGAGTAATAATTGCCCGGACAATCGCCATTGAATGATGGTTGTGCTCCAAATTGCCGATAAAAGCACGATCGATCTTGATTTTCCCGAATGGGAATGCGTGCAAATAGGATAGTGACGAATATCCTGACCCGAAGTCATCCATCGCGATCTGCACGCCGAGCGATTTAAGCCTGCGGAGGATCGATACCGCGCGCGAGAAATCGTCAATCAATACGCCCTCGGTGATTTCCAGTTCGAGTCGATCCGGAGCCAGGCCGGTTTCGAGCAGGATCGAATGAACAAGTCTTGGCAAGTCGCCGTGGTGGAATTGAACCGGTGAGACATTCACTGCAACTGTCAGCGGCCTCGGCCAAGAGGCCGCTTCGCGACAGGCTTCACGCAAAATCCATTCGCCCAAAGGAATGATGAGCTTGCTGTCCTCGGCAACAGGGATAAATATGCTGGGTGAGACCATGCCGCGGTTTGGACATTGCCAGCGGGCCAACGCTTCAAAACCGATCGTTTCTTTTGAGCTAATCTTCTGTTGCGGCTGATAGTGCAAGAAAAAATCGCCACGATTAAAAGCGGCCCGCAGATCGTTCTGCAAGTCGTGACGCTCTCGCAGCTGCGAGCCTATTTCCGCATCGAAAAACCGCATCGATCCGCGCATTTCCGCTTTGGCTCGATATAGCGCGGCATCGGCATTGGCGAGCAGCTCTTTGGCGTCGGTGCCATCGCTCGGGTAGACGGCGCCGCCGATGCTCACGCCGATCTGGATTCGATAGCCGTCGATCTCAAAATCGTCTCTAAAAGCAGCAAGCAGGCGCTCGCCGAGCGCCTTGGCGGTCTCCGGCTGCGGGCCGCTTGTTGCAACGAGTGTGAACCCATCGCCGCCGACCCGCGCAAGGAATGCGCCTGCGGCGGCCGTTTGCAAGCGACGGGCCGCCTCACACAGCAGACCGTCGCCAATCAAATGTCCGTAAACGTCATTGGCTTCTTTGAAGCGGTCGAGGTCAAGGCACAGAATGGCAAATTGCTCGCCGCTTTTTGACGCTTTATCGAGCGATTCGGCAAGATATTCGATAAAGGTCGCCCGATTAGGAAGGTCGGTCAATGAATCAATGTACGCCAGATACGAGATGTGTTGTTCCGCGCGTCGCCGCTCTGTCACATCTTCAAGAACGGTCAGCAAATATTGCGGCTTGCCGTTGTCGGTCCGAATGACGGTCTTTTTTGCCGTTACCAAACGGGTCCCGTTGCGGGACGTGAGGATCGGATGTTCGCGATTGGTCACCGCCTGGGTTGACTGCAACGCCTCATTGTCGCTTTGCACGATTATATCTGCGCGGTCCTTCGGATATAACTGGTGGGCGGTTTTTCCAATCAATGAAACGCGCGAATCGCCGGTAAGCTCTTCATAGGCTCGATTGAACAAAGTAAATCGGCCGGCGCTCGCATCCGTTTCGAGCCCTGCCACGTCCTTCACCATAATCGAGACCGGCACATGTTCGATGACCGTGTCGAGAAATTTCTTGGTGCGGCGAAGTTCGTTTTCGGTCAGCGTGACCTTGGTGATATCGTGGATAACGGCCAAGCGCGCTTGACGACCGGCGTAATTTAGAGTCCGCGAAAATACGATAACATCGATTGGGTTTCCGTCGGCCTTCCAGTGTTGCCCAATATTTCCGGTCATTTGAACGTCCGGCAATGTTCGCATATGTTGCGCAAAGCGATCGCGATCCGCGGCCGGACGCAAGCCCGCCACTGTCATCGCCAGAAATTGCTCGCGCGTATAACCATAGTGCGAGATGGCGGCCTCGTTGACCGCGATGAAACGCAAGTTCTCGCGATCGGTAACCCACATCGGCACGGGGTTGCCCTTAAAGAGCAAGCGGAAGGATTCTTCTCGGGCCTTTGCTTCGGTCACGTCTTCGTGTGTGGCCACCCACCCGCCGTGGGGCATTGGCTGGTGAACAACGGAAACGTAACGCCCATCGCGCAGCCGATTTACGATTTGATATGGATGATTTATCGATACTTCGTTGAGGCGATCCTTGAAGTAGTTTTCATGATCTTCCGGCGCGTTTCCGTTGGCAATTCGATGCTCCAGGATTGCGCGAAGCGATGTCCCGGGTTTTGTCTGCGCGTCATTCAATCCGTATAACTCGGCATAGCGTTTGTTGCAGACGATTAAACGCTGCGATGCGTCGAACAGGCAAAGTCCCTGCGACATGTTTTCAAGCGCCGCGTCGAGTTGCAGCTTTTGCTGCTCGTTCACCCTTTCCGCGCGAACCTTTTCGGTCACCTCTTCGTGCGTGGCGACCCATCCGCCCCCCGCCATCGGAACATTCACGACATGGCACGAGCGGCCATCGTTAGTCTCGATGAAAAGGCTTTTGGTGTTACCGTTGGCTAGGTCTTGCAGAAGCGCGCGGCGATATTCCTCGATATCTCGCGAAAAGCTGCCTTGCGCCTGGCGAACTTGAAGAATCTCGCGCAACGTCCGGCCGGGTCGCATAAAATCCGGGGCGAGTCCGGAAATCTCAATGTAGCGCTGATTGCATAGGACGACCCGCTCGGACGAATCGAACATCACGAGGCCCTGCGCCATGTTGCCGATGGCGGCATCAAGCTGCTGCTTTTGCACACGTATCTTGTCTTCCGTTTCGCGCTGCGCCGTGATGTCGTCGACGACGGCCAACAAATATTGCGGCTCGCCATTCTCGGTGCGAATACACAGTCTTTTCGATACGGCGACGTGCTTTGCACCGCCGGGCATCTCGAGCGTATGCTCGTCAACGACCGGCTGCTGAGTGGCGTTCAACAATTTCTTATCGAGTTCGGTCAGATAATTGGCAGACTCTTTCGGGAGCAGATCGTATGCCGTCTTTCCGATCATTTTGTCTCGCGGCATCCCATAATATTCTTCGCCGCTCCGATTAATCAGTGCGTAACTGAAATCGCTCGCATTCTTCACCACAATCGTCGAGGGCACGTTGTCGATGACCATATCCAAAAAGTTCCGGTTATAATCGCGCTCTCGTTCGACCTTGCGTCGTTCCGTAATATCTTCATGGGTGCTCACCCAGCCGCCGTCCGCCATCGGCTGGTTTGTGACATGAATCGTGCGGCCATCGGCGGTTTCCACCGATTGGGTTGACGGTTCTCGTTTGGCAGCTTGTTCCAGTATTTGGACGCAAAACTCGTCCGGATCGCCGGTAAAAAATCCAGACTCTTTGCGGTGCTTGATAAGCTCGAGCAGCGTGAGGCCGGGTTTGACCACTTCGGGCGATAAGCCGTACATTTGAATATAACGTGTGTTGCAAACGACGATCCGCGCCGATGTATCGAACATCACTAGGCCATGCGACATGTTGTTCAAGGCCACATCGAATCGCAGACTTTGCTGCCGAAGCTGTTCGGCTTTTTGCTGCTCGGCGCGGGCCCGCACCAGGGCCTGGTAATTCTTAAACAGTCTTATGAAAAGCGAGGCAAATGCCGCGATCGTGATAATGGTCAGCACCGATATCGCGATCACGAATGCAACGGTTTGCCGCCAACCAGCGTAAATTGCCGCATTAGTCTTGCTCGTGGTTATCACGATTGGGAAGCCGCCGACTCGATGGGCGGCAACCATGCGACTGTCACCATCGAGCACGCCGGCGCCTAAGCCGACCCCCTCGTCCGAATTCGCCACCAGCTTGAGACCTGCCGCCGACGCGAAGCGATGGCTAATAATCGAGTCATTCTGCGGAAAACGCGCAAGCACCTCACCGTCTTGGCGGAAAAGGGTCACCGCGTTATCGCGGTCGAGAGAAAATTCACCGAGATAATGCTGCAGGTATTTCAATTCTACGGCGGCCGTCGTCAGTCCCAGGAATTCGCCATTCGGCCCGGAGATTTTGCGCGCCAATTGAATAACCCAGCTGCCGGTGGCGCGATTATGAATCGGCTTACCAATGAACGACGTCAAACTCGGATTGGATTGAAACGCCTTGAAGAAATCGCGATCCGCGGCGTTGATGTTCGGGGTGGGCCATTGGCGCGAAAAATTGATCAGCTGGCCTTGCGCGTTGATGAGAGTGAGGGAGCCGACATAGGGCATGCCGGCGGCCTTGTCGCGTAATTTGAGATAAACATCGTGACGCGATAGCAAAAGTTCACCGTCAAGGCCTTTAGCTATGAGTGGCGCGGTGTCCTTGATGATGCCCGTTTGCACACGCTTCACTGTCGTGAAGAATTGCTCGATCTGCTTGGCAAGAATTGATGCATTACTTGCCAGGTTCCGCTTGTTTACAGTCCGGACGCGATTGTGAGCATTGTACAGGAAAACACTGCTGCCGCTTAAGACAATGACCGAGAGCAATACGGCGCAGACGACGGTCAGCTGAATGGGGCCGCCAATAGGTCTTTTGAGTTTAATTGCCGCGCTTGCAGCACGCGCGAATTGCGCGGCTACTGACGCAGGAAACTTGACCTCCATGCGACCCCTGCCCAAGACTTTATGCGCAAAGCACAGCGAAAACGTTCAAGGCGGCGATACCACACGTAATTAAATGTACCTCTTCATCGGCGGCGGCTCGCCAGTGAATGCCGTGGCTAAAGATTCCGCTGGTTAACAAATCCTTTCCGACCTCCGATCGGTATCGATTTTCATATTGAAATGCTCGCGGTCGGAAACGACCGGAAACGATCGGCCGACCTGTTCGCAACGGATTGCCGGAATTTTGCGGACCCTGCCGGCATCCGAGACACGTGAGATCTGTCGGCTAATGGCGCTTCAGCGATATCGCACCCGCCTGAATAAGTGCGCTTATCCCCGGAAAACCCCACATCTGGCCCACCACCGTTCCCGCCGTCTATAAGACTTTAACCTTGGGCGGATGATTCGATGTTCCCCACCACGACCGGCGGCTTCAGCTTCACGGTGGCGCTCGCCGATGAGCGGGCGACGCACGCGCTGATGCTGGATATCGCCGCCGCCATCGAGCCCGGCGACCTGATTACGCTGTCGGGCGACCTCGGCGCCGGCAAGACCACCTTCGCCCGCGCCTTGATCCGTCACCTCGCCGGCGACGAACGTGCCGAGGTGCCGAGCCCGACCTTCACGCTGACGCAAAGCTACGCGCTGCCGCGCTTCACGCTGGTGCATGTCGATCTTTACCGGCTGTCGGGGCCGGCGGAACTGGCCGAGCTCGGCTTCGAGGACGAGGCCGACACTACGGTGACGCTGCTGGAATGGCCGGACCGCGCCGCCGGCTTCCTGCCGGCCGATCGGCTCGACATCGCTTTGACGCTGTCGCCGCAGCAGGGCGAGACTTTTCGCCTCGCGCGCGTCACCGGCTATGGCAGCTTCGCAGCCAGGGCCGAGCGCATCCTCGCCATCCGCCGCTTCCTCGATGCCAACGGCTTCGGCACGGCCGAGCGGCGGCGCATCCAGGGCGACGCCTCCACGCGCTGCTACGAGCGGCTCACCCTCGATGGCGCGACCTACATTCTGATGAATGCGCCGAAGCGGCCGGACGGACCGCCGGTGCGCGACGGCAAGCCCTACAGCGCCATCGCGCATCTGGCCGAGGACGTGACGCCGTTCATCGCGCTGGCAGGCGCGTTACGCGCGCGCGGCTTCTCGGCGCCGGCCATCTTCGCCGCCGACCGCGCTGCCGGCCTGCTGGTGATCGAGGACCTCGGCGACGAGCCGCTGGTGGCCGGCGAGCCGCCGGCGCCGATCGAGGCGCGCTACATGGCGGCGGTCGATCTGTTGGCGGCGCTGCATCGCGAGCGCCTGCCGGAGGTTCTGCCGGTCGAGCCGGGCGTCGACTATGCGCTGCCGCGTTACGACCTGGAAGCGCTGCTGATCGAGGCGGAATTGCTGCTCGACTGGTATCTGCCCAAGCTCGAAGCGAAAGTCTCCGACGCCAAGCGTGACGTGTACCTGGCGCTGTGGCGCGACGCGCTGGCCCCGGTGGTGGCAGCTCCCGCCACCTGGGTGCTGCGCGATTTCCATTCGCCCAATCTGCTGTGGCTGCCGGAACGTGAAGGCGTCGCGCGCGTCGGCCTGCTCGATTTCCAGGACGCCGTTTTGGGCCACGCCGCCTACGACCTCGCCGCGCTGCTGCAGGACGCGCGCGTCGACGTGCCCGAGCTGATGGAGATCGCGCTGCTCTCCCATTACAGCCGCGCGCGGCTCACCGCCGATGCAAGCTTCGATGCGCCCGCCTATGTGCGCGCCTATTCGACGCTCGCCGCCCAGAGGGCCAGCAAGATTCTCGGCATCTTCGCCCGCCTCGACCGCCGCGACGGCAAGCCGCAATATTTGCGCCATCTGCCGCGGGTATGGACCTATCTGCAGCGCGCGCTGGCGCATCCGGCGTTGGCGCCGCTTCGTGGCTGGTACCGCGTCAATGTCCCGCCCTTGAAATCTCTCTAGCGCATGATCCCGAAAAGTGGAAACCGGTTTTCGGAAAAGATCGTGCGCCAATGAAAAAACATCTTATGAAGCAAACACCCCGCAACGCCATGGTGCTCGCCGCCGGCATGGGCACCCGCATGCATCCGCTCACCGAAAAAATGCCAAAGCCGCTGATTAAGGTCGGCGGCAAACCACTGATCGACCACGTGCTCGACCGCCTCGCTGCAGCCGGCGTTGCGCGCGCGGTGATTAATGTCCATCACTTTGCCGAGCAGATGCAGCGCCACCTAGCCGCCCGCGCCCGCCCGCAAATCGTGATCTCCGACGAACGCGGTCTGCTGCTCGGCACCGGCGGCGGCGTTAAGAAGGCGCTGCCGGAGCTGGGCGATGCGCCGTTCTTCCTCATCAATTCCGACACGCTCTGGATCGACGGCGTCAAGCCGAACCTGCAACGGCTCGCCGAAGCTTTCGATCCCGCCGAGATGGACGCGCTGCTCTTGCTCGCCCCCACCGCCGGCAGCGTCGGCTATAGCGGGCGCGGCGATTTCACCATGGCGCCGGACGGGCGCCTGCAGAAGCGCGGCGAGCGCGCAGTGACGCCTTTCGTCTATGCCGGGGTCGCCATCCTTAAGCCGGCGCTGTTCAAGGACGCACCTGCGGGCGAATTTCCGCTCACTTTGCTGTTCGACCGCGCTGGCGCCGCCGGCCGCCTGTACGGCTTAAGGCTGGAAGGCCTGTGGATGCATGTCGGCACTCCCGACGCTGTCGCCCTGGCGGAAGCCGCGATCAAGGCCAACGCGGGATAGCTTCAGCTTCGCGTCCCGGATGCGGCGCAGCACGAAGCGCAGCGAAGTGGTGCGTCGCAGATCCGGGACCCAGCTTATTGAACCGGGGTCCCGGGTCTGCAGCGCACCGCTTACGCGCTGCGCTGCGCCCGGGACACGAGTCTTGTGTATGCTTCGCGCCATGCCGGCGAGTCGCGCAAACCTCTTCAACATCCCCGCCTCGGCGCCGTTCCTGCCGGCGCTGATCAACGCGCTGCGCGAAGGCCGATTGGTGCCCGGTTTCCCGGCGAGCCGCGATCCGCTCGAACTGGCGCGCTTAACGCTTTATCTGCCGACGCGGCGCGCCTGCCGCCTGGCGCGCGAAGTGTTCCTCGACACGCTTGCCGGCGACGCCGCCATCCTGCCGTGCATCGTCGCGCTCGGCGATCTGGACGAGGATGAGATCGCCTTCGCCGATGCCGCCACCGCCGAGCTTGCCGAAGAGGCGCTGCGACTGCCGCCGGCGCTGAGCGGGCTTGAACGCGCCATGCCGCTGGCGGCGTTGATTCTGCGCTGGGCGGAAACCATTGCGCCGCGCGACCGCGGCCAGGCGCCGCTGGTCGCCAACAACCCGGCCACCGCGCTGGCGCTGGCGCATGATCTGGCGCGGCTGATGGACGACATGATCACGCGCCAAGTGGGCTGGGACCGGCTCGACGACCTGGTGCCGGACGAGTTCGACAAATATTGGGAGGTGACGCTCAACTTCCTGAAATTCATTGGCGCGGCGTGGCCCGCCATCCTGAAAGAGCAAGACCGCATGGAGCCGGCCGCCCGCCGCGACAGATTGATCGCGGCCGAAGCGGCCCGGCTTGCCAAAAGTGCCGGCCCGGTGATCGCCGCCGGCTCCACCGGCTCGATGCCGGCGACCGCGACCCTGCTTGCGACCATCGCGCGGTTGCAGCACGGCGCGGTCGTGTTGCCCGGCCTCGATAGCGATCTCGACGACAAGACATGGGCGACGATCTTGGACGATGCCGACGGCGGCCACGGCCATCCGCAATTCGCCATGGCCGCGCTGCTTGCGCGCATCGGAGTGTCGCGCGGCGACGTCGAAACGCTCGCCTCGCCCGCCGCGCATGGCCGCGAACGCATCGTCTCGGAAGCGCTACGGCCCGCCGCGGCAAGCGACCTTTGGAAAGACCGGCTGGGCGACGCCGGTTTCGGTAAGCACGCCGATGCGGCGATGCAAAGCATCGCAGTCATCGAGGCCGCCAACGCCGAAGAAGAAGCGCTCGCGATTGCGGTGGCGTTGCGCGAGACGCTCGAACACCCGCAAAAAACCGCCGCGCTGGTGACGCCGGATGTTGCGCTTGGCCGGCGCGTGGCGGCCGCGTTGGAACGCTGGAACGTAGCGGTGGACGATTCGCGCGGCGTTTCGCTGGCCGCCACGCCGGAGGGCATATTCGCGCGGCTCGCCGCCGAAACGGCGCTCGCGGGCGTCGCGCCGGTGACGCTATTGGCGCTGCTCAAGCATCCATCGGCCGCCTTCGACGCGGCGGGTGTCATGGCGCTGGAGCGCGCGATTCTGCGCGGTTCGCGGCCCAAGCACGGCACCGCGGGTCTGCAAGGCGCGCTGGCGACGATCCGCAACGAACTTGCCAACTATCGCGCCAACAAGACGTCCTCGCTGCATCATTCCGATCCGCGCCTGTCGCTGACCGATGCCGAGCTTGACGCCGCGGCCGCCCTCGTCGCGCAGCTTAAAAACGCGCTGGCGCCGCTGGAAACCTTGCCGCGCGGCGCGCATTCGCTCGCGGCAATGGCCTCCCGCCATGCTCAAGTGGTCGCTGCGCTGGGCGGCATGACGCCGGAGCTTGCCGAGGCTTTCGGCGAGCTCGAACGGGCCGGCGCGCTCGACGTCACCGCCGCCGACTATGCCGAGCTGTTCCACGCCGCCATCGCCGACAAAAAGATTTACCAAGCCGAGGCCGGCGCGCGCG
>Ga0307436_1000703_pt1 | contig 15721 bp, 14 predicted proteins | sample SalMarWE160440MG_FD_202513 | JGI IMG/M metagenome (GOLD analysis project Ga0307436, IMG submission 202513) | Salt marsh sediment microbial communities from the Plum Island Ecosystem LTER, Massachusetts, United States - WE1604-40 | ecosystem: Environmental > Aquatic > Marine > Intertidal zone >...
CGGCTGATGTCGTCGGCGGTCCTGAGGAACGAGCCGGTCATCACCGTGAAGTGGGCTCCCCCGGCCTCGACCCCGCCGGCCTGGGTCTCGGCGTTGGCGGTCCGGATGGTCTGGGCGACTTGGTCGAGGCTGATGCCGTAGCCGGCAAGACGCTCGGGGAAGACCTCCACCTGGACCTGGGAGCGGCGCCCCCCGACCACGAAGCCGTTGCCGGTGTCCGGGATCTCCTTGAGGCTCTGCAGCACGGAATTGGCCAGCATCCGCAGCTGGCTGTCGTCGACGTCGGGGACGCCGTTGTGGTCCAGGTCCTTGGCCCAGAGGGTCAGAGTCACCACCGGGACGTCGTCGATCCCCTTGGCCTTGACCAGGGGTGGCGACACCCCCGGCGGGATCTTGTCCATGTTGGAGTCGAGCTTGTCGTTCACCTTGACCAGAGACGGTCCCATCTTCTGGCCGACCCTGAACTCGACGGTGACCATCCCCTGGCCGCGCTCAGTGGCGGAGTAGACATGCTTCACCCCCGGGATCTCGCTCATGATCCGCTCGAGGGGCTGAATCGCCAGCTGAGAGACCTGCTCGGCAGAGGCCCCACTGTAGCGGACGAAGATGTCCACCATGGGAACCGAGATCTGGGGGTCCTCCTGGCGAGGCGTCATCACCAGTCCGAGCAGGCCCATCATCATCATCGAGATGAAGAAGAGAGGCGAGAGCGGGGACTCGATGAAGAACCGGGCGGTGCGCCCGGCAAGTCCCAGCTGCGCCTCGTCGAGGGCTCTGGACCCGGAGTGCGGGCGGTCGTTATTCGGGTCGTGGTCGCTCATTGTTGGTCGCGCATCACATCAAAGGCGCAGGGGATGCCGCCCAAGGATGACTGTAGCCGACTTCCGCCGGGCATTCGCCGTCGCTCAGCCGCGGGTCACCTGCGAACCCAGCCCAGCCCGTCCTAATGCTCGGCGCGACCAGAGGAGCCCCAGCCACTGGTCACGCTCGACGGAGGATCGCGCAGGATCTGCTCCCCCGCACGCAGGCCCGACAACACCGTGGTGAACCCGCCGCCCAGGCTCTCGCCGACGCGGATCAGGCGCAGTTGCGGCTGCCCGCCAGGACCGCCTCGCACGTACACACCGGGCAGGCTGCCGTTGTAGCGTATCGCCGAGAGCGGGATCACCGGGTGCTTCCGGGTCGGGGCACCGAAATCGGGCACCATCACCTGGGCATACATTCCGGGAGCGGAAACCCCCTGAGGCAGGTCGAACTTGACCTTCACCGTGTGACGCTGGGGGTCGGCCATGGGGAAGATCTGCGCCACCCGCACCGGGACGATCGAGTCGCCGACATCGAGCTGCGCCTGCAGCATCATGCCTTCCTTCAGACCCGGGCGCAGTCGGGCGGGCACGTCCACGAGAATCTGCAGGTACTGCACGTCCGCGAATTTCAGCAGGGGCTGGCCCGGCTGGACCGTGTCGCCCACCTCGACGAACTTCTGGGTGATCACGCCATCGAACGGCGCCACGCTCTTGGTATCGCGCAGCTTGGCATCTACCGCCGCTATATCGGACCTGGCCTGCATGATCGCGTTCTGAGCCTGCTGAATGCGCACGTGGGACGAATAAAGATCGGCGTAGCGCTCGGCGCCGGTGGAGCGCTCGCCCACCATGCTCTCCATGGGCCGGGTGAACATCTGATCGAAGAGGTTCGGAATACCCATGCCGCCAGGCGCGTTCTTGGCCTGCGGAGAATACAGCTCGCGGGTCTGCTGCACACCGGCGTTGCGCAGCTGGGCGTCGGCATTGGCGAGCTGGGCGATTGCCGACTGGCGCTTGGCAAGCAGCTCTTGCTCATCGAGGGCCACCAACAGGTCGTCCTTTTTGAAGCTCTGGCCTTCGATACCGGCGATGAACTTCACCCGCCCGGGCGCCTGCGCCGCGAGGGTGACCTCCTTGTAAGGCACCGTGGTACCGCCGAGTGCCACAGTAGGCGCGCCCCGAGCCTGTTGGACGCTAAACCAGTCGCCCAGGGCCCCGCCACCACTCGGCTGCGCGCCGGCCGGACCCACGGCAGCGGCCAGGAGGGCGGCTGTCAGTACCACGCCTTGGATCTTGATTTCCATTTTGTCGGATACCCAGCGATTTTGGAGAACCGCCCAATTATAGACTCGCAAGGAAGACAGCGGCCGCGCCGGCCGGGGGAAGCCGACCGACCGCCTGGGAGGTGCGCATCAGACACGCGACATGACGACAAAGCTCTTGATGAACGGACCCGCCATACGCGGGTCCTTGATCATGGCACCATAATCACCCACCTTGAATTTCATCTTGCCGGTTGCAAACGCGGTACCCAGCCCCATCATCCCCGGCGGCTTGCTGATCCATTTCTGCCAATGATCAACACTGCAGCGGATGTCCCAGTTGAGGGTTTCGCCGTTGTAGGCGCCCGCCGAAACGGCCTGGCCGTTCTCGACACTGAGCACTCCGCGCGGCTCTGCCTCGTCCGGGAAGCCGTAGCCGATGATGCTGTTGAAATTGATCTGCGCCAGAGCGTCGGACAGATCGGGCTCTGCGTTCCACTGCTCCATGAAGCCATTCATCCATTCATCGGAAAACAGTTCGGCCATCAGCTCCTCCTTATTCGATTTTATGGATGTTCGACCGTCCCTAGAAGACAGTCTGATTTTCAAGCTTCTGCGCGCGGATGAGTATCTACCAAGGGCAGGCCTAATGCAACAATATCACCCCCCTGGCGGCACCGCAGGACCATGCATAAGTATTTGGTATATTTCGAATAAATAGGACATGCTACTGGCCTTCGCCGTCAGCCGGCGGGGCCGCGTCCCAGGGTGTCAATGGCGCTGGTGCCGCGCTAGTATTGGCGCCAGCAGATGGGACCGGGGCGGCCACGCGACCAGGTCCCGGCCCGATGGCGAAGCCGGCAGTGCGCGGGCGTCGCACAGCCGCCGCCCCCTTCCGACCACCTGCATACCAAAAGTGTCCTAAGGAGTCGTTCATGAACCCGGCAGGCCGCATCATCGAGAGTCGCCTCCAGCACCTGGAGTCCCACCTTGAGCAGGAGAATCCCGTCCTGCTGAAGGCCGTGCGCAGCTTCCGCACCCTGGACCGGGTCGCCTACCGCATGGGCCTGCTCGAGCGCCACCGCTCCTTCGCCCAGCAGATCGCCTGGTGGCCGCTGATCTCGATGCTCGGGACCTTCTCTTCGGGCAAGTCCACGTTCATCAATCATTATCTGGACCACAAGCTGCAGCGCACCGGCAACCAGGCCGTGGACGACAAGTTCACGGTGATCTGCTACAGCAAGGAGCGCGAGGCCCACTCGCTGCCGGGGGTCGCCCTGGACTCGGATCCGCGCTTTCCCTTCTACCGCATCAGCAACGAGATCGAGAAGGTCGCCAAGGGCGAGGGCGAGCGCATCGACTCCTACCTGGCACTCAAGACCTGCCCCAGCGAGCACCTGCGGGGCAAGATCCTCATCGACTCCCCTGGCTTCGACGCCGATGCCCAGCGCACCGCGACCCTGCGCATCACCGACCACATCATGGACCTGGCGGACCTGGTGCTGGTGCTTTTCGACGCCCGTCATCCGGAGCCCGGAGCGATGCAGGACACCCTGCAGCATCTGGTCACCGACACGATAAACCGAGCGGATGCCGGCAAGTTCCTCTACATCCTCAACCAGATCGATACCACGGCCCGCGAGGACAATCCCGAGGAGGTGGTGGCGGCCTGGCAGCGAGCCTTGGGCGAGCGCGGGCTCACCGCCGGTCGCTTCTACGCCATCTACAACCCGGACGCCGCAGTGCCCATCGACGACGAGGCGCTGCGCCGGCGTTTCGAGTCCAAGCGCGACGGCGACCTGGCCGAGATCCACGGGCGGATGCGCCAGGTGGAGATCGAGCGCGCCTACCGCATCGTGGGCGCTCTGGAGAAGACCGCGCGCGATATCGAAGAGCGCATGGTGCCGGCGATCCGCCGCACCCTCGAGCACTGGCGTCGCCGGGTGCTGATCGGCGACGCACTGCTGTTCGGCGCCCTGCTAGTGGTGCTGATCAGTGCGAGCGTCAAGCTCGGCTGGTGGCAGGGCCTGCGCTTCGCCCCCCCCTGGCTCGACGCCCTACTTGCGAGCCCCCTGGCCCTGTATGCGAGCGCCGGCGTGGCCGCTGTGCTGACCATCGGACTGCACTACCTGGTGCGCATGGGCGCCGCCCGCAGCCTCAAGGGGCTGGTGGCACGGCGGGGCCGCAGCATCGACGCCCGGGGCAGTCTGCAGCTGGCCTTCGCCCGCAACACACGCCCCTGGCGCAGCATCTTCGCCAGCGCCCCGATCGGCTGGGGCCGGCGCTCGCGCAAGCGCCTGGCGACGGTGCTGGAGGAGGCCGACGCCTACGTGCAGACCCTCAACGACAAGTTCACCAACCCGTCGGGAGAGGATCTGCGCCGGGTCGCCCGCGATCCCGACGCGGGCACCCTGTCCCGGGAGACCCCGGTCCGGCCAGGCGGACCGGTGGGGGCCGAGGAGCCGCCGCCTGCGTCCTGACCCCGATCCCCGGAGGATGCGCACCGGAATTGGAGCCCCGGGGGCCGCCTCTCCAGCCAGCAGGCTGCTGCGCAGCTCCAACTCGATCTGCCTCAACAATCGGCTCCTGCGCAAGCACCTGGAGACCGTGCTCGATCGGGCAGTGCGCCTGGCCAGCGACGCCGACGGCTTCGCCCGCTCGGAGGCCATCGGGCTGGTGCCGCCTCGGCACGGGCACTCCAGCGGCGTGCGGGGGGCGGACTGGCTGTGGCCGGCATGAGCCGGCGTGCCCGGCGCCTGGCGGTCGGTATCGGCGCCCTGTTGGCCCTGACGCTCCTCGGCCGTCTGTTGCTGCTGCCTGCCATGGGCCGGTTTCTGGTCGACGACGAGCCCCCTCCCCGGGCCGATCTGGTGGTGGTCCTGAGCACCGGGGCGCAGTACTACCCGCGCCTGATCGAGGCCGCCCGGCTGGTCGAGGCCGGCGCCGCGCCCCGGATCCTGATCAACGGCAACCGCAAGACCCCGGCGCTGCGGCGCCTCGAGGCCCAGGGCTTCCGGCCCGCCGCGCCCTGGTACGAGGACTCCCTGCGCATCCTCGAGCTGCTGGGCGTAGCCCGCCGCAATGTGATCCGGGTGAGCGCCGAGGATGCCTACGACACCATCAGCGAGGGGCTCGCCCTGGGACCCGAGCTGGTGCACCTGGGCGTGCGGCGCATCCTGCTGGTCACCAGTCGCTTCCACACCCGGCGGGCGGCCACCATCTGGCGGCACCTCTACGGCAAAGGCCTGGAGATCACCCCCGTGGCCGCCCGGCAAGACCCCTTCGATCCCGGCGGCTGGTGGCATGACGGGCGCCAGGTGCGCTGGCTGATGGCCGAGTACGGCGGCTGGATCTTCTATGGCTGGCAGGCCCTGACAGGCCGGCTGCCCCCTCCGCGGGAGCTCTCGGAAAACCCTGGATCTTGAGCGGTGTGAGGGGTTTGACCCGGATCGCCGAGTACACTAGGCTAGTTAGTGTAAAAGTAACACTATGTGTGGCGGTCCCGATGAGCCTGCAACCGGCCTACTGCTATGTCTACCCGCACCCGGCGGTCACCACCGACGTGGTGGTGTTCACGATCCGCGGGCAGCGCCTGGAGATCCTGATGATCCGTCGCCGCAGCGAGCCGTTCCGCGGCAGCTGGGCGCTGCCGGGCGGTTTCGTGGACATCGACGAGGATCTGGAGGCCTGCGCCTTGCGCGAGCTGGCCGAAGAGACCGGGGTGCGCGGGGTGTACCTGGAGCAGCTCTACACCTTCGGCGCGCCGGGACGCGATCCCCGGGAGCGGGTGATCAGCGTGGCCTATTACGCGTTGACCCGCTCGGATCGGCTGCAGATGCGGGCCTCCAGCGACGCCGCCGAGGTCGCCTGGTTTCCGGTGAGCGCCCTGCCCCCGCTGGCCTTCGACCACGCACATATGATCGGCTTCGCCCACCGCCGGCTCACGGCGAAGCTGGACTACTCCACCATCGCCTTCCAGTTCATGCCCGAGACCTTCACCCTGGGCGAGCTGCAGCGCGTCTATGAGGCGCTGCTCGGCGAGGGCCTGGACAAGCGCAACTTCCGCAAGCGCATCCTGGCCCTCGACCGCGTGGAGCCCACCGGCGGGCTCAGGCGCAACGGCAGCCACCGTCCCGCGCGGACCTACCGACTCAAAGACCCCGGTCGGGTGGAGATCATCCGATGAGGGCAGACGAGAGCACCGACATGAACGATCCCAGACTCCAGCGACCCGACGACATCCGCCTGCCGGCCTTCCAGGTGCCGCCCCATCCCGAGGCCGTGCCCCTGGGAGAGGCCGAGAAGCGGGCGCTGACCGAGCGCATCAAACGCCTGCTCAAGGAGCAGGATGCCACCCTGGTGGCCCATTACTACGTCGACGGCGACTTGCAGGCCCTGGCCGAGGAGACCGGCGGGCACGTCGCCGACTCCCTGGAGATGGCGCGCTTCGGCACCCAATGCGGCTCCTCGACGCTGGTGGTGTGCGGCGTGCGCTTCATGGGCGAGACCGCCAAGATCCTCAATCCCGAGAAGCGAGTGCTGATGCCCGATCTGGGCGCCACCTGCTCCCTGGACGAAGGCTGCCCGGCGGACCTGTTCTCCGCCTTCTGCGACCGCCATCCCGACCGCACCGTGGTGGTCTACGCCAATACTAGCGCGGCGGTGAAGGCGCGCTCCGACTGGGTGGTCACCTCCAGCATCGCCCTGCCCATCGTCGAGCACCTGCGCGACCGGGGCGAGCGGATCCTCTGGGCCCCGGACAAGCACCTGGGCCACTACGTGGAGCGCATGACCGGCGCCGATATGCTGCTCTGGCCCGGTGCCTGCGTGGTGCACGAGGAGTTCAAGTCCTTCGCCCTGGACCGGCTGCGCCGGCTCCACCCGGAGGCGGCCGTGCTGGTCCACCCCGAGTCCCCAGACGCGGTCGTGGACCAGGCCGACGTGGTCGGCTCCACCACCCGGCTGATCCAAGCGGTCCAGGAGATGCCCAACGGCGAGTTCATCGTCGCCACCGACGAGGGCATCTTCTGGAAGATGCGCCAGCTCGCCCCAGGCAAGAAGCTGATCGCAGCGCCCACCGCCGGCGAAGGGGCCACCTGCGAATCCTGCGCCCATTGTCCCTGGATGGCGATGAACGCCCTCCAGAACCTGGCCGCGGTGCTGGAGAGCGGCACCACCGAGATCCGCATCGACCCACAGATCCGCGAGCGGGCGGTACTGCCCATCCAGCGCATGCTCGATTTCGCCCAGGCCCATCATATCGGCCCGCCTCAGCCCGCGGACTGAGCGCCGCCCCGGGGCCCGGGCGCACCTTGGCCCGGATTTCGCCCCCGGATTCATCGGCAAGGCATTCAAGACACGGGTCGATACCAAGCTGCGCTGCGCGACAGCCCGTGCGCGCAGGCGTACTAATGCGAGTGTACTGTTTCGCAGCTCGTAGAACTATTGGTGCCGATCTCTCGGAGTCTTTCCGATGCTGCAACGCACAGGTCGTACCAAATCGATCGGCAGGCCCTCCGGGGCCGCCAATCCTCGGCTCGGCGCTGCTCGTACAGGGTCCGTCACAGAAACAGGGGCTCAAGTTAAGTGCAGGACGGAGCCCCGACACCCCGATGCGGTGCGCGGTCCAGGAGCCTGCCGGACACCGGGATCGGTCGCGAGGGAGGGCAGGATCGCGACCGATGCCCCGGATCAGGGCATCTGCAGCAGCTCGTAGAGCAGGCTGGTGGCGTGCCAGTGGGTCTCGCAGCCGGGGCGCTGCACCTGGCAGAGCCCGCCGTCGGGACGCACCTGGGCCAACAGATAGCGGCGATACGCCGCCTCCCGGGGCACCTCCACCCCCATCCATTTGAGGAAGATCAGGGTCTCGGCGAGCCCGTCGACGAAGCCGATGCGCTCCATGTCCGGCAGGTGGAGCAGGAGATAGGCCTGGGCCTTGGCGATCATCTGGCGATCGCCGCCGCAATAATACAGGCCGAGCGTCGCATGAGAGGTGTCATAGAAGCCGTTGGGCCCGTCCGTGGGATTGAAGGACCCGTTGGCCTGCTGGCGGGCCTGTATGCGTGCCACGGCTTTGTGTCTGTAACCTGCGCTGCTCGGCAGATCGTAGCGTCCGATCAGAATCAGCGCGTTGGCCAAAGCGAGCTCGGAGGAGTCCGCCAGACAGCGTGCCAGCCGCTGGGGCATACCGTCGAGATCGACCGCGAAGCCGGCCCGGCGCAGAAAGACCGCGGTGAGGTAGAAATCGCTGAGGTCGTCGCATGCGACCCGGCGCGTATCGCGGCCCGCCAGGTACGCGCGCACGCGCGCCAGTACCTCACGGGAGCCTGCGTCCGCAGACGACTGGAGATGGCGCGCCAGCACGAACACCAGCGAGGCCACGCGGTTCATATCGGGCGTGCCCTCGGTGTCCATCTGCCGGACCAGGTCCTGGACCACCAGGTCCCGCGCGGCGGCGATGCTCGGCTGCACGGCAGCCCAGGCGGGTCCACCGAGCCAGAGCGCAAGCAGCAGTGACCAAGGGAGCCCTCGCGCGCGTTTCCTACGCGCTTCCTCCCCCCGAGCCCGATCCGACTGCGCCTGCTGCGTCAGGCTCGGCCCGGGCGCTCGACGTACTCTCACGCACGCCTGGGCGCCCGCTCTGTCGCGTGCCGCCCATCCAAGCGCACATCGGACGCACCGCGACCAATCCTGGTGAGAAATGAAGGCCGGGCGCACCACTGCAGTCGGGTCGGAGCGGGCTCAGACTGGGGCCAGGGTCTGGGCGATGTTGCCCTGGAAGATCGCCTTGTGCACGTCGCCCAGGCTGACCATGCCGACCAGCTTGCCGTCCTCGGCCCCTGGGATGCGCCGGAATTTGCGCTTGGCCATCACCGCCGCGGCCCGCAGCACGTGCATATCCGGAGTCTCGCTCACCGGGTGGCTCAACATCACGTCCGCCACCTTGAGCCGAGCCACCTCCGTGTACCGGCCCATGATCCCGTCCATGTCCACGTTGGCCATGCCGCCTTCCATCAGCTCGTCCAGGGTGGGGGACATGCTCGCCAGCACGTCCTTCTCGGCGATGACCCCCACCAGCTCGCCCTGGTCGACCAGGGGCAGGCCGCTGAAACGGTAGAGGCACATCAGAGACACCACCTCGACCAGGGGGATCTCAGGGGTCACGCTGGGCCCCGACCGCGCCATGATGTCTCTCACCCGCATGTTGGCGCTCCTCGATTGGGTTACTGCGCTCACGGCTCCCCGACACTGGAACCAAGACGGCGTATTTTCGGCCCCAGATCCCGCATTCTCAATCCCCAGCGCCGGGCGAGCCGTTCCCTCGGGGCAAAAAAAGGCCCGCTCCGGAGGACGGGGAGCGGGCAATCTCACACGAGGAAGGATGGAGAATCGCGGGATGGGACCTTGCGGTCTCGTCTCCTCGGTTTGCAAGCGCCGTGCCATCCTCGGGACACACATCCTAACCGACTGTCCCCACGGGCTTTTCGCCCACGTGACCGGAAAGCGGCCGGCGCCGCCTAGCCCCGGGATGCACCGCGGAAGCGCAGCCGCACCCGATTGCGCACAGGGTTGAACCATGCCCGGCGCACGGCCCTCAAATGGGCAGTGACCGAGGCCGTTCCGCTCGGCCCGGGCCGGCTCACAGCCGAAATCGGAGGATCCCACTGATGTCGCGTGTCCCACGTCTCGCCAGCCTGTCGTTCGGGCTCGCCGGGCTGGCGCTCGCCGCAACCAGCCTCGCCACCCCGGCCGACTTCTCCCTCGCCAGCCTTGACGGCGGCCAGGTCAAGCTGTCCGAGTTCCGCGGCAAATGGGTGGTCGTGAGCTTCTGGGCCACCTGGTGCTGGCCCTGTCTCGGCGAGATCCGCGAGCTGGTGCGCTTCCACGACGCCAATCCCCACCGGATAGTGCTGGGCGTGGACTTCGAGCAGATCGACCGGGAGACCCTGCGCCACTTCGTGAAAAAGCATGGCATCGACTATCCGGTCCTGCTGATCGGCAAGCACCGGCTCAAGCCCTTCGAGCCGCTCATGGGGCTGCCGACCACCGCGGTGGTGAATCCCGCCGGGGAGGTGGTCGCCAACCAGGCCGGCCCGGTCACAGCCGCCGAGCTTGAGCAGTTCATCGCACAGCAGTCGATAGCGGCGGCGCACCCCCAACCCGGCACCCCCGCGGCCAACAAGCTCTGAGCCACCGGCCAGGTCCCGGGCCGGTGCGGCCCGGAGCAACCGGTCGGCTCCGACCCATTGGGCAGAACATCGGGACCAGCCCCGAATCCCCGCTCGGCGCGCTGCCGAGATCCATCCACAGCCCGCCGGCCGCCCCGAATACCGCTCGGCGCCCCGCCGGCCAATCCGAAAAAGGGCTCCGTACCCGCGCGAGCCCCAATATATTGGGGTTGGCGGTCGAATCCTGCACAACGAGCCAAGTCTCTGATTTGGCTGCAAACCGGTAGTCCACGTTGGGACTTATCCACAGAATGCGCACAGCATCCGCACCCCTTGCTCACCCGTTTTTGCACAATATATTGTGGTTGACAAAGCGTAGATTGCGTATATATTGTGCCAAAATGCTTTGATGAGGCCGGCCGCCCGAGCCGCCGGCAGTACACACCGCAAACCGCCTGTCGGGCTAGGAGGACATCCATGGCCAGCGAAGCCGCGTCGGAAGCCGTCGAGAGCCCCATCGCCGTCCCACCCCAGCCGCAGTCCCGCGGGGGCAACGGCCGGGCCGCCTCGGCCGAGACCGCCACAAGCAACTTGCAGGTGATCCGGCGCAACGGCAAGCGCACCGGTTTCGACGCCGCCAAGATCCAGGTCGCCATGACCAAGGCCTTCCTGGCGGTGGAGGGCGGCAGCGCCGCGGCCTCCCGGCGCATCCACGAAACGGTCGCCGAGCTCGCCGATCAGGTGGTCGCGGCCCTGGTGCGGCGCACCCCGGACGGCGGCATCGTGCACATCGAGGATATCCAGGATCAGGTGGAGCTGGCCCTGATGCGCTCGGGCGAGCACAAGGTGGCCCGGGCCTACGTCCTCTATAGGGAGAAGCAGGCCGAGCGGCGCGCCGCCGAGGCGGCCCGCAAGGCGGCCGAGTCTGGGGTGCCCGAGGAGCACCGCATCAACGTCACCCTGCCCGATGGAAGCACCCGGCCGATCGACATGGCGCGCATGCGGGCCCTGTTGCAGGAGGCCTGCGCCGGACTGGAGAACGTCGACGCCGAGCAGATCCAGGACACCACCTGCCGCAACCTGTTCGACGGGGTCAAGGAGGCCGACGTCTCCCAGGTGCTGGTGATGAGCGCGCGCACCCTGATCGACAAGGACCCGAGCCACAGCCAGGTCGCCGCCCGGCTGCTGCTGGACAGCATGCGCCAGGAGGCACTGGGCTTTCTCGGCCTGGACACCAACGTGACCACCCAGGCCGAGATGGGCGAGCGCTACGGCGAGTATTTCGCCGCCTACATCCGGCGTGGACTGGAGCTGGAGCTGCTCGACAGCCAGCTGCCCCGCTACGACCTGGAGCGCCTGGCCACCGCCATCCGCCCCGAGCGGGACCTGCAGTTCACCTATTTGGGCCTGCAGACGCTCTACGACCGCTACTTCCTGCACGACAGCGAGAACGTCCGCTTCGAGCTGCCCCAGGCCTTCTTCATGCGCGTGGCCATGGGGCTCGCCATCAACGAGATCGACCGCGAGGCACGCACCATCGAGTTCTACGAGCTGCTTTCCAGCTTCGACTTCATGAGCTCCACCCCCACCCTGTTCAACTCGGGCACGCTACGCCCGCAGCTCAGCTCCTGCTACCTGACCACCGTCGCCGACGACCTCGACGGCATCTACAGCGCCATCCGCGACAACGCCCTGCTGTCCAAATTCGCCGGCGGCCTCGGCAACGACTGGACCCGGGTGCGTGCGCTCGGCTCCCACATCAAGGGCACCAACGGCAAGAGCCAGGGCGTGGTCCCCTTCCTCAAGGTGGCCAGCGACACCGCGGTGGCCGTGAATCAGGGAGGAAAAAGGCGGGGAGCGGTCTGCGCGTATCTGGAGACCTGGCACCTGGACATCGAGGACTTCCTGGAGCTGCGCAAGAACACCGGCGACGACCGGCGGCGCACCCACGACATGAACACCGCCAACTGGATCCCGGACCTGTTCATGAAACGGGTGGCCGAAGACAAGGAGTGGACGCTGTTCTCCCCCAACGAGGTGGCCGACCTGCACGACCTCACCGGCCGCGCCTTCGAGGAGGCCTACACGGGCTACGAGGAGAAGGCCGCCCGAGGCGGCATCAAGATCAGCCGCAAGGTCAAGGCGGTGGAGCTCTGGCGCAAGATGCTCGGCATGCTGTTCGAGACCGGGCATCCCTGGATCGCCTTCAAGGACCCCTGCAACATCCGCTACTCCAACCAGCACACGGGCACGGTGCACAGCTCCAACCTGTGCACCGAGATCACCCTGCACACCAACGACAGCGAGATCGCAGTGTGCAACCTGGGCTCGGTGAACCTCGCGGCCCACGTGGGCGAGCAGGGGCTCGACATGGTGAAGCTGGAGCGCACCGTCTCGACCGCCATGCGCATGCTCGACAACGTCATCGACTACAACTACTACACCGTGCCCCAGGCCCGGCGCTCGAACCTGCGCCACCGCCCGGTGGGGCTGGGCATCATGGGCTTCCAGGATGCGCTGTATAAGGTGCGCCTGCCCTACGCCTCCCCCGACGCCGTAGACTTCGCCGACCGCACGATGGAGGCGGTCAGCTATTTCGCCATCAAGGCCTCCACCGATCTGGCCGCGGAGCGCGCGCGCTACTCCAGCTTCGGGGGCTCGCTCTGGAGCCAGGGCGTGCTGCCCATCGACTCGCTCAAGCGTCTGGCCGAGGAGCGCGGCGCCTACCTGCAGGTGGACGAGTCCTCCACCCTCGACTGGGAGGCCCTTCGCGAGCGCGTCCAGACCATGGGCATGCGCAACTCCAACACCATGGCCATCGCGCCCACCGCGACCATCTCGAACATCTGTGGGGTGAGCCAGTCCATCGAGCCCACCTACCAGAACCTGTTCGTGAAATCGAACCTCTCGGGCGAGTTCACTGTGGTCAACCCCTATCTGGTAGCGGACCTCAAGGCGCGCGGGCTCTGGGACGAGGTGATGGTCAACGACCTTAAGTACTACGACGGCTCGGTGCAGCCCATCGATCGCATCCCCGAGGACCTCAAACAGCTCTACGCCACCGCCTTCGAGATCGACCCGCGCTGGCTGGTGGAAGCCGGCTCGCGCCGCCAGAAGTGGCTCGACCAGGCCCAGAGCCTGAACCTCTACATGGCCGAGCCTAGCGGCAAGAAGCTGGACAACCTCTACAAGCTCGCCTGGGTACGGGGCCTGAAGACCACCTACTACCTGCGCTCCCTGGGCGCCACCCACATGGAGAGCTCCGCCGGCGACGCATCGGGCAAGAGCGAGGGCTTCAAGACCCAGGGCGGCAACTTCGTCTCGCTCGGATCGGGCGCCGGCTCCGAGGCGCCCACAAACTTGTCTGGAACAAGCGTGGACGCGCGGAGCGCGCCCGGAGGGACCGCGGCAGCAAAGCCCCGGTTCAACGCCTGCTCGATCCTCGACCCCGACTGCGAGGCGTGCCAGTAGGAGCGGCCGCAGATGCCCATCAACCGTCAAGCCGGAGAGCCCGGGACGAGCGCGGAGCTCAGTGGCGACTCCCGCACTGGCCACCAAAGGGGGAAGGTCGCGATCACCCGAGCTCGACGGCCCTTTACCGCAGCAGCCGGCGCCTGCGCCGCGCTACTTCTGGGTGGAGTCCCTGTAGGAACGCCGCCCTGTGGGAGCGCCGCCCTCGGCGCGATTCCTAACTCACTACTAGGAGCCCAGCCATGACCATCCGTCGCCTCTGCCTCCCCTTTCGCACCACCAGTCGCAGCGGCGGACGGGTCATCCGCCGCCCGGCCCCCCTGAGGGCCCGCGCCGTGCCATTCGCCTTCCGCCCATCCGTAAGACCGCAACCCTGACTGCGCCGCCAGACGAACAAAAACCGAGGGGGACAACAAGATGCTGAATTGGGACGATCCGCTCACCGCACCGCCCGTCGCCCTGCCGCCCAAGAGCCGGGCCCTGCACGCCGTGCCGGAGGCCGCGCCGCCCGCGCCCGCCAAGAAGCGCGAGGCCGAATGCCAGCCCATGAAGCCGGTCAACCCGGACGACAAGCGCGTCGTCAACGGTCTGACCGACATCAACCAGCTCGCCCCCTTCAAGTATCCCTGGGCCTGGGAGTACTTCCTCAACGCCAATCGCAACCACTGGACGCCGCTGGACATCAACATGGCCCAGGACGTCCACGACTATCACCACAAGCTCACGCTGGAAGAGCGCCACGTCTACGAGAACGTGCTCGCCTACCTCACCACCTCCGACATCCTGGCCATGCGCAACATCGGCCTGGCGGTGATGGAGAAGATGAGCGCCCCGGAGCTGCAGATCTACCAGGCCCGCCAGGTCTACGAGGAGTCCCTGCACACCTGGACCTACCAGCACTGCATCGAGACCCTCGGCCTCAATCAGGGCGAGATCTACAACCGCTACCGGGTAGTCCCGGCGATCAACAAGAAGATCCAGATCACCAACCGCCGGCTCGACTCCATCCTGCGCCCGGACATCGACCTGCGCGACCGCGCCGAGCTCGAGAACTTCGTCATGGCCTACGTGTTCTTCGCGGCCATCTTCGAAGGCAGCTGGTTCTACAACGGCTTCAGCCCGATCTTCGCCCTGCAGCGCCGCGGCCTGATGAAGGGCACAGCCGAGCAGCTGCAATACATCATGCGCGACGAGGTGATGCACGCCTCCTTTGGCATCCGCGTAGCCCGCCAAATCATCCAGGAAGAGCAGATCAGCCTCGATCCCAAGGCCCTGCACACCATTTGGGCAGAGGCCCTGGACGCCGAGTCCGGCTACGCCGACTACATCCTGCGCGACCCCATCCTCGGCTACTCCGCCGAGATGCACATCGAGCAGTTCAAGTACATCGCCAACCGCCGCGCCCGCAGTCTCGGCTTCGAAGAGCCCTTCCCGGGCGCAGACAACGCCCTGCCCTGGCTCGACGAGCAGGCAAATCTCCGCAAGGAGAAGAACTTCTTCGAGACCCGGGTGACCGAGTACCAGACCGGAGGGGCACTCCATTGGGACTAGCCCTCCGTCTCAATCGACCCGCCCCCGCCGCGGCCCTCTACCCCGCCCCCACACCCCCGGGGCTAGGGCCGCGGCCCGGGTTCGCAGGTCTTTTTTCCCGCGAGACCCGCACCTGTTGGCAGCGGCGCCTTGTGGCAGCGGCGCCCTCGCCGCGATTCTTCACCGCCCGCCCAACAACCCAACGCCTGTGCGAAACCACTGTGTGGCGATACGCCGGCGCGTCTACACCGCAACCGACAAGGAGACACCGACCATGCAGTGCAGCCGTTGCCATACCCGACTCGTCCCGACCGCCGAGGATTCCAGCCGCTGGGCCAAGCACTCGACCTACGAGTGCCCGCTTTGCGGCCACACGCATCACTCCTTCGAGCCTCTCTGGCCGTCCAAGACCGAAGGCACCGCCCGGGAGCGCACGCTCTCCTACGATTCCCGGACCTATTCGTTCGAGATCCTCTTTTGATCG
>Ga0307436_1000704_pt1 | contig 15674 bp, 10 predicted proteins | sample SalMarWE160440MG_FD_202513 | JGI IMG/M metagenome (GOLD analysis project Ga0307436, IMG submission 202513) | Salt marsh sediment microbial communities from the Plum Island Ecosystem LTER, Massachusetts, United States - WE1604-40 | ecosystem: Environmental > Aquatic > Marine > Intertidal zone >...
GCCAGTATCAAAGGCAGTTCCGAGGTTGAGCCTCGGGATTTCACCCCTGACTTAACAACCCGCCTGCGTGCGCTTTACGCCCAGTGATTCCGAACAACGCTAGCCCCCTTCGTATTACCGCGGCTGCTGGCACGAAGTTAGCCGGGGCTTCTTATCCAGGTACCGTCATTATCGTCCCTGGCGAAAGAGCTTTACAACCCTAGGGCCTTCATCACTCACGCGGCATGGCTGGATCAGGCTTGCGCCCATTGTCCAATATTCCCCACTGCTGCCTCCCGTAGGAGTCTGGGCCGTGTCTCAGTCCCAGTGTGGCTGATCATCCTCTCAGACCAGCTACTGATCGTTGCCTTGGTGGGCCATTACCCCGCCAACAAGCTAATCAGGCGCGGGCCGATCCTTCGGCGATAAATCTTTCCCCCGTAGGGCTCATCCGGCATTAGCTCCAGTTTCCCGGAGTTGTTCCGAACCAAAGGGTACGTTCCCACGTGTTACTCACCCGTCTGCCGCTGTCCACAGCCCCGAAGGGCTGCTTCTCGCTCGACTTGCATGTGTTAGGCCTGCCGCCAGCGTTCGTTCTGAGCCAGGATCAAACTCTCAGGTTGGACTGAGAACTTGTCTCGGCCGATCACAACGTTTGACGAGTCCCAAGCACACCGTCACCATCCGGCCGCTAGGGCCGGTGATGACCGGTAAGCTTAGACAAGAAACGTAGTACCGCCGAAGTCTCGTTTGGCGCTCCATTGCTGGCAACGCCCGCAAGGACTCCGCCGCCTACGTTTCTCTTTCTTCATATTCAGTTGTCAAAGAACACGATGGCGAACCATCGTCCGGTACCGGCGTGCCGATACCGCGCTGCACTGCGCACGCCGGGTGCGGTTCCCTTGCGGCCGCGCGGCAACGAAGCCTCGCAGCCACACCGAAGAGGCATTCGCCGAAGCGAATTCCGCCCCACGATCCACGGCAAGAAAACCGAGGCACCTACGGCGCCGCCAGCGGCGGTGCCGCCCTCGTGCAAGCCCGATATATAGGAGGGGGCCACGCGCAATGTCAACTCCTTCCGCAGCGATGTGGCGGCTGCGACGCGATCACGCAATCACCGCCGCGGCCTTAATCATGCCCAAAAAAACCGCCACCGTTTGCCGGTAGATTCGTCGCGTTGACTTCGGCCGTCGTGGCGGCCAAGGTCCGTGGCGTTGCCTTGGGGGTAGCGCGGACGCACAACCGTCCGTTGCCGAGCGGGGAGATGTTAAGGCCGGTGAGGGGGTCGACGCGGCTCGGCATGATCATGCACGGCGCCGATGCCGGGACGATTGATCTCGGCAGTGAGCCGCCGCTGTCGATCGGCGCCGAACGCACCGTCGATCACGCTCCCGTCCACCGCGCGGTCAGCTGGCGCTGGCTCACCGGCACCATCCTCACCGGCGTGACCTCCATCGTGCTGATGGGTGCCGCCCTCATGGGCGCCCTCAATCACCCCGACCAGTTCGCCTCGCTGCCTGACCTCGCGACCAAGGGCACCGGGACCGGCGGGCTGGTGTTCGGGCGCAAGAGCGATCGCATGCGCCCGCTCGAGGAGCAGGTCGCCACCCGCCAGATTCTGCAGGTCTCCACCGTCACCCGTCAGGGCGAGCGCGACTTCATCAAGCTCAAGCCCTTCGCCAAGGTCGACGCCACCCTCGCCGTCAGCGACAACAAGCAGCTCGCCGCCGAGGTGCCGCCGTTCGACATGACGCACATTTTGGCCGACAGCACTACCCCCGAACCGGCGACGCCGGCACCCGACGGCCAGGCCCCCGCCGCCACCGGCGACCAGCTTTACGGCGCCAACGTCGACGGCGAGGTCGCCGTCAAGGTCAGCCCCTTCCCGATCGGCGACCCTGACCTCGAGCCCGCCGCCGCGATCACCTCCGCCGACGTCGAGCAGGCCGTCCGCGCCGCCGCCCACATCGCCATCGACAGCGACATCGAGACCGCGACGCTGCCTTACGCCGATGCCGGACAGGCCGACGTCGACGGCACCGGCCGGTTGTCGGCGCTCGGCGTGCGCATCGTTCCGGAGAACGTCTCCAACGTTGCCAAGAGCGACACTTCGGGCAGCGTCGGCGATTTCCGCGAGCAGATGGTTGCCGCGACCAACAACAGCGATCTGCGCTCGCTGCTCATCGGCAACCATGTCGACCAGTCCGATGCCGACCAGATCGTCCATGCCCTGTCGCCGCTGGTCGACGTCAATCATCTTCATTCCGGCCAGCAGGTTCGCCTGGCGTTCAGCGGCGAGGACACCGACTCCCCCGACATCATGCGGGTGAGCATCTACGACAAGGGTGCCCACCAGGCGACCGTCGCCCGCTCCGACAACAATGTCTTCGTGCGCGCCGACGAACCGGCCTCGCCGCCGAGCCAATTCGCCGAGACGCCGCCGGCGTCGTCCTCCGGCGGCCTGCCCCAATTGTACAACGCCATTTACGAGACCGCGCTCGCCCAGCAGATTCCGAAGCCGCTGGTGGACCAGTTGATCCGCATCTTCGCCTTCGACGTCGACCTCGAGGCGCACGTCACCCCCGGCGACTCGATGGAGGTCTTCCACTCGCTGCCCGACCCCGGCGACCGCGACGCGACCGATCCCGAAATCCTGTTCGCCTCGCTCACCCTCAATGGCGTCACCAAGCGCTTTTACCGTTTTCGCACCTCCGACGACGGCGTCGTCGACTACTATGACGGAGATGGCAGGAGCGCCAAGAAGTTCCTGATCCGCAAGCCGGTGCCTTCGGCCCACATCACCTCGCGCTTCGGCTGGCGCATCCACCCCATTCTCGGCCGCCGCATCCTGCACACCGGCGTCGACTACGGCGCGCCGCGCGGCACGCCCATCCTTGCCGCCGGCAACGGCATCGTCGAACGGGCCGGGCGGGCCTCCGGCTACGGCAACTTCACCCTCATCAAGCATACCAACGGCTACGAGACCGCCTACGGGCACCAGTGGAAGTTCGCCAAGGGCATCGTACCCGGCGCTCACGTCCATCAGGGCCAGATCATCGGCTACGTCGGCTCGACCGGCCTGTCGACCGGACCGCATCTCCACTTCGAGATTCGCATCAACCACAAGCCGGTCGATCCGCTGCGCATCCGCTTGCCGCGCGGTCGCGTTCTCCAGGACGACTACCTTACCGCCTTCGATCGCGAGCGCGATCGCATCGACACGCTCCTCGGCAACGAGGAGCCGACCAAGGTGGCCTCGGCCAACTAGGCGGCCTCGCTCCACGCTTCCCGCCCCTCGCGCACGAGGAACCACACGATCGCCAGCGAGGCAGCGGCGTCGAGCCACCACGCGCCGACGACAAGCTGAGTTACGAGAGCTACCACCACGATCAGGGCGAGCCAGCCGCAGGTGGCGCTTTCGACCGCGTCGGCGCGCAGCGCCCGGCTGTCGAGCCTATCGGCGAGGCGAAGCTTGCCCCTTGCCAGGAAGTACATGGCAAAGACCGCGACGACGCCCACCACCAGGCCCGCCGCGGAGAACTCCGCTCCCTCTCCCATCCAAAGTTTCCAGCCGGCGCTGGCAACGATGTAGGCGGCGAGCGCAAACAGCAGTCCGCCGCCGATTCGCGACGCGATCCGCTCCGCGCCCTCGGCCAAGGTCTGCCCGCGGCGCAGTTCCACCGTCAGGCGCCAGATCAGAACGACGGCCGAGCCGAGTTCGATCAAGCTGTCGAAGCCGAAGGCCACAAGCACCAGGCTGCCCGCCGCGATGCCCGAACCGATGGCGACGCCGGCCTCGACCGTCATCCAGGCGAGAGTCAGCGCCTCGAGGCGGAACGCCTGGCGGACGGCTGCCTGCCGGCCGTCGCCCGCCTCATTCGGATCGGTCGCCGCCATTGGTCACCGCACGCTGGCGACGACCTACGCCGCCTTGCCCTTGCCGCCGGCGACCTGCGGCAGGAACAGCAGCTTGTCGGCGCCGCCGGTGATCTTGACGTGCGAGCCGTCGGGAACCTCGCCGGCGAGCATCTTGTCGGCGAGCGGATCCTGCACCTCGCGCTGGATGACCCGCTTCAGCGGCCGCGCCCCGTACACCGGGTTGTAGCCCTTCTCCGCCAGCCAGTTGCGCGCCGTTTCGTCGAGATCGAGCACGATCTTGCGCTCGTCGAGCAGCTTCTGCAGGCGAGCGAGCTGGATGTCGACGATCGCGCCCATGTCGCCCCGCTTGAGGCGGTGGAAGAGGATGATGTCATCGAGTCGGTTGAGGAACTCCGGCCGGAAGTGCGACCGCACCGTGTTCATCACCAGCTCGCGCACCTCCTGGTCGATGTCCTCCTTGCCGACCTCGGCGAGGAACTCGCTGCCGAGGTTGGAGGTCATCACGATGAGGGTGTTGCGGAAGTCGACCGTGCGCCCCTGGCCGTCGGTCAGCCGGCCGTCGTCGAGCACCTGCAACAGCACGTTGAAGACGTCGTGGTGGGCCTTCTCGATCTCGTCGAACAGGATCACCTGGTAGGGCCGCCGGCGGACCGCCTCGGTCAGCGCACCGCCTTCCTCGTAGCCGACGTAGCCGGGTGGCGCGCCGATCAGCCGCGCCACCGAGTGCTTCTCCATGTACTCCGACATGTCGATGCGGATGAGCGCCGTCTCGTCGTCGAACAGGAAGGCGGCGAGCGCTTTGGTGAGCTCGGTCTTGCCGACGCCGGTGGGGCCGAGGAACATGAACGAACCCATCGGCCGGTTAGGGTCCTGCAGGCCGGCACGCGCGCGCCTGACCGCGGTCGACACCGCGTGCACCGCCTCCGCCTGGCCGACCACCCGCTTGGCGATCTCGTCCTCCATGCGCAACAGCTTGTCGCGCTCGCCCTCCAGCATCTTGTCGACCGGGATGCCCGTCCACCGCGAAACCACCTGCGCGACGTGGTCGGGCGTCACCGCCTCCTCGACCATGTCGCCGACCTGGTGGGTGTGCTCCTCGGCCTGCTTGAGCTGCTTCTCCAGCTCGGGAACGCGCCCGTAGGCGAGCTCGCCGGCCTTGGCGAGATCGCCGCTGCGCTGCGCCCGGTCGAGATCGATGCGCGCCTGGTCGAGCTGTTCCTTGATCTTGGTCGCCGAGGCCAGCTTCTCCTTCTCCGCCACCCACCGTCGCGTCAGCGCCGCCGACTGCTCCTCGAGGTCGGCGAGCTCCTTCTCGAGCCGCGCCAGCCGGTCTTTCGAGGCCTGGTCGCTCTCCTTCTTCAGCGCCTCGCGTTCGATCTTGAGCTGGATCACCCGCCGGTCGAGCTCGTCGAGCGCCTCCGGCTTGGAGTCGACCTGCATCCTGAGCCGCGACGCCGCCTCGTCGACGAGGTCGATCGCCTTGTCAGGCAGGAAGCGGTCGGCGATGTAGCGGTTGGACAGCGTCGCCGCCGACACCAGCGCCGAATCGGTGATGCGCACCCCGTGGTGCAGCTCGTACTTTTCCTTGAGACCGCGCAGGATCGAGATGGTGTCCTCGACCGTCGGCTCGTCGATGTAGACCGGCTGGAAGCGGCGGGCGAGCGCGGCGTCCTTTTCCACGTGTTTGCGGTATTCGTCGAGCGTCGTGGCGCCGACGCAGTGCAGGTCGCCGCGCGCCAGCGCCGGCTTCAACAGGTTCGAGGCGTCCATCGCCCCTTCCGCCTTGCCGGCGCCGACCAGCGTGTGCATCTCGTCGACGAACAGGATGACGTTGCCTTCCGCCGCCTCGATCTCGGAAAGCACCGCCTTGAGCCGCTCCTCAAACTCGCCGCGGTACTTGGCGCCGGCGATCAGCGCGCCCATGTCGAGGGCGAGCAGACGCTTGCCCTTCAGCGACTCCGGCACGTCGCCGTTGACGATCCTGAGCGCCAGGCCTTCCGCAATCGCGGTCTTGCCGACGCCCGGCTCACCGATCAGTACCGGGTTGTTCTTGGTCCGCCGCGACAGGACCTGGATGGTGCGGCGGATCTCCTCGTCGCGGCCGATGACCGGGTCGAGCTTACCCTCGCGCGCCTCCTCGGTGAGGTCGCGGGCGTATTTCTTGAGCGCGTCGTACTGGCTCTCGGCGGAGGCACTGTCGGCCGTACGACCCTTGCGGATTTCCTCGATGGCTGCATTGAGCGTCTGCGGCGTCGCCCCGGCGTCGGCGAGGATCTTCGCCGTCTTGGCGTCTTTCTCGATCGCCAGCGCCAGCAGCAGCCGCTCGACCGTGACGTATGAATCGCCCGCCTTCTTGGCGATCTGCTCGGCGGTGTCGAACACCTTGGCCGTCGGCTGGGCGAGGTAGAGCTGGCCGCCCCCGCCGCTGACCTTGGGGATGGCGGCGAGCGCCTGCTCGGTCGCGGCAAGCGCGTCGCGGGCGCGACCGCCGGCGCGTTCGATCAGCCCGGCCGCCAGGCCCTCGGGATCGTCGAGCAGCACCTTGAGCAGGTGCTCGGGCGTGAACTGCTGGTGGCCCTCGCGTACGGCCAGCGTCTGCGCCGCCTGGACGAAGCCGCGGGCCCGCTCGGTATATTGCTCCACATTCATGCCGCTTCCCTTTCCCGTCTCTGAAACCACGCCGCCAGCGCCCGCCGCCTTGTGCCGGCGGCGGCGACCCCTGATTGCGAGCGCTGACGGCCTTAGATAGGCGCTGGCCGCCGCTTTCGGAAGGGTGGAAATGGCTCGGCCGCGCCGATATGGCCGGCCGGCGGGACAAATCGGCCCGATTGAGTTACCAGTTTTGCGGGGGAGGCGCGCCCGCTTCGCCCTGCCGGGCCACCCGCAGGGCATCGCGCGGGTTTTCGGCACGGTCGGCGAGCGCTTCCCGATTACGGGCCGGCTGTCGGCACGGTCGAGAGGCTGCTCGATGGAAAAGTACTATCTCGAATGCACCCGCTGCGGCACCGCTCTGCCCAATTTCCGTCGCTGGTTCGATGTCGGCCAGAAGTGCCCCAAGTGCAGTTCCATGCAGCTCGAGGCCCGATATCGCACGACCTGGGACCGCTTTGACGACCTGTTGACGGCCGGCGCCGAGCGCCAGGGTCTGTGGCGCTACTTCGATTTCCTGCCGGTCGCCGCCACCGCCAACGTCGTGTCGTCCGGCGAAGGCAACGTCGCCCTCGAACGCTGGCCGTTTCTCGAGGCCTACGCGCGCTCGCACGGCGTCAACTGCCGGGTATACGCCCATCGCCACGACAACAACCCCTCCACCGGCACCTTCAAGGACCTCGCCGGCTCGATGGTGGCGAGCGTGCTCAAGGAGGCCGGCGTCGACACCTACGTTGTCGCCACCACCGGCAACGTCGGCGTCGCCTTCGCCCGCTACCTCGCCGCCGCCGGCATCACCCTTTACGCCTTCATTCCCAAGGACTCCTCGCGCTTCCACGACGCCGACATCGGCATCTTCGGCCAGAAGGTGTTCCGCGTGCAGGGCGACTATGCCGAGGCCAAGCGGCTGGCGGCCGAATTCGCCCGCACCCACGGCTTCCATTGTTCCTCCGGCGGCTTCGATCCGATCCGCATCGAGGCAAAGAAGACCATCGCCTACGAGATGCTGCGCGTGCTCGCCCGCCGCCCCACCGTCTACATCCAGGCCTTGAGCGGCGGCATGGGCCCGCTTGGCGTTGCCAAGGGATTGCGCGACCTGCGCCTGCTCGGGCTGATCGACCGGCTGCCGCGCTTCTATCTGGTGCAGACCGACGGTTGCGCGCCGATGGCGGCGGCCTGGGCCAAGGCTCGCGCCGGCAACTTCCCGCAAGGCTGGGAGAACGACTACCCGATCTACGACGACCCGACGACCGAGATCTCTATATTGGCGACCGGCAACCCGGGCCTTTACCCCCTCGTCGGCAAGGCGGTCAGGGATACCGGCGGCGAGATCGTCTCGTTTCCGGAGCGCTATTGCGTCGACACCGCCAGACTGGTGGCGATCGAGACCGCGGTGCGCATCGGTCCGGCAGCCGCGGTCGCCGTCGGCGGCTTTCTTTACGGCGTCAGGGCCGGCCACATCGTCTCCGGCGATGTGGTGGTCGTCTCCGTCGGCGAGGGCATCCGCCGCAGCCCCGAGTTCGCCCTCAAGATGGTGTGGTCGACCGATGTCGACGACGCCAATCCCGCCCGGCCGATCGACCGCGAAAAATACCGCCGCTCCGTCCAGGCCACCGTTGACGATTTCGTCTTCGCCGCCCCGGCCGAACCGGGCGAGGACGCCGCCGTTTCCGCGCCGATGACCAAATCCGCCGCTAGCTAGATTGGAAGTGATGCTCGAACAGGTCGACGACGCCCTGTGGATTGCCGAGGGCGGACTTGTCAGCTTCTACGGCATCCCCTACCCGACCCGCTCGGTCATCGCCCGCCTCGGCGACGGCGGTCTCTGGGTATGGTCGCCGGTCAAGCTGACCGACGATCTGCGCGCCGCCGTCGATCGTCTCGGACCGGTGGCGCATCTGGTCAGCCCCAACAAGCTGCATCACCTTTACTTGCAGGAATGGAGCGCCGCCTATCCCGCCGCCGCGCTGTGGGGACCGGCCTCGACCATCCGCAAGCGGCCCGATCTCAAGTTCCGCCAGCCGCTGCGGGACGAGCCGCCGCCCGAGTGGCGGCCCGACATCGATCAGGCCTGGTTCCGCGGTTCCTTCGCCATGGATGAGATCGTGTTTCTCCACCGTCCCTCGTCCACCGTTATCGTCGCCGATCTCATCCAGACCTTCAGCGACAGCTTTCTGAAACGACATTGGGGCTGGTGGCGCTTCCTCGCCCGCCTCGACGGGCTCACCGAGAGCCAGGCTCGCGCGCCGGGCGAATGGCGCTTGTCGTTTATCAACCGCGCCCCGGCCCGTCGCGCGCGCGCCAAGGTGCTCGCGTGGAACTGCCGACGCGTCATCGTGGCTCACGGCGAATGGCAACGCGACAACGGCACCGCTTTCCTGGCCAGGTCGTTCAGTTGGCTCGGCGGCTAGCCGCCGCTGGCGAGCGGCTCACCCCCCGTGCCGTTGCCACAGCGTAGGCAACCACAATCGCAGGCCCCTTGCGGTCCGCCCGAGATCACGAAGATCGCGGCAAGCACGATCGCAAAGCGCTACATCTGCTCCTCGGCCGTGGCGTCATCACATAACCGACCAACCCGATCCCCCCGAATGCAGCCGAACTCCACTCATCGTGCCTTCAACCTCGGCGGCGGCCGACGATGCCGACGCGGACCAACAAGCGGCCGCCGGCAGCCAGCCCGGTTCATCCGTGCGTTCATCCTTGGGTTCCTCGCCCCTCTGATCGCTTTTTCGCCGACCGAGGCCGGATCCTACAAATGGTATGCCGCCAGCCACGCGGCATCCGCGATCACCGGCGATATCAGCGTCTCGGCCGACAGCATCACTTTCGCCAACGGCAAGCGCATCCACATCGTCCCGGTTGGGCCGGACAAGCCGCACGTCTTCGCGCTCCGTCCTCGCGCCAACCCGACCCTGCTCAACGGCAACAAGTTGTGTGGCGGCACGCCGCCGGACTTTATCGTCCTCATCCACAACGGCGACGACCTGTACCTGAAGGTCTTCGACGGGCCGCAGGTGCCGCAAGGGCGGGCCGATCCTCTGCCTGAGCCCGGCACCTGCGCCACCTACAACTTTGTGCACGGCACCGCCTCTGGTGCGGCACCGCCTCACAACTCGGCGTATGCACTCCTCGCCATCGACGGCAGTGGCGAAAACGTGCGGATCGATTTCGGCGCGTCGCTGGACACCGTCGTGGCGGCACTCATGCGCACGTCCTCTTACGAATGGGCCTACGACGAGTTCGAGCGTTTGCTGTCGAGATACGGCAAGCCCGCCGTACGCGCCGCGGTGGTCGCTGCGCTGCGTGCCTCATCCAACCGGGAATTGCTGCGCGCCCATCGGCAAGCCGCTTCCGACGCCCTTTCGCCGCTGAGCGAGCTGAACCTTCCCGCCGATCTGTGGCCGGCGGCGAACTCGAATTGACAACCAGCGGCGTCGCCTGACCTAAGCAAACGTTAACACCGGCTTCCTACCATCGGCGGGCGCGCTTGCGCGAGGGACGAGGACCGCCGATCATGGCCGTGGCAACCGCCGACGAGCATCCTGCGCGCGCCTGGACGGCAGCGCTGCCCTTCCTTGTCGCCGCCGCCGTCTACCTCGTCGTGCTCGCGGTCGGCCGCAGCCTTCTCAACGATCCCGACACCTACTGGCACATCGTCACCGGCGACTGGATCGTGGCGCACGGCTTCCCCACCGGCGATCCCTTCTCGTTCACCTTCGCCGGCGCCCCGTGGATCGCCAAGGAGTGGCTGTCGCAGCTGGCGTTTGCCGGCGCCTACCATCTCGGCGGCTGGTCGTTGGTCGCCGTCCTTGCCGCCGCAGCGCTGGCGCTCGCCTTTGCGCTGCTCGCCCGCTTCCTGATGGCCGAACTCGCGCCGCTGCCGGTCGTCGCCTTCGTCGCCGTCGCCTTCGTGCTTGTGGCGCCGCACGCCGTCGCCCGGCCGCATGTGCTGGCAATGCCGGTGATGGTCGCCTGGGTCGGCGTGCTGGTGCGGGCCGTCGACCGCGACCGCCCGCCGTCCTACCTCGCGCTTGCCCTCATGGTGCTGTGGGCGAACTTGCACGCCGAGTTCACTCTCGGCATCGTGCTCGCAGTTGCCGCGGGTCTCGACGCCGTCGTCGAGGCGAAGCCCGGCGAGCGCGCGCGCCTCGCCCGTCACTGGATCGCCTTCTGCCTGCTCACCCTCGTCGCTGCCTCGCTCACCCCCTACGGTCCGCGCCCGATGCTTGCCACCTACCAGGTGCTCAGCCAGCGCCAGGCGCTGTCGATCATCGGCGAATGGCAGCCGCCCGACTTCGCCCACCTCGGCACTTTCGAGATCATCCTCCTCGCCGCCGGCGGTCTTGCCCTCTACCGCGGCTTCCGCCTTGCCCCGGTGCGCGTCCTCGTTGTCCTCGGTCTGGTGCACCTGGCGCTGTCGGCGGTGCGCAACGGCGAACTCCTCGGCCTCGTTGCCCCGCTCTTCCTCGCCCGCCCGCTCGCCGAGCAAACCGGCCTCGGCGAAACGTCCGGTGACGCCCCGGTGATTTCCCTGCGCCGCCCCGTGAAGCTCGCGGTGATCGGCGCGGTTGCTGTCGCCTTTCTGACGGTCGGATTGGCGGTTTCCCGCGACTTTCAGCCGAGTCGCCGCATCACCCCGGCCGCCGCCGTCGCCGCTCTCCAACACGTTGATTCTCTTCGTGTTTTCAACAGTTACGACTTCGGCGGCTACCTGATTTTCGTCGGCATCCCGCCCTTCATCGACGGCCGCGTCGAACTCTACGGCGGAGCATTCACCGCCCGCCACCACCGCGCCGTCACCCTCGCCGATGTCAATGATTTCATTCGCCTTTTGGACGAGTACCGGATCACCGCAACCCTGCTGTCACCGGCCACTCCGGCGGTGGCCCTGCTCGACCGGCTGCCCGGCTGGCGGCGCGTCTACGCCGACGACGTCGCCGTCGTCCACGTGCGCGCCCCTTGACGAATGGGTGAAAGACGACGCGGCGGCCGCGCGAGCGATCTAGTCGTCGGCCTGCGACGAACCGGTACCGCCGTCGCCACGGTTCCCGCCCTGGTCACCACCACGCTCTGCAAAGCGCTCACGATAGTGGCGGCGACGCCGGAAGCCGCCCACGTTCCCGCCGCGATCACGACCGCCGCCTGACTCGGCCTGACCGTCACCGTCGCTCGCATGCTGGTCTTGATCGCCGCCGTTGAAGTAGGGCTGCGGCTCGGACACGCCCAAGGCCGGCTGGCCGCCCACATGCGCAGGCTGACGTCCGCCGCCGAAGCCGTTCTCGCGGCCATCGCGATCATCATCTTCGCCATCGTCGTCGGAGCGCACGATCGGCTGCGGTTGCGGCATCTGGGCCTGAGCGGCGGCAAGGATGCGATAATAGTGCTCTGCGTGCTGAAGGTAGTTCTCCGCCGCAACCCGATCACCGGACGACTGTGCGTCGCGGGCCAGCTGGACATACTTCTCCGCGATATGAAGCGCGGTTCCCCGAATTTTCACATCGCCGCCATTGCTCTCATACGAACGTGCCAATGGCCCGGGTCCCTTGCGGCCTCTGCCACGCATACGTTTATTCTGCTGTCCTTGCCTCATCGATGGCTCTCTTGATGTAGCGAAACCGCTGGCACATGGCTTTTATCCGCCCGCCACGATCGCGGCAGCGCGGTCAAACAGAAGCGGTACCGGCACGGCCGGCCCGTCGTCTTGGCCCCTGTCGACGTTGACTCACCCGGTCAAGGTTTCCCAAGCGGGATGCTCCCGCCGCGCCCAGCCCGTCGGAACTGAGAAGACGATCCGGACATCCGGACGCCGAAAGCTCACGCTCATCCGGCTGCACCATGGGCACCCGGCGCCTTCGCGAACTCTCATCCACGCGATTTCGCTATGGATTCGCCCATTTCTGTACGGCGCCGGGGAACGTAGCGGTTCCCGCCCGGATTTCCAAGTGCTTTTTCGCCCGCTCCGCAGGTGCGGTTAGCGAGTGTCGAACGAGTGATGCCAGCGCGACACAATCGCGACACGGTCGATACCCGCCAGGTCGCGATCCAGCCGGACGGCGAAACCCGCGGACGCGGCCAGGGCGCGAACCGCAGGCCCCTGCCCCCAGCCGATCTCGATCAGCGCACTCCCGTCGGAACTGAGTATCCTCCCAAGGTCAGACAGGATCACCCGCACAGCGTCGAGGCCGTCGGCACCACCGTCGAGCGCGCGTCGCGGGTCATGGCGCACTTCCCTGTCGAGGGTCGCGACGGCGTCGCTTGTTATGTACGGCGGATTGGCGACGATGACAGACACCGGCGAAGCGATCGCCTCGCTCCAGTCGGCGACGACGAACGAGGCACGATCGGCCAAGCGAAGACGACGAGCGTTGTTGCGGGCGGTGACAAGCGCACCAGCGGAAATGTCGGTACCGAGGCCGCGGGCAACAGGCAACTCCGACAGCAATGCCAAGAGGATTGCTCCGCTTCCGGTACCAAGATCGACGATGGTGATCTCGGCCTGACGCCCCCATTGACGATCGACCACCGTCAGTGTCGCATCGACCAGAGTTTCGGTATCGGGGCGGGGCACCAGCGTCTCTGGCGACAACATCAGGTCAAGGCCATAAAACTCCTTGTGGCCAACGATGCGCGCCACCGGCTCGCCGGCAACGCGCCGCTCGGCAAATGTCATGGCCGCTGCCGTCATTTCTTCAGGAGCCGGTTGTTCGTCGCACAGCGGAACTTCGCCCGGTTCGAGCCCCGCCGCATGGGCAACGAGAAGGCGTGCGTCGAGCTCGGGCGTGCCTGCCCGACCGGCTACGGCGAGGGAGCGGCGCAGCCGCGCGGCGATGCTCCGCCGCAGGCCACCGATGGTCGGCCGATCTCCAGCCGCTGGCGTGGCAGGCTGCAAACCACGAAACTCGTTGATCATTCCCATCGTGTCGCCCTATGAGCGGTCACGCGCCCTCCGCCGCAAGCAGGCTCGCCTGGTGATTGGTGACCAGAGCATCGATCAAATCATCCAGCGCCTCGCCGGCAAGCACTTGGTCGAGCTTGTAGAGGGTGAGGTTGATGCGGTGATCGGTGACTCGTCCCTGCGGAAAATTGTAGGTGCGGATCCGTTCGGAGCGGTCGCCGGTGCCTACCTGACCGCGCCGCGCCGCCGCCCGCTCACCGGCGGCCTTCTCGCGCTCCCGATCGAATAGCCGGGCCCGCAAGAGCCGCAACGCCTCGGCTCGGTTCTGGTGTTGCGAGCGCGAGCTCGCCGTCACAGCGATCCCGGTCGGAACGTGCAGGACCCTGACCGCCGAGTCGGTCGTGTTGGCGTGCTGGCCGCCAGCACTGGACGCCCTCAGCGTATCGACGCGGATATCTTCCTGACGCAGATCAACGTCGACCTCCTCGGCCTCGGGCAACACCGCCACCGTCGCCGCCGAGGTATGGATGCGCCCGCTCGCCTCGGTCACCGGCACCCGCTGGACGCGATGAACGCCCGATTCGAACTTCAGCCGGGCGAACACACCCTTGCCGGTCACGTTGGCGACGATCTCTTTGAAGCCACCGGCTTCACCCGGACTCTCCGACACCACCTGAACCCGCCAGCCATGAAGATCGGCGTAGCGCTGGTACATGCGGAAGAGGTCGCCGGCGAAAAGCGCTGCCTCGCTGCCGCCGGTACCGGCGCGTATTTCCAAGATAGCGCTTTTCTCGTCAGCGACATCTTTCGGAATGAGCAAGCGGCGCACCATCTCGGTGAGCTCGGCGATGCGCCCATCGAGGCGCTCCCGCTCCTCCTCGGCAAGCGCCGCCATGTCGGGATCTCCGGCGAGCGCTTCCAGCCCCTCGCGTTCGTGCTCGGCGACGCCGAGCTCGCCGGCCGCCCGGTACAGTGGTTCGAGTTCGGCGCGCTCGCGGCTCAACTTGACCAACGTCTCGCGATCGATCGGTCGCGCCAGCTGTTGATCGATGGCTTCCACCCGCGCGACCACTCCGGCGATCTTGTCTCTTGGCAACATGGCTTTAATGCTATCACGGCAGCCAGTCTGGCCTGCCGGCTAATGTGGGATGCCTTCGCGCTGAGCAAAAGCGGCAAGTGCCGGCCGCAGGTTGTCGTCGCCGGCCGCATCGTCGACGAGGTCGCCGACCACGCGCCCTGCCTTGGCGGCGTCTAGGGCGAGGATCATCGCCTTCACCGGGCCGATCGCCGCCGGCGAGATCGATAGCGACCGATAGCCGAGGCCGACGATCGCCAGCGCCGCCAACGGATTGGCGGCAAGCTCGCCGCACAGCGTCACCGGCATGACCGGCGCGCAAATCTCGACGATCGACCTGAGCGCGCGCAAAAATGGCCGCGACAGCGGATCGAAGCGCTCGGCAACCAGCATGTTGCTGCGGTCACTGGCAGTCATGAACTGGAGGAGGTCGTTGGTCCCGACCGAGACGAAATCGGCGACCGCAGGCAGGTGGTCAAGCTGCCACAACATCGCCGGCACTTCGATCATCGCGCCGAGCATCACCTTGGCCGGCTCCGCGCGACCGTGGTGGCGCATATGGACAAGCTCGCGGTCGATCATGGCGCGCGCGCGGCGGACTTCGTCCAGCTCGGTCACCATCGGCAACATGACGCTGAGTTCGCGGCCGGCGGCGGCCCGCAGGAGAGCGCGCAATTGCGTGCGCAAGAGACCTGGTCGGTCGAGCCCGAGCCTGATCGCCCGCCAGCCCATCGCCGGGTTCTCCTCTTCGGCGGTTCGCAGATAGGGCAGAACCTTGTCGCCACCGATATCAAGGGTGCGAAAGGTGACCGGGCGATTGCCGGCCGCATCGAGTACGGCACGATAGAGCGTTTGTTGTTCGCCGAGCCTGGGCATCTTGGCAGCGATCATGAACTGCAACTCGGTGCGGAAGAGGCCGATGCCGGCGGCGCCCGATTCGTCGAGGTGGGGCAGATCGACCAACAGGCCGGCATTCATCAGCAGAGCGACTTGCACGCCGTCACGGGTGATCGCCGGCTTGTCACGCACCAAGCGGTACTGCGCCTGGCGCTTGGCGCGGAAACGGACTTTCTCGGCGTAGGCCAGCTCGACATCGGCGCTGGGCCGGAGGTGGACCTCACCCGCCTCGCCATCGACAATGATGGCATCGCCGTTCTCGACCAAGGCGACCACGTTGCCGACCCGGCCAGCGGCGGG
>Ga0307436_1000706_pt1 | contig 15635 bp, 19 predicted proteins | sample SalMarWE160440MG_FD_202513 | JGI IMG/M metagenome (GOLD analysis project Ga0307436, IMG submission 202513) | Salt marsh sediment microbial communities from the Plum Island Ecosystem LTER, Massachusetts, United States - WE1604-40 | ecosystem: Environmental > Aquatic > Marine > Intertidal zone >...
GCTGATCAAGCAATACGTGGCGCTGATGGCGACCGAAGGCGTGACGCTCGATTTCACCGAGGACGCCATCGACGCGCTGGCCGACATCGCGGTGTCGGTGAATTCCGCGATCGAGAACATCGGCGCGCGGCGCTTGCAGACCGTGATGGAGCGCGTGCTCGACGACGTCTCCTTCGCCGCCCCCGACCGCTCGGGCGAGACCGTCAAGATCGACGCGGCATTCGTGGAAAAGAACATCGGCGATCTGGCCAAGAACGCCGATCTGAGCCGGTTTATTCTCTAGACGGCTTTCACTTCTTCCCGGCGTCTTCCGGATCGTCCGGCGGCGCCGGCTCGGTCACCGACACCGCATCGGAGGCCGGGAAGGTGTCCTCCAGTCCCTCTTCCAGCTCGCGCTCGAGCTGTTCCTTATCCGGCTTGTGTTTCTTTTCGTGCGGCTTCGGCGTCTCGGACTTCGGCTTGCTGGTCATGTCCGGACCTCCCTTTGGCGCGTGACAGGTCGCTTATCGGCGCTTGCTCTTGCGTATTCTCACATAGAGCGCCCCCTCGCCGCCATGGGCGACATGGGCATCCTCGAAGCCGATCACGAAGGCGCGGAACTCCGGCAGCCCGAGCCAATGCGGCACTTGCCGGCGCAGCACGCCGTGCACGCCGTCGCCGCGCGCGCCTAAATTTCTTGAGCCTTTGCCGGTGATCACCAGCACCAGCCGCGCCTCGCGCGCACTGGCATTGCGAAGAAAGTGCAGCAGCGCAGAATGCGCTTGCGCTTGCGTGAGGCCGTGCAGATCGAGCCGACCGTCGATTGTCTCCTTGCCGCGGGCGACGCGCTGGCGCAGACGGCGGCCAAGCGGCGCCAGCGACGGCGGCGCAGGCTTTGCCGGCGTAGGCGCGGCTCCCGCAACTTTGGCAGCCCGCGCGGCTGGGCGCGCCGGCGCGGCCATCTCCGCCGCCTCGGCCTCCATGTCCGGCGCCTGCCCACCATCCGCGCGCAACGGCGCGATCGCGCGCGTGAACGTCGTCCACAGTACGCGCTCGTCCTGGGTGAGAAGGCGGCGCCGGCTGCCGTCGCGAGGGCTCATGGCATGAATTCAGGGGCGCGGCTTTGGCGTCGGGACAGCCGCCTTTTCCACGCTGCCGGTGACCAGTGCGTCCTTGCCCTTGGCCATTGCCTCCTGCACGACAAGCTCCTTCGGCCGCGGCCGCGGCAATGCGATCAAGGCCGGCTTTTCGCTGTGCACCGCCACGTCCTTCGGCACCAGCATGACGAACTTGCCGAACTGCTTGATACGACCGGCGATGTGGGGGACATCCTTGCCGTGGCCGAAATAGATGTCGGCGCGCGCGGGTCCGCGGATGGCGGAGCCGGTGTCCTGCGCGACCATCAGGTGCTGGAAGGTGTCCTGCGGCATCTCGCTCTTGAGCGGGAATTTGGCGTCGATCCAGATCGGCGTCCCGTAGACGTGGACCGTGGGATCGACCGCCAGCGAGCGCCGGGGCGTGAGCGGAATCCCTTGCGCGCCGATGCATTCGTCCTTCGGCCCGAGCTCGGTCTCGGAGAAAAACACGTAGGAGCGGTTCTTCAGGCGCAGCGCCTCGCCCTCTTTCGGATTGGCCTCCATGTATTCGCGGATCTTGTCCATCGACATTTCTTCGGGCGTGTAGACGCCTTGCTCGATCAGGATGCGGCCGACCGGCGTATAAGGCTTGCCGTTGCTGGCGATGTAGTTGAGCCGCAGCAATTCGCCGTCACCGAGCTTGATGCGCGTGGAGCCCTGGATCTGCGCGAAGAAGGCATCGACCGGATCCTTGATCCAGCAGATCTCCAGTCCCTTGCCCTTGAGCGCGCCGTTCTCGATCTGCTTGCGGTCGTATTGCGAGAACACCTTGCTCCGTTTGCCGGCGAGCCTGGCCGGCACCCGGTAGAGCGGGACGTTGAAGTCCTCGGTCTTGACGCGCGAGCCGGCGACCTCGGCTTCGTAGTAGCCGGTGAAGAAGCCGTCGGCGCCGGTGTAGAAGCCGTAGGTGTGGACGGGCGGCAGGATGCGCACCGGCTTGAAATTGTCCTCGAAGAACTTGCGCGCCTGCGCGGTGTCCACGTTGCCGCCGGCGGCGAGCGTCGTTGCCTTTTCGCAGGCGTTATAAAGCCCGCCATAGATCGGGCGGGCTTTGCGCATGGCCTTGGTGCCTTGCAGGATGGCGCCGCAGCTCTTCATGAAGGTTTCGAAGGCCGCCGCCAGGTTGTCCTTCTTCCAGCCGGCGAGATCGGAAAAGCTCAGCGCTTGAGCCGCGGCATGACGCAGATGCAGGGCCTGCGCCGGCATGGGCGTGCTCGCGACCAGGCAAAGCCCGAAAGCGGCGCCGGCGACGGAGCGGGAAGGCAACGGCGGCATGCGTTCATTGCCCGGCTTCGGTGGCGACCAGCTTCCAGTTCGGATCGCGCGAGGAGGCGTCGCGCGCGAATGTCCACACGTCGGTGACGTCGGTCACCTTGTCGGCGTTGCCGTCGACCACGTTGCCGTTTTTGTCGCGCGTCGCCGACACCAGCTTGGAGTGGAAGCGCACGGTGAGCTGGGCGGTGCGCCCGCGCAGCTCGGCGCCGGTGATCTCGGCCTCGTCGATCGACACGAAACGGTTCTCCACCGTCTCGCCGCGCTTCTCGCGCTCGCCGATTGCCGTCTCGAAGCCGTCATAGACCTCGCGCGCCAGCAGGTTCTTCAGCGTGCGGCGGTCGCCCTCGGCATAGGCGGAAACGATCATCTCGTAGGCCGCGCGCGCGCCGGTGAGAAAATGCTTGGGATCAAAGTCGCTGTCGGTGCCGGCGATGGCGTCGAGTCCGGCGGCCAAGACCGAGCCCGGCTCGGCGACGCCCTTCCAGCGCTCGCCCGGCGCCACCGGCTCCGCCGGTTTTTGCGCCGCGGTTTCGGCCGCGCGGTTGGGCAGAGCGACGACCTTCTCCGGCGCCGGCCGCACCGGCTCGCGCGCCGAATAGGGATCGTAGGGCGGCCGCTCGCGCCCGGTGCGCTGGCCCAGCACGCTGCGCAGCCGCAAGAAAATGAAGACCGCGAGCGCCAGGAAGATGATGGTGTAGATGTCGAACACGTCGCGCATGCTTTCGGTAACCGCAATGTCAGGTCGGCCCCACGGCCACCCGGCCGGATCGACGGCGTGGCGGCCGGCCCTGCTGATACTATGTAAGCTGGCGGGCGCGCCGATCCATAGGCCTGGCGCCGAAGATTCGGCGCGTTTTCTGGCTCTCGGGCAGACCTTAAACGATCGGGACGCCTACGCCAACCTTAGCCGGGACTAGAAGCACTGATGAATGTGGCAAAATGGTTATTGCTGGCAATTCTGGCGCTGCCGGTCATGGAATTGGCCGCTTTCGTCGCGGTGGCGGCGGAGATTGGCCTGCTGGGGGCGCTGGCGTTGGTGGCGGCCACCTCCCTGGCCGGCGCGCTGATCCTGCGCCATGCCGGCGGCAACCACATCGCCCGCATGCGGGTCGCGCTGGCCGAGGGCGGCTTCACCGCGCTGGAGGCTGACAGCACCGGCAGCCTCACCCTGCTGGCGGGAATTCTCTTGCTTATTCCAGGCTTTATAACCGACGCCCTGGGCCTGCTGCTGCTCGCCGCGCCATTGCGCCGGGCCTTGGGCGCGGCGCTTCGACGCGGCGGCGGCGCGGACCACGGTGACGGCCTGGTCGATCTTGCGCCCGAGCAGTGGCACCGGGTACCTGACCCGGAATTGCCCGACCGCCGCCAAAACGACCGCGAAAGGTGAAAGGCTGGCGATCCTTGTTCCCCCCGGAACCCTGTGTTAGCCAACCGCCGCGCGTATTGCGCATGATCCCGAAGATCGGGCACCGGTTCTTGGAAAAGGTCTTGCGCCACTGGAAAGTTACCGGCGCGAGGGGGACTTCATGACCACGACCAATGGCGGTCAGGGCGAGCCGACGGCCCCGGCGGCACAGGATGCGCAGCCGCAACTCAACGTGGTCGCGCAATACATCAAGGACCTGTCGTTCGAAAATCCGAACGCGCCGCGCTCGCTGATGGGCGGACAGCAGCAGCCGCCGCAAATCTCCATCCAAATCAATGTCAGCGCCGCGCCGCTGGAGGGCGGCGACATCGAGGTCACGCTCAAGCTCGAGGGCAAGGCGGAAGCCGGCGGCCAATTGATGTTCGGCTTCGAATTGACCTTCGCCGGCGTGTTCCGCATCCGCAACGTGCCGCCGGACAGCATGAACGCGGTGGTTCTGATCGAGTGCCCGCGGCTGCTGTTCCCGTTCGCGCGCGAGATTGTCGCCAACACCGTGCGCAACGGCGGCTTCCCGCCGCTGCTGCTCGATCCGGTGGATTTCGTCAGCCTCTACCGCCAGCGCATGAGCCAGATGCAGGCCGCCAACCAGCCGGCGCCGCAGAGTTGAGATCGTTTCGGGGAATAAGTGAATTCGTCATGGCCGGGCTTGTCATCGCAAGTCGGGTAAACCCGACTTGCGACACTCAATTTACAAGTCGCAACTTGGGCAAGCCCGAGTTGCGATGCCATCTCGCTCAGGAACGCAGTGCCTTGCTAAGCGGGATCACCGGGTCACGGCGCGGAGTTTACCATCGGGCCGCGCTATGCGCGGACCCGTTGGCGCCGGCCCGGTGATGACAGAGAATTCAAGCTTCTTCCGCCCGGTAATTCAGCCACAGCGCGTCTTCGCCCAGGCTTGCCACGAACTTGGCATGCGCCGCGCGCTCGGCCTCACTTATGCGAGGCGTGAGCGCCACCGGCCGCGTCCGCAGCGTCACCGTGCCGTCACCGTTGCCGCGCCGCGCACCGCTTTCGGCCAGGCCGAGCACGGCCTGGCGCGCGCCAATCAGCTCGACATACACTTCGGCCAGGATCTCGGCATCGAGGAGTGCGCCGTGCTTGGTGCGGCGCGAATTGTCGATGCCGTAACGCGCGCACAGATCGTCGAGCCGGTTCGGCCCCGCCGGGTGCTTGCGCCGCGCCAGCATCAGCGTGTCGATCAGCCGTTCGCGCGCGACCGCTACGCGCTCCACGCGCTTGAGTTCGGCGCACAGGAAGCCGTGGTCGAAGCCGGCATTGTGGATGACCAGCGGCGCCTCCTCGCCGATAAAGGCGAGGAAGTCGTCGACAACGTCGATGAAGCGCGGCTTGTCCTTGAGAAATTCGGTGGTCAGGCCGTGGATGGCGGCGGCTTCCGCCGGCACCTCGCGCTCCGGATTGAGATAGACGTGGAACGTGGCGCCGGTCGGGATGCGGTTGAGCAGTTCGATGCAGCCGAGCTCGACCAGGCGGTGGCCTTGGGCCGGATCGAGGCCGGTGGTTTCGGTATCGAGGACGATCTCGCGCATAGGGGCTTTCGGGCGGGAATCAGCGCCGCCGCGGCGGCATTGTAGCGACCCGCGCCAGAATATCACGCACCTGGGCGCGGGCATGCTCAAAGCCTTGCCCGGTATCCACCACGAAATCGGCGCGTGCGCGTTTTTCTGCGTCGGGCATCTGCTTGGCGAGAATGGCTTGAAATTTCGCTTCGGTCATGCCCGGCCGCTCGAAGGCGCGCGCGTGCTGCAACTCGGCCGGCGCCGACACCACCGCGACCGCGTCGCAACGGGCTTGCGCCCCCGTCTCGAACAGCAGCGGAATATCGAGCACCGCTACGGGAGCGCCGCTGCGCTCGGCGTCGGCCAGGAAGCGCTCCTCGGCCTGGCGCACCAGCGGATGCACGATCCGCTCGAGCTTCTTCATCGCGGCGGCATCGCCCAGCACGCGTTGCCCGAGCTTCTCGCGGTCAACCTTGCCGCCCTCGGTCGTTCCGGGAAACGCCGCCTCGATCGACGCCGCCGCCTCGCCTTCATAGAGCCGGTGCACCGCCGCGTCAGCGTCGTGCACGGGTACGCCCGCCTCGGCGAACATCGCCGCCGTAGTCGATTTTCCCATGCCGAGCGAGCCGGTGAGACCAAGAATAAACATTGGCTATCCAGCAACAAATCCGTTCTGCCGCAGGAACGCCAGCAGCGGCAGCAGCGGCAGGCCGAGGATGGTGAAATAGTCGCCGGTCACGCGCTCGAACAAGTGCACGCCGACGCCTTCGAGCTGATAGGCCCCGACGCTGGCGAGCACGGCCTTGCCCACCATGTCGAGATAATCGTCGAGAAAGCGGTCGGAGAACTTTCGCATGGTGAGCCGGGCGGCATCGACGCAGTCGAACAGCACGGCGCCGTCGCGCATTAGCACCAGGGCCGAATGAAGCTCGTGGCTGCGCCCGCGCAATTCGCGCAGCTGCGCGGCCGCGGCTTCGCGGTCAGCCGGCTTGCCGAAGCGCCTGTTGCCGCGCGCCAGCGTCTGATCGGCGCCCAGCACCAGCCGCCCGGGCAGCGTGGCGGCAACGGCTTGCGCCTTTGCGTGCGCCAGAAGGCGCGCCGCCGCCGCGGGATCAAGCTCGCCCGCCGCCCCGGCCTGCACTTCCAGCGCGCGCTCGTCGATCTGCGCCGGCCTGATCTCGAAGCGCAAGCCCGCCGCCGCCAGCATCCTGCCGCGTATGTCGCTGCGTGAAGCGAGCACCAAAGGCTGGGGATCGAGCCACAAAGGCATGGTCAAGTCGCCGGCGCCCGCCGCCGCTCGGTCAACAGCCGCATCACCGCGGCGGCGGTCTCCTCGATCGAGCGGCGCGTCACATCGATGGTCGGCCAGTGGTGCCTGGCGCACAAGCGGCGCGAAAACGCCACCTCCTCGGCCACCGCCGTCTTGTCGATGTAGCGATCGTCGTCGCGATGGGCGCGCAAGCCGAGCAGCCGGTTCTCGCGGATCTGCACGATGCGCTCGGGGCTGGCGTACAACCCCACCACCAGCGGCCGTGTCAGCTTCTCGAGCTGCGGCGCCAGCGGCACGCCCGGCACCAGTGGTACGTTGCCGGTCTTGATGCCGCGGTTGGCGAGATAGATCGAGGTCGGCGTCTTCGAGGTGCGCGACACGCCGACCAGCACCACGTCGGCCTCCTCCAGCCCTTCCACCTGCTGGCCGTCGTCATGCATCATGCTGTAGTTGAGCGCGTCGATGCGCTGGAAATATTCGACATTGAGCACGTGCTGGGCACCGACACGGTGGGTGGTCTCGGCGCCGAGATAGGACTGGAACAGGCGCAGGATCGGCCCCAGCACCGACATGCAGGGCAGCCCGAACTCGCGGCATTTTTTTTCCAGCGCCTGGATCAAATCCTCTTCCAGCAGCGTGTAGAGCACCAGGCCGGGCGATTCTGCGATCTCGGCCAGCACGTGCTCGAGCTGCTTCTTTGAGCGCACCATCGGGTAGAGGTGCTCGACCGGCGCGACATTGGCGTATTGCGCGGCGGCCGCGCGCGCTACCGTGATCAGGGTTTCGCCGGTCGCGTCGGAAACCAGATGGAGATGAAAATAGCCGGTGTCGGGCATTGGTATAAATGCAGGATGTCCTGTGGACAGGACGGGAGAAGGCCACGGCTTGGGTTCCCGCGCAAGCGGGCGGCGATAACTGTTCACCTACGGTCCACATCCCTGGCTGCGGGACACAGCAGGCGAGGAAATTGCATAGCTGGTCTAAGATGTGGATACCGCACTGGGAAAACGTCCGGATAACACCAAGAAAAGCCCGTAAAACTGCCGGTATGATTATGGACGGCTGGGCACGGGACAGTGCGGAATTCTCAATCCTGTCTTAGCAACCGGTGGACAGAATGTTGATCGGAAGGCATGAGTCCAATCAACCGTCCAATAACTACTACAAAGAGTCTTATAAGATTCTATGGAAGAAGCTGTTCGAAACGATGCCATGGGGACAAAACCGTTGCTTGCTGTCTTGGTGGGGCAACGGCAGGCGGTTCCGCCGGTATGGATGATGCGTCAGGCCGGACGCTATCTGCCGGAATATCGTGCGGTACGGGAGAAAGCGGGCGGGTTTCTGGATCTTTGCTTTAATCCGGACCTGGCGGCGGAAGTGAGTTTGCAGCCGGTGCGGCGCTTCGGTTTTGACGCCGCCATCCTGTTTTCCGACATTCTGGTGGTGCCGCTCGCGCTTGGCCGCAAGGTCTGGTTTGTCGAGGGGGAAGGGCCGCGACTCGAGCCGTTGACCGATGCGAAAGCGCTGCTTTCGGTGCGTGGCGAAGCCGATGCGAATGTGTTGTTGCCGATCTATGAAACCGTGCGGCGGGTGGCCGCAGCGCTTGGCGCTGAAACGGCGCTGATCGGATTTTGCGGCGCGCCTTGGACGGTGGCGACCTATATGATCGCGGGCCAGGGTACCGCCGATCAGGCACCGGCGAAAAATCTGGCGGCGCGCGAGCCGCAAGCGTTCCAGCACCTCGTCGATTGCCTGGTCGATGCCTCAGTCGATTATCTGGCGCGGCAATTGGAAGCCGGCGCCGAGGTGGTGCAGATTTTCGATACGTGGGCCGGTTCTCTTCCCGGCGAAGATTTTGAGCGCTGGTGCGTGCAGCCAACGAAGCGAATGGTGGCGAAGCTGCGCATGAAAAAACCCGGCGCCAGAGTGATCGGTTTTCCGCGCGGCGCCGGCAGGAATATTCCGCGCTATGTCGATGAAACCGGCGTCGATGCGGTCAGCCTCGAAAGCGGCATCGACCGCGGTTTCGCGCGCGATCAGATCCAGACCCGTGTGCCGGTGCAAGGTAATGTCGATCCGCTTGCATTGCTCGAGGGCGGGGCGGCGCTCGACCGTGAAGTGGACGCGGTGCTTGAGGCCTTCGGCGCCGGCCCGCTCATCTTCAATCTCGGCCACGGCATCCTGCCGCAAACGCCGATCGCCCATGTCGAGCAGATGTTGAAGCGGGTGCGGGGCTAATCAGAAACTCGTCATGGCCGGGCTTGTCCCGGCCATCCCGCTTAGGTAGGCACAGCCGTGCCAAGGCATTCGGGATCACCGGGACTCGGCGCTGCGTGCCGGCCCGGTGATGACGGAAAAAAATGTACCTCTGGATCAAAGCCTTCCACATCATCGCGGTGATCGCATGGATGGCCGGCATGCTCTATCTGCCGCGGCTGTTCGTCTACCACGCCGGCGCAAAACCGGGCTCCGAGCAGTCCGAGACCTTCAAGGTGATGGAGCGCCGGCTGCTGCGCTTCATCATGACGCCGGCCATGATCGTAACTTGGCTGCTGGGCATCGTGCTGGTGCTGCAGGGGCAATTCCTGGGCGCCACCTGGTTCCATATCAAGATCGCCCTGGTGCTGGTGATGACCATTACCCACGGCCTGTTCAGCCACTGGGTGCATGAATTCGACCTCGACCGCAATCCCCGGTCGTCGAAATTCTATCGTATTGTCAATGAGATACCGACGGCTATCCTGATCGTCATTGTGATCCTGGCGACCGTCAAGCCGTTTGGTTAAGGCGGCGGATGCACAGGGCCGCCGCCGCCCCTTGCGCGAAACCCCGGCTCAACTTATGTTGCTCGTATCCCCCCGAACGCAGGCGGATGCAATCGCGTTTCGGCACCCAGAATAGTTCGGGGCCGGTCGCAGCATCGGGTTCCGGGATACCTTCCCAAAACGCCTCTCCAGACCTGCGATCCTTACCTCTCTTTAGCACCCGCGTCGGTTTTCATTTTTGCGAACACGCCGCCGGTCTATTTTCAAACAGGACTACACCCGCATGCGGGAAATGAAACTCCAGGACCTCAAGTCCAAGACGCCTGCCGATCTCCTCTCCTTCGCCGAAGAGCACTCGGTCGAGAATGCCAGCACCCTGCGCAAGCAGGAGCTGATGTTCGCGATCCTCAAGCAGCTTGCGACCCAGGAGGTCGACATCATCGGCGAAGGTGTCGTCGAAGTGTTGCCCGACGGTTTCGGATTCCTGCGCTCGCCGGAATCGAACTACCTCTCGGGCCCCGACGACATCTACGTCTCACCCTCGCAGATCCGCCGTTTCGGTCTGCGCACCGGTGACACCGTCGAAGGCCATATCCGCTCGCCCAAGGAAGGTGAGCGCTACTTCGCGCTGCTCAAGGTCAACACCATCAATTTCGAGGACCCCGAGAAAGCGCGCCACAAGATCAATTTCGACAACCTGACGCCGCTTTATCCCGACGAGCGGCTGCAGATGGAATTCGAGGATCCGACCAAGAAGGACCTCTCGGCCCGCGTCATCGACATCGTCGCGCCCATCGGCAAAGGCCAGCGCGCGCTGATCGTGTCGCCGCCGCGTACCGGCAAAACCGTGCTGCTGCAGAACATCGCGCACTCGATCACGCACAACCATCCGGAGACCTACCTGATCGTGCTGCTGATCGACGAGCGGCCAGAGGAAGTCACCGACATGCAGCGCTCGGTCAAAGGGGAGGTCGTGTCCTCGACCTTTGACGAGCCGGCCTCGCGCCACGTGCAGGTCGCCGAGATGGTGATCGAAAAGGCCAAACGCCTGGTCGAGCACCAGCGCGACGTGGTGATCCTGCTCGATTCCATCACCCGCCTCGGCCGCGCCTACAACACCGTGGTGCCCTCCTCCGGCAAGGTGCTGACCGGCGGCGTCGACGCCAACGCGCTGCAGCGTCCCAAGCGCTTCTTCGGCGCGGCGCGCAACATCGAGGAAGGCGGCTCGCTCACCATCATCGCCACCGCGCTGATCGACACCGGCAGCCGCATGGACGAAGTGATCTTCGAGGAGTTCAAGGGCACCGGAAATTCCGAGCTGATCCTCGATCGCAAGGTGGCCGACAAGCGCACCTTCCCGGCCATGGACATCACCCGTTCCGGCACCCGCAAGGAAGAGCTGCTGACCGATCCGGCGGTGCTCAAGAAGATGTACGTGCTGCGCCGCATCCTCAATCCGATGGGCACCATGGACGCCATCGACTTCCTGCTCGACAAGCTGCGCAACACCAAGAGCAACGCCGAGTTCTTCGAGTCGATGAATACCTAACGCCGCGCACCCGCGCGATCACGCTCAATGGCCGGCCTCAGGGCCGGCCATTTCTCTTTTTTGGTTATTACTGCCGGACGCCGCTCAGCCGAAAGCCGGATCGGGCAGGCAGGTCACGCCCTTGCCGCGGTCTTTCTGTTTCTTGTCGGACAGCGCTTGCTTGCATTGCTGCAGGCTGGAAAAGCCGCATTGCACCCGCGATCCCGCCTTCTGGTGGAAGCCGCACCAGTCCTGCGCGCTCGCCGTCGTCCCCGACAGCGCCAGCGCACCCGCAAGGATCAAGCCCCCCACTAGTCCCGTCCAAATCCGCATGCTCATGCTCCGGTCAACGCTCCCGGCTGGAGGGATTTTTGTTTTTTATGGGCGCAAAATCAAGAGCTTCGCATGGCCTTGACGGTCTCCGCGATCTGCCCGGCGGCGCTCACCGGCAGCGAGCAGCGCTCACCCACGCAAATGAAGGCGGCAGCCCCGTGCGTGACTTTCAGCTTTTCCAGTGCCGGGTGCGCGGGCGGCAGGTCGGTGGCGCTCGATGCCGGCAGCACGATGCGGTCGAGGAACGGCAGTTTCAGCGCGGCTTGCGTGAGCGCGCCCGCCTCCGGCCCGGTCAGCACGATCTCGGCGGCGCGCAGGCGCAGATCGAGCGCATTGAGCAGCGCCACATGGCCGAACAGGTTTTGCGCCTGCGCCGACAAGATGCCCTCGATCAGCCGGTCGGCCTTGGCGCGCCAGTGATGCTCGCCGGTCAGCGTCGCCAGCCGCACCAGATTGCCCGCCGCCACCGCGTTGGGGTTGGGCGTGGCATCGTCGGCGGTCGAGTGCGGCCGCAGCAACAGGTCGGAGGCATCGTCGGCGGTCAGGTAGTAGGTGCCGGTTTCGCGGTCGGCATAGTGCGTATCGAGTGCGTGCTGCCACGCGAGCGCCCGCTCGAGCAGAATTCGGTCCCCGCTGGCCTCGTACAGCGCCAGCGCCGCCCGGATCATGGCGGCGTAGTCGGAGGCCAGCCCCGGAAACAACGTCTGCCCGGCCCGCCAGGAATGGCCGAGCCGGTCGCCTTGCGTCATCGACCCGGCGATGAAATCGAAGGCGCGCCGCGCCATGGCGAGCCAGGACGGCTCGTCGAGGATAATGCCGGCGTTGACGAGGGCGGCGATCATCAGCCCGTTCCAGTCCGCCAGGACCTTGTCGTCGAGCCCGGGTCGAACTCGTTTATCTCTTATTTCCAATAACTTACCGCGCAACATGGAAAATCGTGCTGCAGCATCATTTTCATTCGCCGCAGCATGGCCCTCCGCAGCAGGCCGATTCGTGGTGCGCGGTAAGTGCTTGAGCCGATTGAGGATATTGTGGCCTTCGAAATTTCCGCCCGCCGTCACGTCGTATTCTGCAGCAAAATCGGCGGCGTCTGATCCGAGCGCGGCCTCGATCTCCTTGAGCGACCAGACGTAGAACTTGCCCTCCTCGCCTTCTGAGTCGGCGTCAAGCGAGGCGGCAAAGGCCCCCTCCTGCGTCACCATCTCCCGCTCGAGCCAGCCGACCGTCTCGCGCGCCCGCTGGGCGAACAGAGCCGAGCCGCTGCGCTGCCAGGCCAGTGCCAGCAGTTCGAGCAGCTGGGAATTGTCGTAGAGCATCTTCTCGAAATGCGGCACCAGCCACTTCTCATCGACCGAATAGCGCGAGAAGCCGCCGCCGAGATGGTCGTAGATGCCGCCCTCGCACATGTGCTCGAGCGAGAGCTCGACCGGCTCGCAGAAGCGCGCGTCGCCGGTGCGCAGGCCCGCGCGCCAGAGGAATTCGAGCATCGCCGGCTGCGGGAACTTGGGCGCGCCGCGCAAGCCCCCGTGCGTGCTGTCGAAGGCCTTGCCAAGATGAAAGGCGGCGCCATCGAGCTCCGCCAGCCCGATGGTCACCTGGCCTTGCGGCCGCGCCTTGTGGGCCAGCCGCGAAAGCAGCGCCTTGCGGTTCTGCTCGATCTTTTCGGGCTCTTCGCGGAACAGCCGCGCCACCTCGCGCAAGACGTCGACGAAAGCCGGCCGCCCGTAGCGCGCGTCCTTGGGAAAATAGGTGCCGCCCCACACCGGCTCGCCTTTGGGGGTGAGAAACATGGTGAGCGGCCAGCCGCCCTGCTCGCCCAGCAGATGCAGCGCGTTCATGTAGATCTGGTCGATGTCCGGCCGCTCCTCGCGGTCCACTTTGATGTTGACGAACAGCTCGTTCATCACTTGCGCCGTCGCCTCGTCCTCGAAGCTCTCGTGCGCCATCACGTGGCACCAGTGGCAGGCGGCGTAGCCGACCGACAAAAGGATCGGCTTGTTCTCGCGTTTCGCTTCGGCGAGCGCCTGCGGCCCCCATTGCCACCAGGCAACCGGGTTATGCGCGTGCTGCAGCAGATAGGGCGAGGTCGCGCCGGCCAGGCGGTTGGTGTGTGTCGCGGTTTGCGATGAAGCCATCGCCGCAGCCTAGCCCGGATCGAAGGCTGGGCGAAACCCGCGGTTCAGGCAGCCGGCCAGGCGGATGGCGCGCGAGCGAAGAGGAAGTGTTAGAATGATAGCTCGGTGGTTTAGACGTGGCATCAATGAACACACAGAAGCAGCCCGACGACCAAGAAGACGAACGCGACCGCCGCGCCACCAATATCTTTCTTTTGGTTGCTGGCGTCCTCGTCGTTGGTGGCGGCCTATGGCTGGTCAACGCGCTGGTCGACGCGAGAAAAAGCGCGCTGTGTTTCGAATCCGGCCGGCGCGATTGCAACCCGATTCAAGTGCCGGAGCGGACGCAGGATTGAAGGCCGCCGTTGCCCTTACGGCAAAATCGCAAACGCCCGCGCCGGGAAGCCCAGCCCTTTGCGCACCTTCGGCCACGTGACAACGATCAGCGCGCCCTTTGGTGGCACCTGGTCGAGATTGGCCATCACCTCGATCTGATAATGGCCGTGCTGGAGAAGGTAGGTCTCCGAATCCATCTTGTCGGTGGTGTCGGTATCCATGGCCTCGTGCCCGGTGGCGGTGACGCCGCGCTGCTCGTAGAGAAACTTGATGGTCTCGAACGCCCAGGCCGGGAACGGGGCGCGCTTGAAGCGTTCCGGATTGCTGTCCCAATCCTTGTACATATCGGTGCGCAGCGCCACAAATGAACCGCGCGGCACTTTGCCGTGCTTGTTCTCCCAGGCTTTCAGATCGGCCACTGAGAAGGCGTGGTTCGGGTCTTTCGCCAGGTAAGGCGTGTCGTCGAACACGATCAGCGGCAGGATCATCTGCTTGAGCGGGATCTGGTCCATGGTGATGCCGGCTTCCGCGAAATGCGCCGGCGGGTCGACATGGGTGCCGTACTGGCCGACCAACTGGTAAGCGGTGGTGTGAAACCCGTCCTCTTTGATCGTGTAGGGGCGGCCGGTCTTCGGATCGGCCGCCGGCGAAAACTTCGCCTGCCCGAAGCCTGACCACACCGGCGTCGTTGGGCCGAAGCTGTGCGTGAGATCGACGAATTTCTTGCTTTCCATGATGCGATAGGCACGCATCAGGTCGCCGTCGGCGCGGGCGGAGCCGACGATGACGATAGGTGATGCAAGCAAAGACAATGCGACGATGTAATGCAGCAGCGTTTTGAACGAATTCATGGCTATCTCCCATGGGTTCGGCGGTCGCGGGGCAAGAACATCCTAGCCGGGCGGCCTCGCGATGGCATTAGCCTGTCATGGAGCCACCCGCCGCGCCTGCTCAGGCTTGCAAGACTTCGAGCAGGGGACAGGCTGGCGTAACGCCGCTGCCGCACTGCGCGTCGCATTGCGCGATGGTGTCGGCCAGAATCGTTTCCAGCTTGGCGAGATCGTCGCGCTTGGCGCGCACGTCGGCGAGACGGGCCGCCGCGATGTCGCGCGCCTGCGCGCAGGAGGCCAGCTCGCGGGCCGAAAGCGCCAGCAAGGCGCGGATGTCCTCGATGCCGAATCCCAATTCGCGCGCGCGCCGGATAAAGCGGAGCCGGGCGGCGTGTTCGATCGCGTAGCAGCGGTGGCCGCCCTTTGTTCGCGGCGGCTTATCCATGAGGCCGATGTGCTCGTAGTAGCGAATGGTCTCGATATTCACGCCGGTGCGTTGCGAGAGCGCGCCGATAGTCAATCCTCGCGAAGCTGTGATCGATGCCATGGCCTGTTTGCCTTGATTCTGTAGTGGCTACAGGATGCATGGTCGCGCCATGACGCTCAAGCCGGAATCACGGGACTGGGTGGATCGCCACGGGCCGAAGCTGCTGGTAACCGGCGGCATTATCGGCGCGCTGGCGGCCTCATCATGCTGCATTCTGCCGGTGGCGCTGTTCGGCCTCGGCATCAGCGGCGCGTGGATCGGCAATTTCACGCAGCTGGCGCCCTATCAGCCCTACTTTGTTGCCGCGGCGGTCGGCTGCCTCGGGGCCGGCTATTGGCTGGTTCGGCGCTCCGCGCAAGCCGCCTGCGCCGAAGGTGAGGCCTGCGCGCATCCGCTGCCGAACCGTATCGTCCGCATCGCGCTGATAGCGGCAGTGCTGCTGGTCATCGCCGCGGTCGGCTTCGACTACGTCGCACCTTATGTCCTCACTTGAGGAGTGAATGGAGAAACCTAAATGTCCAGATTCATCGCCTGCCTCGCATTCGGGTTCGCCCTCGTCGTTTCGTCGCATGGTCTTGCTGCGGAGCGAACCGTCACGCTGGCGGTTCACAACATGTATTGCGCGGCCTGCCCCCACAC
>Ga0307436_1000707_pt1 | contig 15628 bp, 14 predicted proteins | sample SalMarWE160440MG_FD_202513 | JGI IMG/M metagenome (GOLD analysis project Ga0307436, IMG submission 202513) | Salt marsh sediment microbial communities from the Plum Island Ecosystem LTER, Massachusetts, United States - WE1604-40 | ecosystem: Environmental > Aquatic > Marine > Intertidal zone >...
CGACCCGCGTGTAGGGCAGGACGACCTTGCGGACGACCTCCCACGTGGTGCAGCCGATGCCGTAGGCTGCCTCCTTGAGCACCGGTGGAACGGTGAGGAACACGTCGCGGGTGATGGCGGTGATGAAGGGGAGCACCATGATCGCCAGGATGAGCCCCGCGGTGAACACGCCGATGCCGTAGGGTGGACCGGCGAACAGCGAATTGAGAACGGGAATGCCGGCGAAGGTGTTGATCAGAAACGGCTGCAAGGTCACTTGCAGGAACGGGGCGAAAACAAACAGGCCCCAGATGCCGTAGATGATCGAAGGGATGCCGGCAAGCAGCTCGATGGCCGTGCCGATCGGCCGGCGCAACCGGTAGGGGCACAGCTCGGTCAGGAAAATGGCGATGCCGAAAGAGACCGGGATGCCGATGGCCATGGCGATGATCGACGTCACCACCGTGCCATAGACCGGCGCAATGGCGCCGAACTTGTTGGTGACCGGATTCCATGACTGGGTCGTCAAGAACCCGAAGCCGAATGCGCGGAACGCCGGGAGCGAGCCGATGATCAGCGAGAGGATCACGCCGCCGAGCAGGATGAGCACGAGCAGCGCGGCAACGAGGGTGGCAGCACGAAACGAGGCCTCCACCACCACAAAGCGACGCAAGGCCCGAAGGCGGCCTGAGTCGGTCACTGCGATTTCACTGGCGGCGCGCAACGCAACCTCGGTCATCCGAAATCTCCGGATATCTACCTTAGACGGAGCACCGCCGACAGTGCCGCCGGCGGCGGGTGCCGCGCGCCGGATTGCGACAGCGAGCGGCGTGGGCGCCCCCCGTGCGGAACGGAGAGCGCCCACACGCCATCACGCGGTCATCCTGAGGCTTCTACATGCTTGCGTCATAGACCGGCTTGCCGTCGGAGCTGACGATCTCGGCGGCCCAGCGCGTCTCGACGTCCTTGACGACGCTGTCGGGCATCGGGATGTAGATGAGGTCCTCGGCCATCTGGTCGCCGTTGGCATAGGCCCAGGCGAAGAACTTGAGGGCCTCAGCCGAGGCAGCGGGATCTGCCGGCTTCTTGTACATGAGGATGAAGGTCGCCGCGGTCATCGGCCAGGTCTCGGCGCCGGGCTGATTGGCGAGGATCACGCCATAGCCGGGTGTGCCCTTCCAGTCGGCGTTGGCGGCGGCCGCAGCGAAGGCGGTGGCGGTCGGCTGGACCGTCTTACCGTCCTTGTTGATCATGCCGGCGTAGGTCATCTTGTTCTGCACGGCGTAGGCGTACTCGACGTAGCCGATCGAGCCCTTGGTGTTCTGGACGTTGTTGGCGACGCCTTCGTTGCCTTTGGCGCCGATGCCCACCGGCCATTCGACCGAGGTCGCGGTGCCGACATCGCTCTTCCAGGCGGCGCTGACGTCGGCGAGGTAGTAGGTGAAGTTGAACGTGGTGCCCGACCCGTCCGAGCGGTGGACGACGGCGATCGCCGTCGAGGGCAGCTTGACGGACGGATTGAGCCTGGCAAGGGCGGGATCATTCCACTTGGTGATCTTGCCGAGGAAGATATCGGCCAGCGTCGGACCGTCGATGATCAGCTCGCCCGGCTTGATACCGGCAAGATTGACCACCGGCACGATGCCGCCCATCACGGTCGGGAACTGGATGAGGCCGAACTTGTCGAGCACATCCGGGGTCAGCGGCGCGTCGGAGGCGCCGAAGGTGACGGTCTTGGCCTCGATCTGCTTGATGCCGCCACCCGAACCGATCGACTGGTAGTTCAGGCCGATGTCGGTCTTGTGTTTGTAGGCGTCGGCCCACTTGGCGTAGATCGGATAGGGGAAGGTTGCACCGGCGCCCGAAAGGTTGGCGGCGCTGGCTACGGAGACTGACAATGTGGCGGCGGCAAGGCCCGCCGCAATGGCGAGGTTGATGTGTTTCACCTGGCCTCTCCCTGTTTTGGGGTGGTGTGCGGAACGATGGACGCGCAGACCAGCGATCGCCCGTCCGCGCACGCGCCAACTTAGTGATCGCCGGCAAAGGGCTTATGTCGGTCGGATAACAGTTTTATGACGCGCCAAGCCGTTCGGCGGACTGGCTTTCCCCGCTGGCACCGGTCTCCACCACGGCCGCGGCGGCGGGAAATGTCACGGTGAAGGTCGCCCCCTCGCCGAGGGTGCTTTCCACCGCCATGCGCGCCTGGTGGCGGGCGAGGATGTGCTTGACGATGGCAAGGCCGAGACCGGTGCCGCGGTGCTGGCGGCTGGCTTCCACGTCGACGCGGTAGAAGCGCTCGGTGAGGCGCGGCAGATGGTTGGTGGCGATGCCCGGACCGAAGTCGCGCACCGATACCGACGGGCCGCCGCCAGCGGCCGTGAGGGTGACCACGACCCGCTTGCCGCTCTGGCCGTACTTGCAGGCGTTCTCGATCAGGTTCTCGAACACCTGAATCAGCTCGTCGCGGTCGCCGCTGACGGTCACCGGCGACGATGGCAGCCTGGCCTCGATCGCCACGCCAAGATCGCGGGCAAGTGGCTCGAGCGAATCGGCAACGTGGCGGACGGTGGCGACGAGATCGACGTGATCGGTCGGGCGCAGGTGCTCCTTCATCTCGATGCGCGACAGCGACAGCAGGTCGTCGACCAGCCGGGCCATGCGGTCGGCCTGTTCGTGCATGATCGACAGAAAGCGGTGGCGGGCGTCGGCGTCGTCGCGGGCGGGGCCTTGCAGCGTTTCGATGAACCCGGTGAGCGAGGCGAGCGGCGTCCTCAGCTCGTGGCTGGCGTTGGCGACGAAGTCGACGCGCACGCGCTCGCTGCGGCGGCGCTCGCTCATATCGTCAAGGATGAGGAGGACGAGCTCGCCCGGCGGATCGGTGTGACCGTCGAGGCGGGCGAACCAGGCGGCGAACCAGCGCTCGGTCGGCACCCGCTCGACGAATTCAACCCGTTCGGGTGGCCCGCCCTTGGCAACCCGGTCGAAGGCGGCAAGCAGGTCGGGCACGCGCAGGCGGAAGGTGAATACGTCACCGACGCCGATGGCGAACTGCGCGCCCGCCCGCCGGTTGGCGTAGCGAACCACGCCGCGCCGGTCGAGCATGAAGCAGGGATCGGGCAGCGCTTCGGCGAACAGCTTCAGTCCGGCCTCCGACATTGCGGCCAGGGCCGGTTGCGGGTGCGCCGCCAGCCGGTCGCCGCCGCGCGGGCGCGGTAGCAGCCAGATCAGCCCGGCGAAGAAGACGAAGATGACCGCGGCGACGGCGACGGCAAGCGCGCCAATGGCGCTCAGCACGACCAGAAAAGCGGCGGCGGCCGCCGCGATCCAGCGCTTGTCGCCAAACCGTGCCGCCAGGCGATCGGCGGCGGCACGGAGCCAGGGCTCGGAGTCGGTCGTTGCCATAGTTCATGGTTCCAGACCAGGCGCCGCCGCGCCGCATTGTCGCCCCGCCACCGGAACGGTGTCGGGAATCGACGATCGACGATATAAGGTCTCGGCCGGGGTGGCGGCAAGCTGACGGGGCGTGTCGACGGCGCAGGCTAGGCAAACTCTTGGGCAAGGGCGCAAAACACCACGATCACCACAAGGGCGCGCGCGGCGCGGCGTCCGGCCAGGGCGATATTCCCTCCGTGATCGTGCCCGACGAGGCGGCCCCGGTCGTGGTCACCTCACACGGCCCGTTCAATCTGGACGACCCGGTGCTGCCCGACTGGATCGAGAAGCGCGCGGTCAGGTCGGGGGGCTTCCCCTACGACGACACCCGCAAGAAGAAGCCCTACGAGCACGACCTCGTCCGCCTGCAGATCGAGCTGGTCAAGCTGCAGCGCCATGTCAACGACGCCGGCCGGCGCGTGGTCGCCTTGTTCGAGGGGCGCGACGCCGCCGGCAAGGGCGGCGCCATCTTCACCATCCGCCAGTACATGAATCCGCGCACCGCGCGCGACGTGGCGTTGCCCAAGCCGACCGAGCGCGAGCGCGGCGAATGGTACTTTCAACGCTACATCGACCGCCTGCCGACGGCCGGCGAATTGGTGCTGTTCGATCGCTCCTGGTACAACCGCGCCGGCGTCGAACCAGTGATGGGCTTCTGCACCGCCGACGACCGGCGCATCTTCCTCAAGCAGGCGCCGGCTGTCGAGAGGATGCTGGTCGACGAGGGCATGGTGCTGTTCAAGTTCTGGATCGACATCGGCCGCGAGATGCAGCTCAAGCGCTTCCACGAGCGGCGGCACGACCCGCTGAAGATCTGGAAGTTTTCGCCGATCGACGTGGCGGCGCTGACCAAATGGGACGCCTACACCCAAGCCCGCGACACCATGCTGAAGGCGACCCACAACCGCGCCACGCCGTGGACCATCGTCCACGGCAACGACAAGCATCGCGCCCGGCTCAACATCATTCGCCACATGCTCGCGGCGATCGACTATCCCGGCAAGGACGACGCCGTGATCGGGCGGACGGACCCGCTGATCATGGGCGGACCGGAACTCCTGCAGGGGTGAGCGGAGCTCCGCCGACGTGAGCGACTTCTACTCCCTCCTCAAGCAGTCGATCCTCGACCGCGGCATCAGCGACGCGGCGGATCGCGACGAGGTCTACGCCCAGGCGCGGCAGGCCATGGTCGACCATCTGTGGACCTATCAGCCGCCACTGGCCGAGGACGACATCGAGCGGCGCATCGCCGCCTTCGACGCCGCGGTCGACCGTATCGAGGTGGAGTTGGCGATGGCGTTCGACGAGATGGCGGACGGCGAGCCGGACTATCACGGCAAGCGTCCCTATCGGCCACTGCCGCCGCGCGACCGCCACGCAGACGTCGACGAGCCGTCATCGCTGGTGCCGCGCCCGCCGGTCGCGGCCGCGCCGGAGGCCGAACCTGCCCCGCCGAACTACGACAAAGCGCGGCGAAGCGACGACCGCTGGGCCCCCGATCCGGCGCCGCGCGCCTATCGGCGCGGGCAGCTCAGCGCACTTGCCGCCCGCGCGCGCCGCGGCGGCCTCAGCGAGCGCGACAAGATCCGCATCCTCGCCGGCACCATCGGCGTGCTTGCCGTCATCCTGATCGGGTTCGGCTTCTATCTGGTGCGGCCGGCGCGCGAGAGCAGCGTGACGCTGCCGATCGAGTCACGCAATCAGGTGAGCGACGCGGCGACAGCCCAGCGCAACGCCGCCGCACCGCTCGCCATCCAGCAGACCTTCGTCGTCTTCAACGGCCGCGATCCCACCGTCTTTGAGTCCTCCTCCGACAATCCGATCGACCTCGCCAGCGACGGCGACGGCGGTTTCGCCCGCGTCTCCTCATCGACCGATTCGGCCGGCGTGCGGGTGGTGATCGGCGCCGGACTGGCATCCGAGCTTGCCGGCAAGCGCATGCGGGTAACCATCACCGCCCGCTCCTCGGCCGACCGCGGCGCCGTCAACATGCGCTTCGCCTATCAGAGCGGGCTCGCCGTCAGCCCGTGGCAGACCGCCAACCTCGGCAAGCAATACGCCGATGCGGCGCTGATCTGGCGCGTGCCGAGCCAGCGCACCAGCAGCACCGGCGACGACTACCTAGTCATCGAGCCGGGTATCCCCGGCGGGGGTACCGCCGCCGACGTCAAGTCGATCAAGATAGACTTGCTGGCACCGTCGTCCTCGTAAGCCCGTCGCTCAGCCGCTCCGCTCAGGCGGGGCGATGTCCGGAGGCGGCGTCGAGCACCGCGCCGGCGACCGTTTCGAGCGCGATCTGGGCGGCAGCGACCGCGCCGCCGAAGCCGGCCCTGCGAACATCGATGCTGCCGGGATTGGCAAGGAACCTGACGACCAGGTCGCCGAGTTCCTCCGGGCCGGCGACCTGTACCGAGCATCCCGCCGCGACCAGTGCGACATGCAGCGCCTGCTGGCGCCCGATGTTGGGGCCGTAGACCGCCAGCGCCCCCATCTGCAACGGCTCGGCAAGGTCGTGGCCGCCGACGGCGTTGAAGGTGCCGCACACCACGCCGATCAGCGAGCGTCGGTAGAGGCTGCTGAGCACGCCGATGGCGTTGACCCAGACCAGGCGCGCCGAGGCGGGGACGGCGGCGAGCGCGGTGGCGAAGACCACGTCGGAGCCACACAGGGCCCTGACCGATGCAGCGGTGAACTTGGCCGGATGGCGCGGGACCAGCACGATGCGCGCCTCGGAGCGGGAAGCGAGAATCTGCCGGATGGCCGGCATCAGCCTGGCGACCTCGTCGGGATGGATGTTGCCGAAGGTGACCATCGCTTCGCGCTGGTCGTCGAGCGGCCGCTCGGATGATCGCTCGTCGTCGCGGGCGAGCTTGAGGTTGCCGGCAAGGCCGATGGCGGCGTCGGGAACGCCGAGCGCGAGGAACTGGCGCACGGCCGTCTCGTCCTGGGCGAAGACGCGCGTGATGGCGGCAAAGGCGCGGGACGACAACGACTGCCACAGGCGACGACGGCGGAAGGAACGCTCCGACATGGTGGCGTTGGCGATGAGAACCGGCACGCCCCGTTCGGCGGCGCCGTGCAGCAGGTTGGGCCACAGCTCGCTCTCGACGTTGACCAGCACCGCCGGACGGATGTGGTCGAACAGCCGCGCCACCTCGGCGCGCGTGTCGATCGGCAGAACGAAGGCGCCGGCGATGCCGGGAATGGCGGCGGCGCGCTGAAACCCGGCCTGGGTCAGCGACGACACCACCACCACCGCCTCGGGCGCGCGGGCCAGGATGGACGACACCAGCCGGGCGGCCACCTTGGCCTCGCCAAGCGAGACGGCGTGGATCCAGATCGGGCGCGGTGCGGTCCGCGCCAGCTGCGGCAACTGGGGGCGGATGCGGCGCAGAAACCACCCGGACCTGCCCTTGTCGGCATTGGCGAGCGGCCAGCGAGAGGCGTAATGGGCCGCCGAAAGGCACCAGACGGCCAGATCGTATAGGAAAGACGGGGTGCCGCGGCGGCGCATTGACAATGGAAATGCCCGCATTTGGCGGTCGCTGTCAATCGAGGTGAAGGCGCCGACGACGTTGTCGCGGGCCTTGTGCGCAAAGGCCTGAAAGCTATAGAGCATTGCCAGCGCTGACGCGGCCGGGAGGGAGCGTTTGACCATTTCCGACGAGACCGTCGAGGCGGGGCGACGGGTGATCGACGCGGAGATCGAGGGCCTGGCGCGTCTGCGCGACGGTCTCGGCGCCGATTTCGCCGCCCTGGTTGAAATGGTGTTCGCCACGCGCGGCCGGGTGGTGCTGTCGGGGGTGGGCAAGAGCGCCCACGTGGCGCGCAAGGTCGCCTCGACGCTCGCCTCCACCGGCACCCCGGCGCAGTTCGTCCACGCCTCGGAGGCAAGTCACGGCGACCTCGGCATGGTCACCAAGGACGACGCGGTCATCCTGTTCTCCAAGTCGGGCGAGACGCGCGAGCTCAATGACCTGTCGGCCTACTCAGCCAATGCCGGAGTGCCGCTGGCGCTGGTCACCGCCAACGCGAGCGCGCGGCTCGGTCGCGGCGCCAGAGTGATCGTCACGCTGCCCGACGCGCAGGAGGCGTGCCGGGTGACCGATGCGCCGACCACGTCGATTGCCATGATGTCGGTGGTCGGCGACGCCCTCGCGGTGGCGCTGCTCAACCGGCGCGGCTTCCGCGCCGACGATTTCCGCACCTTCCATCCGGGCGGTCTGCTCGGGGCGGCGCTGACGCCGGTGGCCGAGCTGATGCACCGCGGCGAGGAGATGCCGCTGGTGCCGCTAGGCGCCACCATGGAGCGGGCGATCCTGGAAATGACCAGCAAGGGGTTCGGCTGCACCGGGGTGGTCGACGACGGCGCGCTGGTCGGCATCATCACCGACGGCGACCTGCGTCGTCACATGGGACCGGACCTGATGAACCGGCCGGTGGCGGCGGTGATGTCGCGCGACCCCAGGACCGTCGGCGGCGATACCCACCTGCGCGACGTGCTGCGCTTGATGACCGGCGGCACGCCGAAGATAACCGCGCTGTTCGTGGTCGAGGGCACAACGCCGGTCGGGCTCATTCATCTGCACGATTGCCTGAGGGCGGGCCTGGCGCAATGAGCGACCTCATCGTCATCCCCGCCCGCTACGGCTCGACCCGGCTGCCCGGCAAGCCGCTTGTCAAGATCGCCGGCCGCATGCTGGTCGAGCGGGTGGCGGCGGTCGCGATGCGGGCGGCGAAGATGGTCGGCGATGCGGAGGTGGCGGTCGCCACCGACGACGAGCGCATCGCCGCCGCCGTCGACGGTCTCGGCCTCACCGCGGTGATGACCGACGCCGCCATCGCCTCGGGCAGCGACCGGGCGCTCGCCGCGGCGAAGGCGCTCAAGGGCGAGCCGGCCTTCGTCGTCAACCTTCAGGGCGACGCACCCTTCGCCGCGGCCGAGCATATCGTGGCGATCCTTGCGGCGGCGCGGGGCGGGGCGGCCGACATCACCACGCCGGTGGTGCAGGTGAGCTGGGAGGGCCTCGAGCGCATGCGCGCCCACAAGACGAGGGCGCCGGCGAGCGGGACTACTTGCGTGCGCGCCAGCGACGGGCGGGCGATCTGGTTCTCCAAGACCATCCTGCCGTTCATACGCGACGAAGCCGGGCTCAAAGCGGCCTCGCCGCTGTCGCCGGTGTTCGTGCACGTCGGGCTCTATTGCTTCCGCTTCGCCGCTCTCGAAGCGTTCGCCAGCACGCCGCCCGGCGTCTACGAGCGCATCGAGGGGCTCGAACAGCTGCGCGCGCTTGAGCGGGGGATGAGGATCGAGACCGTTCCGGTCGAAACCGACCGCTTCACCTCCTCCGGCATCGACGACCCGGAAGACGCGCGCTGGGCGGAACGCGTCATCGCCGAGCACGGCGACCCGTTCGTCGACTGGCGATCACCATGAGCCCGGCTGCCGATGTCCCGCCTCTACCTCGTCCGCCATGGCAACACCTTCGCGCGCGGCGAGGAACCGCGCCGGATCGGCGCCCGCACCGACCTGCCACTGACCGCCGAGGGAGGGGCGCAGGCGACGGCGCTCGGCAAGCATTTCGCCGACCGGGGAATGCGCTTCGTGGCGGCGTTCGCCGCTCCGCTCGCACGCACGACGGAAACCGCGGGCGGTATCCTGGCAGCGATGGGCAGCCACCAGCCGGTCGAGCCGCTGGCGCTCCTCACCGAGATCGACCACGGTCCCGACGAAGGGGCTCCCGAATCGGCGGTGGTGGCCCGGCTCGGCCGCGAGGCACTTGCCGCCTGGGACAGGGAGGCGATCGTGCCCGACGGCTGGACGGTCGACCGTCAGGCGCGGCTTGCCGGCTGGATCGAACGCTTCGAGGCGGAGCGCGCACGCACACGCGACGTGCTGATGGTGACCAGCAACGGGGTGGCACGATTGGCCCGGCTGGCGCTCGGCGAGGCCACGGGCGGAGCGCCTCTGAGGCTGCGGACCGGCGCTTACGGCGTGATCGAAGTCGACGGCGACGGACAGCGGGTGCTGTCATGGGACGTGCGACCCGATGAGCGCTGAGGGGACACAGACCGCAGCCGTGCGCATCGCCCCGGGTGACGGTGCGGCTTTCGACGTCGCCAACGACCAGCCGCTCGCCTTCATCCTCGGGCCGTGCGTGATCGAAAGCCGCGACCACGCGCTGATGATGGCGGACAGGATCGCCACCATCGCGGCGCGGCGCGGCGGCCGCGTGATCTTCAAGAGCTCGTTCGACAAGGCCAACCGCACGAGCGGATCGAGCTTTCGCGGCGTGGCGCTGGAGGAAGGTCTTGCCATCTTCGCCGACATCAGGCGCGCGACCGGCCTGCCGGTGACCACCGACGTGCACGAGGCCGGCCAGTGCGCGATTGCGGCGGAAGTGATCGACGTGCTGCAGATCCCCGCCTTCCTCTGCCGCCAGACCGATCTTCTCGTCGCCGCGGCCGCGACCGGCAAGGTGGTCAACGTCAAGAAGGGACAGTTCCTGGCACCGTGGGACATGGCGCCGGTGGTCGACAAGCTCGACAAGGCGGGCGCGGCGGGGGTCATGGTCACGGAACGCGGCACCAGCTTCGGCTACAACGCGCTGGTGGTCGACATGCGCGGCCTGCCGATCATGGCGCGCGCGACCGGCAAGCCGGTGATCTTCGACGCCACCCATTCGGTGCAGCAGCCGGGCGGGCTCGGCACCGCGACCGGCGGCCAGCGCGAGTTCGCGCCGGTGCTGGCACGGGCGGCGGTGGCGGTCGGCGTCGCCGGCGTGTTCATGGAAACCCACGACGACCCCGGGCGGGCGCCGTCGGACGGACCGAACATGATCCCGCTCGCCGAGATCGAGGACCTGATGGTGCGGCTCACCGACCTCGACGCCCTGGTCAAGGGCTAGCCAGCATCGCCGCCCTCAGCGCGGTCCGAGATACTTGCCGGCGCGCAGGCGCTCGATCACCAGGTCGGCGAGCTTCTCGGCGCTGGTCGAGGTGGTGTCGAGATGGATGTCGGGCGACAGCGGCGTCTCGTAGGGCGAGTCGATGCCGGTGAAATGGCGAATCTGGCCGGCGCGCGCCTTCTTGTAGAGCCCCTTGGGATCGCGCGCCTCGGCAACCGCCAGCGGCGCGTCGACGAACACCTCCAGAAACTCGTCCGCCCCGACCAGGCTGCGGGCGAGGTCGCGCTCGGAGCGGAACGGCGAGATGAACGAGGCGAGCACGATCAGGCCGGCCTCGACGAACAGCTTGGCGGTCTCGGCGACACGACGGATGTTTTCCACCCGGTCGGCGTCGGTGAAGCCGAGGTCGCGGTTGAGGCCATGGCGGACGTTGTCGCCGTCGAGCAGGTAGGTGTGACGGCCGGCGAGGTGCAGCTTGGTCTCGATCAGGTTGGCGATGGTCGACTTGCCGGCGCCGGACAGACCCGTGAACCACAGGATGCACGGGCGCTGGCCCATCGTCTCGGCGCGCATGCGCTTGTCGAGGTTGAGGGCCTGCCAGTGGATGTTGGTGGCGCGCCTGAGGCCGAAGCGGATCATGCCGGCCGCGACGGTGGCGCCGGACAAGCGGTCGACCAGGACGAACGAACCGGTGGCGGGGTTGTCGTCGAACGGGTCGAAGGCGATGGCCTCGGACAGGGACAGGTTGACGAAGCCGACCTCGTCGGCCGCCAGCGTCTTGGCGGCGAGCGTCTTGTCGGTGCCGGCCTCGACGCGGTGCTTGAGCTCGGAGACGGCGGCGCCGACCGTGCGGGCGCCGATCCTCAGCCGATAGGGACGGCCGGGGAGCAACTCCTCCTCGCCCAGCCAGACGAGATGGGCGGCGATCTGGTCGGAGAGCTCCGGCCGCTGATCGGGCGGGGCGAGAAGATCGCCGGGGACCACGTCGGCGCCCGCGCCGAGCCCGACGGTGACCTCGTCGCCGGCGACCGCGGCGTCACGCGCCGCGCCGGCAACGCTGATGGCGTCGAGCGACACGGCCTTGCCGCTGCGGGCGATGACGACGCGCTCGCCCAGCCGCACGCTGCCGGCGGCGACCCGGCCGGATACGCCCGCCTCGTCGACCCGCTCCACCGGCAGGCGGAAAGCGGCGTCGGTCGCGGCACTCGTCGTTGCCGGCGCGACACCGCCGCCGCCGTTGATGGCGAGAATGGCGGCGACCGCCTCGGCTTCGTCGGCGCGCAGAGCCATCAGCGATGGTTCCATCGTTGCAGGGGTCGTGCATGCGACATCGGCGATTCCAGCGAATGCGGTGGTGGCGCTTGCGGGCGCGAGGCTTGCCACAGGACGCGGTGCGGCTCAAGCATCAACCGTTGCCATTGCGGCACGCAGCCAGGGCATTGGTTGAAGCCGATTCGCATTCCCGGGTCGATCCGCTGCTTGCGATTAGTCGATAATCGGTTCGACGCCGCCGGTGGCGATGAACCACGGGTTCTCATAGGCGCCGGCGCCGGGCGCGCCGGTCGGCCCATAGGCCAGCGGCGCGCCGTCGAGGCGCAGCGTGCGACCGCCGGCGGCTCTCAGAATCGCATCGCCGGCGGCGGTGTCCCACTGCATGGTCGGCGCCATGCGCGGATAGAGGTCGGCCTCACCCTCGGCGAGCACGCAGAACTTGATCGACGAGCCGGCCGACACCAGCCGGCCCACCCGGTAGCGGCCGATGCAGGCGTCGGTTTCCGGCGTGCGATGGGAGCGGCTGGCGACAACGTCGATGGCGCCGGCGGTCGCCGGCCGGGTGTGGATCGGCCGGCGACCGGTCACCTTGCCCGCCGCCACCTCGCCCCGCCAGGCGCCCTCGCCGACGACGCCGGCGTAGATGGCGCCGGTTGCCGGCGCGTGGATGACGCCCATCACCGGGGCACCGTCGCGCACCAGAGCGATGTTGACGGTGAAATCGTCGCCGCCGCGGATGAACTCGCGGGTGCCGTCGAGCGGATCGACGAGAAAGAACGTCCGCCCGACCTCGGGGATGGTGCCGGCGGCGACCGCCTCCTCGGCGATGACGGGAACGGCCGGCGCGGCTGCGGCCAGACGTGCGGTGATCAGCTTCTCGGCGCCGCGGTCTGCCTCGGTCACCGGCGAACGGTCGGCCTTCTTCTCGACGGCGAGCGAGCCCGCCCGCGCGGCAAGGATAAGCTCTCCCGCGTCGATGGCGGCGGAGATCAGGGCATCGGCAAGGGCGGAGTCGGCGACGATCATCGACCCTGTCTAGCGCATCCCGCCGTCGCGGCAAGGCCGGCGTCGAAAAGCAAGAAGGCCCGCCGAAGCGGGCCCCGAAGTTTCCACTAACCGGCGGTCTTATGCCGCCATCAATTCGTCGGGATCGACGAAATCAAAGTGCAGGCTCTCGGCGACGGCGCGATGGGTGATGCGGCCCAGGTGCACGTTCAGCCCGTCGCGCAGGTGCGGATCGTGGGCGAGCGCGGCAAGGCCGTGATCAGCGAGCGCCAGACCGAAGGGCAGCGTCGCGTGGGTGAGCGCGTGGCTCGAGGTCAGCGGCACCGCCCCCGGCATGTTGGCGACGCAATAGTGCACGACGCCGTCGACGACGAAGGTCGGGTCGGCGTGGGTGGTCGGCCGCGAGGTCTCGAAGCAGCCGCCCTGATCGATGGCGACGTCGACGATGACGGCGCCTCGCTTCATGGTGGCGAGGTGGGCGCGGGTAATCACTCTCGGCGCACTGGCGCCCGGCACCAGAACGGCGCCGATGACGGCGTCGGCGGCGGCGATCTCCTCGGCGACCGCTTCGCGGGTGGAATAACGGGTGACGACGCGACCGGCGAATAGGTCGTCGAGCTCGGCGAGGCGCGGCAGCGACCGGTCGAGAACGGTCACCTGGGCGCCGAGCCCGACGGCGACGCGCGCCGCCTGGGTGCCGACGACGCCGCCGCCGATGACGACCACCTTGCCGGGAGGAACGCCGGGGACGCCGCCGAGCAGAACGCCGCGGCCGCCATGCGGCTTCTCGAGCGCCGTCGCCGCTGCCTGGATCGACAGCCGGCCGGCCACCTCGCTCATCGGCGCGAGCAGCGGCAAACGGCCCTTGGCGTCGGTGACGGTCTCGTAGGCGATGGCGGTGACGCCGGAGGCCATCAGGCCGCGCGCCTGCGGCGCGTCGGCGGCAAGATGGAGATAGGTGAACAGGATCTGGCCCCGCCGCAGCCGCGTCCATTCGGTCGGCTGCGGTTCCTTGACCTTGATCACCATGTCGGCGGCGAAGACGTCCTCGACGGTGTTGGCGATTCCGGCGCCGGCGGCGCGATAGGCCTCGTCGCCGGCATCGATGCCGGCGCCGGCGCCGGTCTCCACCACCACCTGGTGGCCATGCGCCACGAACTCGTCGACGGCGGCCGGGGTCAGGCCGACGCGGAACTCATCCGGTTTGATTTCCTTGGGGACACCGATAAGCATGACAGCCTCCCGTTGCCTCGGGTCCATTGCAATATAGCGCCGTTTTCGCGCCGTTTCCGTGATTTTTCGGCTGTGAATCCGCCTGCCATTGCTATATTATGGCGCCAATTCGTAAATTCTTGATGGTTTCGTGCGCATGGACTCGTTCGACCGTAAGATCGTTGCGGCACTGGCCACAGACGGACGGCTGAGCGCGGTCGAGCTTGCCGGCAAGGTCGGTTTGTCGCCGTCGGCCTGCTCGCGCCGGCTGCAAAGCCTCGAAAGCGAGGGCATCATCCGCGGCTACCGCGCCCTCGTCGACGCCCACGCGGCCGGCCTCGGCATCACCGCCTTCGTCGAGATCGCGCTCGAGCGCCAGAACGACGACGCGCTGCGCGCCTTCGAGGCGGCGCTGGCCAAGTGCCCGAACGTGCTGTCCTGCCATCTGATGTCGGGGTCGAGCGACTATCTGGTCGAGATCGCCGCGCGCGACCTCGCCGACTTCGAGCACCTGCACGCCACCGTGCTCGGCCACCTGCCCGGTGTCGCCCGCATCGAATCGAAGTTCGCGCTGCGCGAGGTGATCGACCGGCCGCTGGTTCCGATCGGGTGAGGCAGAGGTCCTAGATTTCGGTCAGCCTTGCATAGGCTTCCGGCCGGCGGTCGCGGAAGAACTGCCAGGTGTTGCGGACCTCGCGGATCATCTCGAAGTCCATCTCATGGACGATCAGCTCGTCCTTGTCGCGGCTCGCTTCCTTCTCGATCTGGCCGCGCGGGTTGACGAAGTAGCTCTGGCCGTAGAACTCGCCGATGTTCCACGGCGCCTCGGTGCCGACGCGGTTGATGGCGCCGATGAAGACGCCGTTGGCGACCGCTGACGCCGGCTGCTCCAGTTTCCACAGGTACTCCGACAGCCCGGCGACCGTCGCCGACGGGTTGACGATGTACTCCGCCCCGTTCAGCGCCAGCGCCCGCCAGCCCTCGGGGAAGTGACGGTCGTAGCAGATGTAGATGCCGAGCTTGCAGTAGGCGGTCTTGAACACCGGCCAGCCGGAGTTGCCCGGCTTGAAGAAGAACTTCTCCCAGAAGCCGGCGACCTGCGGGATGTGGGTCTTGCGGTACTTGCCGAGGTAGGCGCCGTCGGCGTCGATGACGGCGGCGCAGTTATAATAGACGCCGGTGATCTCCTCCTCGTAGATCGGCACGACGATCACCATCGCGTGCTTCTTGGCCAGCTCCTGCATCAGCTTGACGGTCGGTCCGTCGGGGATCGCCTCGGCGGCGCCGTACCACTTGCCGTCCTGGCTCGGGCAGAAATAGGGCTGGGTGAACACCTCCTGGAAGCAGAGCACCTGCACCCCTTGCCTGCCCGCCTCCTCGACCAGCGGCAGGTGGGCCGCGATCATCTTGTCCTTGATCTCCTGCGGCGACATCGCGGTGTCACCCTTCAGCGACATCTGGATGAGGCCGCCCTTCAGCTTGGCCATGCCGTCGCTCCCTTCAGTGCGTGCTCGGGAAGTGGTAGACGGCGCCGGCCTTGATCCCCTCCGGCCAGCGCGCGGTCACCGTCTTGAGGCGGGTGTAGAAGTGGACACCCTCCGGCCCGTAGATGGCGTGGTCGCCGAACAGCGAGCGCTTCCAGCCGCCGAACGAGTGGTAGGCGACCGGCACCGGGATCGGCACGTTGATGCCGACCATGCCGACCTCGATCTTGTCGGCGAAGGAACGGGCGGCGTCGCCGTCGCGGGTGAAGATGGCGGTGCCGTTGCCGAACTCGTGGGCGTTGATCAGCTTGACGGCGTGGTCGTAGCTCTGCGCCC
>Ga0307436_1000708_pt1 | contig 15624 bp, 15 predicted proteins | sample SalMarWE160440MG_FD_202513 | JGI IMG/M metagenome (GOLD analysis project Ga0307436, IMG submission 202513) | Salt marsh sediment microbial communities from the Plum Island Ecosystem LTER, Massachusetts, United States - WE1604-40 | ecosystem: Environmental > Aquatic > Marine > Intertidal zone >...
GGCAACCTTCGAGCGCCGCCGGGATGACGATGCCGCAGCCGTAATATTTCGACCGCACCTCCTCGTGCACATTGGCGAGCAGCGCTTCGAGATGGGCGGGAACGCCGCCGCCGTCGCAGCACGCCGAGGTCTTCAAGTCCTTCGAGCCCTTGAGGACCCTGCCGTAATACTCCTTTACCACCTCGACATTCATGAACCGCTCCCTGCGCAAAACCTCACCTGACACCACACTACAAGACTCGCGGGCCTTCGGCAGCACACGGCCAAGCACCGTCCCGTGAGGCGCCTCACTGCGCCCCGCCTCGGAACCCCGTCGCGAGCACATAGACCTCGGCGGAGTCGGCGCGGCTCGCCTTGGGCTTGACGTGAGCGACCTTGGCGAAGCCTTGGCGCAGCCGGGTGAGCAAATCGCCGCTTGCACCGCCTTGCAGCACTTTGGCCAGATAAGCCCCGCCCGGCTTCAGGACATCCTCGGCGATGTCGAGCGCGGCTTCCGCGAGCGCCATCACGCGTAAGTGGTCCGTCTGGCGATGGCCGGTCGAAGATGCCGCCATGTCTGAGAGCACAACGTCGGCACGGGCGCCGCCGAGTGTGTCGCGGATCAGTGTCGCCGTATCCGGGTCGGTCACATCGGCTTCCATGAAGGTCACGCCCGGCACCGGCTCGATGTCGGAGAGGTCGGCAGCGATGACCCTGCCCTTCCCCTCCGCGGCGCCGACGCGCGCTGCCACCACCTGGCTCCAGCCCCCAGGTGCTGCGCCGAGATCAATGACGATGCCGCCCGGCTTCAAGAGGCGATGCTTGTCGTCGATCTCGATGAGCTTGAAGGCGGCGCGGCTGCGATAGCCTTGGCGCTTAGCCTCCTCGACGTAAGGGTCGTTGAGCTGCCGCTGCAGCCAGCGCGTCGACGCGAGCTTCCGCCCCTTCGCGGTCTTGACCCGCGCCGTAAGGCCCCGTCGTCGGGCCGGACCGCCGCCCTTTTTCGGTTTCACCATATGTTAATCACGTCCCGGAGTCGCACCGGCTTGACCTCGGCGCCGCACCGGCCCCATCTGCACCATAACTGCCCTCTAACACCTGCCACATGCCCCGCTATTTCGTCACCCTGATCGTCGCGGTCGCCCTGTTCATGGAGACCATGGACTCCACGGTGATTGGCACGTCGCTGCCGGCGATCGCCGCGGATCTGCACGTGGATCCGATTGCGCTCAAGCTCGCGCTGACCTCGTACCTCCTGTCGCTCGCCGTGTTCATCCCCTTGAGCGGCTGGATGGCTGACCGCTTCGGCGCGCGTACCGTATTCCGCGCGGCGATCGTCGTGTTCAGCCTGGGCTCGGCAGCCTGCGGCTTCGCCCAAGGGCTGCCCGACTTCGTGATGTTCCGCATCATCCAGGGCATGGGCGGCGCCATGATGGTGCCCGTGGGGCGCCTTGTGATCTTGCGCTCGGTGCCGAAGGCCGAGCTGATCTCCGCGCTTGCCTGGCTCACCGTGCCCGCACTCATGGGCCCCGTCATCGGCCCCCCGCTCGGTGGCTTCATCTCCACCTTCTTCTCCTGGCGCTGGATCTTCTGGATCAACATCCCCATCGGGCTGCTCGGCATCTATCTTGCCACGCGCTACATTGCCAACTTCCGCGAGCGGGAAGTACCGCCGGTCGACATCAAGGGCTTCATCCTGTCCGGTATCGGTCTGTCGGGAGTCTCTTTTGGCTTTACCACGGTCGGCCAGAGCAACCTGTTTCCCCTCTGGGTGGCGCTGTCGCTGATCGCCGTGGGCGCCGTGTGCATCGCGCTCTATGTACGTCATGCGCGGCAAATGCCGAACCCCTTGCTCGATCTCAAGCTGCTCAAGATCGACACGTTCTTCGCTAGCGTCGTCGGCGGCTTCCTGTTCCGCATCGGCGTCGGCGCCACGCCCTTCCTCTTGCCGCTCTATTTCCAGCTTGGTTTCGGCATGACGCCGCTGCAGTCGGGTTTGCTCACCTTCGCTACTGCCATCGGCGCCATCGCCATGAAGACCACGGCGGCACCTATCATCCATCGCCTCGGCTTCAAGACCATCCTTACCTGGAACGCCGTGCTGACGGCCTGCTTCACCGCCGCCTCGGCGCTGTTCACAGCTCTGACTCCCGCTGCGGTGATCCTCGCCGTACTTCTGGTCGGCGGTTTCTTCCGCTCGCTTCAGTTCACTGCCATCAACGCCATCGCTTACGCCGACATCCACGAGAAGGAGATGAGCAAGGCGACGAGCTTCGCCAGTGTCGTCCAGCAGCTCTCCATGTCGGCGGGCGTCGCCACCGGCGCGCTGGTGCTGGAGATGGAGCGCATGGGTCGCGACAGCCATCAGGTCTTGGCCGGCGACTTCCACGCGGCGTTCATCATCGTCGGATGCCTGGCGGCGAGCTCAGCGTTCATCTTCGCGCGTCTGCCGAAAAAGGCGGGCGCGAGCCTGTCGCGGCGTGCCCACGCGGTTGGCGAAGCCGAGGCGCAAGAGACACTCGAACAAGCCTGATGCGGCGGTAACGCCCTAGCCACGCCCGAGATGCGGACCCTTCCCGCGGCGACGCCGGGGACGCGGCGGGGAGCGCCGGTCATGACCGTCCTCGGCCATCAGCGTGGTGAGGATGCCTTCGCGCAAGCCCCGGTCGGCCACACGCAGGCGTTGGCACGGCCACATCCTTAGCAGCGCTTCGAGAATGGCACAGCCGGCAAGAACGAGATCGGCACGCTCATGCCCGATGCAAGGCTGCGCCACCCGTTCCGCATAGCTCATCCCGATGAGATCGTCTGACACGGTGCGCACATCGCGCACACTGAGCCAGCACCCGTCGACGCGGGAACGCTCGTAGGCCGGCAGCTTCAGATGAATGCCGGAGATCGTCGTCACCGTTCCCGACGTGCCAAGGAAATGGGCGCGGTTCTGCGCCACCCGCTCACCGAAACGGTACTGGGACTCGAAGCTGCGAAGCGCCACCAGGACGTCTTCCACCATGGCTTCGTAGCTCTCCGGTGTCACCTCGCGGCCGCCGTGCCGCTCGGCGAGATTGACCACGCCGATCGGCAGCGAGGTCCACGCCGCGATGCAACTTTGCACGCCAAGGCGATCGTGCAGCGTACGCCGCCACTGCCGCCCAAGCCGTGACAGATCGAGCCAGATCAGCTCGGAGCTGCCGCCGCCGATGTCAAACACGAGCGCCCAGTCGCAATTGCGGTCGAGCAGCGAGGCGCAGCCCGACACCGCAAGCTTGGCCTCGGTCTCGCGGCCGACGATCTCGAGTCTGAGCCCGGTCTCGTTCTGCACCTTGTCGATGAACTCGGCGCTATTGGTGGCGATACGGCACGCTTCGGTGGCGATCAGCCGCGACCGCGTCACCCCGCGCCGGTGCATCTTGTCGGCGCACACGCGAAGCGCATCGACGGTGCGCTTCATGGCGGCGTCGGAGAGCTGGCCCGAGCGGCGCAAGCCTTCGCCGAGACGGATGATGCGGGAGAACGCGTCGATGACGAGGAAGCCACGCCGCGATGGCTTGGCGATGAGCAGCCGGCAATTATTTGTGCCGAGATCAAGCGCCCCATAAACCGCATGAGCCGAGGGCCGCGCGAGCGCGCCCGGTCCCTTGACGTCCTCGGCTGCCCCAGCGAGGCCTTCGGCCGGCGCCCCTACGAAAGTTTGCGCCCCGGCACGGGCCAAGGCACCTCCCCCGCACTCGCCGGTCTCGCTCCGCATGGCTTTCGCCACGCGCGGTAGCACGGCAGCCGGGCGGACATTGCCGCTCGGCCCAGTCACGTTATTCAACCTTTCAAGCCGGGAGCCGCCTCGCGTTTTTTCGCCTAATGGGCGGCTACGGCGCTGATCCTATAGAACTAATCTAACAAGCCCATGCGGCAGGTAAAGCAGGTTTTGGACGAGCGCCCAATAGGCCCGGAAATCCCCCGGCAACCGCCACTTTTGGGCCTCTTGATGATACGATGATCTATGCTTTGAGGCGCGCGCCCGTAGCTCAACGGATAGAGCATCAGACTTCGAATCTGGGGGTTGCACGTTCGAGCCGTGCCGGGCGCGCCAATTTTTTAAGGACCTTAAGTGATTTCGCCGCCGTCGCGGCGGCTTCTAGGTAATGCCCTAGGTAATGTGACGGCTCTTACAGGCAAGGCTCCCGCCTCCAACGGTGCTAGCGTGCTTCTCCGCTGGCATCCTTCGGCTGGACCTCGGGGGTGTACCGAGGTCATTGATTGAGGTGGAGGACGGAACGGGAGCGCTTCCTCTGCCCGAAAGCCGAGGTGTCCGCTGCCAACTCTACTTCTTTCCGCCCGCTGCCCTGGTTAGGCGGATTGGTTGGCGCACCCTCCCCCGTGAGCGGCTTGAACCCGCCCTGCGGCTTAGGCTTCGGCGGACTGACTACCCGCATCGGCTGATAGCCCTTCTGGACCTTCTCGCCCACCGGTGGTCTCGGCGGTGGCGATGACGACTTGCTCGGCGCGGATACGGCGTGCTCGTGGCATGTCGGTCTACGCCAGAGAGACGCGCCAATAAGCTGACCTCGCCAAGGTCCTCACCTTTGATGACGCGCGGCGCATTGCTGTGAATGTTGCTAAGTTGCCAAAACTGTTGGATGCGGTTCCCAAAGCAGAAGAAGCCTTGCCATAAGGCAACGCTTCCCCCGTTTCCCTCAAGTTTCCCCCGGAAGGTGAATGGAGCCATCTACCCGCCAAAATGGGGCCAAAGTCGGAAGGACCTTGAGCTTTGAACAGAAAAAATCCCATTGTTGCCTACGAGTCACAGAATCCCGGATTTGGTTCAGCCAACATGCGACAAACCTGACGGCGATTTAATGATGGCAAGGGGCTGGGCGGATGTAAAAATGCGTTCGCTGATGGGGTTTCCCTCCCCCATCACAGGTCCCCCCAAAAAGGACCCCGGGGAAGCCCCGCGTGCCCCCGTTGCGGGGCTTCTCCTTTTTTTGTTGTCCAGAGCACTCGATGACTGACCGCAAAGCCCTTGCCCGCGAGCTCGCAGGTTCCCATTCCTGGGAGGAATGGCAGGCCGTACTTGCCGAAGTTAGGGAGATCGAGTGCTGGTAGTCGAACACCGATGGCTGTCTTTGACGGTGCTTGCTATCAATACCTCGTGGCTCTCTGTGTCGTGACCCGACAATAAGCTGGGATATTTATCGTGGCCTTTCACAAACGAATCCTGGAATGGCAGGCGGAACACCCCAACATCACTTGGGCTGTATGGGGTGTCGTTTGGGCTATCGTGTTGGTGCTTCTCTTTTGGCCTCGAACGTCCCATTGAGACGCTTTCAGTCACGGTTATCTTGGCTTGTCTCGGCTTGCGCAGTCAAATTTCCCACCTCGCTACAACATCGCCCCCAAGGACTATGATCGGTGGCTTGGTCCGGCGACGGACATGCATGAGCTCAAGGCGATGCTCAAGCCCTATGATCCATCTCTCATGGAGGCCTATGCTGTCAGCCGCGTGGTCAACAGCGTGAAGAACGACACCGAGGAGTGCATTGAGCCGTTACCTTGATGTCTGCTTTACATCCTAAAGCAGACATCCGCGGCATCCAGATCGATGTCCGCTAGGTGCCAGAAGCGGACCTGAGGCTCGTCAATCGGCATCTCCGCTAAGTGAGGAAAATGACAGTAGGACCGTTGCTGTTGCCGAGCAGGCGACCAGGGGCCTCGGTTACAACAGCTTGTTCACGCGCCTCAGCCGATCAACGAGCGCACGCATCACAAACAGCGCAAAGAAAGGCATTTCATCTACGAGAAACAGGAAATTTTTCTCGGCAATAGGCGAGACTTCACAAGGCGTCTTCGCTCGGGCTGTAGCACTTCTGGCAGACCCGTCGATAAGGGCCATTTCACCGAAGATAGCTCCCTGCGACACGGTTTCAACGACTTTACCGTCGATTTCAATGTCAACCTCGCCCGACCCGACTACATACAGCGCGTCGCCTTCGTCACCGTGTCTAAAAATTACGTCGCCTGGCTCAAACCTGACTGGCACTGAACCTGCGTTGGCCAAAAGCTGCTGGCTGATTGTCCCCGAAGCCATGGTAGTAACCCCCATCGACAACATACCTGCCGCCTAGGATCGTAGCAGGCCCCAAAGCTGATTGTGAAGCTAGGGATGGCTCGGCGGGTGCTCTACTCTCCAGACAAGAAGTAGCGGAAGGTTCGACCGAGGCCATAGACGGCAATAGTCGGAACCGCAAAGAGTAGCGTGTCTAACAGGGGCTTACGTTCAAAGCCCTTCGCAAGACCCTCGTCTCCAGCAAGGAGCATCAAGCCAATGACCCAAGCAAGCGCCAGGATGACGCCAACCCAGTAGAAAACCCAACCCAAGCGGTAGGCCAAAGCTCGATCTCACCAACCTACGTTGAGGCCACAACGGGCCGAAGTTCGTCTCTTCCCGCGCTCGCGTAAGGGGCTGTCAGAGCCAATCCAGTTCTTTGGCCTTAGAGTAGGCAGCCTTCCAGCCACAAGCGAGAAAAGCAGAAAGCCGGTGATTGAGCCGATCCGGGATCGAACCGACCATTTCCAGCATCGGAGATAATGGGTCCTTCCGGAAAGTCAAAGAGAAGTCAGTGCCCGGCTTGGTCACCACTATGTCGTGATGGCGAACGGCGACGCGAAGATTACTCATTGCCAAGCACTGCTCTCGGCACTATTCGCGACATCCTTAGGTTCATGGTGGCGGCTACCATCGTGGTTATCGCTCTTTTATCTCACTCTCAATATGCCGAGCGCGTTGCGGCCATCTGGGCGAGCATGGGCATGTGAAGTCGAGCCAGCACCAAGATGCATAACCGTTCTATGTCCGCTTTGCGGTCATTAGCGGACATCAACAAGCGGATCAGGCAGGTCTGCTCTATCCCTGAAAGCGGACACAGCGGCCTCACCCACCGGCTCAGCGTCTGCATCGCTAAGGTGACCTGCGTTGACGCCAGCCGCTTGGCAAATCTTGTTGATCGCATTCCGAACGCCCGCCATAGCATGAGGATGCGTTGCGTAACGCGCCTTTCCACGCTAGCACCTTGCTATCGCGCATGCAGAGAACATTGGAGTGAGCTGTGGCTAGAAAAGTTGTCAAACGGACGCGACGCCCAATACGTCGCGAGTGGACTGCTCAGGACCTGAGGGAGTTGAAAAGGCACTCAAGAGCTAAAACGCCTGTGAGGGAAATCTCCAAGGTGCTTAAGCGCACCCCTGGCGCTTTGAGACAAAAAGCTCGTTACCTTGGTATCCCCCTCGGCCATCGACGTCCCAAAAAGAAGCGAGCTTGAGTTGTGGCTCTAATCTGAGCCAAGCCAGTAATGAGCTTTAGGGCGGTGAGCCATTGGCCCTCACTGCCATCTTAATCGGTTACGCCACCGCTGGCTTTTTTTCTTTTGGCTGCTGTCCCCGTCTGACCAGTTAGGCCGCGTTATGGTGGAGCATCTTCGAATCTGGGGGTTGCGCGTTCGACCCGTGCCGGGCGCGCCATCTTCTAACGCGCCGCATCGGGGCGCCAATCCGCGACGGCCTTGCTGTCGGATTCTGCTTCCCACCGCCCGGTCCGCGCCGGCTCGTCGGCCAGCACGAAGAGTCGCCGGAGATAGTCGTCGCGCGGCATCTCGCGGAATCCCATCTGCGCCATAGTCGGCGTCAGCCATTTGTTGTCGGCAAGCACGAAGCCCCATTGCACAAGATGCCAGGCGAGCACCGAGAAGCCGATCTTCGATGCGTTCGACTCGCGGAAGAACTGCGATTCGATAACGAACACACGGCCGATCGCCACGCCATAGCCGCCGCCAGCCAGTTCGCCCTGCTTGTTCCAGACTTCAAAGGAGTGCACATGGCCTGCGTCGAAGGCACGTGCATAAGAATGCATGATGTGCGGCGTGATCCAGGTGAGGTGCAAGCGGCCCGCGCGACACCCGGCGCATCCCTTGATCACCCTTTCGAAGTCGCGATCGAAGCTGACTGTATAGCGGCCTTGCCGCATCATGCTGCGCAAGCGCGTCGAGATATGGAAGTCGCCGAGACAGAGCACGGCGCGATCGACCGGCGACCACCATTTGGGCGGGCCGAAGTGACCGTGGGGAAAGAGCCCGCGCCGATAGGCGGCGAGCAAGGTCGGTACCGAGAGGTCGCGCGCGATGCCGGCAAGCTCCTCCCTCTCACCGAGCGCGTCTGTGTCTGGCAGGGCACCGCCACCCCGTACAAACTCGGCGAGCCAGAGCCGCGCCAACGGGACGAGATTACCGATCCGCCGCGACCTTAACGCCCACGCCATACCGAGCGCGATCCGCTCGCAAGACTCGAACGGCGTTTCGCGGAACAGGGCGGCGCGCCTCTCGTTCACCTGCGGCGCGGCATCTTCTCCGCGCGAGACAGGCATGGCACGCATGGTGACTCTCTGTTCGGACACGCTTCTGCCTCGGTCGTCTCAAACTGTCGGCAAGATAACAGCGCTCGGTGCGCACCCGAGGGGCTCTATAAGAACGGGGTTAATGGAGCGGCGATTGGCCGCGCGGAAGTCCAGAATTGAACGAAAGAACGCCGAGACTAGCGTGACACCCGCCGGCGATCCCACAGCCGTTCGTCGAGGACACGCTTGATCCGCTCGGCGGGCGGAATGGCTTCGAGTTCATGGGTAAAGGCGCGATACTCGAGCTTCGCCTCTTCCGGCCCATAGCCGTGGAGCAGCGTATTGCGCCATTCGAGGAGACGCCGCCAGCCGCGCGCATCGCCTCCTTGCGCGGGCGCCGGCACGCCTGCCGCTATCAGCCGTCGCATGACCGTCTGCGCCGCTTCGCTTTCGTCATGACCGCCTTTGACCAAAAGGTCGATCACCGCGGCGGCACGGGCCAGCAAGACCTGGCTGGGTGACGCGCCCCGCCGGCGCTCCCGCGGCAGTTGCTTCCCCTGCCCAACCATCACGCCGACATGGCTTTCGAGATCAACGAGGGGCTGCAAATCCTCTGGCGGAACGCCCTCGGCCGCCAACTCGGCAATGACCGCGTTGAGACAGTTCAGCCCAAGCGCCGTCTTGTCACCGTTGTTTTGCCGATGCGTCTCACGCAGCGCCCTGAGCGCCGCGCCGATACGGTCCAAGGCTGGTGAAAGCGTCTCCATGCCTCAGAGTCTAGCCGAGAGACGTTGCCAAATTAGTTACCGCGGACGGCCCGGATCCCCTGCCCTCGTCCAGGCCGGCAGGGTAAAGAAATCGTTAGGGGCCCGCCTCAGGCGGCCTGAAGGCATGCCGCTAGCCGCTTGCCCGCAGCCTTGCCAAGCCCGCGTGCCAGCGGCTAGAAGGGGCAAGTCAGGTCTGCCCGCGGCTTGCAAGGCCGCCACGCAAGGTCCACATGGTGGAACTGGTGGGGGATCGTCTAATGGTAGGACAGCGGACTCTGACTCCGTCAGTCTAGGTTCGAATCCTAGTCCCCCAGCCACCTCATTTAATTGACTTTTCCACCTTCCCGAGCCCGACCAGATGAGGCCGGTTTGAGGACCGGTTTGAAAAATCTGTTCTCCTTTCGAGCTTCTCTATGAGGTTCTCGCCGAGGGCTGGGTCGCGGTGGAGGTAGTGCCGATCGAGTATTGATCGGACTTGTCTAATGCTGTGCCCAGTCGCTGATGCAATCTCTGCCTCGACCGGCCCGCCTCGACGTAGCGCCTCACTCAGCGCTGCTATCGGGGACTTCGCATGTCGCCGGCGTCTAGCAAGCACCTATGGAATGGCAGCTGTGTAGCTGAAGTCGGCTGGCTGCCCGGTGCCGAATATCTCATCGAGGGTCGCGGTTTGGTCGATTGCGTCAGAAGAGCAGCCCAGCTCCTTCAGGTCCCAATCGGTGGAGGCAACATGGGACCCGGGCAGTGATCTGAGGGTCTCGGTAGGCAGTATTCCCCACATCGAAGTTAGTTTCGCTCTAGCGCAGGCAAGCTCAGCCTGTCGCTCGCTTTGCGTGTTATCTAAAGACAGCGTTCCAGTAACGAGTAAGGCTAGAACTGACAAGTACAGCCCATAACGGAAAAGGCTCACGTGGGATAATGCGTACATGCAAGCCTCGGATTTACGCAAAGAGTGACTCCCGCGATGAATCAGCCTGTCACCAAGTAAATTTTCACTTAAATGCCTGTGAGTTGGCTCTCGACAGAAGAGCCCGCCGCCCCGCGTAGGCGTTCGAGGCTGGTTTTCAGAAGTCCCCGACCGCGCGGAGACGATCAGGCTTTATTCCAGTCACAGCACGACTGGGAGATAAGAACCAAGCCCGGGAGGGCCGACAGTCAGATGCCTAACTGTTTGTTCTGCGGATGCGCGAATCGCGCTTTCCTGGTACTGACCCAGAGTTCTTTCGTCCGAAAAGCAAGGCCTTGGAGATTCAAGGGCCCGAGGCTGTGTGAGCCTTAGGACAGGCAACTGGCGCCCGTGCCATGAAACGCCTCAAACAACTTTGGTTCTTGGCGGCAATTTGCCTGCTCCCGGTAACGACCGCCTACGCAATCGACTGGCTGTTGTTGGCGCCGGCTTGCCCGGCCTGCAACGCCGAGATGACGAAGCGGCTCCCCCAATTCGACGGGTCGCAAGACGGCCTGGTGCGGATTAGAGCAAACAGCATGGAGTTCCGCGCCCGCGTGGCCGGCTTCAACAATGCGAAGGGCGAAGGCGTGATCCTGCTCCATGGATTTCCCGAGACATCCATCATGTGGGAGCCGCTGCTAGAAAAATTGAGCAAGGCCGGTTACCGCGTCGTCGCCTTTGACCAGAGAGGCTACAGCCCCGGAGCCAGACCCTATGACGAGAACGCCTACACTAAGGTAAAACTCGCCTCCGACGTGCTCGCGATTGCTGATGCCGTGGGCTTCGACCGGTTCCATGTGATCGGCCATGATTTCGGCGGCGCCATTGCCTGGACCCTCGCCGACCGCTATCCGGAACGCATCTTGAGCCTCACATCGCTGTCGATGCCTCACCCTTCGGCCCTCGCCGAATCTCTGGAAGCCCCCGACCCTCAATTAGGCCTCAGCAGTTACCTCCTGCTCTACCGGACACCGATGCTGCCGGAACTGATCTTGGGATTCGATCGCGCCGCATATCTCCGGCATTTCCGGTGGCAACAAAATCCGCCCGACCAGGTCAAAGAATACGAGCGCGTTTTTGGTGAGCCGGGCGCGCTCCGCGCGGCCCTAAATTGGTACCGAGCCTTCGAATTTCATTCGCTCGATCCGCTTGGCAAGATCAAGCCGCCGACGCTGTTTATCTGGGGACGAAGGGATGGCGCTTTCGGTCGGGTCGCTGCGATCAAGACTGCGAACTACATGGACGGGCCGTACCGCTTTCACGCCGTCAACGCGGGTCATCAGCTTATGTTGGAGGTTCCGGACATCGTTGAGGAGGATGTGCTCGACCATCTGCGAAACTGGCGGAAAGTCTCCAAGCAATGGGATGCCACCCTCGCCGATATACCGCAGGACGATGGGTCGCCATGCGACCAGTCCATGTCGCCGCCTCAATGCCTAATCATTTTCGTTGCCCAGGACGGCAAGACGCTAAGGATCCGCAACCGCTGCAACGAGCCCTATAGGGGTGTTATTCGGGTGGCCTGCAGCGGATGGTCGCCTGACGCTTCCGTCGAGTATCGCTTCAACCTTGGCGCCAAGTCCGAGATTACCCAAGAGAGCGTGGGGTTTCTTTCCGGAGATTGCTACTATCGCCATCGGCTCTGCTCGAGCGGCGCGCCGCAAGAGCACTTGGCACCCTCCGTAGTCGTCGGGAAGCCCTAAGCGGCTGCGACTGTCCCATGGGCCACTTTAATGTCAGCTTAGGGTCATTAGCGGACGTAAGGCCATCACGATGCGTTGGGCCAGCGCCAGGTGATCTCGACCGGTTGGCCCTCGGGGAGCGTGCCGGGGTTGGTGACCGCGCGGCAATTGCTAGTCAAGTGGGCTGCAAACTGCGGATAAACAAGTCCTAGTTCAATCAAGAATGCCCCGGTTTGAAAACCGAGCGTAACTTATTGGTTCGTGGAAGGTCGTTATGGGGTCGGTTTGAAAAATAATCTTTGCAGATCAATACAGCGGGACGCACTCTGACTCCGTCAGTCTAGGTTCGAATCCTAGTCCCCCAGCCACCTCATTTAATTGACTTTTCCACCTTTCCGAGCCCGGCCAGATGAGGCCGGTTTGATGACGAGGTCTACTCGTGACGTAAGGCGACCATCGGATCAAGGCGTGAGGCGCGGTAAGCCGGATAGAGGCCAAAGATTATGCCCACGAGCCCCGCAAACGTACACGACAGCAGGATGGCTCCGGGGCTGATCAGTACCGGCCAGCCCACTTCCCAGGCGACAACCACTGAGCTGATGCATCCCCCAAATACCCCTAAGGACAGCTTCGATCAGAAACTGACTGCGGATATTTTGACGCTGTGCGCCGAGCGCCATGCGCAGTCCAATCTCTCGCGTACGTTCGGCAACTGATACGAGCATGACGTTCATGATGCTTATGCCGCCTACAACCAAAGAAACCGACGCGACCGAGATCAACAAGTAACTGAGCGTCCGCAGAGTCGCGTCACGCGCAGTGAGCACATCTGCGGGGTTTTCGATAGTAAAGTCGTCGGGCGCGTCCTTTCGCAAATGGTGACGCTCTCTGAGCAAAGACCTGATCCCGGCCACCACCTGAGGCATCGCTGATTGGTCTGGTCCCTTAACCAGTATGAGATCCATTGCGTCGCGACTGATGCCGCGGAGCGTACCAAGCACACGGCTCTTCGCTGTGGATAATGGGATGAACACGACATCATCCTGGCTACGGCCAGCCGCGCCTTGTCCCTTGCGCTCGAGCACGCCGACGACTGTAAAGGGCACGTTGCCGATCCGGAACGTTTCGCCGACGCCTGAACGTCCGGGAAAGAGCTCTTTGACGATGTCGGCACCTAGGATGGCGCTCTTGGCCCCTGAGATGAGTTCGTCTGTCCTGAAGGTTCGACCGCTTTTGATGCGCCACTCGCGCGCCACGAGATAATCACCATCAATGCCTGCAACCAGCGTCGCCCAATTCTTGTTGCCGGCAACCAGCTGCATCGGCCGTCCCAGCAGCGGGGCCACCGCTTGCAAGGTGCGCATCGCTCGCCGTATGGCCAGCGCGTCCTCCCGGGTCAAAGTATGTCCAGTGCCAGCTTCGAGGCGAGCACCTCCCGAAAGCTCGCCTCCCGGTTTAATCAAGATAAGATTTGCGCCAAGCGTGCGGATCTTTTCTGAGACTTCTTCGCGTGCGCCTGACCCCACCGAAACCATGCAAACCACAGCAGCAACACCGACAATGATGCCGAGGACGGTGAGCATGCTCCGCATCTTGTTGACATAGAGCGCTCGCAACCCAACCAGAAGGGTGTCGATAAAGCTCACTGGTGCCTCCCCGAAACGACGGCCTTGAGCGAACGCGATGGCTTCAGCGCCAAATCATCCTCGATGATACGACCGTCGTGGATGGTGATAACGCGCGAAGCGCGCGCCGCGACATCGGCAGCATGGGTGACTAGGATCACCGTAGAACCTTCACGATGTAGTTCTTCGAAGAGTGAGAGGATTTCGTCACTAGTGATGCTGTCAAGTGAGCCTGTAGGCTCATCGGCCAGAAGCAGAGCCGGTTTGTTCACAAGCGCACGCGCTATGGCGACGCGTTGTTGCTCGCCTCCAGAAAGTTGATTGGGCCGATGTTGGCAGCGATGCCCTAAGCCGACACGCTCTAGGGTATCGTAAGCTATCCGCTGTCGTTCGGGCCTACGGATGCCAGCATAGGCGAGAGGCAGCTCGACGTTCTCTAGGGCGCTTGAGCGTGGCAAGAGCATGGATAACTGAAAGACGAAACCAATTTCGCGATTTCGAATCGTAGTACGCGTACGTTCACTGAGACTCCCGACTTCTCTTCCCCGCAGCAAGTACTGACCAGAATTGGGTCTTTCCAGCAGGCCAAGGAGGTTCATCAAGGTAGACTTCCCCGACCCGGAGCGACCGCGAATGGCCACGAACTCCCCCCGCTCAACGCTTAAGGACACCTCGGACACCGCATGTACCCAGCTGTCGCCAAGGCAATAATGTTTGGAAAGATTAGCAGTCTCGACAAGCGGGCTGACCAACTTAGAACCCCAGTCGAATGCCCGAAACCCATGGCGACGCCTCCGAGGTAGCCGTGCCAACAATCAGTGGCTGCCCTTTCCTCAGCGGGCCTGCAAGCAATTGCGTTTTGTTATCATCGCTCTCACCTAGCTGCACTGGAACAGGCACGGCGCGTCCGTTGCGTCCCACAACCCACACCGTCCCTGACCGCTCCGGTGAGGACGAATGATCATATTTATTACCCGCCTCCACGAGATTTGGCCGAAAGCGCAAAGCTTGATTGGGAATAATGAGCGTTTTACCGGTGTCGCTGACGACAATACGGAGCTCCGCAGTCATGTTGGGCAGTAAGAGATGATCGGGATTAGGGGCAGAGATGATCGCCGTATAAGTAACGACATTCTGCACAACCTCTGACGCCCTCCGGATCTGCAGAACCTTCCCGGTGAAGGTTCGGTCCGGATACGCGTCAACCGTGAAGCTTGTGGTTTGCCCGACCTTCAGTTTGCCAACATCAGCCTCATCGATGAGGCCGTGTACCTCCATGGAATCCAAGTTGTTTGCGATGACAAAGAGGGTCTTGGCTTCTAAGGCCACAGCGATAGTTTGGCCAGGATCGATATCGCGGTCGAGAATCACCCCATCGATGGGCGAACGCAGTACGGTACGTTTAAGATCGAATTCCGCCTGATCCAGGGCTGCCTGCTTCTGCTCGATGACGGCTTCAGCGTTTTCCAAATTCGCCTCGGCGATGCGTAGGTCTGCCTTGGCCATGTCAACGGCCTCCGACTTCAGCTTGACTTGTGCGAGAGCGGCTCTCAAATCCGCAGCCGCGGTTTCACGCGCCGTGCGGACCTGACTCAATTCTCGCTCCGCCACGTTCCCGGTGCTGGCCAGCTTGTTTTTTCGCTCAAGCTCCCGCCCAGCCTCATCCTGCTTTGCTTGAGCGGCAGCCGCCAACGCTTCGGCTAAGCTTTGGTCAGTGCGCGCATTGATAATCGCCAGCTTCGCGCGTTCAACCGCTGCCCGTTGCACGTCAGCCATCGCCGTGGCCATTTTTAATGCGGCCTTAGACTCATTAACGCCGGCGACGAAGCTCTCCTGATCCAGCTGGGCAAGAGGTTGGCCAGCCTTCACCACGTCATTGAAGTCAACAAAGACCTCGGCCACCTGGCCGGAAAGCTGGGAGCTGATCTCTACGGTGCGCTTGGCCTCGACAGTGCCGGTCGCACTCACTACGCTCGTTATTGCGCCGTATTCCACTGGGCTCACTATGAAAGTGGGGGCTTTAGCGCTGCTGTAGGCCAAGCCTATTCCGACACTGGCCCCGACCAGCAGCAAGACGATCACACTGATCAACCGCCGCCAGCCTTTCATTGCGGATTACCCCAAAGGCGGAATTTGAGGCCGCTTCTGGTTAGGGCGCAACCGTAAAGAGCTCGACCTGCTCACTCGAGATCAGGGTACTTGCCACACGCCAACGCTTGAGCCCCGGATTGTCCCGGTATTC
>Ga0307436_1000709_pt1 | contig 15619 bp, 16 predicted proteins | sample SalMarWE160440MG_FD_202513 | JGI IMG/M metagenome (GOLD analysis project Ga0307436, IMG submission 202513) | Salt marsh sediment microbial communities from the Plum Island Ecosystem LTER, Massachusetts, United States - WE1604-40 | ecosystem: Environmental > Aquatic > Marine > Intertidal zone >...
CAGCGCCGTGCGGACGCCGTTGAGCAGTTCCGGCATGGCACTCGGCACCACCACGTCCCACAGCACGCGCAGGCGTCCCGCGCCCATGCTGCGCGCCGACCAGATCATCGCCTGCTCGCTGCCGCGCGCGCCGTTATAGGCGCCGATGGTCACCGGCAGCATGCAGCCGAGGAAGATCAGCAGGATCTTGGAGCCGTCGCCAAAGCCGAGCCAGATCACGGTAACCGGGATCAGCGCCGATTTCGGCAGCGGGTAGAAAATCTCGACGAGGGGCGCGGCCAGCACGTTCACCGGCTTCCACCAGGCCATCACGATGCCAAGCACGCCGCCGATGACAATGGAGAGGCCGAGACCGGCGGCGGCGCGGAAGAGCGAGGAGACGCCGTTGGTGAGAAGCGTACCGTCCTTGATGAGACCGAACCAGGAGGCGATCACGCTGGTCAAGGGCGGCAGCGCGTCCGACGACACCAGATGCAGCAGCGCCACCAGCTCCCAGGCGACCGCCAGCAGCACGAGCGGCAAATAGCGCACGAACAGAGCCATCGCCTGCTCGCCGCGCGTACGCCGGGCCGCCGGTGTGGCAGAGAGCGCGCTCACGACTCGCTCCGCCGCGCGCCTTGCGCCTTGATCGCTTCCTCGCGCACCAGGTGCCAAATCTCGTCCACCTTCTCGACGAAGGCCTTCTCCTTGAAGATGTTGAGGTCGTTCTTCTTGAATTTGGTGTCGACGATCGTCTTGATGCGTCCCGGCCGCGCCGACATCACCGCCACCCGATCGGCGAGATAGACCGCCTCCTGCACGTCGTGGGTGACAAAGATCACCGTCTTGGGCGTGCGCTGCCAGATGCGCAATAATTCGCTCTGCATCAGGCCGCGGGTCTGCGCGTCGAGCGCGCCGAACGGCTCGTCCATCAGCAGAATCTTCGGGTCGAAGGCGAGCGTGCGCGCGATCGCGGTGCGCTGCTTCATGCCGCCGGACAATTGCGAGGGGTAGCTGTCTTCGAAACCATGAAGCCCCACCAGGTCGATGAAATCCACGGCGCGCTTTTCGCGCTCTTGCCTATCCATGCCCTGGCGTTCCAGCCCGTAGAGGATGTTGCCGCGCACGGTTTTCCAGGGAAACAGCGCGAAATGCTGAAAAACGATGCCGCGGTCGGGGCCGGGGCCGGCGACCGGCTGGCCGTCGATGCGGATGGTGCCGGTCTCCACCGGCAGAAAGCCGCCGATCAGATAGAGCAGCGTCGACTTGCCGCAGCCGGACGGCCCCAGCAGCGCGACGAATTCGCGGTTGCCGACTTCGAGTGCGACGTCGTCGAGCGCCGGCACCGCGCGCCCGCGCGGCGGACGATAGATATGGCTTACGCCGTCGATGACGATTTGGGAAGGACCGGCCATGTCCGGTGAAGCCTCCCTAATGGCGGACGGCTGTCAAGCTGCTTGCTGGTTTGACGCTGGGTTTGTTTTATAATGCAGAATAATTGCTGGACCGGCAATAACGCCCCCAAGCCATCAGGAAACGCCCGTGACCGATCTTGCCGAAGCCCGCCGGGAGCTCGCGCTTGCCAATAATATCGTCGCCAACGAGGGCGTGCTCGACGCGTTCGGCCATGTCAGCATGCGTCATCTCAACCATCCCGGCCGCTACCTGCTGTCGCGCTCGCGCGCGCCCGAGCTGGTGACGGCGGAAGACCTGATCGAATACGATCTCGACTCTCGGCCGGTGCGCGGCACGAACGTCGCCCAATATTCCGAGCGGGTGATCCACGGCGAAATCTACAAGGCGCGGCCGGACGTGATGTCGGTCTGCCACCACCACGCGCCGGCCTTCATGCCGCTGCTCGCCACCCGCACCGATTACGTGCCGGTCTTCGCGCTCGGCACCATCGGCGGCAGCAAACCGCCGTTCTGGGACCAGCGCGACGAATTCGGCGACACTGATCTGCTGGTGGTCAAGCCGGAGCAGGGCACCTCGCTCGCCCGCGCGCTCGGCCGCCATTGGATGGTGCTGATGAACCGTCACGGCGTCACCGTCGCCGGCACCAGCGTGCGCGAATGCGTTTTCCGGTCGATCATGGCTTCGCGCAACGCGGAATTTCAGGTGCGCGCCATGACGCTCGGGCCGATCGAACCGTTTACGCCCGGCGAGTTGGACCTCTGCGCCAACATCATCGGCGTTACCACCGGCCTGACCCGCTCATGGGAATACTGGGCGATGCGAGTCGCCAAGGCGGGCGGCGGGCCGCGGCCGCGGGCCAAGAAAACAGCGCCCAAGCGCCCCGCCGCCAAGAACAGCAAGAGCGCCAAGCGGCGGCGCTAGGCCGATTTGAGCTTCCCCCGTGGGCCGGTCCCGGTGTTGAATGCTGGCCACCGGGGGCGACCAGCCCGGAACGATAGAAAATCCAGGGAGGACGTGATGAAACCCTTCAAGACGTTCGTCGGCGCGCTCGGGCTCGTCGTCCCGCTTGCGCTGGCGGCAGGTCCGGCTTCGGCCGAAGACCAGCTCACGATCGCCATCGGGCAGATTAACAATTGGGAGAACCAGGCGCCGACGCTCGGCCAGGACGCCGGCATCTTCAAGAAGCACGGCCTGGTGCTGAAGGCCGTCGGCACCCGCGGCGCCGGCGAAACCATCCAGGCGGTGATCTCCGGCTCAGCCGATGTCGGCGCCGGCGTCGGCGCCGCCGGCGTCATGCGCGCGTTCTCGAAAGGCGCGCCGGTGCGCATCCTGGCGCCGATGTTCACCGGCACCGGCGATCTCTACTGGTACGTCAAAAGCGATTCCAAGATCAAAAGCCTGAAGGACGCCACGCCCGCCAATACCATCGCCTATTCGACCAACGGCTCGAGCTCGAACAACATTGTGCTCGCTTTCGTGCAAGAGCTCGGCTGCAAGGCCAAGCCAACCGCCACCGGCGGGCCCGCCGCCACCTTGACAGCGGTGATGTCCGGGCAGATCGACATCGGCTGGGCGGCGCCGCCGTTCGGCTTGCAGGAGGAGAAGGACAGCAAGCTGCGCATCATCGCCCGCGGCAGCGACGTGCCCTCGCTGCGCGGGCAGACCGTGCGCACGTTGATCGTCAACGCCAACGCGCTCAAGACCAAGCACGACGCCATCATGCGCTTCATGCAGGCCTATCGCGAGGCGGTGGACTGGATGTATGCCGATCCCAAGGCGGTCGAGATGTATTCCAAGAAGATTCACAAGCCGGTCGAGCTCTTGAAGGCGTCGATGGCGAAGTACCATCCGAAGTCGGCGCTGCAGACCGACCACTTCGCCGATCTCGACGGCGCGGTGCGCGATGCGGTGAAGCTGAAGTTCCTGCAAAAACCGCTTACCAAGGAGCAGCTCACCGAGCTGATCCAGACTCCGCCGATGAAAAAATAACGCAGGGCTTTAAGACCACATCAAAAGCAAACGGGCCGCCGCCTGCGCAGCGGCCCGCTTCTTGTACGCGCGCGGCGATGCGCGGCCTACTTCTTCATTTTCTTTTTCGCGGCCGGCTTTTTCACCGCGGCCTTCTTTTTCGGCGCCGGCTTCTTGGCGGCTTTCTTCTTGGCCTTCGCCTTATGCACCTTGCAGGCGCCTTGATAGATGACCTTGGCGCCGTTTTTGGCCGCAAAGCAGGCGTTGGCCCAGGTGGCTTTGGTTTTGCCCTTCACGCCGCACACCGGCTGATAGTTGAACAGGCAGATGACCGGCGGCGGAGGCGGCGCTGCCGCGGCCTTCTTCTTGGCCTTGGCTTCGCCGGTTGCGGCCGAGCCGACGACGAATGCGGCGGCGGCGAGCGCGATCACGGCAGCGTATCCGAGTTTCTTCAGCATCATACGTTCCCCCATGAGTCGATGGACGGGAAAGTGTAAGGGGCGACGCATGACGGTGACAACAAAAGAAGTCTGAACGCATGTTCATGCGTTTGAACGCGCGTTCATGCAGCGCGCGTCCGGTTATTTCTGTTTGTCGTTTTCTTTCACCGCGCTAATCGCCTCGAGCATGGCAGCGCGGCCGTGGTTGAGCGAAGCGCGCACAGAAGCATCCTTGCCGACCGCGCCCATCTCACGCTGGCGCTTGACCGTTGCGTCCACCATTAGCGGGTCAAGCCCGAGCTCGCGCAGGGTGGCGGCCGCCTCTTCCATTTCCACCGCGCGGCGCTCGCCGTGGGTCGCCATGCGCTCGAGGTTATATTCGGTGATTTTCGGCCAATCGAGCCCGGGATAATTGTTCTTCAGCGAGGCGGTCACTTCTTCCGATATGCCGGCGCGGCTGGCGGCCAGGAAACATTCCAGCGTCAGCGCCTCGATGCCCTTGATCATCACGCTGCGGATCATCTTGATGGCGGCGGCGGCTCCGACCGTGTCGCCCACCACGCTGAGCTGCATCTCCAGTTCGCGCAGCAGCGGCGAAACGCTTTCCGCCTGCGGTCCGGCGATCAGCAGCGGCGTGCGGTGGCGCTTCGGATGGATGGCTGCCACCACCGCCACGTCCACATAGCGCGCGCGGTTCGCCAGCAGCTTGGCGGTTTCCTGCTTGCGGCCGGGCGAAACCGAATTGATGTCGAGGTAATAGGGATTGCCGGCGAGATGTGGCGCAACCGAACGCGCCGCCTCCAGGCTGGAAGCGGCGGTCACCGCGGAAATGATCATGTCGGTTTCGGCCACCGCCTCTTGCGCCGACACCGCGCAGCGCGCGCCCATCGCTGCGCCGGCCGCTTTCAGCCGCGCGCCTTCGCTTTGCGGAAAGAGGATGTCCCAGGCGGCGATGCGCTCGATGCCGCTTTCGCGCAAGCCGGAGGCGATGGCCTGTCCGGCCTCGCCGAAACCGATGAACGAAACGCGCGGCGTGTTGCGGCTGTTCATGCGCGAAGTCTAGATGGTTTTCACTGGCGCGTCCTGCCGCGAGGTCTGGAAGCTCACCGCCATCAGCCATTGGCCGTCACGCTTGGTGAAAACGCGGGAGACCCGCGTCGCCTTGCCGTGGAACGGCTGATGCTCGCAGCGCATGACAATTGCATTGGGGAAGTCGATCATTTCGTTCCACACCAGGGGGGAGGGCGCGGAATTGGCGTCGCTGCGCTGCTGCTCCTTGATCACTGCCACCCGCCCAGCCTTGCTGTGTTGGCGCGTGGCGGCATAGAGCGAGAACTCGTCGGCTACATGTTTCACCCATTCATCGGGCAGGTGCCGCATGACCGCGATTTCCAGCGCCTGCCATGAGGCAAGGCAATCGCGCTCGTCCTGGTTCCGCGGCTCATAGGGAAGGGTGAAGCACGGATTGTCCCATTCTTTCTTGCCTGGTCCGCGCCCGAACACCGGCACGTCCTGCGAGACCTCGTGATAGACCAGAAGGCGCCAGCCGGCGGCGCGTTTTACCCAAACGCGCAGCAAGTACTTCTTGTCGCCCTCGACCACCACGGTGACGACGTCGCCATAACGATGGACGACGGGGGCAAGACCTTTTTCGTCGCCGAGCAGCGGCTTCATCTGGCCGATCTGATCCTTCGTCATCACGCGGCCGGAACCGTCGATCCAGTTGAATCGGTCGTCGAGCAGGCTTGCGACCATCTTTGCATCGCCGCGCGCGAGCGCGGCCACTAGGCTGTGGTCGGCTGCTATGACGGCGTCACTCATGAACTTTAGGATTCCGGCACGCCCGGCACCGGCGGCGTGCCGTGGGTGTGGAACGATTTGATGGTCTGCAGGCCCCAGGCCTGGCCTTTCTTGCGCTCGGCTTCGGTCCAGATGATCGGTTTCCAGTCCGGCGCCAGCACCAGCCGCGCGCCGGCGCAGGCCACTTCCACGCGGTTGCCGCCGGGCTCGTACACATACAAGAAGAAAGTCTGCTGGATGGCGTGCTTGTGCGGACCAGTCTCGATGAACACGCCGTTCTCCAGGAAGATGTCGGCGGCGCGCAAGATGTCTTCGCGCGAGTCGAGCGCGTAGGTGACGTGGTGGAAGCGGCCCTTGGCGCCGGTCGCGTCGCGGGTATAGGCGAAGTCGTAGGACTTGTTGGTGGCGGTCATCCACAGGCCGGCCTCGCTGCCGTCGTCCAGAATGATCTGCTCGGTGACACGAAAGCCGAGATATTTCTCGAAAAACTCACGGTTGGCCTTGATGTCGGCGGCCAGCCCGTTGAAGTGATCGATGCGCCGCACGTTGCAGCCGCGTGCCGGGTAGCGCTGCGCCTGGTTCTTGAGCGCCGGTTTTTGATCGGGCGGCGGCTGGTACCATTCGGTGTCGTAATAGAGCTCGATGACGTGGCCGTCCGGGTCCTTGCAGATGAACGTTTTGCCGTGACCGAGATCACCGTCCGACCAGCCGACGTCAAAGCCGGAACCTTTGAGCGCGGCGGCGCGCCGTTCCAGCGCCTGCGGTGTCCGCGTGCGGAACGCGACATGGGCCATGCCCGACCTCTTGGAGGCGGTGAGCTTGAGCGAATAGCGCTCGTAGTCGTCCCAGCCGCGCAGATAGATGCTGTCGCCTTTTTCGCCGCTCTGGGTCATGCCCATGACGTCGATGAAGAACTTGGCGCTCTCATCGAATTTCGGCGTCAGCAATTCGAGATGGCCGAGATGGGCGATGTCGAGAATGGGTTCGCTTGGCACTGCCATGTTTCAATTGTGCCGGACGCCGCGCGCGAAGGCCAGAACCAGATTGTTGGCCGGCATCGTTGTGATTTCAGCCGGCGAAAGGCCGGCCGCCTGCGCCAGCGTGTCGAGCTCGCGGACGTCGCGCACGCCCCAATCCGGGTTCTCCGCCCGCAGGCTGGCATCGAATGTGGCATTGCTCGGCGCGGTGTGGGCGCCGTCGCGCTTGAACGGGCCGTAGATAAACAGCCTGCCGCCGTCGCGTAACTGGCGGCCGGCGCCGTCTATGAGATTTTGCGAAACACGCCAGGGCGAAATGTGCAGGACATTGATGCAGAGAATGGCGGTGAGTTTGCCGCTGCCGTGCCAGGTCCAATCCGCATCGGTGAGATCGATGCGTTGCGGACTGCGCAGGTTCGCGAGCCCGCTGTGCCTGCGCCAGGCTTCGATACTGTCGAGATGCCTGGCGTTGTAATCGCTCGGCCACCAGGTGAGCTGCGGCGCGCGCCGGGCGAATTCGGTGACGTGCTGGCCGGTGCCGCTGCCCAGTTCCAGAACCTCGCCCTGTGCGCCGTCCATGAATGCGGCCATGGCCGACCATATGGGCTCGTGGTTGCGGTGAAAGGCCGGGCCGTCGAGCCGGCCATCAGGTTCCGGCGGCCTGCCGACGCTTCCGTATTCAACGACGAATCTGGGCATGGTTGCACGCGGACGTATTCAGCTCTCTGCAACTAGCCATGCCAGGGGCCCGCGGTCAAAGGCCAATCGGTGCAGGGACTAAACGGCCTGGCTTCGTTGTTTTTGCCTCGGCGATAGGGCAAAATCCAACCTCGGCGGGAACTGGCGGCCTGGCCGCGCTGCCGGGCGGACGGCAGGCTAGGCCGACAGCCGATAATGACGAATAAATCTAGGGAGGACGATAATGCGCAAAACCTATCTGATGCTGGCGGCGCTGGCCGCCGGCGCGTTGGCACTGCCGGGCGCGAGCTACGCACAAACCCAACTCACGGTCGGCATGCCCACCACGCCGCCGAACATCGTGCACATGCCGGTGATCGTCGCGCAGGACCTCGGCATCTTTAAGAAGAACGGCATCGCGGTCAAAACCGTCGCGCTGGACGGCGGCGTCAAGGTGTTCCGCGCCATGCTGGCGGGCAATCTCGATATCGCTCAGTCGCCTGGCACCGTCACCTCGATCGCCATCTCCAAGGGCTCGAAGGTCAAGGCCATCCTGGGGACCATGTACAAGTTCGAAGCATCGATGGTGGTGCGCGACAACGTCAAGACCATGGCCGACCTCAAGGGCAAGCGCATCGGCATTCAGCAGCCGCACGGCTTTGCCGATATCTTGAGCCGCACCGTGCTGCGCGCCGCCAAGATCAACCCCAAGGACGTCAACTTTGTCTCCATCGCGACCGAAGACGTGCCGGCGCTGGTTGCCAACCAGGTCGACACCGCCATCCTGCACGTCGAGCAGGAGATGCTGGCCAAGCAGAAGGTGCCGAGCCTGCACGCGATTGCGCGCATGTGGGAGTTGTCGCCGAAGCAGATGTATACCTATTACGCAGTGAAGGACGACACCATCAAGGCGCATCCGGCCGCCCTGCAGGCCTTCGTCGATTCCGTGATCGAAGCCACCCGCATCATGTACACCGACAAGGCCAAGGTGCTGCCGATCATGGTCAAGCACACCGGCTATCCGAAGGACATCGTGTCAAAGACCTACGACTTCCTGGTGAAGAGCTGCATCTGGGACGCCAATACCGGCCTGTCGCCGGAGCGCGTCAACTTCACCGCCAAGCTGATGACCAAGGTCGGCAATATCGAGAAGGGTAAGACCCCGAGCTACGACCAGATCGTCGACAAGGAATTCGCCGACAAGGCGATCAAGAAGCTCGGTGTCTGGAAGGGACCCGTTTGCCCGACCCCCGCGTTCTAGGGCAAAACGGCTAAGGTTACGACCAAGGGGCGGGCGCTGCCGCGTGATTGCGGCGCCCGCCCGCTATATATGACGACACGAAGAGATCAGGACGCCTGGGAGACAATGCAATGAGCGTCGCCAACGAAGTCCGGGCCGGCGGTCTGGCAGCCGGGCAGCACACGGCGCCGGCCGTAAAGACCACGCCCTGGTGGGAGCACCGGGCGCTGTTCCGCTACGGCTTCCTCGCTTTGATCCTGATCGTCTGGCAGATCGTCGGGCCCTATATCAGCCCGATCTTTTTTACCTATCCCACCAAGATCGCGGTCGCTTTCTACACGCTGACCGCCAACGGCGACTTGCCGTATTATCTATCGCAAAGCCTGGAGGTGATGTTCTACGGCCTGCTCTCCGCCATCGTCATCGGCATTCCGCTCGCGGTGTTGATGGCGCGGGTGCGCTGGCTCGACTGGGCGCTCGATTTTCCGATCAACGCGCTCTACGCCACCCCGCTGGTGGCGCTGGTGCCGCTCTTGGTGCTGTGGTTCGGCATCTATCTGAAAGCCAAGATCATCGTGGTGTTCCTGTTCGCGGTGTTCCCGATCCTGATCAACACCTATCAGGGCGTGCGTGAATGCGACAAGAACATGCTCGAGGTCGCGCGTTCGTTCCGCTCCAATGAATGGCGGATATGGCAGGACGTGCTGCTGCCCTACGCGCTGCCCTATATCGCCGCCGGCGTGCGGCTCGCCATCGGCCGCGGCTTGGTCGGCATGGTGATCGCCGAGTTCTACACCACGATCACCGGCCTCGGCTTCATGATCACGCGCTACGCCAACAATTTCGAGATGGACAAGACCTTCGTGCCGGTGATCGTGTTGATGGCGCTCGGCGTCTCGCTCACTTCCGCGTTGAAATGGCTGGAGCGGCGCGTCGCGCCCTGGAGCCACGCCAACCGCTGATCTGCGCCAAAAGCCGAAAGCCGCGTTGCCGGCTCACACGTCCTCCGGGTTGTCGACGTAGCGCAGGCCGGCTTTCGCCAGCCCCTCGCGCATGTTGTACATGTCGAGTGAGAGCACGCCGGCTTCGAGCTGCTTGCGCTTGCCGTCCTCGTCGTCCTTGCGCTTCTGCGCTTTCTGCGCGGTCTCGACCGCCAGCGCCTTTGGCACCACCACCACGCCGTCGTCGTCGGCCACCACCACGTCGCCCGGCTCGACATTGACGCCCGCGCACACCACCGCAACGTTGACCGCGCCGAGCGTGGATTTCACCGTGCCTTTGGCCGAGATCGCCTTCGACCAAACCGGGAAGTTCAGCTCGGTGAGCGGCTTCACGTCGCGGCAGCCGGCGTCGATCACCAGGCCCTTGACGCCGCGCGCGCGCAAGGCAGTCGCCAGCAATTCGCCGAACATGCCGTCGGTGTTGTCGGCGGTGCAGCCGACCACCAGCACGTCGCCCGGCTGGCACTGCTCGACCGCGACGTGGATCATCCAGTTGTCGCCGGGCTGCGCCAGCACGGTGACCGCCGGCCCCGCCATCGACGCGCCGGGGAAGATCGGCCGCATATAGGGCTTCATCAGCCCGGAGCGGCCGAGCGCCTCATGCGTGGTGGCGACGCCGGCGGCGCCGAGCGTGCCGATGGCGTTGGGATCGGCGCGTTTGATGTTGCGGACGACGACGGGTTTCATTTCTGACTCTCCGTTTTCACCTCTCCCCGTTGGGGAGAGGTCGCGAGCGAAGCGAGCGGGTGAGGGGGAAAGGACCTATCGAGAGATCGTTTCCCCCTCACCCCAATCCTCTCCCCAGCGGGGAGAGGGAGCGCACTTGCGATCGCTGCTATGTTTGTGCCTCACCCCAACTCCTCCGCCACCCGTGGGAACAGCGTCTGGTAGGCCTCGCCAAAGGTCATCGGCACGCCAGTGTTGCGCGCGCCCTGGATACCGCGGTTGAGTGCCACCCGCTCGTAATAGGCCCACAGGTGTTTCTGCGCGGCGAGGATCTGGAAGGCTTGGTATTTCACCTCCCACACCTCGTCGATCTTGAGGATGAGATCGGGCTTGAAGTTGCACATTTCCGGCTGGTGCGGCTCGAACAGGTAGACCGGCGGCGCCGAATAATTGTACTGCGCGCCCGGCTTGTGGCCCATGGCCTGCGCCACCACGCGCGTCTCCTGCGCGAAATGCGCGGCGGTCGGGTGGTCGAAATTGTAAGGGTCCTCGAGCGCGTGGGTGAGCACGAAGGCCGGATTGGTCTCGCGATAGATGTCGACCATGCGGTCGAAATGCTCATTCGTGAGGCGTAGCGGATAGTCGCCGGCATCGAAGAACTCGATTGTCGCGCCCAACAGCTCGGCGGCGCGTTGCGCCTCGTCCTTGCGCCCGGCCTTGACCTTGGCAAGCGTGGCGCCCGGCTCCTTCCAGGCGAACTGACTCTCGCCGCGCTCACCGTATGACAGGCAGACGATCTTGACCTTGCTGCCGCGCTTGGCGTGCAGCGCGATGGCGCCACCGCTGCGCCAGACGAAATCGCCCGGATGGGCGGTGATGACCAGCCCGGTTTTTCCTTCGGCCATTTGTCGAAAAACCTTTATATTCGGCGTCATGCCCGGCCTTGTGCCGGGCATCCACGCCTTATTTGTTGGCGCACTTTAAAGGCGTGGATGGCCGGGACAAGCCCGGCCATGACGAGGATAGGATCATGGCCACCGTCACCACCCTGCGCATCGTCCTCGGCGACTATCCCCATACGCTGCCGCTCAAACGCGGCGAGATCACTTCGCCCTGGCTGAAGCTCGATTTCGTCGAGGTCAAGCCGCTGCACAAGGCGTTCAAGCCGATGGTGCGCGAGCACGCCTACGACGCCAGCGAAATGGCGCTGGTCACTTACTTTCAGGCCAAGGATCACGGAAAGGGATTGAAGCTGTTGCCGGCCGCCATGCTCGCCCGTTTCCAGCACGGCGCCATGCTCTGCAATGCCGAGCGCGGCCGGCTTGCGCCCGCCGACCTGCCGGGCAAGCGCATCGGCGTGCGCTCCTGGAGCCAGACCACCGGGGTCTGGATCCGCGGCATCCTGCAGAACGACTACGGGCTCGATCTGTCCGGCGTGCAGTGGGTCACCTTCGAGGACGGCCATGTCGCCGAGGCCAAGGACCCGCCCGGCGTCGTCCGCGCGGGCGCGGACAAGGACATCACCCAGATGCTCATTGCCGGCGAAATCGATGCCGCTATCTACGGCGCCGCGCTCCCCGATGATCCGCGGCTGCACAGTGTGATCGCCGATCCCGATGCCGCCGCGCAAGCCTGGTACGCCAAGCACCACCTGGTGCCGGTCAACCACATGGTGGTGGTCACCGAAGCGCTGGCGCGCGCCAACCCGCAAGCAGTGGCCGAGCTTTCCCGCCTGCTGGAAGCGGGCAAGCGGGCCGCAGGCAATCCGGGCCCGATCGACACGTCACCCTTTGGAAAAGATGCCAACCAGCCCTGCCTGGAATTGCTGATCTCTTACGCTTTGCAGCAGGGCCTGATCTCGCGCCAGCTCACCGTTGATGAGCTTTGGTAGTCAACGGAGAGGACGCCATGAAGCAGGCCTACGCCGGATGGCAAGTTGTGACATTGGTTTGGCTAGAGGGACAAAACAAATATGACGAATAAGACTGACATAATCTCGGTGCTCGATGGGCTTGCCGATGCATTTAATGCCCACGACATCGACAAGATCATGAGCTATTTCGATGACGACTGTAGTCTCGATATGCCGCGTGGTCCGGAGCCACACGGCAGCCGCTATATAGGATTGGATAATGTCCGCCGCGGTCTGCTTACGCGCTTTGAATCCACCCCGGATGTTCCTTACGGGGACGTCGAACACTTCGTCGACGGCAGTACGGGCGTGTCAAAATGGCTTTTGACCGGGGCCACACCAGGCGGCAAGAAGATCGAGGTGCGCGGCTGCGATTTCTATACCTTCCGAGACGGAAAAGTCGTCCGCAAAGATTCATATTGGAAAATTGTGGGGTAGATCGGGGCCCCGCAATGAATGCCGGTCGGTTAGCGGGCCCCCAAAAGCCATAACGGGCAGACCGTCGTCTGCCCGTCACAAGCTCCCGGATCCAAACCCGGCGCAAGCGTGAGCCTGCGGCACGGGTACCAGTTACTGAGAGCCAGGGCCGGCAGTCATGGACCACAAATGCAGCGAACTGCACCCACGTCCCATGGCCGTTCCGGTCATGGCGGTTCACCCGTGTCCGGCGTAGCCAGAGATGGATGACCTGCGTGAAAGCCTAGCGCGCCCGGCCGGTCTGGCAAGGCCGTTGCGATGCCTGTTGATAACATTGAGGATGAAATACGACAGCCACAATGACGCGTTTCGGCATTGATCCGCCGGCGTTTTCCACGCGGCGTCAGCCCAGGATCGTGCCCTTGCCGCGGCCGTCCTTCAGCTCCTCGACCATCACCGTGTCGTGCTTGAGCGCGAGCGCCTTGGTCAGTGCCGGGTTCATCAGGTCCTGCTGGCTGAGCGCATGCATGTCCGCGAACATGCCTTCGGTGCCGGCGGGGCTGTAGACCATCAGCATGCGCACGCCGTCTTTCGAGGTCGCCTGATGCGGCACGCCGGGCGGAATATGCACGCAGGAGCCCTTGGTGGCGTGAAACAGCTCGTCGCCGACCTGGAAATCGACGCTGCCCTCGAACACGTAAAAAGTCTCATAGGCCTTGATGTGGTAATGCGCACGTGACTGGAAGCCGGGCTTGCAGTTTTCTTCAACCACCTCGAACGTGTGATCGGTATCGCTGCCGGTGATCTTGACGATCACTTCGTTGGCCTTGGCGTAGATATTGCCCGCCCCCGGTGCGGAGAACTTGCCCTTGTGGGTTTGCGTGGTCGTCATGAAAGCCTCCTGCTCGCTGGACCGGCGCTTGGCCGGGATGCTGGACCGTAGCGGGGCCTTCACTTAAGGTCCTTGGCACAGGTGCTTAAAAGTTCTGAATCTGCTGTCCTTTTTGGTGATTACGATGGCCGATGACGAACTCAGGTTTGGCCCTTTCCGGCTGGACACGACGAAACGCACCCTCGAGCGAGACGGCAGGCCGGTGCGCCTCGGCAGCCGGGCGCTCGACATCCTTTGCGCGCTGGCCGCCGCGCGGGGCGATGTCGTCAGCAAAGATGCGCTGATGGCTAAAGTCTGGCCCGGCCAGATCGTCGAAGAAAATGCCATCCAGGTGCAGGTCTCGGCGCTGCGCAAGGCGCTCGACGAAGACCGAACAGGCCCGGACTATATTGTAACCGTGCCGGGGCGCGGTTATCGGCTGATCGATCGTGCGCCTTCGCGGCTTGCGTCAGATCGCGAAGGCAAGGCGGCGCGTGACCCGGCGCGCCCTGAAGACCGTTCGCTCGCCGTGCTGCCGTTTCAGAATTTGAGCAGCGATCCCGAGCAGGAATACTTCGCCGACGGCATGGTGGAGGACATCATCGCCGGACTGTCGCGGATATCGTGGTTGCCTGTCATCGCGCGCAATTCGAGCTTTGCCTACAAAGGCAAGACGATCGACGTCAAGCAGATCGGCCGCGACCTTGGCGTGCGCTACGTGCTGGAAGGCAGCGTACGCAAGACCGGCGATCGTATCCGTATCACGGTTCAGCTTATCGACGCGGAAACCGGCGTTCATCTGTGGGTCGAACGCTATGACCGGCAGCTCGACGACGTCTTCGCGCTGCAAGACGAAATCGCGATGAGCGTGGTCGGTGCGATCGAGCCGAACTTGCGAAAAGCCGAGCTTGAGCGGATCAAGCGCAAGCGGCCCGACAGCCTGGACGCTTACGATCTGGTGTTGCAGGCCTTGCCCTATGCCTACAGCCACATGCCCGATAAGGCCGCCATCGCCATTCCGCTGCTTGAAAAGGCGCTTGTCCTCGAGCCCGGCTACGCCGCCGCGCATGCGCCGCTGGCGCTGTGTTACCACGCGCGCTACGGCCGCGCCGGCTTGCACGAGGAAGATCGCGCCGCCGCCATTCGTCACGCTCACGCCGCGATTAGTGGCGGCGGTGATGACGCCATTGCGCTCGGCATCGCGGGTTTTGTCATCGCGATGGACGAGCGGGATCATCGCACGGCGCAGGAACTGTTCGAACGCGCATTGACCCTCAGCAATTCCAACGCGCTGTCGCTGTCCTGCAGCGCGCTCGCCCTCTCATGGATGGGCAAGACGGCCATCGCCATCGAGCGAGCCCAGCGGGCGCTTCGCTTGAGCCCGTTCGATCCGCTGAACTATCTGGCCTACAATGCGTTGGCGATCTCGTATTTTCATCTGAAAAATTATGAACAGGCGCGCGACGCGGCGCGGCGGTCGATCAAGTCGAATCCGCAATTCGGCATGTCGCACGCGTTCCTGGCCGCCGCGTTGGTGCGGCTTGGCTGCCTCGAAGAGGCCAAGGCCGAGGCGCGGCAGACGGTTTCTGCCGATCCCAACTTTTCGATCGGGCGATTTTCCGTTGCGGCCGGCTTCGAGCCGAGCGTGTTCGCGCCGTTTGCCGAGGCCTGGCACGAGGCAGGCATACCCAGCGTTTGACGGTTTGCCCTAAGCTGTCGCCCTATTTGACGCGGGATGCCGGCGGGCGCTTGGTGTCATCCACCTGCGCCGGTTGGTTGCGCCCGGCAAATGCCGGCAGCGGCAACATCACCGGGACCGTGTTCGAGCTGGCGCCGCCCTGACCGGCCGCACCGTAGACGCGCACGTGATAGCGATAGGGCATGCCGGCCAGCAGGCCATGATCCTCCCAGCGCGTCACCTTGACCGCATCGATAACCTGGACGTTGCCCAAAGGATCGGTGCGGCAGACGTCGTAGCGGGCGGCGCCCGCCGCCTTGTTCCATTTCAGCATGGCCTTGCCGTCGGCGACGGCCACGGTCAGGTTGGCGCCGGTCGCCTCCCAGTGCGGCGCTGCGACGCTGTGGTCGTCCGGCGGCGCCTGCAGCGAGCCCTGCGGCCACAATGCGCAGATCACGCGCGTATGCGTGCCGTCGAGATGCTTGCACACGTTGCAATAGTCGCATTTGACGATGCGTTCACGTTCGCCCTGGCGAACCTTTTGCGGCCAATCGGGATCCGCCAGCAGCCCGCGCG
>Ga0307436_1000710_pt1 | contig 15605 bp, 16 predicted proteins | sample SalMarWE160440MG_FD_202513 | JGI IMG/M metagenome (GOLD analysis project Ga0307436, IMG submission 202513) | Salt marsh sediment microbial communities from the Plum Island Ecosystem LTER, Massachusetts, United States - WE1604-40 | ecosystem: Environmental > Aquatic > Marine > Intertidal zone >...
TGCCGGCCGGCTATGCGATCTCCGGCGTCTACGACGTCGCGCCGGCGGTGCAGATTTCGGTCAACCAGGACCTGCGGCTTACCGCCGAAGAGGCACGCCGCGTGTCGCCGGTGCATTGGCGCGTGCCCTCCGGGCGCAGCCTCGACGCCGTGGTCGGCGCGCTGGAGTCGAGCGAGTTCTTTCGCCAGGCCAAGGAGATTGTCGAGGCCTGGAGCGCGCAGGGCGTGGCGACACGCTATTCGGAAATCGCCGGCACCAATCATTTCACGGCCACCGACGCGCTTGCCGATCCCGGCAGTGCCATGACTGCGCGCGTGGTGGAATTGGCGCAGCGCGTGCAGGCGATGCCTCTCTAAAACCAGTATCGCCTTGCGAAGGCCACGGTGAGCGCGGCACCGAAGCCGACGACCAGCACGCGCACCACATTGCGCGGGATAACGCGCGCGATCCGCGCGCCGATGAGGCCGCCGGCGACGGTGCCGGCCATCAGCGCCAGCGTCTGCGGCCACACCACCGCGCCGTGCGCGATGAACACGACCGTGGCCACCATGCTATTGAGGCTGGACACGAAATTCTTGGCGACATTGGCCGGACGATAATCGCCGCCGGTCGCCACCGAGAAGACGCCGAGGATCAGGATGCCGACGCCGGCACCGAAATAGCCGCCATAGAGAGAGACCGGCAGCAGCAGTTTCAGGCTGGCCACGTTGAAGCTGAGCTCGTGGCCGCGGCTGGCGGCGCGCGCGCGGATAGTGGCGCTGATGCGTTCGGCAAAGGCGAACAGCACGGTGGCAAATCCGAGCAGGAGCGGCACCAGCACCGTGAACATGCGCTGCGGCGTCAGCAGCAGCAGCGAAGCGCCGATGCCCGCGCCGCTCACCGAGGCGACGATCAGGCCGAGGAAGGCGCGGTTGAACGGCGGCAATTGCGAGCGGTCGGAGAGAGCCGCCAGCATGCCGGCCGGCGTCAGCGCCACGATGTTGCACACTGCGGCAAGATGCGGCGAGATGCCGGAAGCGATCAGCGCCGGATAGATTACGACCGCGGCGCCGCCGACGATCGAGGCGATGCTGCCGCCGAGCACGCCGACGCCGACCAAAAGCAGAATTAAGTGGATTGCCATTGCGAACGGTTACGGAGGATGGAGGGGCTTTTTACTTGTCATGCGCGGGCTTCCCCCGCGCATCCGCTTCGGAGGGCACGAACTCGCCGCCGAGGTCGCGCGGATCCTGCCACTCGAACGCGCCGTCCTTCAGCATCGCCGGCTCGTTCGCGCGCTGCTCGGCCGCTTGCGGCATCAAAGCCTCCCTGGCGTGTTTTGCGGCTCATTATAGGCCGGCGGGGAGCGGGGCAAGAGTGGGCTCTTTCCTCTCCCCCGAACCTGAACAAAGCCGAACAAAAACCCCGCCGGAGCCCGGCGGGGCTTTGAAAGACCGAAACGCGTAGGGCGCGCGCCGGTCAGATCGCCATTTTCAGATCCTTGGCGGCGCGGAAGGCGACCTTTTTCGAGGCCTTGATCTTGATCGCCTCGCCAGTCGCAGGATTCCGACCCATGCGGGCGGCGCGCTTGCGCACCTGCAGGATGCCGAGGCCTGCGATCTTCACCCGCTCGCCCTTCTTGAGGTGCTTGGTGATCATGCCGATCAGGTCTTCCATCATCTCCAGGCCCTGCTTCTTGGTGAGCTGATGTTGCTCGGCAAGCGCGGCGGCCAGGATCCGGGTGGTGACCGGCTTGGCGGCCTTGGGTTTGGATGAGGTGGGGGCGGCTGCTGTCATTGCCATCGAGGTAACTCCTTGAGCGCATCATGCGCAGGCAACCAGCAATATGAGATTCGCATTTTGCCTGCAAAGCGGGTGGCGGCGGGCAGCGGGCTTAACCACAGAAAGCTCGCAAATATCGCCGTACTGCGGCGGCCGGGAACGGCCTTGGCCGGGACGTTGCCGCTGGCACCCGTTTCGTCTATGCAAGGGCCGCAAGCGCCCGTAGCTCAGCTGGATAGAGCGTTGCCCTCCGAAGGCAAAGGTCAGAGGTTCGAATCCCCTCGGGCGCGCCAGATTCTCCTTCAATTACAATATATTGAGAGAAGCCCCGGATCGGGCGGCTTCCGTTCGGCCGGCTAGCATAGCAAGATTTTTGCCGCGTGCCGTGCATTGAAACGATGCGGGCGTCGCGGCGAATTTCAGTTCGTCCTCTCCTGCGCTCGCCATGCAACGTAATGCTGCGGCTCATCGAGATCGAATGCGATGCGCCGGTCCGTCACGGTCTCGATGGTGAGGGCGAGTGCTCGCGCGGCCGCATGATGCGCGGCATAGCTGCCGGGGCCGTAGGCGAAGGATAGGCGCCGCAGCGCCGCGCGCCGCAGCAGCAGCAAATTGGTTCCGGTTCCGCTCTCGTCAGGTGCGATGACAATATCGGCGGGGTGCGAGAGAACTTGACCAATGGCTTCGATGGACGCGTAAGGCAGATCGATCGGCAGGATCAGCAGCGACTCATCATGTTCCAACTCGGACAGCACGGCAGCTCGCCCGTCTTCAAGCGCGGCATTGAGCCCGCCGCCAAAATCCGGCAACCCGCCTACGTCATAACGGGCCGCGATGGCAATGGCCCGCCGATCGGCAGTCACCACCTTGATATGTTCCGGCGCTTCCAGTTTCGAGGCCCGCTCAAGCGTCTGCGCCAGCAGCCATTCGCAGAGTGCACGCCGCCGGTCGCGGTCGAGGCACGGCGACAGCCTTGATTTGCCAGCGTCCAGGCTCTTGAACGGGATCAGGATGTGCATGATCTCATCCTGCGTTGCCCATCAGCGCTTCGGCCAGCGCGAGGCAAACACGGGCAAGCGAGGCACGATCGCCCTTTGTGCGCATGATGGATTGCGTCGTACGGACGACCATGTTGAAGCGGCGGATTTCTTCGGCGCTTTCGGCATCGATATCATCGACGATGAAGCCATCTACGAGTCCTTCGTAATGCGCGGCCACCGCTGCGGCCGAAGGCTGCAATCCGAGCTCTCCCATGATCTTGGCGGCGGGTCCTTTGATCGCGGCGGCGCCGACGATCGGCGAGACTGCGACCACTGCGGCGCCGCTTTGCTTGATCCATTCGCGCAGGCCGGGCAGGGCAAGAATGGGATCGATGCTGAGATAAGGGTTTGAGGGGCAGATGACGATAACCAGGGGGTCGGCGTCGCGGGCAAGATCGGCAAGCGCCGGGTTGAACGTTGCGGAGGCCACGCCGTCGAACGAAAGCCCGTCGAGAGGCACCGCGCACTTCAGCCGCACGAAATAATCCTGGAACGGCAGCCGTTGTCCACGTGAATGAATGATCGTGCGCACCCGATCGTCGGTCATCGGCAGAATGACCGGACGCACACCCAACGACCGGCAAAGATCGGCGGTGACGGCGGTCAGCGTATTGCCGCGCACAAGCCGCTCAGTGCGGATAGCATGCGTTGCAAGATCGCGATCGCCCAGGCGAAACCAGGTCGGCCCCCCCAGTCGTTCGATCTGCTCCATGAAGGCCCAGCTTTCGCCCGCCAGGCCCCAGCCGGTCTCCGGATTTGCAATGCCGGCGAGTGTGTACATTACCGTATCGAGGTCCGGTGAAACGTGCAGCCCCAGATGCTCGAAATCATCGCCGGTATTGACGAGAACTGTCAGTCGTTCGCCGACCTCCTGCGCGAGGCCGTCGGCCAGTTTGGCGCCGCCAACTCCGCCGGCAAGCGCCAAGACCCGCAGCTTTTGTCCACTCATCGCTCGGTTTCTGGTTCGTGCATCGGCCCGGCGAAAGTGACAAACGCCGATTGCGGCTTGCGCGGCTTGAGCCGGCCCGGTGACGCCGGGTAGCCGAGGGTGAGCAGGCCTTGCGCCTCCCAGCCGGACGGCAGGGCGAGGACGCGTTGTGCAACATCGGGGCAGAACAGCGGCGCGCACATCCAGCAGGCGCCGAGGCCTTCCGCATGGGCGGCAAGCAACAGGTTCTGAGTGGCCATAGCGGTGCTCTGCACGGCTATCAGATATTCGGCGCGGCGGCGTTCCTCGTTCGGATAGTTGTCCATCTCGGCGAGTGTCAGCGCGACCAGGATGACAACCGGCGCGCTGCTGATCCGCGTGAACGAGCGTTCGACGTCGGCCTTGATGGCTGCTTCAGCGGCGCCATCGCGCCGCCGATCAGCGGCGAGGCGTTCACCCATCGCGCGGGCGAGCGCGGTCTTTAGACTAGAGTCGCAAATCACGAAATAGCGCCACGGCTGGCGGTTATGCGCCGAAGGCGCCATGGCGGCGCTGGCAAAAATGCGATCGAGCTTGTGCTGCGCCGGCATTTCCGATCGGTAATTACGGATGCTGCGGCGGCTGCGCAGGAACGCGTGCACCTCTTGCGCGCCTAACGGGGCAATGACCGGCGTGATGTCGTTCATTGGAACAGGTCCATGTTCTGTGGCCGCAACAGTTCGCGTGCCGATCCCTCGCGTCGGGCATAGGGTACACCCCGGGCGAGCACAATCGGGGTGCCTTCCGCGGCCTGTCCCATCACCAGTGAGGCGGCGGCGGCGAGCTCATCGGCCAGACCGATTTCCGTGCTTTCCAGCGGGCGGCCGTTGAGGTCGGGCCGGCCGCGCAGGTCGAGCAGACCGGGCATGCCGCTCACCCCGATCGCCGTGCCGACTGTGCCCAAGCGCCAGGGGCGACCGAGACTGTCGATGATCAGCACGCCGACCTCGATCCCGGTTCGCGCGCGCAGCTCATCGCGGATGCGCGTCGCCGAGGCATCCGGGTCAACCGGAAGCAGCAGCACATGGTTGCTTCGATCGACATTCGAGGCGTCAATCCCGGCATTGGCCAGGCCGAAGCCGAGCCGGTGTCGCACGATCAGTATATCACGGCGGTGGCGGAGCACGTCGCTCGATTCCAGTAAGATGAGCTCCACCAGCCTTGCGTCCTTGCCGGTTTCCTCGGCCAGCACAAGCGCGCGAGCCGAGGGCGTGACGCTGGCAAGGTCGATGCTGCGCCCTTCTGCCTTGGAGACAATCTTTTGCGCGAACACGAGTACATCGTCACTGCAGAGACGCTCGCCCGATCGTTGGAGGGCGGCTAGGGCCACTTGCGCAAGATCGTCTCCCGCTTCAATAGCGGGAACCCCGCGCAAAGGCTTCAGCAGCAGGTCTGTCATCCGTTCTCCGCCGAGCGGTCCGAAAGAGCGAGCCCCGTGATCCGGATGCCCGCATCCGGTATCTTATAAGTGCGGTTGATCCAGATCAGCGCCGACGTCAGGCTTTCCGCAACGACGGAATTTGCCAGTGGCCCGACATTGATGCCGCGCATGCCGGCGTCTTCGGCCAAGCCGATGGCAACGGCCCGAGCATCCTTGTCATCGGCGGCCACGAGTACATCGCAGTCGATGACCTGGTCGAGCTTCTTGAGTTTGTGCGCTGATACATTCTGGAACGCGGATACCACGCGCACCTCGGGGCCCAACAGTTCCTGCACGGCGACGACGCAGGAATCGGAGGCTGGCAGTTGCACCCGTGAGACTTTCGGCGGCACCAGCGGCACCGTGACGTCGATAAGGATCTTGCCGGCGAGCAAATCCTTCAGGCCGGTGACGGTGGCAATCTGGGCGGCGAAAGGAACCGTAAGCACGACGATATCCGCACCGGCCACTCCGGCGCGGCTATCAGTGCCGGCGATACGCTCGGCACCGAGGATGGCATTGAGTTCGCTCGCGGTCGCTTGCGCCTTGATGGTCTCTCGTGAGCCGATGGTCACTTCGCGTCCGGCGCGTGCCCAGCGCAGCGCAAGACCGCTGCCCTGAGCGCCCGTCCCGCCGACAACACAGATGGAATACGACTTCTCTTTCATGATCAACCTGGCTGATAGTCGCGTGCCTCAGCCGACCAACGCCAGCCGGCGCTTAGGTTCGAATGGCGTCTGTACCATGTCGGCGAGCGGCGCGGTACGGAAGCTCGCTTCTCTCCGCTCGTCGCTGACCGGCCCGTATAGCGTGGTACGCTGCTGGGGCTCGCGGCCGAGCAAACATATCAGCCTCTCCAGTGCTTCCGGCCCGAGCTCCTGACCGTGCTCCGTGCCCGCGGCCCGTGAAATGCTCTCGTTCATGAGCGTGCCGCCGAGATCATTGACGCCCCCGTTTAGAAGCTCGGAGACGCCGTCGACGCCGAGCTTGACCCAGGAGGCCTGCACATTGGTGATCAGGGGATGCAAAACCAGGCGCGCAATCGCGTGCATGAGTTTGACCTCGCGCCAAGTTGGGCCCTTCCGGGTATGACCGCGCGCATAAAGCGGCGCCTCCATATGGACGAAGGGCAGCGGCACGAATTCGGTGAATCCGCCGGTGCGTTCCTGCAAATCGCGCAGGGCAAGCAGGTGTCGCGCCCAATGCAGTGGCCGCTCCACATGGCCGAACATGATCGTAGCGGTCGTGCGCAGTCCGACCGCATGCGCGGTACCGACCACGTCGAGCCATTCGCCGGTCGTGAGTTTGTCCGGGCAGATGGTTGGGCGCACTTCGTCATCGAGAATTTCCGCGGCCGTGCCGGGCAACGTACCGAGCCCGGCGTCGCGCAGCCGTTCGAGGAAGGCGCGCACCGAAATGCCGAGCGTGGCCGCGCCCTGCGAGACTTCCAGCGGTGAAAAGGCATGCACATGCATCCGAGGCACTTCCGCCTTCACCGCCCGCAGCAGTGAAAGATACGTTTCACCCGTGTAATGCGGGTTGATGCCGCCCTGCATGCATACTTCGGTCGCTCCGCGCTCCCAAGCTTCGCGGGCGCGACGCGCCACCTCGTCGAGCGCAAGATCATAGGGCTCGCCACGGAATTGCCGGCTCAGCCGGCCCTTGGAAAAGGCGCAGAAGCCGCATTTGAAGGTGCAGACATTGGTGTAGTTGATGTTGCGGTTGACGACATAGCGCACCACGTCGCCGCTCTGCCTACGGCGCAACGCATTGGCCATGCTGCAGATGTGGTCGACCTCGGATTCGCGGGCAGAGAAAAGGCGGACGATCTCGTCATCCGCCAATCGGTTGCCAGCGTCTGCTCGCGAAATGAGCCGCTCCAGAGAGTGCGATGCGCGCCCCGCCGCAGCCTTGCCCGATGGCAGCGGCATTGCGAGTCCAGGCGCCCAATCATCATTGCGGGCAAATCCGCTGGCGTCGGCGTGCCGTAGCAGCGGTGCGCGCATCTTCGGATCAATCCAGCGGTCGGCATCGTCGATATAGGCCGGATAGGCCGCCAGTCGTTCGACCAGATGCAAACCGGCCGCTGTAGTGGCGCGTTCGAGTTTGTGCAGCTCCGGCCAAGGCGCTTCCGGATTGACGTGGTCGGGCGTCACCGGTGACACGCCGCCCCAATCGTTGATGCCCGCATCCAGCAAGGTGGCGAAGCGTTCATAGCTGAGGTTGGGCGGCGCCTGGATATTCATCTGCGGCCCGCAGATGAGGCGCGCGACCGCCGCGGTCCACATCAACTCGTCAAGATCCGGCTCGCTCGCGCCGCCCATGCGCGTATTCGGCTTGGCGCGGAAATTCTGAATGATGATTTCCTGCAAATGGCCGTATCGCGTATGCAGATCGCGCAACGCGAGCAGCGTCTCGATGCGCTCGCGCCGCGTTTCCCCGATGCCGATCAGGATGCCGCTGGTGAACGGCACCTGCAGCCGCCCGGCGCTCGCGATCATCGCGAGGCGGACCTGCGGCGCCTTGTCGGGCGAGCCGAAATGGGGACCGCCGCGTTGCGACAGCCGCTCGGAGGCGGTCTCTAGCATGATGCCCTGCGAGATGCTCACCTTGCGCAGCCGCGCGATCTCCGCCTCATCGAGGATGCCGGCATTCACATGCGGCAGCAGGCCCGTTTCCTTCGCCACCAGTTCGCACATGGCGGCGAGGTATTCGGCTGTGCTGTTGTAACCCAGCTTCTCAAGCGCATTGCGCGCGGCCGCGTAACGGAGTTCCGGCTTGTCGCCGAGCGTGAACAGGGCTTCATGACAACCGGCCTGCCGGCCCGACTGGGCGATCGCTATCACCTCGTTCGGGGGAAGGTAAGGCGCCGCAGTCTTGCTCGGTGTCGTGGCGAAGGTGCAGTAGCCGCAACTGTCCCGGCACAGCCGAGTCAGCGGAACGAACACCTTACGCGAATAGCTGATGATGCGGCCATGACCGCGCGCGCGCAAATCTCGCGCCTCGGCAAGCAATGCGTCGAGCGGCTTGCCCTCCAGATCATGCAGAAGCGCGGTCGTCGCCGCGTCGCACGATGCGCGTTGCGCACCCCCTCGCTGCGGAATGTTTGAACCGTCGTCGCACGTCATACCGGTTTGCACCGCCATCTTCGTCACGCGAATATCCGCAGACCTGTCTTGCGTCGTCCCATCCGCTAGGCGCAATCGAGTCGAGTTTTCTCACCACCACACGCATCGGCGAGCGATCCAACTCACCAGCGAATATATGAAAAGGCTGTCGTTCTCATTGCTTCCCTGGAGGGGGTTGAAACACGAATATAAACAAAGGAAGCCCGAAATGTCGCTCATTTATTACGAACTTTGTCGCCGCAGCCATGATCCCTGCAAAGAAAATGAAGTCGGCCAGTATGCGGCCAACATGCTGATTCCAAACAACCCGTTTGACATTGGTTCCATATACTGAGCAATTTCAACGATCCTTACCAGACCATGAGTCTGGCGCACTTGGCAAACAAGTTCGGAATGAAGAAGGCGAAGGTTGCAATCGCCCGGAATTAACAGGCCGGCACATACCTTACGCCACCGTTGAGGCGTCAATAACTGGGCCAGCCACGCATTATTCGTCGAAAACTCCGATCTGCATGAGCATTTCGGCCACGTCGGCAATGTCGCCCTGTATTGCACCGATGACCGCTTCCCGATCGCGCCGACGCAGCGCTTCGAGCAATTCCGTGTGGCGATGGGCCTGCCATAACGGCCTTTGCCGCGAAAGGGAAAGAGCCTGGAATGGCCCGGTTTGCATCCATAATCCTTCAATCATCGGGATGAGTACCTCCGACCGCGCCGCCTCATAGATAGCAAAATGAAAATTCTTGTTACGCAAAAGAATTTCGGACATCGGCGCGGATGTTAACGCGGTCAGCAGCTTCTTGTGATCGCGTCCGAGCCGTTTCAGCAGCGCATCGCTGATATGCTCGCAAGCATCACCGGCCACCATGCCTTCAAGAGTCTGCCGAACGCGCGTCAACTCGAGGAATTTCCGTCGCGTCATGCGGCGTACGATGACTTGCCGATTGGGCAGCATCTCAAGGGCCTGCTCGGCTATCAACCTGTTGACGGCTTCGCGCACGGGCATGGCGCTTGTCCCCAGCCGCTTGGCGAGGGTGCGGAGGCTGACGCTCTCACCCGGCTGGAACCCGCCAGTTGTCAGCATCCGGCGTAGCGTCAAATAGACGTGCTGCGATACCGGACCTGTCACGCGCGGAGTTGGTGCGGAGGGAAGCGTCAAGTTATGCAATGCAGCGCCTACTATTTTGTCTTGCTGATTCAATAAGGCGCGCTCCCGAGGACTCCAACCAAGATCGATGGAGTTGATGCATTTCGCAGCATTTGCTGCCCTTTTGGTCATGCCCACAAAGGACTGAGGGCCGCCATCTTAGTGGCTTGACTCCCAATCCGTCGAGAGGTGTGATCACAATCTGTGATCACAGTTTGCGCCGGGTGCGCGACCGTCGACACGGCGGACTGAGGGATATACCATGCGTCAGGAGATCGTTGCCCGTTTGGTGAAGGCGCTTCAAGGCGCCGGCCTGGACGCCATGATCTCCTGCTCGCCGGAAAATTTCGCTTATGTGACAGGGTTCGTGGTGCCGTCCCAGCCATTGCTGCGGCACCGGCACGCGATGGCGGTCGTCACCGCCAACGGGAAGACCGCGCTTCTTGGCGTGGACATGGAAGAATCGACGATCCGATCGAAGGAGCCCGAGGTGCCGTTCGCCGTTTGGGCGGAATTCAGCGACGATCCCATGCAGGTGCTCGCCGGGTTGCTCGGCGAAATGGGACTGAGCCGGGCGCGCGTCGGGATCGAACTTGGCTATCTGCCGGCTGCAGATTTCGCCCGGTTGCAGCGCGTCTTGCCCGAGGCGACGTTCGTCGCTTGCGACGATATTTTTGCCCGTCTCCGTCAGATCAAGACGGTGCAGGAGATCAAGCTTCTGCGCGACCTGTCGCACATTGCGGATCAGGCGATCACCGACGCAATTGCCGCGGTCGCTCCCGAGGATACCGAGATGGATCTGGCGGCGCATCTGACGCGCAAGGTCTATGAATTCGGAGCGCAGCAGTTCAAGCTGATGATCGTTGCGACCGGCGAGCGCAGTCAACTTCCCAATGTTGGGCCGACTGATCGGCAACTCATCTCTGGCGACGTATGTCGCGTGGAGATTTTTGCGGTCATCGACGGTTATCACGCCGGCGTCTGCCGGACTGCCGTGGTGCAGCAAGCGCCGCCGCACGCCAGCGATATTTGGCAGTTGCTCACCGAGTGCAAGCATGTGATTCTGGAGCAAATCAAACCAGGCGCCAGCTGTCGTGCCATCTACGAAGATTTCATCGGGAAGTTGGCGAGCAAGAACCTGCCCGCGATTTCCTTCGTCGGACATGGCATCGGCCTGTTCTTGCATGAGGATCCTTATCTCGGCCGCACACCAATCATCGGCTCATCCGAGGATGCTTACCTGGAAGCCGGCATGGTGCTCGGCTTTGAGCCCCTTTGCTATCGCACCGGCTACGGCTTCGGCATGCAGAACAAGGACATGGTGGTCGTGACTCAAAACGGCTGCGAATTGCTCTCCGACTACGCCGACACCGACCATTTGCTGAGAATTGGATAACGTCGATGGCGGAAACGGACGTCAAGACAATTGCGGTGTTGGGGGCGGGGCATGGCGGCTGTGCCGCAGCGGCCGATCTGACGGCACGTGGCTATGCCGTACAGTTGCACGCCCGACGGGAGGCAACCCTGGAGCCGTTGCGAAGGGCCAGGGGCATCCAAGCCCGCGGGGTGCAGCAGGGGCTGTTTCCAATCGCCAAAATGACCACCGACGTGGCGGAAGCGATCAAGGGCGTTGACCTGATCATGCTGGTCGTGCCGTCGGTCGCGCACGGCTATTACGCCAAGGCGCTGGCCGGTCTGATCGACGGCAGCGTGCCGATCTTTCTCGATCCCGGGCATACCGGCGGCGGCCTGCATTTTCTGAAGGAATTGCGGGATGCCGGATACCGCGGCCCGGTGAAGACCGGCGAGACCGTGTCGCTGACTTACATCACGCGCATGGAAGCGCCGGCCACCGTCGGCATCTACTCCTACACCCACAATCAGCGCTTTGCCGCACTGCCCGGCCGGCATGCCGACGAGATGTTCGATATCGTTCACCGCATCTATCCGGAGACGGTCAAGGCATCGAGCGTCATCGAAACGGCGCTTGCCAACATGAATGCCGTCTTTCACCCGCCCGGCATGATCCTCAATGCGGGCTGGATCCAGCGTACCGACGGCAGCTTTCTCTTCTACAAGGAAGGCATCACCGACGCCGTCGGCCACGTCGCTCAAGCCATTGATGACGAGCGCCTTGCGGTAGCGAGAGCGCTCGATGTGCCCGCGCGGTCCTTCCTCGACAATTTCTACGGTGCCGGCCTGACGACCAAGGAGGCCCATGACAGTGGTTCGATCGCGCTCGCCTGCGAGGCAAGCGAGCCGAACAAGAGCATCAAGTCGCCGTCATCGCTTGATCACCGCTACGTGCATGAGGATGTCGGCTACGGCCTGGTACCGTACGCGGCCTTCGGTCGACTCGCACAGGTCGCCACACCAACTATCGACGCCATGGTGCTGCTGACGTCGGTGGCCACCGGCATCGACTACAACACACAAGGTCTCACCCTGGCGAAAATGGGGCTCGAAGGCGTGAACGCCGCGCAATTGAAAGATTACGTCGAAACCGGCGAGCGGACCTAGTAACAATGGAAGACCCGGTCGTTCAGAAATTGCGCGCGGCCATGAAAGCCGAGCGGTTCGACGCGCTCGTTGCCCACTCGCTCGACAACGCGACCTATACCGCCGGCTTTCAGGTGCCGAGTCATGCCCAAAACCGCTTTCGGCGGACCATCACCGTCCTTGCGGGTGACGACTTCGGCTGCCAGGTCGTAGTAAACGTGGAAGAGGCGCTGGCGCGCGAGAAGTCCCGCTTCAAGGACATCCGCAGCTACAACCAGTTCACCGACAATCCGGCTGATGTTCTAGCGGACGCTTTGATCGAAAGCGGCGCGGGCGAAGGCCGCGTTGCCCTGGAGCTCGATTATCTGCCGGCCATGGATTTCCTGCGCCTGCAGGAGCGCTTGCCCAAAGCGATGTTTGTGCACGCGTGCGATCTTTATTTCCGCGTCCGCATGGTGAAGACGGATGAAGAAATGGCCACTCTCAAGCGGATCGGCACCCTGACCGAGCAAGTGGTCGGCGAGGTTATTTCCGACCTGCGGCCGGGGGTGTCGGAACGAAAAGTCGGCGCCGAGATCATGAGCCGTATGCTGGCGGCGGGGGCCGACGCGGTCAGCTACCAGGTCGGCTCTGGCTTCCGAAGCGGCATCATCAATTGCAAGCCGACCGACAAGCTGGTCGAGACCGGCGACGTGGTGCGCATCGAAGTCCTCGGCGACAAGGACGGTTATCGCTCTAACGTCACGCGCACCGTGGTGATGGGCAAGCCGACCGACGAGCAGAAGCAAATCTGGTCGGTGCTGATCGCCGCCCGCGATAGATGCGAGGCGATGTTGAAACCCGGAACGCCGGTTCCCGATCTATGGAATACATATCTGAGCGCCTGCCGCAGCGGCGGCATCGAACCTTCGCTTAAGTTTCTTGGTCATGGCATCGGTCGGACCATTCACGAAGAGCCGTACCTCACGGAAACACGCGCCATCGTGCTCGCGCCTGGCGTCACTCACACCATGGAGCCGCTCTACATGGTTCCCGGCCGCATGGGCTTCCATGTCGAGGATATGTACCGGATCACGAAGGACGGATTCGAAAAGCTGACCGGGCATCTCGTGCCCAATGATCAATTGATCGAAGTCGCGGCCTGACTTTGAAGGAGCCCTGCACCTGATGAACATCGCCGAAGTCGAAACCCATCTCGTCAGCCTGCCGGTGCGCCGGCGGCATACTTGGGCTGGCAACTACAGCCCGGTCGGGCAGCGCTACGTGCTGGTCAAGCTCATCCTCGAGGACAGCACCTATGGCTGGGGCGAGGCGCAGGTGCTTAAGGATTGGAGCGGCGAGTTCGGCACCCGCTCGGGCGAGACACCCGACACCACCCTGACCATCATTAAGGACTATCTGTTTCCGCTGCTCAAGGGCGAGGACGTGTGCCGCTTTGAGCATCTCCATCTCAAGATGGACAAGTTCGTCAAAGGCTACCCCTATGCCAAGGCCGCGCTCGACGTCGCCATGCACGACGCCGTCGGCAAGCTCCATGGCGTTCCCGTCTATCAGCTGCTTGGTGGTCTGGTTCGACGCGAGGTTGGCGTCGCCCATTCGATCGGGCTGATGGAAACCGAGCCGGCCGTGGAAGAGGCGCGGCAGGTGTTCGACGAAGGCGTGACCTGCGTCAAGATCAAGGTCGGCGTCGATCCGGCGCGCGATGTCGATCTGGTCAGGCGGATTCGAGCGGCGGTGCCGCAGATGCGCATACGTGTCGATGCGAACCAGGGCTACCGCAGCTGGAAGGAGGCGCTGCAGATCACCAAGCGCATGGCTGAATACGACATCTGGTTCATGGAGCAGCCGGTAGAGGGACTGGAAGCCATGGCGCGGGTCGCTCAGGCGACCGACGTGCCGATTATGGCCGATGAGGGATGTTGGAACGCCTATGATCTGCTGCGGCTGATCCGGCACGACGCCTGCGAGATGATTTCCTGCTACTACACCAAGGCAGGCGGTTTCCTGAAGAGCAAGTCGCTGCTGTCGCTGGCCTATACGGCGGCGATCCAGAGCGACGTGAACGGCTCGGCCGAGATGGGCATCGGCAACGCCGCCAACCTCCATGTGGCTGCCGCCAATGCCGCGGTGACGATACCGGGAACCATTCCGATCACACAGACGGCGGAGGTCACGCGTACGCGGATCGCCGGACACACTTATCTCGATGACATCATTGATGAGCCGTTCGCCTATCAGGACGGTCACCTGATCGTCCCGGAAAAGCCTGGTCTTGGGGTCGATATCGATCCGAAGAAACTCGAGAAATACCGGGTTGGAGGCTAGGAGGCACGGATGGCCATCCGGTTTGGCGTTAGCTTCGATGGCTTCGAGGATACCAGGGCGGCTCTTGCCACTGCGCGCCAAGTCGTTGCCGCCGGGGCGCAGAGTCTGTGGATGGCTGAACACATGGGATATCGCGAAGCTCTGGTGACCAGCATGGGCTTCCGAATGAACGATCCCGGTGCCGTGGTCGTTCCCACGGCGGTGAGTCCCTATCTCTGGCATCCGAGCCCGACCGCCATGTCGCTCGCCACCCTGGCGGAGGTCGGCACCGCGCCGGTTGGCATCGCGGTCGGCGTCGGCAACCCGCTGTTTCTCGGCGAATCCGGCAAGACCATCGACAAGCCGGTGCGTGCGGTGCGGGAATTCGTCGAATGTTTGCGCGCGCTGTGGAGCGGCGAAGCGGCGCAGTATCAGGGACAATTGTTCCAACTCGCCGGGGCGCGGCTCGGATTTCGGCCGCCGCAGCCGTTGATCGTATACGTCGCTGCAATGGGCGAGCAGATGCTGTCACTTGCCGCGCGCGTGGCCGATGGCGTTGTTCTATCGGCGGGACTCTCGGCGCGTTTCTGCAAGGCGTCGCTACAAAACGTGGAACAGAGCGCGCGCGCCGCAGGCCGCGATCCGACCGCGCTGCGCCGTGCCTCCTATCTCTTTTTCGCAGTTTCGGAAGACGGCAAGACGGCGTTGAACCTCGTGCGGCCGAAACTTGCCTTCGTCATGCGCAACAAGGCGCTGAAATCCAATCTCGAAATTACCGGTGTGCCGGTGGATCAGGAGCGCATCATTGCCGCGATTTCCCGTCGCGACCGCGCGGAAGCGGAGAGCCTCGTCTCTGACGATGCCGTCGAGGCGTTCTCGATATGTGGCACGCCTCGTGCTTGTCGTGACCGGCTGCAGGCCTTCATCGACAGCGGCATTGACGAACCGGTGCTGATGGTGATGGGCGAAAAGCCGGAGCGCGACCTTGCTCTCGATTTCCTGCGGGAACAGACCAGAAGTGAAACGAAAACGATCTGAGGAGCGTACGTCAGCAGAGTGAGTGCACCTTCGAGCCAAAGGGAGAGTGACATGTCAAGTATCAGGTTTATTCGAAAAGTGAGCCTCGTTGCGTCCGCCGTTGCGGTCCTTGGGCTCGGCGCCGCGCATGCACAAGACAAATTTCCGAGCAAGCCGATTACGTTGATCGTGCCCTGGTCTGCCGGCGGCGGCAGCGATACCAGCATGCGTCTGTTGGCGGCGGCCGCGAAGAAGTATCTCGGCCAGCCGATCGTGGTGGAAAACAAGCCAGGCGCAGGAGGCGCTGAGGGGACGCGGGCCA
>Ga0307436_1000711_pt1 | contig 15586 bp, 11 predicted proteins | sample SalMarWE160440MG_FD_202513 | JGI IMG/M metagenome (GOLD analysis project Ga0307436, IMG submission 202513) | Salt marsh sediment microbial communities from the Plum Island Ecosystem LTER, Massachusetts, United States - WE1604-40 | ecosystem: Environmental > Aquatic > Marine > Intertidal zone >...
GACATGGCAATCCGAGCACACGCTCGGCACGACCTGGCCGGCGATCGGTTGAGATTTCGCCTTGGGGAAATATCTCCCGAAATGCGATTTGTGATTGAAGATGATGCGCGTCCGGCGGGTGAACGGATAATGCGAAAACTGTGGATGCGAGCCGGCGAAGGAGCCGAATTTCGACACATGGCAACTCTGGCAGACGTCGTTCGAAACCGACGTCAGCTTGTTGAACATGCCCTTGTGCTCCTTGTGGCAGGTGGCGCAGAAAATCTCAGGGGCCCCCGATGGCGATTTCATGTCGGGCAGCGGGAACGAGATCTTGTGGAGCAGGCTGTCGTTGATGGGCGGGCGGCCTTTCAAATCGGCTTTCAGGGTTTCGGTGATCTTGCGCATCTCATCGACCGGGCTTGTATGGGCCGTGAACGGATGCTTGCCCACGTCATGGCATGAGGTGCACAGGCTGGCGGTCCTGCTCGGGCTCACCGTGGCGGCAAAGCTGTGCAGCCAGCCCAGCGGACCGCCCTTGATGCCCGCATGGCAGCTCTGGCAATTGGTTTCAACGGCATGCGCCTGGGAGAGCGGGCCCGGCACCAGGTAGTCGCTGGCCTTTCCTCCAGCGACTATCAGCACCACCAGGCCGATCGCGAGCGCCGTCGCCCACCAGGTGATGTGGCTTCTCTTGGCCCTCAGGCTCGTCTGCGGCACGCACGGCTCGATCCTGTGCGAGCAGGTTCCGTCGGGAAGCGGGCCGGCCTCGCATGCACCACCTTCCTGCGAGGAGCGCCGGCATTCCCAGCGGCCGTTTTCCAGATGCGGCCGGCACACGGTCGTCGCCCGGCAACGCCCGTCCGCACCGGGCCCGATGGAACAGGGCTTGCCGTCCTTGAGGTGCCCGCAGACCCACTTGTCCTGCGGCCGCTCATAGCGGCTGTCCCGGAAGCCGAACTTCTGCAGAACGATCATGCTACGGGATCCCCGTCGAAAAGGCGTATGCGATGACGATATGGGCAACGACCACGACGATGAGCGCAAAGGTCGGTGGTATGTGCAGGAACAGCCACAGTTTCAAGAGGCCGCCGTTGGCATATTGCATGTCGAGATTGTTCTTGGCCCTGACGAGGTCGCGCATCTTCGCCAGCCGCGCCTTGCCCGCATCATCGAGATACCTCTCGATGGAATTGAGCTCGCTCTCGATGCGGGCAAGCGGGCGGTTCGACAGGCGCAGGTGAGCAAGCAGGTTGCGCGGGCGGGTGAAATAAGCGGCAAGGACCGTCTTGTAGAGCTCGGCGATGCTCACCCTGTTCTCGCCTTCGATGGACTCAAGCGCCAGGGCCTCGGCATCGGCGGCCAGTTGCGCGCGAAACACCGGAATGCGCTCGAAGATCACCCGCTCGCCCTGTGCTGCGAGCCTTTGCGGGACGAGCTTGCTGAGCACCGCCCCGGCGATGCCGCTCACCGCCACCAGGATGAACAGGCTCCACAACAGCCATTCCAGGGGCGAATCCGGCACCTGGAAGCGCGAGTGGACCAGAAACACGCCAATGGTCAAGAAGCCGATATAATAATGGGTCACGAGCCAGAACCTGACCCGTCCGAACGGCAGGATCACCATGCGCTTGCGCGAGATCAGGAACAGCATGACCACCATGCAGCCCGCGAGCATCCAGCCGTTGAAATACTTGACGTCGCGCAGGGCCACGCCATAGCCGGTGTTGGCGATGAGGAACCCGATGAATACCAGGCCCGACAGCGCGACACCCAAGATCGTGCCCCGGCTCACGACGCGTGTCACCTGAGCCATTGCAGCAACTTCTCCGTATCGCGAATGTTGATGCGCGTCAGGGCGTCATGCGGACAGGCCTCGGCGCAGGCCGGTCCGGTGAGCTGGGTGTTGCACAGATCGCACTTGGTCGCCCGGCTGATCGTCTGCCCGTCGCGATCCAGCATGAAGGCGCCCGAGGCATCGCGGATATCCACCATGCGGATGTTGTTGTAGGGGCAGGAATTGGCGCACGTCTCGCAGCCGATGCAGATGTTGTCGTCGATCACCACGGTCCCGGTGTCCGGCAGCCGATGGATGGCCCCGGTCGGGCAGCCGATGAGGCAGACAGCATCGGTGCAATGCATGCACGCATTGACCACCATTGCGTTCTCGAAGGTATAGCCGTGGCGCGCAAAACGCGGATTGTTGTCATGCGCGGTGGCACAGGCGCGCACGCAATCATCACAGCCGACGCAACGGTCAAGGTTGATCACCATGGCATGTTCGCCATTGATGAAGCGGTGGTCGACGAAAAAGTCCATCAGGCCCTGCCGCATCTCCTCGCTGTCGCGGCTCTTGTCCGCGCTTTCTCCCTGGCTCGGGATATGAGGGATGAGAGTGGGCAGAACGTGCTTGCGGATCAGGTAAGTGGGGATGCGTATGATGTCGACATAGCCGATGGCGCGCAGGCCGGCTTGTGCCGCAATGGTGCTGTCGCTGCGTTGCGACTGCGCGATCTCGTCCAGCCCGTAAGTGTCGTTGCGCGAGAGATATCCGATCGTCCGTTCGCCTTGGTCCACGCGTTCGGTGACGCGCACGAAGCCGTTGTTGATCAAGAGCATTCCGTCGACATGGGTGCCCTGTTCGTAGATGAGCTGCTCCTGTTCGATGATCTGATCGGCGCCTCTGCGTCCCATCGCGCTCTTGAAGCGGTGCATCCAGTCGAAACCGCCATAGGTTTCGAACAGGGAATCACGCGCTATTTCATCCAGCGCGCTGTCGGTGAGGTTCTTGAAGATCGGACATTCCTGCAGGCGGATGGCCAGTCCGCGTTCGTGATACAGCTGGTCGATGCGCTGCTTGAAGGGCATCGACCACTCGCGAATGTCCCTCAGGCCCTGCCAGCGCAGTTCGAACAAAAGCGTCTCGTCTTCAGCCGCAAAGATGCTGGTGGTTCTCGGGCTTCGGGTGAGCGCTGCAAGCTCGCCGAACATTTGCGGCGCCTCCAGGGTGAAGGTCCCGTGCCGCCCCGCTAGCTCATCGACATCCACTCGTAGCGATTCATCCGGCGCATCGGTCATCGAGGCGGGCGGTCTTTGCCCGCCCCTTTCTGCCGGCCGCGCCGCTCTGTATTCCGGCGGCCGCGTGTGCGCGAACAACTGCATCAGCGACTGCGACCAGGATTTCCGCCGGTTGGTCGTGTCCGGCAGGACGGCCTCCTCGGCGACCGAAGAATCGAGGCCGGCGACCGAGCCTTCGAGGATCACGAACAGCGAGTTTCCGTAATCCCCTTTGCGGATGATGACGTCGCCGCGCTGAAAGCGCCGCAGGCGGCCGTCATTGGCGATGATTCCCTTAAGCGGAAGCTGTGGCGGGAAATCCTCGGGCCTGACGTCGGCAAAGCCGGGCAGAGACAGGATGCGCGCAACCGTCTCCCCGTCCAGCCTTACCTCACCGAACGGCTCGTCCCAGCGCCGGTTGCGCTCGTCACGAACTTCCGCGTCCAAACCGACCCCCGATCATTGGACCACCTTGCCTTTGTATTTGTCCGGCCCGGGGATGTACTTGTCGATCGCGGCGAAAGACTTCCCATCGTAGCTGTCGGAAAACTTGAGGCCCAGAACCGAGATCTTGTCGGCCGCAGCCGTCAGCGCGGCCTCGTTGTTCAGCTTCAACTCGGCCGAGGCACCGATTTCGGCGATCTGCTTGAGTTCGGGCGCACCGGGCAGAAGCTTGGCCAGGAAGGCCATGACCTTGCGGGCATTGTCCGCCCGCTTGGCCATCTTGAACGCGTAGTCCGCCTTCTGCGTCGCCTTGGCCACGCCGCGCAGGGTCATCTCGGATTCGACGATACGTCCGACGACGAACAACATGCGCAAGCGCTCCTTCGAATCGGTGCGGTTGGTCACGCCCTTGTTGTACCAGAGATTGTGGCGCACCTCGCCCTGCGACCAACTCACCAGCTCGAAATTGCTGCCCGCCACATGACCGCCGACATTGACCAGCTTTTCTTGCGGCACCAGATGGCAGCTAAAGCAGTTCTTGGCCAGCTGATAGGTCATTCTCGGGCGGATCAAGCCTGCCTCCACCGACTTCTTCCAGCGCAAGGCGATCTCGGCCTTGGTCTCCTGACCTTCCTTCTTTCCGCTGAAGCCCGAATGCACCTTGATGTAGTTCTTGCCGGCCGAATGGCACGATTCGCATGAAATCCCGGCGATCGCCTTCGGCTTGCCGTCCACCGTCTGCACCGTGAAATGACATCCCAGGCACAGGCTTTCCGCCTTGAGCCGCCGCACCCCCATCTTCTGGGCGATCTTCTTTGCGTCCTTGCTGTGCGGCAAGGTCTCGAAGGTGAGGAAATGGTGCGTCTGTTTCCACACCGCCGCTTCCTTCTTGTGGCATTCGGCGCACTTGGCCGGCCCGGTGATCAGATTGGGATCTTTGCTGGTCGCCGCCGCTGGGGCTGCGACCATGAACAAGGCCACCGCAAGCACACCCTGCCAGCGCGCCAGCATCAGACAAAACTGCTTGATCGTCATCTCAGGTCCTCGTGTTTTGCGATCCCCGTGGGACGTGTGCACAAAAGCTTATCAGGCATCCAGTACGATGTCGCCGTCCGGGCAGGCGATGCAGACCAGCGCCGAGCCTTGCGCGGGCTTGCTGGAGGGTCTTGTGAGGTAGGAGACCTTGCCCTCTTTCACCGCCGTTGCGCAGGTGCCGCAGTTGCCAGCCCTGCATCCTGAACTGATTCGCACGCCGTTGGCATCGGCCAGCTCCAACAGGCTGCCGGCCTCCGCGTTCCACGCGACGGATTTCCCCGAGCGGGCGAATTCGACCGTCGCCTTGGCCTCTGCGCCGCTTGCCGGGTGCTCGGCCTGGTGCACCTTCTTGACCGAAGCTGGACCGAACGCCTCGAAATGGATGTCCTCTTCGGGCACGCCCCAGTCGAGCAGCTGCCTGGTTACCGCTTCCATCATCGGCGGTGGACCGCAGATATAGAATTCGTAGTTCGAGCTCTCCAGATAACGCTTCATCGCGTCGACCGAGACATGGCCTTTCAGATCGTAGTCTGTGCCCTCGATACATTCATCGCTCGGCTCGCTGTAGACGATGATTGAATGAAAGTGACTCTTATTCTCAGTAATCGCGCGGATTTCATCGATGAGCGCGATGTCGTTGCTGTTCCTGACGCCGTAGAAGAACCAGGTTTCCCTGTGGCTGTCGGTATCGGCCAGCCATTTCAGCATCGACAGGGTCGGCGTGAGTCCCACCCCGCCGCCGATGAGGACAACCGGCCGTTCCGACTGGATGTCGAGATGGAATCCGCCATTGGGCGCCATCACGTCGACCACATCGCCCACCTTGAGATTCTGGTGGAAGAAATTCGACACCAGCCCCCCCGGGGTCCCGGGCTCGGCCTTGGGCGGGGGCCCGAGGCGCTTGATGCTGACCCGGTAGCGGTCTCGCTGAAGCGGGCTGTCGGACAGCGAATAGCAGCGCACCACCGGTGCCGGACGGTCCGCGATGTTCAGTTCGAAGGTGAGGAATTGCCCCGGCAGGAACGGAGGCAGGGCGCCGCCATCATGCGGTGCCAGATAGAACGAGCAGATATCGCCGGCCTTGTTGACGATGCGCCGCTCGTCGATGCGGAACTTGCGCTTTCCCGACCATGTGAGCTCGCTGCGCTCGCGCTCGGCCTCGGCGTGCTTGATCAGGATGTCGGCCTGCTTCTCGAACAGGGCGAGCTTGCGGTCCTCCATCAGACGGCTGCGGCGCGCCCCGGCGAACTGGACAACGAGCCCGCCGAGCGCCTGCACCAGCGCCGCCACGACGATGAGGCCACCAAACAGCTGCAGCGTCAGAACCATCGCTTCCCCTTTTCACGGGCATCCGGCCGAACATAACGCTTATCAGAAACGCGTCCTCAATTCCATGCGCAGCCCCGAGCCAAAGCCGCCATGCCGGCGCCCCGACAGGAAGCCGTCGACCTGGATGCTGGTGCGGTTGTCCAGGGCATGCAGCCACTGGCCACCGAGCGCGACGGCATCCTGCTTGTTGCCGTTGGTGTCCTTGCGGCCGCCCAGTTCAACCGTCACCTGGGTCAAGTCGTCGTTGAAGAACATCTGATAGCCGACGGCGGCGCCAACCACATGGCCGGCCTGGTTGGATAGGGCCGGACCAGCCGTCCCTACCGCCGGAGCCGCAAACAGGATGCCGACCCGACCGAGCGGCCCGCCGGTCTTGGCGTCACGCGCCGCCGAGGTGTAGTTGCCGATGCCGAGAAAGGCATCGCCGTAGATGATGTTCTCCGAGCCGGTGACAGTGGCGGAAACCTGCGACAACAACAAGGTGCCATTGTCCATGGCCGGGCCCTTGTTTCCTGTCGCAAACGAGGAGTTCACGCTGAATGTCGTGTTGATGTCCTCAATGCGCTGGGTCGACGAGACGCCGAGGAAAACCCCGTCGCCACCTGCCGGAAAGCTGCTTGCGATATAGGCCAAATCGACATCGAAGGTGCTGATGGCCGTATCCGTCTCGGTGAAGATGCCGAAGATGTAGGCGCTTCCGTCATGGGCATTATTGGCGCGGTTGACGTTGCTGAAGCCGAAAAGGCCGGTCACCCGCATGTCGGGCGTCAGGCCCGGAATGATGATCGTGTCGCGCGTCACCCCGAGAGCATCGATGGTGTCGTTGAACATGACGCCGTCCTGAAACAGGATCGGCTGGCGGCCGATGGAGAAGCCGTAATCGAGGCCCTTGTTGTCGTTGGGGTCGAGATTGGGGAAGATCTCTCCGAAGTCGCCTTCGAAGAACAGCGTGTTGACCTTGAAGTTGAGCCCGTTGGCGAACTGGGTGCCGGTCGACTTGCGGTGGACGACGCCTGTGTCTTCCGGACCCACGGTGAGGGGGTTGATCCCCAAGAGAATGCGTTCGGTCCCGGAGAGCTTCAGATTCGCGAACAGGTTGAGGGTGCTGGTGGCGTAGGCGCTGCCGTTGACGACATGGCCGTCGTAATAGCCGCCGGTGGTGCGCATACCGCCGAATATCCACAGGCCTGGCTGCCAGACGGCGCCGGTGGGCAGGGTGAAGCCGGGCGCGATGTTGCCGGGCTTGAGGAACGGGTCGCCCCATTCGAAGATCGGCGGTGTCGCCTCGGGCTCGTTCTTCTTGGTGATGAGCGGCTTGGCCTTGTTGCTCAGGGTGATACTATGGTCTTCTTTCTGCAGTGCATTGACCTGGGCCTCGGTCAGCATCGGCTTGGGCTGGTCGCTGAGCGCACTCGGGCTCCCGGCCTCAGCCGGCGGGCAACAGCCGGCGATGAGAAGCCCCAGATAGACACACACTGTCAAGAAAACCGCTCGCAAGGCCCCCAACTCCACCTGCTTCATTTAATCGTGACGTTCAGATGCCTGCTGTAAACGACCATGGCGCCGCGCACGACCGCGCGCGCGACCTGTGCCGGGCTCATGCCGTAATCGAATCCGGCAGCCTGGATGGCGGCGATCAGATTGACCGGCACCATCTGCGATATGAACTGCACCGAGATCGAATAGCGCCCGCCGGCTCCGAGCCTGTCGCCCGACACCTCATAAGTCGCCGTGCGGCTGCCGCCGGGCTCGATCGTTAACTTCTGCTTGCGCGCGCCTCTCGGGCGGCCATAGATCGTCGTCGCGCGCGTTTCCGGGCGGACGAAGGGCAGCACGTCGGCCGAAGAGTTGATCGCCAGGACCTGCTCGCGCTCGCCGCCGCGCAACAGGCGGACAAGGAATTTCGACTGCAGCGAGAACAGGTCCTTGTCTTCGGGGATCTCGCCGTTGTGCACGTAAAGCGAATGCGAATCGCGCAGATCGCCGTTCGGGTCGCGGTCGCCGGAGACGTAGACGACGTGGCCGTGGCGGTCCTTCACCATGACCTTGAAGAAGAACAGCCGTTCGGCATCGAAGCCGGTCGGCACGGCGTCGCCATCCATCGGGTTGCTCACGGTGATGGCGAATTTCAGGCCGCCGCGGTCGCCGCGGATCAGCTTGATCTTGCTGACCTTGAAGCCGTTGCGCAGCACCTGCAGGCGCAGCCGCCTGGCCTTGGCGAGGCGCTTGAACTGTTCGTTGAGGATATCGCGCGCATCGTAGCGGTCGTCGATGGATTGCCACGCCTTGGGGAACTTATAGCCTTTGGGAAGGTTGTTTTCGAACTTGTCGGTTCCCCAGCCGGCCTTGTAGTTGAACTGCAGCCATTCCCGGAGCGTCTTGAATTGCGCCGCCTTGACGTTGTGCGGGAAAATGCCGGGGTGGATGATGGAGTAGTCGGGGCCGGCGAAGAAGTGGCTGGTCAGCTTGCGGGTCTTGGTCGGCACGCCGCCGATGATCGCGGCCGGGCCGTAGTCATAGCCCGAGACTTTGCCCTGCACCTTGCCCATGTGGCAATCCTGGCAGGTGACGCCGCGCTTGGCCGCGCCCGACTGCTTGAACTCGGAGAATGCCTCCTCGAGCCGGAACCCGTTGAGCAGGGTCACGTCATGACAGGTGCCGCAGAAGGACGGCTTGGTGAGGGCAAAAAACTTGCCCACCTTGGTGTGGATGCTGCGGCCCGGCTGGTCCCTGGACGTCGACACGCGGTATTTGCCGGGCAGGCTGAGAACGCTCTTGAGCTCCTTGTCGCCCGTCGGGCCATAGACCTCGGAGTAGATGTCGCCCTGCTTCAGCGCGAAACGTCCGCTGATCTTGCCGTAGTTCTTGTTCACCCGGTGGCAGACCACGCAGGTGATGCCTTCGCGTGACGTCGGCGTGCGATCCAGATTGCTGATATAGATCGACTCGTTCAGGTTCATGCCCACCGGATTGTGGCAGCGAATGCAGAAGTCGCCGTTGGTGGCGCTAGTCTTCAGGTTGATCGCCGTCTGCATGGCCATGTAGATCGGGCTCAACTGAGCATAGGCGTGCTGCGAAACGGACCATTCCTCGTATTGCTTGACGTGGCAGGTGGCGCAGGTGTTGGCCGAGGGATACTTGCTTTCGAGGAACAGCTTTTCATGCGCGGCATTGGCCGCCTTCTGCTTGGCTACGAGATCTTGGTCCTTCTTGCCGGCGGCGGTTTCGTTGGCGCCGCTTTCGCTCGGTGTCAGCAGCTCATTACCGCCGGGCTGGAGCAACTGGTCGGCGTTGGTCTTGGGCTGGCTGCCGCTGTTGAGAAGCTGATCGGCGTTGGGCTGGTTGCCGCCGGGCTGGAGCAACTGGTCGGCATTGGCCTTGGGCTGACTGCCGCTGTTCAGGAGTTCGTTGCCGCTGGTCGTGGGCTGGCCGCCGTTGTTGAGCAGCTGGTCGGAATTGGCCTTGGGCTGAGCCTGCTGGCCAGAGTTCAGCAGGTTGTCGCCGCCGTTGCTCTGAGGGGCCTTGGTCGAGGGAGAAGAGGGCGCCAGCAGGTTGTCGTCGGCGCCGGCTGCAAGCCTGTAGGCATTGGCGTCGCTTTGATGGACCTGTCGCAAAAAGTCCTTCAGGCGGGCGCTGAGACTGTCGTCGAGGCGGTGATAAGCCGAAGGGGCCTGAGCCCGCGTTCCAGCCATCACCGAGATTGCTGCGGCACCAGCGGTGAGGAGCATTCCCAACGACACAGCGAGAACAGCAAAAACGCGTACCCGGTGCTTACGAATTGCTACGCCCCCTCGATCAGCGCTATCCCGCGCTTGGTCATTTTTTTCCACAACAGCAAAATGGCACATTCCCGTCAAGCCGGTCGAACGCCCTTCAAAGGCCCGCTTGAAGCGCGGTCCGGTTCGACTTGCGACGGCACGTTGCGCAATATCGCGCAAATTCAAGGTGTTGGCATATGACCTAACATAAGGATTCGCTGATTATCGAGGTTCTCGTCATGAAAGATGGCGCGCCGGCTGTTGCAAAGGTGGCACAGGGTGCCGGCGGTGCACGCAGGGGGGACTCGCCCGCCTCGCGGGGCGCGAGGGCGGATGCGCGGGAGGTTCAGGCGGAGATGTCGTGGACGTGCAGGTCGTGGGCCGAGTGCTTGCCGAGGATGTGGAGTGCGGCTTCTTCTTCTGCCTTATCACGCAGGTTGACCCATAACAGCAGGCCGCCGCGCGCTAGCTGCTCGCGCACCCGCTTTGCGTGATGCTGGTGCAGCTTTTGCCCCAAGACCCCGCCGATCGCCGCACCGCCGCCGACCGCCACCAGGAGCGGCAACACGCCGCCCACCCCGGCCAGCGCCAGCCCCGCCACCGCCGCCAGCCCGAGCGGCAGGCCGTATTCGGCTTCCGTTCTCGACACATGGGTGAAAAAGGTCTCGCGCGGCGCGGCCGGCTCGTCCTCCATCTCCTTGATGCTGCGGTAGCGATGGCCGAGCTTGTGCTCGACCGTCGCCTCGTCGGCGAGCACGCTGAAGGCGGCGCGATCAAAACCATGCGATTCGAGCGCGACGACCGCCGCTTCGAGGCTGTCGGCATCGTCGAAAACGGCGACGGCTTCACGGATTGTCCCGGTGGTCATGCAAATGTCCTCCTTGTTGGCGGACTAAATGGAGCAATGCGCTCGAATATGCTACTAGGGAATTGCTGCGACAGAAGCTCCTGTAGTGTGCGGACGGGTTCGGGGGCAAGGGCCGGGATCTGCAGAGCCGTTCCGGGCAATACGGCTTCGAGAGCACTGTCTATGGACATGAGCGCGTGCCGAACCCTGGATCCGCATATCCGCTGAAAGCCTTGCAAGAAAAGAGCAGGGCCGTTTTGGCCTGCCTTTGCCGGGTGGGCGTGCTGCTGGCGCTTTTCCTCGGGGCGATGGCCCAGCCGCTCTGGGCGGCGGCATCGCCGAAGGTTTTCGTCATCGACCTCGACGGTGCCGTCGGGCCGGTGAGCGCTGGTTATATCGTGCGCGGCCTGAAGCGGGCAGCCGACGAAGGCGCGAGCCTTGCCGTCTTGCGCCTCGACACTCCCGGCGGGCTCGATTCCTCCATGCGCGAGATCGTGCGCGCCATCCTCGCCTCGCCGGTGCCGGTCGCAGGCTTCGTGGCCCCCGGCGGCGCTCGCGCCGCCAGCGCCGGCACCTTTATCCTTTATGCCTGCCAGATCGCCGCCATGGCGCCGGGCACCAATCTCGGCGCCGCCAGCCCCGTCAGCCTGTTCGGCAGTTTTTCATCGAAGCCCTCCAAGTCTGGCAAGCCAGTCCCCGCTAGCACCGAGGCGAGGAAGGTCATGAACGACGCGGTTGCCTATATCCGCGGGCTCGCCAGGCTCAACGGTCGCAATGCCGACTGGGCCGAGGAGGCCGTTCGCTCGGCCGCCAGCCTGCCGGCCGAGGAGGCGCTCAAGATGAACGTCATTAACCTGGAGGCGGACAATGTCGGCCAGTTGCTGGCAAAGATCGACGGCCGCAGCGTGACGGTCGGCGGCACTGAGCGGACGCTTGAGCTCGCCGGGGCCCGCATCATCCATCTCGAGCCGGGCCTGCGCACCCGGCTGCTCCTCATCCTCACCAATCCCAATGTCGCCTATCTATTGCTGCTCGTCGGCGTCTGGGGGCTGATCTTCGAGTTTTCCCATCCCGGCATCTTCGCGCCCGGCGTGACCGGCGCCATAGCGCTGTTCCTGGGATTCACGGCACTCAGCATCATTCCGGTCAACCTCGCCGGGCTGGCATTGACCTTGCTCGGTCTCGGCCTCATGGTCGCGGAAGCGTTCGTGCCCTCCTTCGGTGCGCTCGGCCTCGGCGGTATTGCCGCCTTTGTGCTCGGGTCGATGCTGACCTTCGATACGCCCGGTTATCAGCTCGCTTGGCCGGTGGTACTGGGGGCCACAATCGTCAGCGTGGCCTTGCTGGTCCTGGTGCTGGCGATGCTGGTGCGCGCCCGGCGGCGGCCGACGGCAACGGGCGATCCGAGCCTGATCGGCGCCAATGGTAAGGTCATTGCCTGGTCGGGCGGCGAGGGCGAGGTGATGGCGCTGGGCGAGCGCTGGCACGCCCGCGCCGATACGGCTTTGAGCGCCGGACAATCGGTGCGCGTCGTGGCACGCGACGGGCTGACCCTCAAGGTCGAGGCGCAATGATGCCTGTGGCCAAAATCGCGGGAGGTGAAGAATGTTGATCAATTATGCCGTCTATCTGGTGATCGCCGTCCTGGCGCTGTCCATATTCGCCTCGGCGATCCGGGTGCTGCGCGAATACGAGCGCGGGGTCATGTTCACCCTTGGCCGCTTCACCGGCGTTTCGGGGCCCGGCTTCATCCTCATGCTGCCCTATATCCAGCAGATGGTGCGCGTCGATCTGCGCGTGGTCGTGCTCGATGTGCCCAGCCAGGACGTGATCTCGCGCGACAACGTGTCGGTGAAGGTCAACGCCGTGCTCTATTTCCGCGTGGTCGATCCCGACAAGGCGATCATCCAGGTGGAGAACTTCATGCAGGCGACCAGCCAGCTTGCCCAGACCACGCTGCGCTCGGTGCTGGGCAAGCACCAGCTCGACGAGATGCTGGCCGAGCGCGACAAGCTCAACGCCGACATTCAGGAGATCATCGATCTGCAGACTGAGACCTGGGGCATCAAGGTGACCAATGTCGAGATCAAGCAGGTCGACATCTCCGAGAACATGATCCGCGCCATTGCCAAGCAGGCCGAGGCAGAGCGCATCCGCCGCGCCAAGATCATCAATGCCGAGGGCGAGCAGCAGGCGGCGCAGAAGCTGGTGGAGGCCGCCGAGCAGATGGCGCAGGCCCCGGGCTCCATGCAACTGCGCTATCTGTTTTCGCTCCAGGATATCGCCACCGACCGCTCCAATGTCATTGTGCTGCCGCTACCGACCGACCTGTTGCACGCGCTTTCCCATTTCAGCAAGGCCGACAAGGCCTGAGCGAATCTGGCTGGCCGGTCTTTTTTTCGCAATTTCCGCAAAAAAGCGATCGTGAGGTCGCAACAATGTCACAAGGATGGACTTGAATTAACTGGACGGGCGCCGCCGCTGTTGTGATCGTTGTATCGCGGGTGTGTTCGCACTGCGGGAACAAAGCGACGGTCGTCATGTTTTTCCGACGTTGCTCGTCATTTGCCGCCGTGTTGCGGTGAATCGTGTCGGCCATCGCGGGCGGTCTTGATTTGAGTCAACACGAGCTTCTTCGAGGGCGGCTAGTATTAAAAAACTGGGGGTGCGCAATGGATTGGCTGCCTTTCGGGGAGGAGGCCAGCCATGAGGAGGACAGGACCATGACCGATGCAGCAAACAAGCCTCAAACCCCCGGCAATGGCGGGTTCAAATTTCCCTCATTCGAGATGATGACGCCGGCCGGCAATCCTCTGGCGGCGCAGGCGAAACTGAGCCAGATGTGGCTGGAAAACGCCGTGGCCTTCAATCAGGAATTCTCGCGCTTTGCTTGCGAGCGGCTGAAAGCCGATGCCCGGCTTTTCCAGACCATGTCGGAATGCAAGAGCGTGGACGAGGCTGTTTCGGCGCAGTCGGACTTCGCCCGGCTGGCGATGGAATCCTATTTCGCCGAAATGCCCAGGCTCATGGAGCAGGCGGCACGCAATTCCGCCAGCCTGTGGACGGCCGCCATGGAAACGGCAAAAACGGCACCCCGGGCTGCGGGCAAGAGCTGAGCATTCGGGCGCGAGCGCCGGATAAACCGACAACCATTGAAGCCCGCCGAGGGCGCTTTCGTCGCGCCGCAAAGAGCGGGCCCGTAGAGGGTCCAGGAAGGAGAGGAAGCCATGGAACAGCATAACCGGCGGGCACCGCCGGCAACGCCACAAGGAAAGAAGCAAGCAGCCCACACAACGTTCGGATGGCCCATAACCAGACCGAGTCTCGATGCGCTCACCGACCTCGGCATGTCGGATGCGTTAATCGCCAATTATTATGACGTGAATCGGGAAGAGGTCGCCGCGCTGCGACAGCGCTATGGCCGCGCGAGGCAAGCGGCCGAGCGCTGATTGTTGCGACGGGAGCGGTCCATGGTAAACATGTGGGCGTCCGCAAGGGTGGAGGCCGATACCATTGAACCGATCCTCGTCGCCGGCGGCGCAGGCGGGCGCCGACAATGCCAAACAGCCTGAAACCGACTTAGAACGCGGGCTCAGCGAAGCCGAAGCAAAACGGCGTCTGGCCGAATATGGCCCCAATGCCCTTGCCGAAAAGCACACCAGCCCGCTGGTAAAATTCCTCTCCTTCTTCTGGGGTCCCATCCCGTGGATGATCGAGGTCGCTGCCGTCCTTTCGGGGGTCGCGAAGCGCTGGGAAGACTTCATCATCATCATGATCATGCTGCTGATCAACGCCGTGGTCGGCTTCTGGGAGGAGTTCAAGGCCGACAACGCCATCGCCGCGCTCAAGCAGAACCTGGCGCTGAAGGCCCATGTCCTGCGCGATGCGGCCTGGCGCGATATCGCCGCAAGCGACCTGGTGCCGGGCGATGTCATCCTCATCCGCCTCGGCAACATCATTCCCGCCGACGTCCGCCTGGCAGAAGGGGATTATCTGAGCGTCGACCAGTCGGCGCTGACAGGAGAATCGTTGCCCGTCGACAAGGGTGTCGGCGATACCGCCTATTCCAGTTCCATCGCCAAGACCGGCGAGATGAAGGCGGTGGTCACCGCTACCGGCGCCAACACCTATTTCGGCCGCACCGCCAAGCTGGTGGAGAGTGCCAAAACCACCTCGCACTTCCAGCGCGCCGTGCTCAGGATCGGCGATTTCCTCATCCTCGTCACCCTGGGGCTGGTCGCCCTGATCCTCATGGTTGCGCTGTTCCGCCACGACCCGCTGGTGGAAACCATCCTGTTTGCCCTGATCCTGACTGTCGCGGCCATTCCCGTCGCCCTGCCTGCGGTGCTCTCGGTCACCATGGCGGTGGGCGCCGTCAAGCTAGCCCACATGAAGGCCATCGTCTCGCGGCTGGTCTCGATCGAGGAAATGGCCGGCATGGACATCCTGTGCTCGGACAAGACCGGCACCCTCACCAAGAACGAGTTGACCATGGGCGAGCCGGTCCTGCTTGCCGCCAAGGATGCAAAGGAGGTGGTGCTCGCCGCCGCCCTCACCGCGCGCACCGACAGCCCCGATGCCATCGACGGCGCGATCCTCAAGGGGCTCGACGACGAGGGGCTCTTGAAGGATTACAAGATCGTCAAGTTCACCCCCTTCGATCCGGTGCGCAAGCGTGCCGATGCCGAAGTGAGCGGCAAGGAGGGCACCTTCCAGGTCTCCAAGGGCGCGCCGCAGGCCATCCTCGAGCTGACCGGCGCCGATGATGCGCTGCAACAAGCCGTCAATGCGCATACCGACAAGCTGGCGGCGACCGGCTACCGCACGCTGGGCGTGGCGCGTGCCGACGGCAAGGGCAAGTGGACCTATCTCGGCCTCATCGCCCTGTTCGATCCGCCACGCGACGATTCGCTCAGCACCATCCATCAGGCCAAAGACATGGGGCTGTCGGTGCGCATGGTGACGGGCGATCATGTGGCGATCGCGCGCGAGATCGCCGGCAAGCTTGATCTCGGCACCAACATCCTGGCCGCCGATGAGGCCTTTGACAAGAAGGACGGCGACAGCAGCGGTCGCATCGAGGCGGCCGACGGCTTCGCCCAGGTGTTTCCCGAGCACAAGTTCAAGATCGTCAAGG
>Ga0307436_1000712_pt1 | contig 15574 bp, 5 predicted proteins | sample SalMarWE160440MG_FD_202513 | JGI IMG/M metagenome (GOLD analysis project Ga0307436, IMG submission 202513) | Salt marsh sediment microbial communities from the Plum Island Ecosystem LTER, Massachusetts, United States - WE1604-40 | ecosystem: Environmental > Aquatic > Marine > Intertidal zone >...
GTTCAAGACGGCGTGATTCAGCCATCTCCGCGCCGGTCGGGAACTGATGCGATGGCGTCAGGTAGATCAGGGCCGCCTGCTCGCCGGCGGGTGGAATCGCAGACACATCAAACCCTTCCTCATCAATTGCGCACGGAACGAGGCGAGCGCCGGCAGACGCCAGTGTTGCCCTGGAGGTGGGGCAGCAGGGATCTTCGATCAGAACCGCAGTACCTGGCTCTATCAAGAGACGAGCCACCAGGTGAATGGCATTCTGGCGCCCCGGGAATAGAAAAATCTGCTCCGGAGCACAGTGTATGTCGCGAATGCGGGCGAGATGCTCTGCCAGGTCTTCGCGTAGACGCTGCGCACGCAAGCGTGAGTTCGCCGAAGCGGCCGGTGCGATCTTGAAGCCGGAACGGGTCGTGGCCCGAATAGTCGGAATCGGTGGCTCCGTCAGGACTGGATCGAGATCGAATGAGACCGGATCGGGAGGGCTCTTCGACCCCAGGCTCTCTTGATGTCTCACATTGCCTGTTCCTTCTGGTTCCACGCGTTCCCCCTCGCTGCTCACGGTAAGGCTTTGATCATGCTCACCCTGCGCCTCCAGACGGTGGGCCCTCCAGGTGACGTATGTGCCTGAGCCAACCCGTCCTCGCACGTAGCCTTTCTCCTTCAGGAGGCGGTACGCAGCTACGACGACGGAACGGGAAATGCCCAGCTTTCCCGCCAAGTCACGGGTCGGGGGTAAGCGCTGCAACTCTTCGATCTCACCCTTGGAGATGCGGGAACGAATGGCCTCGAAGAGCTGGGTGTACAGAGGCTCGCTCTTCTCCAGGTCGAGTTCCAGATGGTCCGGTGGTTCCCACTCCGGCAGCGCAGGGGCCGTCGACCTCCAATGATCCCAATACGCTATTTGTAGCATTCGTGTGGCCTCCACGTGTCAGATCCCTGCAAATACGCAGTTTCTCTTCAGAAGGTTTATTCCTCACAACCTCGCACATTTCTTCGGCCTGTGCGTCGACTGGTTCCCATACAAGGCTCAGCGATTCGACGTCGATGCCGCTACCAGGAAGTTGCTGTCCAGTTCACGCCAGGAAGATGAAGCCTGGAAAGACTGCCGGGAGATCCGGTGCGCCGGCTCGGACGGCTTCATCAGATTGAATTCGAAGCGCTGGAATTGACCTGCTTGGTCGCGCAGACGGAATCCAATTCGGTCCGGACTCAGCAGGGCCGGCCGTTGGCCATCGCGTGATTGGTCGCGAGAATGGATCGATCCACTCTCCGGCGGTATCGCCGTTGCTCTCATGTGACCGCATTGCTCTCGCTGCGGTTCATCACATGTCGTGTTGCAACCGACACGAGAGAAGGAGTGAAGTGGATATGCGACAAAGCACATGGACCATCACGTGGCTGCTGACGGTGAGTCTGCTGGTCACCGCACCCGTGTTCGCGCAGGGCGTCCAAACCGGCCAGATCCGCGGCGCGGTCACTCTGAGCGACGGCACGGCGGTCCAGGGCGTCCTGGTGACCGCGACGTCGCCAGCGTTACAGGGTGACCGCACCACCCACACGACCGAGACCGGCGAATTCATTCTCCGGGTGCTGCCCCCGGGCGCCTACGTCGTGTCATTCGAGCTCGAAGGCATGACGCCGCTGAAGAGCAACGTCACGGTTCAGCTCGGGCAGGTCACGCCGTTGAACGCCACGATGACCCCGAAGACGGTCGAGGAGACCATCGTGGTCACCGGCGAACAATCGAGCGTTCTCGCCGACTCGCAGGTGTCGACCACGTACAACAACGAGCAAGTCAACGAACTGCCGATCGGACGTCGACCGGATCAGATTGCGGCGATCGCTCCAGGACTCACGACCAACACCCCGAATGCGGGCCAGGTGACGATCTCCGGCGGTTTCGCCTATGACAACGTCTTCCTGATCGACGGCGTGGATGCCAACGACAACCTGTTCGGCACGACCAACCCGGTCTACATCGAAGACGCGATCGCCGACGTGCAGGTGCTGACCTCCGGCATCTCGGCCGAATACGGTCGTTTCTCCGGTGGCGTCGTCAACGTCATCACCAAGAGCGGCGGCAACCAGTTCACCGGTTCGGTCCGCCGCAATATGACTAACGACAAGTGGCGTTCGCGCACACCGTTGGAGAAGCAGAACGGCACCAAACTACAGGACAAGATCAACCACTTCGACGAGGCGACTCTCGGTGGTTATGTGCTGAAGGACAAGCTCTGGTTCTTCGCTGCCGCACGCGACGTCAGCAACAAATCGACGACGGCCCTCGCCTTTACGGGCATTCCGTTTCAAGGAAACGACCAGTCAAGACGCTACGAAGGCAAGCTGACCTGGAACATTGCCAACCAGCATCAGATCCAGGGCCAGTACACACAAGATGACCGTACCGCGTTGCGTACGGTGTTCCCCTTCTCTGGGACGCCGAACGCGGCGTCTATCATGCCGAGCTTCCCCGCCAAACTCTATGTCGCCCGCTACAACGGCGCGCTCACGCAGAGTCTGTTCGGCGAGCTGCAAGCCTCGCAGAAGAAGTTCGCCTTCAAGGACTTTGGCGGTACCAGCACCGACATCCACGATTCACCGTTCCTGACGTTCGGCGACATCACGCCTTTCATCCACTACAACGCGCCTTACTTTGACGCTGGGGATCCTGAGAATCGTGACAACAAGCAGTACTACGGGGCGCTCTCTTGGTTCCTGGACACGCAATCCACCGGAAGTCACGACCTCAAGTTCGGTTACGAGAACTTCAAGTCGGACCGGACCGGCGGCAACTCCCAGAGCCCGACGAGCTACGTCTTCTATGCCAATCCGGTCATCACCGCTAACGGCGATCCAGTGTTCAACGGGACCGAGTTGATCCCAAATTTCGAGCCAAATACGACGTTGATCCTCAACTACCTTGCTTCGGTGGGCGCTGAGCTCGACATCAGAACGCAATCGGTCTACGCGAACGACCGTTGGCGCCTCAATGACAACTGGTCGTTCAACATCGGCGTGCGCTATGAGTCTGTCAAAGGTGACGACACCGGCGGCATCACGACGGTGGATACGAGGCGGATCGTGCCGCGCTTGGGCGCCTCCTACGACGTCCAGGGCAATGGCAAGTACCGCATCGACGCGACTTACGCCGAGTACTCGGGCAAGTATTCCGAGGCACAGTTCGGCGCCAACTCGACGGTTGGCAACCCGCGGCTGCTGCTCGGTGTATACACCGGTCCCGCCGGCCAAGGGGTCAACTTCGATCCGGGCTTCGACGTCAACAACTATTTCTTCTTCTACGCCTCTGACCCGACCGGCAACGTGAAGGTCGAGAACGACATCAAGTCGCCGGTGGTCAAGGAGTGGACGCTGTCGGGCGGCATGGAACTGCCGCGGGGTGGCTTCCTGAAGGCGATCTATACCAATCGGAAGTACTCGAGCTTCGTCGAGGACTTCCTGTGCACCGCGTCAGCGGGCGTGCCCTGTCCCGGACCAGGCGATACCGGAACCTCCGAGGTCGTGGTAAATGGCATTTCAGCCGGAGTCTTCAACAACATCGTGTACAGCAACAGCGACGAGCCGAAGCGCGAGTATCAGGCGCTGCAGCTCATCGGTCGCTATCGTTTGACCGACAACTGGGAGTTGGACGGCAACTGGACGCACCAGATCAAGAACAACGGCAACTTTGAGGGTGAGAACACCAATCAGCCCGGCATATCCTCGGTCTTCGGCGACTACCCCGGCTACTACGTCGCGCCGCGGCACTTCCCGACGGGAAAGCTGAACGACTACCAGGCGGACAAGATTCGAGTGTGGACGACCTACACGTTCGACTGGGGCCGCGGTGGCAACCTGGCGGCGACGCTACTGGCGAATTACGACTCTGCACTGACGTTCAGTTACACCGGGACGATTCCGCGTGGCTTCACGGCGACGCAGCAGGACCTCCTATCGCACTACCTGAGCTTGCCTTCCAGCCGTCAGACCATCTACTTCGGTGAGCGCGGCGCCGGGAAATTCAATGGTGCGACGACGTTCGACGTCACGCTGCTCTACGACGTCCCTTTGTACAAGCGACTCGATGCATTCATCAAGACTGACCTGGTGAATGTCTTCAACGACGACACGCTCATCTCACACAACACATCGATCACAGCGAACGTGGACGGCCCAGTGGACACCTACGGCTCGCCCACGACGTTCACTAAGAGCGGCGCGTTCGGGACCGCAACTCGCAACGAGGACTTCCCGAGTTCGCGTGAGTATCGTATAGCCGTCGGTTTCCGATTCTGATCGGGCGACCGACTTTCGATCAGAGGGGTGGCTTCGGTCACCCCTCTTTTCTTATGTCAAAGACTTGGATTCGTAGCTGGCAAATTGATGAGCTGAGGGTGGCTCGAGGGACCGTGAGAGGGCGTTCCAGTTGCTCGGCCGCTGAGCTACGAGGTTTGCGTGCGCAAACCAATTTGGCTCATTGGAGTGCGCCCAATAGTACATTAAGAACCAATAGAAACATCGTCACAGATCGCAGCGTAGCAGGTCTTGTAGACGATGATTGCTATTGCGAACTCGACCCCTCCCATCCCAGATCGCGGCCCGGTGCAGAGGCCGCTGAAGAAGAGCTCTTTCAGACTTGAGAAGCTTGGCGCACTCATCCTCCTCGTCACTCTGTTCATTCCTTCGGGGGGTAAAGCAGTGCGAATGCGAGAGGCAACCTGCCGCGAACTGAGCGAAGGCTGTGTATGTGTCAGCTGGGAGGCTGCCACCGGCGAGCGAGAGCAGGCGATCTGTCCGGCGCCGAGTTTGAGTGCACTTCAAGCTCCCATCAACCGCCGCTGTCAGGGGGGCTCGTGCCGCATTCAGGCGGGAGCGGCTGCCGAAGGCGGTCGTCCGCTAGGCTCACCCTTGACGAGCTCGCAGCGAGCATGCTTGTACACGGCCCAACGCAGCGCCCTCGCGCCAGGCCGACTGCGTCCTGGTCGTTCCGCTGCTCGCTCAGGTCGGCCAAATGCTTGCATGCTGCTATTTGCCGGTTTCGTCGATGAGGGGTTCGGGAACGGTGCCGAGATCGTAAGTGAATACAACGAATACCGGTGGGCGGAGGACGCGCAGATCCCCAGGAACCCGTGTGACCTGCCCGGCGTTGCGGCTTGGACGTACACACCGGGCAGCCACGAGCCGCTAGTCATGCTCTGCCGCGAGTTCTGCGAGCTCCCGGTGCCGGAACGCGCCACGGTCCTGATCCACGAGGGTCTGCACACTGCGGGAATGCCGGAGCGTCCACCGGACCCAAATGCTCCCACGAGCCAGGCCATCAGCAGTTTGGTGCGCGACAGCTGTCGCCTCTGAGCTCGATCGGTGGCGTCTCCACCGGGGGCTCGGCTTTGAGGCACTGTCTTCTGCTTCGTCTCTGTCATACTCCGATTCATGTGGAAATCACGTCCCGGCTGGATAGCGTTCTCCTTACTTTTCCTCACGTTCGGAGCATCGAGCGGATTCGGCCGCGAGTCCGCCTCCGACGCCGCCCACGGACTCGATCTATCCGCCGTCGGCCGCGGCGTCGCCCCCGGCAATGACTTTTTCGAGTACGCCAACGGCGGCTGATTGAAGAGCACCGAGATCCCGGACGATCATGCGGCTTGGGGCTCGTTCTCGGCCATCGCCGAAGAGGTGTACAAGTAGTCGGGCTGGCGCTCGATGTGAATTGGGAGCTCGATGTCCACGGGCGCAACTCTTCGACGAGCGAGGCCCCTCGGGAACCCAGATGATCCGCGATCGCATCCAGCGCGCCCACGAGGCGGCTCGGCCGGCGGGCCTCTACGGCCCGGCCCCGCCCATTGGGGTGTTGTGAGCGATTCGGAGGCGCGTGATACTAAAGGGGTGTGTATCGAAGACGGTCGATCCGGGAACTTCAATGATTCATGAAATCCTCGTGCCGCTGGACATGTCCCCTCTCGCCGAGGGTGCGCTTCCCCACGCGCGGGCGATGGCCAGGGTCTTCGGAGCTCGAATTCATCTGATGTCGGTGGTGGAGAGCCCGGCGGACCGACTCGGTGGCGTGGATAGCGTGGACTGGCGTCTCTCCCGCGAGGAGCGTGACGCGTATCTGCGCCGCGTGGCGACATCGATCCGCGCGGCACGTTTGGAGGCCGACTGGGAGACGACGGGGGGCATTCCGGCCGAGCAGATTCTCGCGGCCGCCCGGGCCTCGAGCGCGGACCTCGTGGTGCTGACCAGCCACGGCCGCGGCGGGATGTCTCAGTTCCCGCTCAGCGGAACCGTCTCGAAAGTGATCTCGCGCACGGAGACCTCGGTTCTCGTCGTCCGACCGGAGGTCGGCAGTCCCTCGATGGTATCCCCGAGGTACAACAGAATCCTGGCGAGTGTGGACTGCAGCCCGAGAGGGGACTGGGCCGTATCGCTCGCGGCCCGGATCGCGGAGGTGTTCGGCTCCGAGCTCCTACTCGTGGCGGTCATCGAGACGCGCCAGTTCCTGGGTTCTCCCCACGAATGGACCGAGCAGCCGAAGCTGGCACGACGCCTCGCGTCGCTGGACCGAGAGATCGCCGAGAGACATCTGAGCGGTTTGGCGCGGCAGCTGGGTCGTGACCCGGTGCGGCTGCGAACGGAGATCGTCGAAGAAGCCGACGCCACTCGGGCCCTGCAGAGAATCGTGGAGGATCGGGCCTGCTCGCTCGTCGTGTTGAGTGCGCATGGTGGGCTTCCGGAGACCAGCCGGCCCTACGGTCCCATTCCACGCAGTCTGGTCGAGCAGTGTGACTGCCCTGTTCTCGTGTTTCAGGATACGCGTACCGCAACCCGTGAACCGCAACTCCTGGAGACCTGGGAGGAGCGGACGCCGGTAGGCACGTGACCCGATCGCCCGAGGAGCTGGCTCGGGCCGCTGAGATCGAGGGAATCGAAGGTCGAGGTCTTTCCTGGGCCGCAGCGCTTGGGGTCGTTCGGCCCGCTGGTAGCCAGCCCCTTCCGGCCAGAAGGATCGATCGCCTCCGAAAGACTCTCGACCGGGCGATTCGACGCCTCAGCTCCCGTTTCCAGACCGGCGTCGCGGGCCGCACCGCCGAGTGGCTCCTGGACAACACCTGGCTTGCTCAGCGAGCCATCGATGTCGTCGCAGAGAGCCTGCCGCCGGGATTCTGCCGTCGCCTGCCCGCCACTCGCAGCGGGGTCGCGCGGGTGGAGACTCTCGCGTGGGCAATCGTGCGGGAGCACAGGTCCTGGCTGGAGCCGGAGGACCTGAGGCGCTGGGTCGATGGCGTCCAGAAACAGGATCCCCTCACGATCGGAGAGATCTGGGCATTGCCGGCGATGGTCCGCTGGGTCCTACTGGAGGACCTCGTTGCTTCGGCGGCCGACGCCGCCGGCCTCGATCCGATCGGAAGTCCACGGCGTGTCGGTGAGCGGCCCGCCGACCCCGATCCCGACCGGGTGCCGGCCTGCATCCAGAGTCTGCGATCGTTCAATCGTCACGACTGGAAGAAGTTCTTCGAATCGACGAGCGTCGTGGAATCCACACTGCGCCGCGATCCCTGCGGGGCCTACCCCGACACGACGTTCGCGACACGAGACCGGTTCCGTAAGGCCGTCGAGGAGCTCGCCCGGCGCTCTCCGGCCAGCGAGGTGGAGGTCGCCGAGACCGCCGTGCGTCTGGCCGAAGGGGCGGCCGATGACGGGGATCCACGGCGGCGCCACGTGGGATTCTGGCTGGCCAGCGAAGGTCGCCTCGCCCTGGAAGGCGAGATCGGGTTCCGCCCTCCGCTCAGGCTGCGATTACGGCGTCGTGTGCGCCCGGTGAAGGTTCAGATCTACATCACGGGATTGCTGCTGACGACGGCGATACTGGCGATCGCCTTCGCGGCACCGTGCTTCAATCACGGGAAATGGACTGTGCTGACGGCACTCGTGCTCAGCCTGCTTCCAGCCTCGGTGATCGCCGACGCCGCGGCACACTGGGCGGTGAGCCGTCTCGTTCGGCCGCGCGTTCTCCCGAAGCTGGAATTTCACGGGATGCCGCCACCCGAGGCGACGACAACGATCGTGGTCCCCGCCCTCTTTGCCGATCGCGCCGAGATGGAGAAGGTGCTGCGGTCCGCGGAGCGCAACTGGTTGGGGAACGCGGGAGCAGTGCAAGGCGTGGCGCTGTTGCTCGATTATCCGGATGCGCCGCGGGCCTCGATGCCCGCCGATGAGGACGAGCTCCGGGATGCGACCGAAGGCGTCCGCCGTCTGAATCGCATGCACGGAGCCTCGGCGGACGACGGCCCGTTCTTCCTGTTGCTTCGAGATCGGGAGTGGAGCGCCAGCGAGCGGCGTTGGATGGGCTGGGAGCGCAAGCGGGGCAAGCTGCTGGACTTCAACCGTCTCATCCTCGGCGAGACCTCCCGGCTGCGACTCGAGGTGGGGCAAGAGGAAGTCCTGCGCCGTACCCGCTTCGTGATCACCCTGGACGCCGACACGATTCTCCCGCGGGGCGTGGCCGGACGGCTGATCGGCACCCTGGCTCACCCACTGAACCGGCCCGTGTTCGACGACGCGGGACAGGTCGTGGCGGGTTACACCGTTCTGCAACCCAGGATCGACATCGCTCCCTGGAGCGCCGAGGCCACGCCGTTCTCCTGGATCTTCTCGGGAGAGCAGGGCCTGGATCTCTACTCGAGAGCGGTTTCGAGCGTTTATCAGGATCTCTTCGGCGAGGGCATCTATGTCGGCAAGGGAATCTACGACGTGGCCGCCTTCCACCGCAGCCTGGAGGGCCGCGTCCCGGAAAGCGCCCTGCTGAGTCACGATCTGTTCGAGGGGTGTCAGGGCAGGGCGGGCCTGGTGTCGAACGTGGCGTTGTTGGAGGAGTTTCCCGCCCATCCGCTGGCCTGGGTACGGCGTCAGCACCGGTGGATCCGAGGGGACTGGCAGATCAGTCCATGGCTCCTGCCCAGCGTCCCCACCGAAGAAGGCCGGTGGGCTCGCAACCCCCTTTCGCTCCTGGATCGTTGGAAGATCGCCGACAATCTGCGTCGCAGCCTGGTGATGCCCGGCCTCCTGGCTCTCCTGCTGGCCGGTTGGATGGTCCTGCCGCAGCCGATCTGGTGGTGGACAGCGATCGGGATCCTGGTCCCGGGAATCGCGTTCGCTCTCGGAACTCTGTCGGCCGCGAGAGCGCGGTTGCGCACCGGCTCGATCGGAACGCCGCGAGAGTGGGTTGTCGCGCGCATCGAACTCGTCCGCTGGGCGTTCGCGGTGGTGCTTCTTCCGCAGCTGGCCTTCGTCCACGTGGATGCCGTCGTTCGGGCGCTGACCCGAATGGTGATCACACGACGTCTTCTGCTGGAGTGGATGCCGGCCTATCGCGCCGAGAAGACGGCCCGGGAGACCTCCACGGCCTGGAAAGACATGGCACTCGTCCCGTTGCTGGCGGTGGGCGTCGGAGCGGCGCTGGCCGTACTCGATCCCGGCCGACTGACTGCGGCCTCGCCTCTCCTGGCGACATGGCTCGCCTCTCCGGCCATCGTTGCGAGGCTGGGTAGAAGACGGCGCTCCGAACCGGCCATTCTGGCTTCTGGAGATCGGCGGCGCTTCCGCCGGGTCGCGCGCCGGACGTGGACTTTCTTCGAGTCCGTACTCGGCCCCGAGGATCACTGGTTGCCACCAGATCACGTTCAGGAGTCGCCGCGCACGGCGGTCGCCCGACGTACCTCGCCGACGAACATCGGGCTCACGGCGGCGGCCACTCTCGCGGCCTGGGACCTTGGCTATCTGTCGACGGCGAGGCTGACGGCGAATCTGGGCAATCTCTTCGACACGCTGGAGCAGCTCGAGCGCTTCCGTGGTCACTTCCTGAACTGGTACGAGACCCGTCGACTGACGCCGTTGGCCCCCCGCTACGTCTCGACCGTCGACAGCGGCAATTTCGCCTGCGCTCTGGTGGCCCTGGCGCGGGGTCTCGAAGCGATACCGCGGGAACCCATGCCTCGCCTCGACACCGAGCCGGACGGGCTGATCGACGCAATCGGCGCTCTTCGGGAAGGGTTCGAGGAAGCGGGCTGGGAAGACGTGGAGACGGGAGCGATCTGCACTGCATTGCATGCTGCGGTCGACGAGGTGGCGAGCTCGAGAGGATCGAGCCGGGAATGGCGTACGGCGCTCGATCGGTTTGTCGACGAGCGCATGCTCGAGATCGACGCCCACGCGGAGGAGGTCGTTAGATCTGGTATCGGAAAGGTGGATCCTCGCGATCTGGCAGACCTTCGCGAGAGCCTCCGGGGGCTACGGCACCAGGCGGAGATCGTTCGAAGCGAGAGCGCCGAGCTGTTGCCGTGGCTCGAGCTGCCAGGCGAGGTGCTTGGCGTCTCGATTCCCGACCGTGCCGCGTTGGAAGACGTCTCCATGATCTGCGCCAAGGTGCGCCGCGCCGTCGACGCCTCGCCGGCGCTCGACGAGGACGAGAGACAGCTCTGGCGCACCCGGCTCGATAACGCAGCGTCGAGGGCGCGAACTCTGCGCGCCGAGATCGCCGAGATCGCGCGGCGGGCCGATGCGCTTCTGGAACCGATGGACTTCGCCTTTCTCTACGACCGCTCTCGCCACCTCTTCCACATCGGCTACGACGTGGATGCGGGCCGCTACGACCCCTCGTGGTACGACCTGCTCGCTTCGGAGGCACGTGCGGCGAGTCTCTTCGGCATCGCCACCGGAGCGGTTCCGCTCAAGCACTGGATCCATCTCGGACGGCCGTTTCGCCGGGACAATCAGCGAGTCGTCCTGCTCTCCTGGGCCGGGACGCTCTTCGAATACTTGATGCCAGGTCTGTTCCTGGAGACGCCGCGAGGCTCGCTGCTCGACTTTGCGGCGCGGGAGGCGATCGAGGCCCAGATCGAGTTCGGACGCCGGCATCACGTTCCCTGGGGGGTTTCGGAGTCGGCGTACAACGAATTCGACGCTGACGGCGGCTACCGGTACCGGGCTTTCGGCGTGCCGGACCTGGCGCTGCGCCGCGAACTCGAGGAGCGAGTCGTCATAGCGCCTTACGCGTCCTGTCTGGCGACCGTGGCGCGGCCCAAAGAGGTCGCTCGCAACTTCGAGAGGCTCATAGATCTGGGCGCGCTGGGTACGCGCGGCTTTTACGAGGCGGTCGACTTCGGCAGTGGGAACCGCTCGAGGCGCACCCGTGGCCGGGTCGTCCGTTCCTACATGGCGCACCATCAGGCGATGATCCTTCTCGCCATCGACAACGGCCTGCACCGCGGCCGGATGATCGAGCGCTTCCTGTCCGACCCCCGGATGAGCGGCGCGTCGTTCCTACTGTACGAGAACACGCCGGAGCGCGTGCCGGCCCAGTCTTCCTTCGCCACGGCTCGAGAGCATCCCGCGGCGAGGGCTCCGGCGCCCGCCCCTCCAGCCGGTTGGGGCTGGAAGGAGCTGGCGGAGCGTCCGCGTGTACAGATCCTCTCCAACGGACGCTGGAGCACTCTCATCAGTGACCGCGGTTCCGGCGGTACACGCTGGGACGGCTACGCGCTCACTCGATGGCGGGCCGACCCCACGACCGATCGCTGGGGAACCTGGATCTACCTTCAGGACCTTGCGTCCGGCGCCCTCTGGTCCGCCACGGCTCGACCGACCCGGCCGAGTCCGAACCGCTACGAGGTTCTTTTCGCACCTCACGCCGTGGAGTTTCACCGCCACGAGGAGGAGATCTTCAGCCGACTCGTCGTCTGCGTCGCGAGCTCGGCGGATGTCGAGATGCGACGTATTCATTTGCGCAACGATTCCTCTCGCCGCCGCCGGCTGGGGGTCACGAGCTTCGCGGAGGTCGCCCTTGCCCGGCAGCCCGACGATCGCCGGCATCCTGCATTCTCAAAACTCTTCGTCGAGAGCCGCTTCGATGTCGCGGACAGGGCGCTTTACTTCCGGCGCCGAGGCGAAGACGGTCCTACCGGCACTTGTCTCGCCCACGCGGTCATCCTGCCGAACGGAGCGTCTCTGGTGGGATGGGAGACCGATCGCGGAGGATTCCTGGGGCGGACCGGGCGGGCGGCGAAGCCCGTGGGACTTCGCGGTGGGCCCGCCACACTGTCCAGGACGCAGGGGCCCACGCTCGACCCGGCCCTGGCCCTTGGCTGCGAGGTCGAACTGCGCCCCGGAGACGAGGTCGTCTTGACGTTCCTGACGGCCGTCGCCGGCAGCGAGAGGGACGCCTTGGCGGCGATGAATCGCGTCCGCAGCCCCGGGCGCATCGCATGGGCGATGCGGGAGGCGCGAGAGCACGCCGCGGTCGAGCTCGCCGAAGCGGGTCTGATGGGCGAGGCGGCGCGACACGCCCAGGCGCTTCTGTGCGGCCTGGTCTATCCGTGTCGGCATCTCCGCAAGGCGGGGCCCTCGCGGCGCGAGAGTGAGCGGCCGATGCAGGGAGAACTGTGGGCGGCCGGCGTCTCCGGGGACAATCCGGTCATGCTGCTCCGCGTCGCGCGTCCCGAGGACAAGGCGGAAACGATGGAGGTTCTGCGCGCCCACGCCTGGCTCCGGAGACTCCGAGTCGAGGTGGACCTCATCATCTTCGATGAGGGATCCGGGGGCTACGCCGACCCGCTGCAGGGCTGGCTGCAGGAGGCCGTCGAGGTCGTTCACGGGCGTGGTGCGCTCGGCGCCGACGGCGGAGTGCATTACGTTCCTGTGGGGCGCCTCGACGCCGAGTCGCGGCGTGCGATCGAAGCATCGGCGGCGGTCGCTCTCGACACCGAGATCGGTGGGCTTGGCGCCCAGCTGCTGGAAGGCGAGCCGCCGCGGCGACTGCCACCGTTCGTCCCCGTGCGGTCGTCTCCGCCGTCGAACGAGGGCACGCCGCCGCTGCCACCACCGGAGGGACTCGCATTCGCGCACCGCCGCGGCGGCATCTCGCCGGATGGAGAGCACTACGTCATCCGGCTCGAGGCCGGTGAGACGACGCCCGCTCCCTGGTCGACGATCGTGGCAAACCCCGACTTCGGATTTCTCGTCACCGAGCGGGGCGGAGGCTTCACCTGGTCGGAGAATTCCGCCGAGCACCGGCTCACCCCGTGGAGCAACGACCCCGTCCTGGATCCGCCGGGAGAAGCGATCTACCTGCGCGACGAGGAGACGGGCGAGGTCTGGTCGGCCACGCCGTCGCCCGCCGGCGATGGCGCTCCATACGAAGTTCGACACGGCGCCGGTGTCGTGGAGTTCAGGCACCATCGTCACGGGCTGCGGCAACGGCTGCGGTTCTCCGTCCCTCCGGACGCGCCCGTCAAGCTCGCCCGGCTCGAGCTCGCGAACTGTTGGCGCCGGCCGCGCCGCCTGACGGTGACCTTCTATGCGGAGTGGACGCTCGGCGATCACCGCGACCTCACAGCCTCGCACGTGGTGACCGAATTCGTTCCCGACCCCGGGTTGCTCCTGGCCTGGGAAGGCTTTTCCTCCGATTTCCAGGGCCGGGTGGCCTTGCTGGGCTCCAGCGAGCGTATCCACGGGTTCACCGCCGACCGCCGGGAGTTTTTCGGCGATGGAGGGCCGGAGGCGCCTGCCGGGCTGAGGCGAATCGGACTCGGCGAGGCGACCGGTTCCGGTTTCGATCCGTGCGCAGCCCTCCAGGTGCACGTCGATCTCGCTGCCGGAGAGAGCCGGTGGATCCATTTCCTGCTCGGTGAAGGCAGGGACCGGGAGGCAGCCCTCGACCTCGTCCGGGGGTTTCAGACGCCGGCGGCGGCGGAGACGGCAGAGGGAGCCTCGCGCCAGGCCTGGAAAGAGCGGCTGGGATCCCTCGTCGTGCACACCCCAGAGCCGGCAATGGATGCGATGCTGCACCGCTGGCTCCCCCATCAGACTCTGGCGTGCAGGCTCTGGGCCCGCTCGGGTTTCTACCAGTCGTCGGGCGCCTTCGGATTCCGCGATCAACTGCAAGATGCGTTGGCCTTCCTGCTCACCGATCCGCAGATCGCCCGGGGGCAGATCGCAGAGAGCGCGCGACGGCAGTTCGTCGAAGGGGACGTTCTCCACTGGTGGCATCCGCCGGGCGGGGCGGGCATCCGGACACGTTGCTCGGACGACCTCGTCTGGCTTCCGTATGCGATCGCGAGTTACGTCGAGGCGACGGACGATCAATCTTTGCTTGACGAATCCGCCCCGTTCCTCGAGGGCAGACCGCTGGCGGCGCACGAGGAACGTCGCTTCGACCATTTCCCGGAAGGAGCGGAAGGGAGTCTCTACGAACATGGCAAGCGGGCGCTGGAGCGAGCCTGGAACCTGGGTCCCCACGGGCTCCCTCTGATCGGCGGCGGCGACTGGAACGACGGCATGGATCGCGTTGGAATCCTGGGCCAGGGCGAGAGCGTCTGGCTCGCTTGGTTCCTGTTGGCCACCGTTCGATCATGGCTCCCGATCTGCGAAGCCGTGGAAGGCCCGGACGCGGCCGCTGCGCTGGTCCGACGGGCCGAGACACTACGGGAAGCGATCGAGGGCGAGGGTTGGGACGGTACCTGGTATCGCCGCGCCTACTTTGACGACGGCACGCCTCTCGGGAGTGTGGAGAGTGAGGAGGCGCAGATTGATTCGATCGCCCAGTCGTGGGCGGTCCTCTCCGCGGCGGCTTCGCCAGGGCGGGCGCGGCAAGCGATCGAGTCGGCGTGCGAGCGCCTCATCCTGGAAGACGAGCGCCTCGTCCTTCTGCTCACGCCCCCGTTCGATCGAATCGAGCAGGATCCCGGCTATATCAAGGCCTATCCGCCGGGGGTGCGGGAGAATGGTGGCCAGTACACACACGCGGCGGCGTGGCTCGGCTGCGCCCTGGCTGAGTTGGGCGACGGCGATCGGGCAGAGGCCGTTTTCCGCCTGCTGAACCCCCTCCTGCGCGCCCGCACCGAAGAAGCGATCGAACACAATCGAGTCGAACCGTACGCCGTGGCGGGCGACGTATGCGGCGCCCCACCGCATGCGGGACGAGGCGGTTGGACCTGGTATACGGGAGCCTCCGGCTGGCTCTGGCGCCTCGGGATGGAGTGGATCCTGGGTATCCGGCGCCGCAAGGGAGAGCTCGTGGTCGAACCGTGCATTCCGCGCTCGTGGCCGGGCTACGAAGTCACTGTCCGCGTGGAGGGCGTGGTGGCGACGATTCGGGTGGAGAATCCGGATGGTGTCTGTCGCGGAGTCGTTGAGGCGGTTCTCGACGGTCGATCCGTACCCAACCCCGCGATTCCTCTGGGAACCCCAGGCGCACACGAGCTCGTCGTCCGGTTGGGTGCGAAGTCCTGACAGCCTCAGCGGGCGACGGCGACCGGGTGAGCGTCGAAGGCTCCTCCCGACGAACCGTGCTGGCGAGAGGGCCCAGCATGCGGCTGCCCCGGGCTTTGCTCTAGAGCGCCACTGCCTTTATCGCCTCTGACATACTGCGGTGCATGCGTGAGGCACGACTTGATTGGATCTTGTGTCCTCTCATCGTCGTCGCGATCGTCTCTCCGAGTCAGGCGGGGGAGAAGATCACTGCAGCGGCAACCCACGGACTTGACCTGTCGGCCATCGACCAGAGCGTCAAACCGGGCGACGACTTCTTCGA
>Ga0307436_1000715_pt1 | contig 15559 bp, 14 predicted proteins | sample SalMarWE160440MG_FD_202513 | JGI IMG/M metagenome (GOLD analysis project Ga0307436, IMG submission 202513) | Salt marsh sediment microbial communities from the Plum Island Ecosystem LTER, Massachusetts, United States - WE1604-40 | ecosystem: Environmental > Aquatic > Marine > Intertidal zone >...
GGGGTCACGCCTGCTGTCATCTCTTTCATGGTGTTTTTCCTCCTCGCTCGAAGCTTCCACGATAGGGTGAAACGCGGGTTTCAGCAAAGCCTGCTTTCACAGGGCGGGCCGACCGGCGGGGTCGCGAAACCAGTCGCCGACGGCAGCCTCGAAGGCAGCGGCGACGGCAAAGACGCGGGCATCGTCAAAACTCCTGGCCACGATCTGGATGCCGGTCGGCACGCCCGTCGACGCCTTGCCGGAGGGCACCGACATCACCGGGCAGTTGTGCAGGATGTTGAACTGGTGCGTCATCACCCAACCCCATTCGCCATCGACGCGCTGACCGGCCACATGGAAGTCGGGATCGAAAGGATCATGATCGGCGGCAACGGCCGGCAGGTTGAGGGTCGGGCAGACCAGCACGTCGTGGGTGGCGAGCACCGGTCCTAGCGTCTGGTACATCTGATGCGCCTGCTCCCAGGCCTTGTGCACATCATCGATGCCGGTAGTTTTTTCCGCCGCCTCGGCAAAGCGCAGCGCATAGTCGGTCATCAGGTGGCGATACTCTTTCGCCTGCCAGATGGTCTGGCGGCCGTAATGCATGGTGTTGTACCAGTGCATGGCGTCGGTCTCGACCTCGCCGCTCCAGCCGAGATCGACCTCGTGCAGCGTGGCGCCGAGGCCGGCAAACACCTCAAGTGCGGCGAGCGTGTTGCGGCGCACGACTTCATCCACCGGTACATAGCCGAAGTCCATCGACCAGGCGACCTTCGCGCCCTTGAGGTCGCGGCGCGACACATCGAGGCGCACGCGCGCCCTCAGGCTGTCGTGGTCGAGCGGATGGGGGCCGGCGGTAACCGACTGCATGAGAGCGGCGTCGGCGACCGTTCGCGTAAGGGGGCCGCAATGGTTGTAGCTGTCGAGGCAGCCGGGCGCCCCGTCGGGATTTCGCCCGTGCGGCGGCTTGAAGCCGACGATGCCGCAAGCCGATGCCGGAATGCGAATGGAGCCGCCGATGTCGGTGCCGGTGGCAAGCATCGTCATGCCGGCCGCCAGCGCCGCGCCCGAGCCGCCGGACGAGCCGCCGGGACCGAAGGCAGGGTTGTGCGGATTGCGGGTGATGCCCCACAGGCGCGAATGGCACACGCCGGACAGGCAGAATTCCGGCGTGGCGGTGCGGGCATGGATGATAGCGCCGGCCTTTTGCAGGCGCTCGATCATCGGGTCGGAATGGTCATCGACGTGATGCTCGAAGATGAGCGAGCCCTGCGTCGTGCGCTTGCCGGCAACGCGCTGGGCATCCTTCACCGCCAGGGTGAGACCTTCGAGCCGGCGCGGGCGTGCGCCCTTTCCGGCATAGCGCGCTTCCGCCTTGCGGGCGGCATCGAGCGCCTCGTCAAAATAGGCATCAGTGAAGGCATTGATCTTCGGCTGCACCTTTTCGGCGCGGGCGATAGTGGCCTGCATGAGCTCCACCGGCGACAGTTTCTTGCGCGCAAACAGCTTCAGTGCGGCCGTGGCCGGCAGATAGACGAGATCGCTATCGGTCATGGATCGGGCTTTGATGGGGAAAAAAAGGCGAAGAGAGCCCGGAAACTGAAGGCTTCCGGGCCCTCGCAGTGTCAACTCGTTACTTCTGCAGCTCCGTCCAGATCTTGGTGTAGAGCTGCGTCGCCTTCGGCGGGCAGGTGACCGAGAACGAACCCATGGCCTTGAACTGTGCCGGAATGTTCACCTCAGGCGCTGTCTTCATGTCGGCAGGCATGTACTTCTCGGAGCCCTTGATGCCGTTGGCATAGCGGGCAAAGGCCGAGATCATGGCGGCGTTCTCCGGGTCCATGATGAAGTTCTGGAACAGCTTGGCGTTCTCCACGTTCTTGGCGTCCTTGAGCACCGCCACGTTGTCCATCCAGATCGGATAGCCTTCCTTGGGATAGCCATAGACCACGGTCGGGTTCTTGAGGCGGGCGCGGAAGGTGGAGCCGTTCCAGTTGACGCTCGCCACCCACTCACCGGAAGCGAGCTTGTTGGTGGTGCCGTAGTCCATGGACAGCCACTTCGGCTTGGCCGCTACCAGCGCGTCGCGCACCTTCTTGAGCACCTTGAGGTCGGTGGTGCACCAGTCGCCGCCTTCATACTTGATGGCGAGGAACATGACGTCGGCCATCTCCGGCACAACGTTGACCTTGCCAGCGAGCTCCGGCGGCGGGTCCATGAAGATGGCGGAGGTGTTGACATCGCCCTTGTAGACCTTGGTGTTCACCGCCATGCCGGTGGTGCCCCACTGCCATGGCACGGTGTAGTGCCTGCCCGGATCGAACGGCACGTTGACCCAGCGCGGATCGACGTTCTTGAAGTTCGACATCTTGTCGGGGCGCGACTCGAGCAGCAGGCCCTCCTTCACCCAGATGGGAACGAAGCTCGCCGACGGCACCACGATGTCGAAGCCCGAGCCGCCCGCCTTCACCTTGGCGAGCGCGGTGTCGTTGGAATCATAATCGGTGAGCGTGACCTTGACGTTATAGGCCTTCTCGAACTTCTTGATCAGTTTGGGGTTGGTATAGTTGCCCCAGTTGTAGATGTTGAGCTGGCCGTCGGCGTGTGCGCCCGTGGCTCCGGCCGCAAGCATGGCTCCGGCCGCGATGGTTGCTAGGAATTTCCACTGCATAGATGATCCTCCCATGGGTTCAGTGGTGTTGCCAAGAAAATCAAATCAGGTCCTCTTCCGGTTGAGGAGGAAGAAGATGGTCACGAACATGATGCCCGCCAGCAACAGCGCCGTGGCGATGGCGTCGACTTCTGGCGTGATCATGCGTCGGAGCTGGCCCAGCATGAAGGTCGGCAGTGTATCCTGTCCTGCCGATTTCACGAACTCGGTGATCACCACGTCATCGAGCGAGATGACGAAGGCGAGCATGGCGCCCGCGAGGATGCCGGGCCACAACAGCGGCAGCGTCACGCGGCGAAACGTCTTCCATGGCGGGGCATAGAGATCCGCCGCGGCGCGCTCGAGCGAAAGGTCCATGTTTTCAAGCCTAGCCCGGATCGGCAGGTAGGCAAAGGGGATGCAGAAGGCCGAATGGGCGGCAAACAGATAGGCAAGGCCGGTGTAGCCGGTCCACACCTTGATCATGGCGAAGACAATCAGCAGCGCCACGGCGGTGACGACCTCGGGCACCATCAGCGGTTGGTTGATGACGGCATAGATCATGGTCACGCCGCGAAAGGGTGCGGTGCGCGTCGTCGCCAGCGCTGCCATGGTGGCGGCAATGGTGGAGACCAGCGTAGCGAAGGAGGCGATCATCAGCGACCTGAGTGCTGCTGAAATGACCGCGTCATCGTGCCAGGCCACCACATACCAGCGGAAGGAAAAGCCGTTCAGGTTGGCCATCGAGTCGGCAGCGTTGAAGGAATAGACCACCAGCGTGATGATGGGCGCGTAGAGGATCACGAACACCAGCATCGCCACGCTGGCGAAACCGGGGATGCGCTTGATGTTGAAGCTGCGCGCAGAGGCGACGGGGCTAGCCATAATTGCGCCTCTGGGCCGAGGTGACGCGCACATAATAGAGAAGCGCGATCGTCACGATTACCATCAGGGTCAGCGACAGGGCGGAGCCCAGCGGCCAGTTGCGGCCCTGGCCGAACATCAGCTCGATCAGGTTGCCGATCATCATGTTCCTGCCGCCGCCCAGCACGCGCGGCGTCACATAGGCGCCGAGAGAAGGAATGAAGACGAGGATCGAGCCGGCGATGATGCCCGGCTTCACCAGCGGCAGGATGATGCGCCAGAACATGTTCCAGCGGTTGGCATAGAGATCGTAGCCGGCCTCGACCAGGTGAAAGTCGAGCTTTTCGATGGAGGCATAGACGGGCAGCACCATCAGCGGCAGAAAGACATAGGTCATGCCGAAACCGATGGCGAAGTCGGTGAACATGAGCTGCAGGGGCTGGTCGATGATGCCGAGCTTGACGAGGGCGGTGTTGATCAGACCGTCGGTGCGCAGCAGGTCCATGATGGCGTAGGTTCTGATGAGCAGGTTGGTCCAAAACGGGATGGTGATCAGGAAAAGCCACACATCGCGCCAGCGCCCCGGACGGGTGGCGATGAAGTAGGCGGTCGGGACGCCGACCAGCACGGTGGTTGCCGTGGTCAGCAGTGACAGCTTTACCGAACGCCAGAAAATGCTCAGATTGGCATCGGCCCATTGCCACTTGTCGGAGAAAATGTCCTGCTGCAGGACGACGCCGGTCCAGCCTTCGGTGTTGAAACGCCAAACCACATTGCCGTAGTCGCCAGGCGTCAGGAACGAATAGATCACCACGATGAGGAGCGGGCCCACGGCGGCCAGCATGATGATGACGAGCGCCGGTGCGGACAGGAGCCAGCGACTGCGGATGTCGCGGCGCTCGGCCTCGGCGGCGATCTCGGCGGCGCTGCGTTCGGAGGAGGCAAGGAGCGCCCTGTCGGCTTCGGCGATGCTCATCTCAGTCTCTCAACGCCTGCACAGCGTCTTGCTTGAAGGTGATGCCGACCTTGTCGCCGACCTCGAAACCGCTTTCGCTGCCGCGCAGGTTCTGCATGCGCACGATGAAGGCGCCGCCGGCATCAAGGTTCACGTGATAATGGGTGTCGGTGCCAAAATAGACGATGTTGGTGAGCGTGCCCGACAAGAGACCGGCAGAGGGCTTTCCCACAACTTCGGCATGTTCAGGGCGCACCACGATCGAAACAGATTTGCCCACAGCCTCGCCCAGACCTTCGGGGAGGCTGGCGGCGACGGTCTTGCCGGAAGGCAGCTTCACTCGCGTCCCGCCCTTGCTGGCGGACAGAAGTTCAGCCTGGAGGAAGTTGGTATCGCCAATGAAGTTGGCAACAAAGCGCTCGGCGGGCCGGTCGTAGATTTCGCGCGGCGCCCCGATCTGCAGGATGCACCCCTTGTTCATGACCGCGATGCGGTCGGACATGGTGAGGGCTTCTTCCTGGTCGTGGGTGACGAAGATGAAGGTGATGCCAGTCTGGTGCTGCAGGCGCTTCAGCTCGATCTGCATTTCCTTCCTGAGTTTCAGATCGAGCGCCGACAGCGGCTCATCGAGCAACAGCACTTCAGGGCTTGGGGCGAGTGCGCGCGCCAGTGCCACGCGCTGCTGCTGGCCACCGGAGATCTGGCTGGTCTCACGGTTCTTCAATTCGCCCATGCGCACCAGCCGCAGCATTTCGTCCACGCGGGCATCGATTTGCGCGCGCGGCTTGCCCAGCATTTCCAAGCCGAAGGCGATGTTGCCGGCCACCGTCATGTGGGGGAACAGCGCGTAGTTCTGGAACACCGTGTTGACCGGTCGCCTGAACGGCGGCAGGGACGAGATGTCGTTGCCATGCAAGAGAATGCGGCCCTCGGTGGGATGATCGAAGCCGGCGATAAGGCGCAACAACGTGGTCTTGCCGCACCCCGACGGCCCGAGCAGGGTGAAGAACTCGTTCTCCTGGATGGCGATACTCACATTGTCGAGGGCGACCACGCGCTCCTCGCCCTGACCGAATACCTTTGTAACGCCAACAGCCTCGACCGCCGTCTTGGCCCGCCCACCGACCGCGCCTTCAGCGGCGCCGTTTGCAGCCCTCAATACCCGCCTCCCGGTTCAAGCACCTCTCCCGCGGGCAGCAGCATATTTCGCGAGGCGGGCTTTGCCAACACATCTTTCGCGCCATGCCCGCCCCCCGACAGGCCCTAGGTGGTCCATCCACCGTCGACCACAAAGGCCTGACCGGTGATGAAGCTCGCTTCGTCGCTGGCAAGGAAGACCACCAGATTGGCGATCTCGTCCGGCGTGCCGAAGCGTCCCGAAGGCTGACGCGACATGAAGGCGGCGCGCGCGGCATCATAGCCTCCCATCTGATCGCTCAAGGTCTCGATGCGCTGGCGCAGGGAGGGAGAATCGACAGTGCCCGGGCAGACCGCGTTGCAGCGGATGTTCTTGCTCACATAGTCGATGGCGATGGCCTTGGTCATGCCGATGACGGCGGCCTTGGTGGCACCGTAGACGAAGCGGTTGGGCGCGCCCTTGAGGGAAGACACCACCGAGGCCATGTTGACGATCACGCCACCGCCTGCCTCGATCATGCCGGGCAGGAAGGCCTTGATCATGTGGTAATGGGCCTTGACGTTGAGATCGAATGAAAAATCCCAAGAGTGGTCGTCGCAATCGAGGATGGTCCCGTGGTGCACATAGCCGGTGCAGTTGAACAGAATGTCGGGAGTGCCGACACGCCCGGCCACACGCTCGATCTGTCTCGGTTTCAGGGCATCGAGTACGATGACACGAATGCGCCTGGCCTCGGCCTTGAGGCCGTCCAGCGCTGCCTTGTCGATGTCGGTGGCGAAGACTTTCGCCCCCTCGCACGCCATGGCGAGCGCGGTTGCCCGGCCGATGCCCGCCCCTGCCGCCGTGATGATCGCCGTCTTGCCGGCCAAGCGTCCTGCCATCTCGATGCTCCCTTAGCGTAGTTGCCTCTCACTCTTAGGCGCAGACAGCCGCCACAAGCAATGATGTGCAGTGGCAGGCCACGAATTTGCGCTATAAGGAGCGGCACAGGCAACTTTTGAACGAAAGGATGAGCGAGATGGCGAAGAAGACGGTGTTCAGGGGCAGGCAGTCGGCGAGGACACCTGCCAGGCGCTCGCGCGAATGGTTCGGCAAGGCGGGCATGGACGGCTTCCATCACCGCTCGTGGATGAAGAACCAGGGCCTGCCGCATCATCTGTTCGACGGCCGCCCGGTGATCGGCATCTGCAACACTTTCTCCGAGCTCACCCCCTGCAATGCCCATTTCCGCATCCTTGCCGAACGGGTCAAGCGCGGCGTCTACGAGGCGGGCGGCTTTCCGCTGGAGTTCCCGGTGATGTCGCTGGGCGAAACGCTCATGCGCCCCACCACCATGATGTTCCGCAACCTCGCCTCCATGGACGTGGAAGAATCGATCCGCGCCAACCCCATCGACGGAGTGGTTCTGCTGATGGGCTGCGACAAGACAACGCCGTCGCTCATCATGGGGGCGGCCTCGTGCGATTTACCCACCATCGGGCTTTCCGGAGGGCCCATGCTGAATGGCCGTTTCGGCAGCGAAACGATCGGCTCCGGCACCCATGTGTGGAAATTCGTCGAGCGCTGGAAGGCAGGCGACATGACGCTCGAGCAGATGACCGAGGCGGAGGCCTGCATGTCGCGCTCGGTCGGCCACTGCATGACCATGGGCACGGCCTCCACCATGGCCTCGATGGTCGAATCGCTGGGCCTCGGCCTTCCCACCAACGCCGCCATCCCCGCCGCCGATTCACGCCGCAACACCCTTGCCCACATGGCCGGGCGGCGCATCGTGGAGATGGTGAAGTCCAACCTGAAGATCTCGAAGATCCTGACGCGCAAGGCCTTCGAGAACGCCATCCGCGTCAACGGCGCCATCGGCGGCTCGACCAACACGGTGGTGCATCTGCTCGCCATCGCCGGGCGCATGGGGGTGAAGGTGGAGCTGGATGACTGGGACCGGCTCGGCCGGGAGGTGCCGTGTCTTGTCAACCTCATGCCGTCGGGCAAATACCTGATGGAGGATTTCTACTATGCGGGCGGCCTGCCGGTGGTAATGCGTGAAATGCTGGAGAACGGCCTCCTGCATGGCGATGCCATGACCGCCAACGGCAGGACGCAAGGCGAGAACGTGGCCGAAGCCCCGTGCTACAACCGCAACGTCATCCATGCCTTCAAGAAGCCGTTCAAGAAGGAAGGCGGCATCGTGGTCCTGCGCGGCAACCTCGCGCCCGACGGAGCGGTGCTGAAACCGTCCGCTGCGACCCCGAGGCTCATGCGCCACAAGGGTCGCGCGGTGGTGTTCGAGGACATCGAGGACTACAAAGCGCGCATCGACGATGCGGGGCTCGACATCGACGAAACGTGCGTCATGGTACTCAAGAACTGCGGCCCCAAGGGCTATCCGGGCTTTTCCGAGGTGGGCAACATGGCGCTGCCGGCCAAGCTCATCAAGAAGGGCATCACCGACATGGTGCGCATCTCCGATGCCCGCATGTCGGGCACCGCCTACGGCACCGTGGTGCTGCACACGGCACCCGAGGCCGCAGTGGGCGGGCCGCTGGCGCTGATCAAGGACGGCGATATCATCGAGCTCGATGTGAAAAAGCGAAAGCTGCATCTGAAGGTGAGCGATGGCGAGCTGGAAAAGCGCCGCGCGGCCTGGGTGAAGCCCGCAACGCCCAAACGCGGCTATGCACGACTGTTCGATGAGCACGTCATGCAGGCCGACACGGGTTGTGACTTCGACTTCCTTGTCGGCAAGTCCGGCGCCCCCGTCCCGCGTGAAAGCCACTAGAGCGTGATCCGGCAGCCTCACACCACGTTGCGCTCGCGGTAGGTCTGCAAGAAGGCGCGCACGCGGCTGTCGGCCGGCTCGCGGGCAAAAATTTCCTTTGGCGGCACGCAGCACACAAGCCGGCCCTCGTCGAGAAAGGCGACGCGGTCGGCCACGTGGGCGGCAAAGCCCATCTCGTGGGTGACCACCACCATGGTCATGCCTTCGCTCGCCAGCTCCTTCATGACGTTGAGCACCTCGCCCACCAGTTCGGGGTCGAGCGCCGATGTAGGCTCGTCGAACAGCATAACGCGCGGTTCCATGGCGATGGCACGCGCAATCGCCACGCGCTGCTGCTGGCCGCCCGAGAGGCCCGAGGGATAGCTGTCGGTGCGGTCACCCAGATTGACTTTTTCCAGCGCTGCCCTGGCCAGGGCGTGCGCCTCCTTGACGGGAAGCTTCTTCACCTGGATCAGCGCCTCGGCGACGTTCTGCAGGGCGCTGAAATGGGGCCACAGGTTAAACTGCTGGAACACCATGCCGATGTTCTTGCGCTGGTCGCGCAGCTTCGCCCCCGACAAGGGTTTGCGCGGATTGGCACTGCCTTCCTCCCAGCCGATGAGTTCGCCGTCCATGCGCACCTCGCCGGGGTCATAGACCTCGAGGAAATTGAGACAGCGCAGAAGCGTGCTCTTGCCCGAACCCGACGGGCCGATCACGCACACCACCTCGGAACGGCGCACCTCCATGGTGATGTCGGTCAGCGCCTGGAAGTCGCCATAGCGCTTGCCCAATCCCTCGATGGTGATGATTGCGTCTGCTTTCGCTTTCGCCATGCTTGCCCCCTCAGGCGCGCTTCAGATGACGCGTCACCCGCGCTTCCACCCGCTTGCCGAGCCATGATGTGAATTCGACCATGAACCAGTAGAACAGCGACAGCGCCAGGAACGGCTCGACATAGGTGAACGTCTCCGCTGCCATGGTCTGGGTCTCCGACAAAAGCTCCGGCACCGTCACCACCGACAGGATCGCGGTTTCCTTGGTAAGGATGATGATGAAATTGGTGAGCGGGGCGGTGATGGAGACCAGCATCTGCGGCAGCACGATGCGCCGGGTGATGGCCCATTCATTGATGCCGACTGAACGCGCGGCCTCAAGTTGGCCCTTGGGAAACGACTGGAAGCCGGAGCGGAAGATCTCGGCGAAATAGGGGCTGCCGTAGACGATGAAGCCGAGGATGCCGGCCGGTACCGGATCGAGGGTGAGGCCGAAATAGGGTCCGCCGTAATAGAGGATGAAGAGCTGGATCATGAACGGGCTGCCGCGCACCGCGTCGATATAGACCTGCAAGGCCCAGCGCATCCACTTGCCGCTCCAGTGATAAAGGCAGGCGATGGCAAAACCGAGGACAAGACCACCGATGGAGCCGGCGATCCAGCACAGCACGGTAACGCCGAAACCGTGGAGAAGCGCCGGGCCGTAGCGAACGAAGAGGTCGAGTTCCATCAGCCCGCCCCCTCACCCGATGCCCAGGCGCCGCTCACCGGCGCGGCCGGCCTGCGCGAGAATGGCGTTGATGACGAGATAGATGACGGCTGCCGCGAGGTAGATTTCCAGTGGACGAAAGGTCTCGCCGGTGATGTTCTCAGCCACACGGGTGATCTCGCCAATGCCGACCACCGAGGCGAGAGATGAGACCTTCACCAGCAAGATCAGCTCGTTGACCAGCGACGGCAGCCCGATGCGCAGCGCCTGTGGAATGAGGATGCGCCGCCACAAGGCGACCGGGGCGATGCCCAGCGCCTCGGCGGCTTCGGCCTGGCCGCGCGGGATGGCCTGCAGCGAGCCGCGCAGGATCTCGGCCACATAGGCGGTCGAGCACATGCCCATGGAGGTGAAGGCCGCCACCATGGCCGGCAGGTTGAGGCCGACGTAAGGCAGCATGTAGTAAAACAGCAAGAGCTGCACCAGGAGCGGGACGCCGCGGAAGAAGCTGATATAGAGCCCGGCCGCCCATCTGAGCCAGGCCGGACCTGAAATGCGCGCCGCACACACCAGCACCCCCAGCACCATGCCGATCATCATACCGACGGCCGAGATGGCGATGGTCCATTTGGCGGCGTCGATAAGAAAGGGCAGGTTGTGGAAGATGACCTGAAACGAAAAATGCATTGCCGCGGGGCCCGCCTTGCGGTTTGCCGGCGCCGACCCGGCGGTCATCCGCCGGGCCGGTCGATCAAGGTGTGCCTCAGTTCACCGATGGCATGGTGGTGGGAAGCTCAGGTGTGGCGCCGAGCCACTTCTTGTTGATGGCATCAAGACGGCCATCTTTGTGCATCTTGAGGAGCGCGGCGTTGATGGCATCGACCAGGGTCTTTGTCTCATCGCCCTTGCGCGCCACCCAGGCAAAATATTTCGGCTGGCCGAATGGCGGCATCACCAACGCGAAGGTGTCAGGGCGCTTCACCGCGGCATAGCCCATGAGCGGCATGGAGTTGGCGACCGCCTCGATGCGCCCGGCAGCAAGGTCGGCCATGGCCTCGTCTATATTGACGTATTCGCGGATGTCGACCTTCTTGGGCAGCGTGGCGGCATAGCTTTTGAGCTGCGCGAGCTGGGCCGAGCCCTTTTGCGACCCGGCTATCTTGCCGGCGATGTCGGCGGGTGCCTTTATGGCGTTGTCGCCGGCCCGCTTCAGCAGCGCCACCGTGGCGATGCCCATGGGCAGGGTGAAGCGGTAGCGGGCCGCACGCTCGGCGGTGATGGTGACGGGCGCATCGACGAAGTCGAATTTTCCTGCCTCGAGACCGGGCAGGACGCTCGACCAAGGCAGGTCGATATATTGCGGCTTGACGCCCAGCTCCTTGGCCACCGCATCGAACAGGTCGCGGTTGATGCCCTCGTACTTGCCGTCGACCAACATGTCGAATGGCGCATAGTGCATCTCGGTGGCGACCGTGATCGTGCCCTTGGCCTTGATGTCGGCCAACTGGTCGGCATAGGCCGCACCCGCCAGCGCAAGGCTCAGTCCGCAGGCGGCCGCAAGGGCCACAAAAGTTCTTTTCTTCATGACACGTCTCCCTCTGTTTGGTGTTGCACTCTACTCAGTTCCCCAGAATTCCCGGCAATTTTAGATGGTGTTCCCGGGCACACTCAATGGCGATGTCATAGCCCGCATCGGCATGGCGCATGACGCCGGTGGCGGGATCGTTCCACAAGACGCGCCGAAGCCGTCGCTCTGCTGCTTCCGAGCCGTCGCACACGATCACCATGCCGGCATGCTGGGAATAGCCGATGCCGACGCCACCGCCGTGATGGATCGACACCCAGGTGGCACCCGACGCGGTGTTGAGGAGGGCGTTGAGCAGCGGCCAGTCGGAGACCGCATCGGAGCCGTCGAGCATCGCTTCGGTCTCGCGGTTGGGACTGGCGACCGAGCCCGAATCGAGATGATCGCGACCGATGACGACCGGCGCGGAGAGCTCGCCCGAACGCACCATGTCGTTGAAGGCGACCCCCAGCCGGTCGCGCTCGCCCAGGCCCACCCAGCAGATGCGCGCCGGCAGTCCCTGGAAGTGGATGCGCTCTTTCGCCATAACGAGCCAGTTGTGCAGGTGTTTGTCGTCGGGGATGAGCTCCTTCACCTTCTCATCGGTGCGGTAGATGTCTTCCGGATCGCCCGATAGCGCCGCCCAGCGGAACGGCCCCACGCCGCGGCAGAACAAGGGGCGGATATAGGCGGGAACGAAGCCGGGAAAGGCAAAGGCGTTCTCGAAACCCTCTTCCAGTGCCATCTGGCGGATGTTGTTGCCGTAGTCGAAGGTGGGCACACCAGCCTCGCTCAGCTTCACCATGGCCTCGACATGCGCGCGCATGGAAGCGCGCGCCGCCTTTTCCACCACTTTGGGATCGCTCTCGCGCTTTGCGAACCACTCCTCCAGCGTCCAGCCGATCGGCAGATAGCCGTTCACCGGGTCATGCGCCGAGGTCTGGTCGGTGAGGGCATCGGGCCGGATGCCACGCTCGACGATCTGCGGAAGAATCTCCGCGGCGTTGCCGACGACGCCCACCGAGATCGCCTTGCCCTCCTTGTGCGCTGCCTCGACCATGGCGAGCGCTTCATCGAAATTTGCGGCCTTGCGGTCGAGATAGCCGGTCTTAAGGCGCATCTCGATGCGCGAGGGCTGGCACTCCACCGCGATCATCGAGGCCCCCGCCATGGTGGCGGCGAGCGGCTGGGCGCCGCCCATGCCGCCGAGCCCTGCCGTCATGATCCACTTGCCCTTGAGGTTGCCGCCGAAATGCTGGCGGCCCATCTCGGCAAAGGTCTCGTAGGTCCCCTGCACGATGCCCTGGCTGCCGATATAGATCCACGAGCCGGCGGTCATCTGCCCGTACATCATCAGGCCCTTCTTATCGAGGGCGTTGAAGTAATCGAACGTCGCCCAGTGGGGCACGATGTTGGAATTGGCGATGAGGACGCGGGGCGCATTGGTATGGGTGCGGAAGATGCCGACGGGTTTGCCCGACTGGATGAGCAGCGTCTCGTCGTCCTCCAGCGTTTTCAGACTGCGCACGATGGTATCGAAGGACTGCCAGTCGCGCGCTGCCCGGCCGATGCCGCCATAGACCACCAGCTCCTCCGGCCGTTCGGCAACGGCCGGGTCGAGGTTGTTCATGAGCATGCGCATGGGTGCTTCGGTGAGCCACGACTTGGCGGTGATCTCGGAGCCGGTAGGGGCTTTGATGCGGCGGGTGTTGTCGATGCGCGACTGGGCGGTCATGGCCGGTTACCTTTTCAGACGGGTATAGAGAGCAAAGCGGCTCGCGGGATAGGTGAAGGTGGCGACCGTCACCACGCGGCCGGCGGTCCAGGTACGGCGGGCAAGCGCCAGACAAGGCTCGCTCGCCTCGATATCAAGCAGCGCCTCCTGGTCTGCCGTCGGCATCACGGCCTCGACGGTGTGCTCGATTTCATCGACGGGAAAATTGGCGATGAGGTAAGCGGCAGGCGTGATGCGCGACAAATCCTGATCGAGCAGGTCGGGCACCACCTCTGGGTTCACCCAGCGGTCCTCGATCTGGATAGGCACGCCATTCTCGGCATGCACCATCACCACGTGGAAAAGCTCGGGCTCGCCCGCCAGCTCGAATTCGGCGCCCATGGCGGGGCTCGCCACCTTGCGCTCGCAGGTCTCGAGGTGGGCGGTGTGGGTATGACCGCGTTCGCGGATCTCTTCGGCGATGTCGCGCACCTCGATCAGGCTGCCGCGCTGTGGCGGCTCCTTGACGAAGGTGCCGACCCCGGCGATGCGCGACAGCCAGCCTTCCTGTGTCAGCTCGTTGAGCGCCCGGTTGGCGGTCATGCGGCTCACCTGAAAGCTTTCCACGATCTCGTTTTCCGACGGCACGCGGGTGCCCGGCGTCCACTCGCCCGTCTTGATGCGGGCAAGGATGTGATCCTTCACCTTGCGATAAAGGGGCCCCGGATCGGCTGTGGCTGCGGTATCGTTCATGGCGTGCCCCTCACGCATTCGCCCGCGGCCCACGCTGCCTTCAGAGGGTTTCGCCCCAGCGCATAGACAAGCTCGCCCGGCTCAGCCACGTCCCACAGCGCGAGATCGGCCCTCAGGCCGGGGGCGATGCGCCCGCGATCGGAAAGGCCAAGGGCGCGAGCGGCGTTGACGGTCACGCCAGCCAGCGCCTCGGCCGGGGTGAGGCCGAAGAGGACGGCGGCCATATTCATGATCGCAAGCAGCGAATGGACCGGCGAGGAGCCGGGATTGAGATCGGTCGCCACCGCGATGGGCACGCCGTGCCGGCGCAGCAAGTCGACGGGCGGCACCTGCTTTTCCTTGAGATAGTAGAAGGCTCCGGGCAGGAGCGTCGCCACTGTGCCGGAAGCGGCGATGGCCTCCACCCCCGCCTCGCCGAGATATTCGATGTGATCGACCGACAGCGCCCCATGACGCGCAGCCATGGCAGCGCCTCCAAGATTGGAGAGTTGTTCGGCATGCAGTTTTATCGCAAGGCCCCTGGCAGCGGCCGCCTCGAACACCTGCTCCGTCTCGGCCACCGAGAAGGCGATGCCTTCGCAGAACCCGTCAACGGCATCGGCAAGGTCTTCGGCGGTAATCGCCGGCAGCATCTCATCGCAGACGAGGCGCACGTAAGCAGCGTGGTCGTGCTTGAACTCAGGGGGAAAGGCATGCGCGCCAAGGAAGCTCGTCACCACCGTGACCGGCCGCACCCTGGCCAACGCCCGCGCCGCGCGCAGCATCTTCAATTCGGTCGCGACATCGAGTCCGTAGCCCGACTTAATCTCGACCGTGGTCACGCCTTCGGCCAACAGACAGTCCAGCCGCGGCAATGACTGATCGACCAGCTCGGCCTCGCTGGCGGCGCGGGTGGAGCGCACGGTGGCGAGGATACCCCCGCCCGCCTTGGCGATCTCGGCATAGCTCACCCCGTTGAGGCGCTTTTCGAACTCGTCGGCGCGGTCGCCGGCATAGACCAGATGGGTGTGGCAATCGATGAGGCCGGGGGTGAGCACGCCTTTGATGGAAACGACCTCATCAGCCTGCGGCGCCCCGGTTGCCGGGCCAACCCAGGCGATGTTGCCGTTTTCGATCAGCACCGCGCCGTTCTCGATGCGGCCATAGGGACCGGTCTCGGCCATGGTCGCGAGCTTGGCGCCATTGAGGAGCGTTGAAGAACCCATTGACGGCCTCGGGTGTTTGCTTGTACAAGGTTGTCTATACAGGTTAACAAGCCCCATGTCCATACGCAAAATCAGATTCAAAGACGCGTTTTTGCCCAACGGCTGGGCGAGCGACGTCCTGGTCGAGACCGACGAGGCCGGGACCATCACTGCTGTCACGCCACGCAGTGCCGGACCGGCCGAAGCGAGCATTACCGGCGCCGCCATCCCCGCGGTGCCCAATGTGCACTCGCACGCCCATCAGCGCGCCATGATCGGCCTTGCCGAGCGCTCGGGGCCGGGCAGCGACTCGTTCTGGACCTGGCGCGAGACCATGTACGGCTTTGTCCGCAGCATGGAGCCGGAGGATCTGGAGGCGGTTGCCGCCCAGCTCTATGTCGAGACACTGAAATCCGGCTCCACCGTCATCGGCGAGTTCCAGTACCTGCACCACCAGCGCGACGGCATGCCCTATTACGAGCCGGGCGAGATGTCGCTGCGCTGCCTCCAGGCCGCCC
>Ga0307436_1000716_pt1 | contig 15540 bp, 14 predicted proteins | sample SalMarWE160440MG_FD_202513 | JGI IMG/M metagenome (GOLD analysis project Ga0307436, IMG submission 202513) | Salt marsh sediment microbial communities from the Plum Island Ecosystem LTER, Massachusetts, United States - WE1604-40 | ecosystem: Environmental > Aquatic > Marine > Intertidal zone >...
TTTTCTCAAAAAGATTAAAGAAAAATAAGATTTTCTTCGAAGCCTTTTATGAAAAAAGGGATCTCCAGTCGATGAGACCGATGAAGAGTCCTCCGATACAGAGGGCATTGGCGCGCCAATTGACCTGCTCTTTGTAGAGAAATTTTCCCCAAATGTTGCAACCCAAAATGAGCGTTACCGAGAAGATCGGAAAGAGCATCGCATGCTCAAGCGAAGTCGCAACCTCAGTCGCCTTGATCATTAAAAAGGCTCCGAGGCCATTTGCAATGCTTCCGAAAAGGCCGTAGTAGACTTCGGCTCGACCTGGAAGCTTTTTTTGACTGCGGAAGTAGATCGCTGTTTGCACAACTGCTGCGGAGAGGAAAACCATCGGCATGAACCACTGAGTCGAGGCAGCCTCTGAAGAAAAGTGAAAGCCAAGCCCCCCTTCGGTGGGAAAGTTGATAAAGAGAGAGCGCCATTGCAAGAAGACGAGATAGATCGCATGGGCAAAAAAAGTGAGAGAAACAAAGAGAAGCCACCGCTTCCAATTGGGAATTTCAATGACATCCCAACCAGCCCAACATACTCCCGCAATGACGAGGATGGAACCGATCGCATTCCAGACTGTATAATAAAACCCGAACTGGGAACCGAAGAGCATCACAAGCATGAGAATGGGCATCACCGAAGAGCAGCTGAGAAGTGCCACAGAGAGGCCAGGCGGCCCATTTTCGAGTGCTTTTCCCAAGAATCCCATGACACCAGCGAGTAGCAATCCCCCTGTGAGGGCAAAGAGGGCAATGGATGTATTCCAAGAGTAATCACCTGTTCGGACAGGGTTGAGCAAGATCATGACGAGAACAGACAAACTCATCTGCACCATCAAGTAAGCTTTGCTGTTGCCACCAGCATCAATACTACGGCGCATGAATAAGTTGGAAAGGGCAATGCAAAGACCTGCAATGATCATGAGTTGGATACCCATATTCGACCTCCGTTTTCCAAAGATTATAATCGACTTATTCATCCATTTGCAACACTAGCATTTAAAGGGCGCCTTTGTATAATGACGAAAAACGGATTTTCTATTGGAGGGAGAGATGGGAGAGCGATTTTTAGGCATGCGGAATATTGCCCTATACGCACTTTTCGGATCGATTTCTCTTTTCCAATTCGGATATGCAGATGCACATAGCGCAAGCCCAAAAGAAGCACTTGTGCTTCGCCGCATCACCGAATATTGGAAAGATGGCGATTATGCAACTGTCAAACGTCAAATCATCGATTTTTTAGACAAAAATCCCGACACTTCTCTTCACGATCATTTGCACGCAATGCTCGGAGATCTCTATTTTCAGGAGAGACAATACCGACAAGCTCTTGCCACATACGATTTGATCGGCAGCTCTGAAATCCGCGAAAAAACGTTTTTCAACCGCCTCCAGGCTGAATTTGAAGCCCGTGATTTTCTCTCAGTGATTGACGAAGCTGAGCGGTATTTGAAAGAGCATCGGAATTCACACCTAGAGACCAAAATTCGCTACTTGCTTGCAGAATCGTGCTTTCGCCACGCTCTCAAGAGTAAAGACCTCGAACAAAAAGTTCACTATCTCAAACTTGCAAAACCACAATACAAGATCTTGACTCAATCGAAATATAGCGAGCGGGTTCTCTTTCCTCTGGCAGAGATTCATCGCCTCTTGAGAGAAGATGACCGCGCCGCAAGTCTGTATATTAGTCTTGCCGAAAAATATCCTGAGCATCGCGAAAGGTTCTTATTCCAATCGGCAATCCTCCAAATCAAATTGGATAAAGACGAGGCGCAATTGTCTTTTGCTCGCGTCTATGAAATGGGGGGCAAGCGCTCGAAGCTCGCAGCATTCAATCGCCTGATTTTGCTCTATCAACTCGAAAGATATCCCGAGTTTCTCTCCTTTTATGAAAAAGTGATCGACTTGATGCCCGACCAAAAAGTGCCTTTGCTCAAATTCTATGAAGGCCGTTGCCTCTATTCAATGGGGGATTATGGCCAAGCTGTCATGCCCTTGGAACGGTTTGTCACCTCGGCGCAGGGACGTTCAAAGGAATTGAAGACAGGGTATCTCTTGCTGGTCAACTGCTCGCGATACAACAGAGATATCTCCCTTCTAGAGCGAACGCTTTACTCGTTCAAAAATGCCTTCCCCAAAGACCGCGAAGTTCCCAAAGTTCTCTTGATCCATTCTCAGATGTGCCGAGAAAACGGAGATTTCACGCAAGCTCTTGCTGATCTCAAAACACTCATCAACGACTACCCTGGCTATAGCGATGCCGAAGGGGTTGCCTATGATTACGCACTCCTTCTTTCCCAAACAGACAAATGGATCGAAGCGCGGGAAAAATTCTTAGCTTTTCTCGATCAGTATCCTCACAGCAACCGGAGAAATGCCGCATGGCGCCACCTCCTCAACTGCTGCATCGAAGAGATCAAAAACCCGACACAAGCCAATTCCGATGTGACGAAAGAGACATTTGTAAACATTCTTCACAAAGCGCTGAGCGAAGATCGTGTCCTGACGGAAAAAGAGCGCAAACAATATGCCCTTGTCATGATGAAGTGCCAGTGTGAACTGGAGAAATTCGATGAAGTGATCCCCAGTCTTTCCCAGTACATTGCGGATACAACAGAGCCAGAACTTTTGGCAGAGGCCCACTTGCTCATGGCGATCTGCATGCAAAAAACGTCGAGTGATCTCACACAGTTCATCCAAAATGCCCAGCAAGCTCTTGCCTACAACAAGCGCCTGCCCGAGAGGGATCTACTCCATCTAGAGCTCTACAACGCCTACTTGAGCAAATCGTTTGCAACAGAAGATGAAGGCAATAGCGAGTACTTCTTGAGACAAGCTGCTGAAAATCTCTTTGCATCTGAAGCTTGGAAAGAGCGAGAGATCAAACTCGACAATTACCTCTGGCTCGCCGATCACTATTATCAACGGGCTAAAGAGGGGGATCAAGAAGCCTTCGAAAAGGCAAACATCCTCTTTTCCGATCTCTTGGGTCTCAGTAGTGGAGAAGGTCAACTCAATATTTCCTCCGATTCCCTCTATCTCGAAGGAGAGGTCCTCAAATACTCCTATCTTCTCGCCATCAATCGCAAGCACAAGGAGCAAGTGGCCCTACTCGAAAAACTTGTTCGCAAACAAGAGCAGCACTCCGGTCTTCCTTGGAAACTCAAGCGGCGCTGTAAGCTCGAGCTCGGAAGAGCTTATGAAGCCAATCACAATCTCCAGGATGCCCTTAATTCCTACAAAGCCTTGCTCAAAACAGGTGGTAGAACTTCATCCATGGTCAATAGCAGCGCACAACTCCACCTTGCTAAGCTCGAGTATCAATTGCTCAAGACAAATCAGCGCGTCAGCGACAGTCCGGAGATCATTTCCATTTTGCACTCTCTCAAAGATCTGCAGATCCAAAAGAAACTCCCTGCAGAGCCCCTTCATCTAGAAGCAGCTCTTCAATACGCAGAGATTCGGTTGAGTCTCGTCGATCCAAAGGAGCATGCAAAAAATGCACTCTTTTTTTACAAGAGAATGTTCGAAGACTTTCACGAAACTGAAGATCCGATCGCCGAGGAGTACAACCACTTGAGAGCTTCCTACCCCGAAAAAGATGGAATTTTTGGTGCTTATATGCAGTACCTCGACTCCCAAATCCTCAAAAGCCAAGCGGCTTTAGCTCGCAGGGAAAACAAAGTGGAAAAGGCTGTGGAATACGAAGAAACAGCTCTTCGTATTCTCAATAGTCTCCTCGATCACGAAGACTATTTGCGACCTTATCTCTATGACCGTGTAAAACGAGCGAAGGTGGAAATCACAAAACAAATATGAAAATCGGACAGATCAAGCGCCCCTTACTGGTTTTTTGCCTGATCACCTCAGCCCTGGTTCACCTTGGAGCTGTTTGGCTTCTCTATCGAAATCCCTTTCATTTCGAAAGTGATAGCCTATCCGCTGTTATGAAGCCTTCTCCCGACCCACAAATCATCCCCAAAGACCAAACTGATCTCATCGTCGAAAAGATGGAACGCGCCCTGGAGCAGTCCCTCAACAGCGCCGTTGCAATGACAAAACTCCCCGGCCAAACGGAAGATCTTGCAAGAGACACACACATACAAGAAGATTTTACGTTTAAAAAATCGAGCTACACTCCCCCAGAGAAAACACTTTTTGCTTCATCTCCAAAAATCCGAAAAAAAGAGTTGTCTTCCCCCGCAGCGGGTGTAGAGGAATTTTCGGCAAACATGCCGCCTCCATTTGATCCAGAATTCAAAGCGGAGATGTCCGACTTCGCATTCGATGATGACTTAAATGAAGAGCTTTTCGCCTATGAGAGTGAAAAATATGCCAGCATCGATTTTTCCGATCACCGCTTTGAAAAGGATGTGTCTGCGACGGCTCAAATCATCGAAGATGATTACACTCTGACAGATCAGCAGTTTTCTCCAAGTGCTCTTCCCATCCACAAACAAGATGGCCTTGCCCCCGATTTTGTCTCGTCACTGAAAAAGCTCAAGACTCAGGCTGCGAACGTTTCTGCCGAAGAGATGACTGAGGAAAAGATGTTTTCCGCGCTCGATGGGAGCACGGCTCCGAAGCTCATTCTTCCAAATTCCGTCGATTACTTGCGTGCTCAATGGATCAAACGAAGTCTTGCAGAGCGAACACTTCCCGACCTCGACTATTATGGACTCTCTGAAATTGCCACAACTGTTGAATGGGAAGAGGAAATCGATGCAGACATTTCCGTGATGCCCGCTGCAGGAGATAACAAATACGTCTTCTCCATTACCTTTCATCCCGATTTCCAAGTCGATGCTGCTGTGATGCGCCAAAATTTCTATTTTGTTATCGACCGCTCTAGCTCCATCGAAAAACACAAATTTAGTCGCTTTAAGAGAGCCGTTCAGCGCTCACTAGCAGCCCTTCGAGAAGGAGATAATTTCAATATTTACATCTTTGACAAAAACGTCTCGAAACTCTCTGAGAGAACGCTCCCGGTCACTCCCAAAACCATTCAGATGGCCGAGGACTTCCTCGAAAGACAAAACTCGAAGACCCATTTCGCTGCAACAGAAGTTTACAGCTCTCTAGAGAAGATGCTCCCTTCTCGCTACGATCCCGACGAACTCCACTCAGTCATTTTAATCACCGATGGCAATACCCTTCTCAGCAGCTCCAAACAGAAGAAAGTGATCTCGCAGTGGTTGGAAAAATACGAGGGATCTGTCAATTTCTATGCGGCAGCTGCAGGCAAGGGGAACAATCTCGTCCTTCTCGATCTACTCAGTTATACAACAGCGGGAAACATGCTCTATTCCGACACCAATGCCGGCTTTCCCCGCAAACTCGTCCGCCTCATCAAAGAACTCCACAGCCCGATCGTCAAGAATATCTCGATCGATGCCCAGCCCTTCGATTCTCAAGCGCGAGTGGCACTCTATCCCAAAACGGCCCATCTGCCTCCAATGTTTGCCGAAAAACCCTACACCATAGTCGGTACGATCGACGAACTCTGCGACATTACCCTCTATATTCAGGGTCGCAACCACGATCAATGGCTCAATATCCGAAAGAATATTTCCTTTAGAGACAGCGTTCGGAATTCCCGAGCACTCGAAAAATTGTGGGCGACAACCCAATCCCGCATCTGCTATGATCACTTCTTGAAAAACGGAAAGACAACTCATCTCAAAGAAGCCGTGCAGATTGTAGCTCCTTACCGGGGTGTGATCGCCTCGGATCAGTAGAGAATCTGCTGAGAGGGTGTATGCGAATCCTCGCTGGCATTTACAAAAATCGAACCCTAGCCACTCCAAAAGGCAAACAGACACGCCCCACTTCGAGCAAAATGCGCGGGGCTGTTTTTAATATCTTGCAAAACCAGATAGAAGGGGCTCATTGTCTCGATCTCTTTGCGGGAAGTGGAGCCATGGGACTCGAAGCCCTATCCAGAGGGGCAGCAAGCGCCACTTTTATCGAAAGAGATCGAGAGGCCATTCGCTGCATTCAACAAAACCTGAAAACTTTGGGAGCGGAGGGAACCGTCATTAAAGCTGATGCCTTAAATGGCCTCAAAAGGCTCGACAAACAATATGACATCATCTATGTAGATCCTCCTTATGATCTCGAGATTACTCCCCTTCTCGAAAGACTCCCCGCTGTTCTCGCAGAAGGAGGGATGATTCTTCTGGAACAGAGCCGTAGAGCAGAAGTCCATCCAGCAGAATTGAATCTCCTAGAAAGGCGAGACTTTGGGGATTCATCTCTTTATTTTTTCTCAAAGGTAGGATAAAACGGTTGCAGGAGGTGGATCATGAAGAGTCTACTCGTTTTTCTTTTTGTTTTTGCAGGAACTTTTGCCTTTATCCAAAGCGATCATCAAATCGCCAAAGAGGACTATGGTTGTCCTTTTGGCAAAGGCCGGAAGTAAATTTAGAGGGTGTGTGTAACTTCACCCCACTCTCTTAAAAGTCTTCTTTGTCAAAAACTACTCCCGAGTTGTAAAATTACTTTTCAACTCGGGAGGTTGAAGATGAAAGGAGCAAAACTTCTCATATGGGCATTGTTTTGTCCGTTCTTTGTATGCGCCACCTCAATTTACGACGAAATTGATCCATTGCCCTTTGATGGGGTTGGCTATTTTGCGGCAGAACCCATCCTTGACAAGCTCATGAAAGAACGAGAGATCAAAACCGTCATCGAAATTGGCAGCTGGGCTGGTGCATCGACTCGATTTCTCGCTCATCGCGTGGGACCTGAGGGAAAAGTGTATGCAATCGATCACTGGCTAGGCACGCCAGAACATCCCGGGGAAATGAATGATCACCGCCTTTCCTACATCTACCATCTCTTCCTCTCCAATATCCAACATTTTGACCTTGGAGATCGAGTGGTACCCATTCGAATGTCGAGCAACGAAGCCCTCAAAGCCCTCTCCCATGTCCAAGCAGATTTGATTTTCATCGACGGCCCCCGCAAATCCCAGCAGGTTTATGAAGCCATCATGGGATGGTACCCACATTTAACCGATATGGGAGTGATTTGTGGTACCGAGTGGAGAGCAAAGAGCGTTCGAGATGGCGTCATGAGAGCCGTAGAAGAGCTCGGGTTTCAGGTGGAAACTGACAAGAAGGGTTTGACCTGGGTACTCTATTGAGTAGTTGATGAAATAGAGGCAATGGAGTTTAAATAGAGGGATGCTAAAGGGACTCTTTGCAGGTACGTTTGACCCACCAACAAAAGGTCATCTCCAACTCATTCGTCGCGCTGCCGCGATTTGCGATCAGCTCGTAATCGGAGTTGGAGAAAACACTTCTAAAACAAAACCCATCCTCACTGTAGAGGAGAGAATTGAAGTGCTGAAAAAGGAAACAAAGGGACTCGGTCAAGTGGAAATTGCAGGATATAAAGGCCTCACAGTAGACTTCGCAAAATCGGTGGGAGCCCGAGTTTTGATCCGAGGTCTTAGATCTCAAGCAGATCTTGAATTTGAAAGGCAAATGGCAGTGGCCAATCGTCTCATGGGAATGGAGACTCTCTTTCTCATCGCCGACCCCTCAGTCACGCAGATCAGCTCATCTCTCATTCGCGAGCTTGCTGCTGGTGGAGCCCCTTTACATGAGTATATTCCAGAAGGACTGGAAAGCAAATTACACACCCGTCTAAAATGAGGCAATATGGAACGTGGAACGATTAAATGGTACGACGAAGAAAAGGGATATGGATTTATCGTCTCTGACATCGACGGTAAAGACTACTTTGTCCATAAATCTCAAATCGAAGACCTCGAAAAGAGCTTAGATAAGGGTCAGGCGGTGGAATTTGAAATCGGCGAAGGGCAAAAGGGACCCATGGCCGTCAATGTCCGCAGATTGTTTGATCAGACGTAGATAGATAAAGTCTCTTACCAGGGAAACTTTCTAACGCTGGTTGCGGATCAACTCAATTCTAAGTGACTCATCCAAAATCTATACCTTTTCATTGAGAAATCTAATCCCGAATTCGCGTTAATCCAACTATAGCAAACATCGATTTGACGTAAGCCATTCATGAAAAAGAGATGAAAAATTCTACTCCTATGATTTCCACCCGTACTTCTTTGCCGTCACAATTCCAGCTCCAACTGCTGCAACTGCAGTAACCCCTGCAGTTGCTGTCCCAACAGCGACATTTCTTCCGGAAACTGTAGGAGGATCGCTCACAATTTTCATAAGTTCCAGGGTATCGCTTTTATCCGTAGAATCGGATTCTGCAGCAGAAGCAGCAATATGTTGTACTAATTTGGGAGAAACAACCCATCCCCTCCAACCGAACCTATTGAAAAGACCGTATAAAATGTCCCCTAAGTGACAGTTTGTTGCGTAATAAAAATCCCAACCTGGGCCTGCATAACGAGTGGATGAATATTTTGATTTTTTAAAAATTCCGCCAATTTCAAGAATCTTATAAACAAAACTTGCACAGCTATTTGCATTTTGTACTAAAGGGCTCTTTGTTGATGCTTTCAATGTCCAAGATGAGGTTTCCATCACCCTATTCAACTCCTTAAGCATCTTTGCAATATCTAACTTGTTTAAACGAATGATCGTATTGGGGCTACCCTCTTCAGCATCAATATCTTCCTCTAAGGTTTTATTAAATCTACCCGGCCATAAACTGACATACACATGGTCTTTTTCTCCTAATAGGCCTGCATATTCAGAAGCAAGGGAGCTCGTGGGGAAAATTCTAAGAGATGTATGGCCTACTCTTCCTCCACCCCCGGCCGCAGCCGTGAACGCATTTACATAATTTCCAGTTCCATCCTTAGCCACCCAAACGCATACTTCAACTCCGGATTTAACTTCTACTGCCATTTGATACCTCCTGGGAATTTTTGCAAAAAAAATTTATAGGATTCAACTAGAAAAATCAAGAAAACTTTGATTTAGTTTTTTTGCAATCTGCTAAGTCAATCGAGATCACAAGAGGAAAAATAGGGTGATCAAAAGATTTTCGAGCATTCTTGGATCCTGTTGTTGGTTTGAGAGGCCAACAACAGGATTTTTATATTATCGAGACCGAAACTTTGACTTCTTTTTGATGAGCCACTTAGAATTGAGTTGATCCGCAACTGGCGTTTTCTAAATTTTTTTGCCCATATCGTATTGGACTTCAGTGATATTGCCTTCGTTGTCGTAGGCTTTTTTGATCCCATTGAGCTTGTCATCGAAGAACGTTTGGAGCACTTTGGGCTTTCCATCATCGTAGTACTTGTTGAAGATCCCATGGCGCTTGCCCTCTCTGTATTCTCCTTCGAAGACGAGAATCCCTTCGCGGTTCCACTCTTGGTACTTCCCGTCCTTTTCTCCATTTTTATAATGGCAAACGGCAGCGAGCTGCTCCGTGTCAAAATAGGTCTTTTCCTCCCCTTCTTTGAGTCCATCTATGTAATGGACTTCGCGGAAGGTCTTTCCACTGGGGAAAAACTGCTTACATTCGCCGTGCTCCTTATCCTCTTTGAAGTGAATCGTCATGAAGACAGATCCCTTGGGGTTATAAATCGTCGCAAATCCCTCTTTGACTCCGTGGACATAGGGAGTTTCCGAAACCTTTCCACCCGCTTCGTTGTATTCAATGGCGATTCCATGTGGCTTATCCATAACATACGTGACTTCAAAAGCCTTGACCCGTCCAAAGTGCTGGTTGGGAGGATAATAGACCTCTGAGAGCCCTTCTTTCAGGTTGTCCTTGTAGTGAAGGACTGTTTCCCTTCCATCTTTGCCCCTTTCAAAGAAGCGGCCATTGAGTTTCCCATTTTCATACCAGGCCTCTTCAGCTAAGTTCCCTTGAGGATCCCATAGAGCTTTTAACCCTTCGAGCTGCCCGTTTGCATAATTGACAACAGTCTGCTTTTGACCATTGGGATAAAAGGTATACTGCTCCCCATCGAGTTGACCTTCGTCTGAATACTGAAAGTCACGAGCTACTCGCCCCTCGTGTTTTCCCTCTTCAGGTGGGTAGTTTTCGATGTGACGCCCTACAGGCAATCCCTTAGAAAAGTGTTTTGCCATTCGAAGAGATCCATCTTCGTGCCATCCACGCACCTGCCCATCGAGTTGATCCTCGTGATAGTAGGCAACCATTTTTTGGTGGCCATTTTCGTAAAACTCTTCTGCTTTTCCATGGCGCTTGCCCTTAGAAAAATGGAGGATTTCTTTGGGTTTTCCATTGGGATAGATAGTGCGAATACTGCCATCGGGCTCGCCCTTGATAAAAGTCGCTTCCATTTGCTGAATTCCATTTTCATAGAATCCCTTGTGCATTCCGACTTTGAGTCCATTATCAAAGCTGCCCTGAAATTTCAACTGGCCATTTTCGTACCACTCTCTCTGTTCGCCTTCGTGAACATCAGATACAAAATGTTCCTGCAAGTGCAGTTTCCCATTTTCGAAATAGAGAAGGCTTTCCCCTTCCTTTTCTCCATCTTTGTAGTGAATGCGAGCCTTGAGATTTCCATTTTCATGCCACTCTTCATAGAGACCATCGCGTTTGCCATCGCAAAAGAAAGCTTGAACTTTTTGCTGGCCATTTTCAAAGTATTCGCGCTGCTCTCCATCGTACTTTCCTAGAGCGTAGTTATGATGGATTTTCATTTGTCCATTATCGAACCACTCTTCATAGGCTCCATCACGAGCCCCATCTGATATGCGATACATGGCAGCGAGCTGTCCCTTTTCATTGTAATGGACAATGGGCTCAAGGAGGTTTCCCTTGTCGTCATACTTTGCCAGAAAGGCAAGCTTGCCATTTTCGTGATTGCGATAGTGCTTTCCCTTGGGAGTGCCCATCACATATTCCCCTTCACCGAGAACTTTGCCATTTTTGCTATAGAAGCGCTCAAACCCCTGCTTCTGGCCATCGCGGTAGCGAACCTTATAGCTCTCTTTTCCATTTTCGTGAAAGCGGATATGAGAACCGATGGGTTGTCCCGATTGAAAATCTTGCACCTCAATCATGTTTCGTTTCTCGTCATAGAGAACAACAGCCGGGTTGCCCCCTTCAGAGTTGAGCACACCATTTATGTATCTTTTCGATGATTTGAGCGAGCCATTGTCATACCACTCGAGGGCAGTTCCATGGGGAACACCATTTTCGTAAGGGATCATCGCCGCTCGCTCTTCATTGGGATAGTAGCGCATTAAACTCCCGACAATGCTTCCCTTTTCATAGGTCACCTCTTCGGCCTTCTGACCCTCTTGGTAATAGGAGATGCCCTTTCCATCACGAACACCATGGTCAAAATGGGCAACACCGCGAAGCTTTTTGTTGGGGTAGAAAACCTTCACTTCTCCGTGAACAATCCCCTCGTCGTATTGGGAGAGGCGCTCAACATTCCCATCTGTGAAATAGGAGATGGCTACTCCATGGGGAACAACATCGGACTTCCATTCTTCATAGCCCGGGGATCCCTCTTCAACACGCGTGAGATCCATTTCACTGCGAAGCTGCCCCGATGAATAGTAAACCAATTGCTTGACAGGAGCTTCATAGTCGTCTGCACCTTGTTCATAAAAGACGACTCGCTTGGGAAGCCCCTCATTGTAGTGCTCGAGAATTTTGGGCCGCCAGTGGGGCTGCCGCTGTTTCAAAGCCACAGCAACCGGCTTTGCAAAAGCCAAGCTTGAAGCGAGTAGTAAACCAAAAATTCGAGTTGATAGACGCATTGTAATCCTCTTAGTGACGGGTTCTCTTCGAGGATACTAAAGATCGAGCTTTTTTAGAAACCCGAGTGCATCAATCACTGCAATCCCATTCTCAATCTTTTCTTTTTTGAGCTGCTTCACCATTTGATAGGAGGGAAAACCATACTTTTGATGGAAATATTGAATTCCTGGCCCAATCGTATGATTGGAATATTTGACTTCTATAATCTCTTTGATGTTTTTTTCTTCAACCAGCGCAAAATCTACTTCTCGTTTTTCCTTGTTTTGCAAATAACAAAGAGAAGCATCTTTCGCCTGATAATCAATCTGTGCATGTACATGTTTGAGAAGGCAGCAAGCAACAAAATTTTCGAAACGAGCCCCTAGATCCCCATCGACAAGGCCCGTATCAAAAAAATAGATTTTTGGTTCTTTCAAAAGACTCCGAGCAATATTTTTTGAAAAGGGGGAGACGCGAAAAATGATGTAAAGAGCTTCTAAAATTTGAATATATTTCCGCACAGTATTAGGAGAAACTCCTACATCACGGCTAATCGACGAATAGGAAATGGGCGATCCCACCCTTTGCTTGAGGAGATCAAAAATCAGACGGATCGCACCTAGATTTTGGATATTCTCGAAATCCAATACATCTGTTCGAAGTAAGCTATCCACATATTGAAGGCGCCATCGATCCGCATCTACCTTTTCTTCGGCCAAGAATGGTTCGGGGAAACCTCCCCGTTCAATGAACCGATCCAAACTGTAAGGAGTCCCGGTTTTTTCGCATTCTGCTGGAGACAATGGGAGAAGCCGATGGAGAAAAAACCTACCTGCTAGAGAATCCCCCACTTTGTTGAAAATCTCAAGGCGAGCACTTCCCGAGACCAGAATCTTTTGATGAGCTTCTTTAGTATCGTACACACCCTTCAGAAAATTCTTCCAATTGGGCATTTTGTGGATTTCATCCAGAATAATGAGCTCAGTCGATGGAAGCCATTTTTCATCCAGGATGATTTTTCTGTCTTCCAGATGATCATAAGTCAAATAAACTGAAGAGCTAAATTCTTTTTGAAGATCTTTGGCAAGAGTCGTCTTTCCCGCCTGACGAGGTCCAGCGAGAAGGACCATTTTTTTCTTTAAGTCGGCTAAAATTGCCTTTTTCTGCGCTCTTTGCATATTGACTATTTTGCACGCTATTGCAAAATAGTCTAGACTTTTTTGCAAACCTCTGCAAAAAAGTCAGGAAAAAAATATATTTTTTTTTTGAAATTAGACACCGGTAAGAAAAATCTCAAGAAATGGTTCCAAAAGGAAAATTGCAAGAAGGTTTAGCTTTTACTCAGAACAGAAGCTGTCGTATATGCTTGGTCAGACCTATTTGGTTTATCTGGATACTTGAGGGCAAGAAGCCCTTCCTTAACCATAGGAGTCAGATAGCGAAACCTTAGACCATTGGAATGTCGATTCGTTAACAAACTGAGCTCTTTTGTTGTAAGCCACTCATCCTGACATAATTCAAGAATTAAGCTTTTTACTTTTTCTGTTGGCAATCGATTTGACCGTTGGAATTTAGAAGCGATCTCTGTTAACTTATCCCATTGTTTATTACTTACTTGCGCCTCATTCTGATGGTTATGTGCGGAGTCCACGCTCTTATGTGCGGAGTAGCTCATCACATTAACAGCCCCTATTGACTTAGATAAGTGGTAGTAAGTTCCTCTTCTGCTCTCAGATGAAATTGGCTATTTCACTTCTGTCCTTCGAGAGTTTTGGTCCAAGGCTTTTCACCAGAAATGCAATAATTGTGGGTTTGAATGGGAAGCCGAATGGTACGAATTCAAATGCCGGAATTGCGGCAGCAGAGACTATAGCAACGTTCCCAGTTGGTAAAAAGACACATTCTTTTCTAGTTAAAGGCGATTTCTTGATTTTCTGCTTCCCCTTGGCAGCCCAACCGCTGCAGGATCAGATCGTACTTGTTTTTTCCCTTAATGATTTTGGAAATCTGCTCTTTTTCCCTCAAATAATGTTGGTAGACAGGATCGAGCAACATATCTTCAGAAAATGAGCGAAACTGAGGGAGGGGAAACTTTTTGGCATTGCTGGTTTGATCTATGGCAGATTTGAAGAGAGCATGGGTAAATAAATCGAAAGAATTTAGATCTTGGAGACGCATTCCTCTATCGAAAAAGTACGAATTTCTCTCCCCAAACCCATAGAGGATTCCCATTACATAATGGCTTTGAAACACCTTTTTCCAAAAAAGAGAATTAGAATCTTCGAATTCCATCACCACCTGAAGAGGGTCGAACTCCATCTCAAATTCTCGACTAATGGTCGAATAGTACTTTTGCAAGATCCATGCGGCCTCTTGGACATTCAAGATATACAAACTAAAAGCATAATCAGAATGGGTCGACCTTTTTGAAAATAAGAAAGACTGATCGAGGTGCTTTGATTTCCAATTCATCCATTTTTCCCAATTCCCTGGGAGATCGTATTGATTGAGGTATTCTTTGAATTCTGCGATAGCCTTTTGCTGTTCTTCTTTTGGACATTCTTTCTCAACAATTTTAGAATAATCGGAGAACCACTCTTCCTTTGATTTACAGTATACGTAAATATCGGACATCGGTTTTGATCCGAAAAGTGGATACATCGTCAATTGATTGAGAAAAAAATCATCGAAAAACTTTTCGATCCATACTCGTTCTTCTTCAGAAACTTCCGAAAATTCCAAGGCAGTAGGGCTTTGTTTCCATGAACAACCTACAAAAAGAATTGTTGAAAGAAAAACAAGATATTCTAGAATTCGCATAAAGAAAACCCTTGGAGTAAGTATGAAAAAGTTAAGACTTCCCTTCCTATTAGCCGTCTTCTCATTTCAAACTTATGCCTTTGGACAGAGTAACGATTTGCAACAACTCGAACAAAAAATCTCTCAGACTATTGACCTGCTCCCCAAAAACTGATCCATGCTAAAATAGACTTTCTCCACCAACCCAAAAGGAGAAAGAACGTGAAAAAAAGCAGATTTACAGAAGAACAAATCATCCGAATCCTCAAGGAAGGAGAAGCTGGTGGTAAGATAGAGGAGCTGTGTCGTCGTCACAGTATCTCAAAGCCCACTTACTACAGCTGGAAGTCGAAGTATGGAGGGCTTGAGATCTCAGAGTTGAGGAGATTAAAGGGCTTAGAGGCAGAGAACAGCAAGCTAAAAAGGCTGCTGGCTGATGCCCAGCTAGATAATCTAGCTCTCAAGGACCTCGTATCAAAAAAGTGGTAGGCCCACAAGCACAAAGGCGTGCTGTGAGCCACTTGTGCTCACGGCACGGCCTGAGCGAGCGAAAGGCTTGTGGGCTCGCAAGAATGAGTCGATCTACCTGTAGGTACAAACCTACAAGCAAGGATGCTACTGCTGAAGAGCGACTAAAAGCTCTTGCGTTTAAGAGAACAACTTATGGGTACCGTCGCCTTCACCACCTTCTGAAAAGAGAGGGCTATGAGATCAATCACAAAAGAGTCTATGCGATCTACAAGGGGAATGGCCTAGCAAAGAGGAAAAAGAAGAAAAAAAGATCTCCCAAGCGGGAGAGACAGCCTTTGCCGAAGGTAGAAAAGCCCAATGAAATATGGGCGATGGACTTTATGTCCGATAGCTGTAGCAACGGCCGCAAAATGCGGACGCTGAACATACTGGATATTTATGGAAGAGAATGCTTGCAAATCGAAGTTGCTAGCTCCTTACCTTCTTCGAAGGTAATCTCGGTTCTCGATAGGTTAGCTCTAGAAAGAGGCCTCCCAGGGAGGATAATTATTGACAATGGACC
>Ga0307436_1000717_pt1 | contig 15513 bp, 14 predicted proteins | sample SalMarWE160440MG_FD_202513 | JGI IMG/M metagenome (GOLD analysis project Ga0307436, IMG submission 202513) | Salt marsh sediment microbial communities from the Plum Island Ecosystem LTER, Massachusetts, United States - WE1604-40 | ecosystem: Environmental > Aquatic > Marine > Intertidal zone >...
CCTTGGTGGCGCTCGAGGCGAACCAGTTCCAGCCGACCTGTCCGCCGGCGCCGGCCTTGTTGATGATCACGATGGGCTCTTTGAGGTATTGGCTGCCCATCATGGTCACGATGCGCGCCTGGAAATCGGTCGCCCCGCCTGGCGGGTAGGACACCATCAATTGGAGCGGCTTGTTCGGATAGTCGGCGGCGAGAACTCCCGACGCAGCGAACGCCAAACCGGCGGCGAGCGCTACGCCCAGCTTGCATAAAAGTCTTGAAGCGATTGTCATTGTCGTCCTCCCTTCGGTCAGAATGCGAAACCATGTGGCAACTGGACGCGCAGCAGCATCCAGAAGACGAGGTAGAGCACGCCTAGAAAAACAATAGCGATCGGCACGCAGCGCTTGACCGTTGCCCGACGGTCGCCGGCGGGCGCGTACAAGACCCCGATCGACGTGAAGGCGAGCCAGGAACTCACGTAGAACCCGACGGTCTCCGCAACCGCCATATAGACCACAAGAACGAGCACACCCGGCCAAATTCTGTACCACTGCGTTGCCAACCAGGCGGCCTGCCGTTTGCCGCTGCTGCGGAAATCCACGACGAGCATTGCCGCGCCGATCGCGGCCATCGTCAAGGCGAGCATCTGCGGAAAGAAATACGCCTTCGGCGTGTCGCTGCCGAGCGCGGCCCAGTACAGCAACCCGCCGAGCAGGATGCAGGCGATGGAGATCAGGCGTGCTGCCATGACTCGGCCTCCTGCGTCTTGCGTCGCTTTCTCCCCTGCAATTCGGCATAGGCGCTGTAGCCGACCGAAACCAAGCACAGCGCGATCAGGACAAGATTGATGCCGCCGGTGCAGAAATACGTGAACAAGCCGTTCTGGGTATCGGCAATCAACCGGCCCTGCATGAAGTTGGTTTCGGCGATCGGCCCCAGAATGATGCCGAGAACCACCGGAGCCGCGCTGAACCCGAACTTGGTTGCGAAAAACATGCCGCTGCCGAGCGTCATCATGACCAGCACGTCGGAAAAACTGTTCTCGACGCTGTAAGTCCCGAACACCGCGAGCACGACGACCGCCGCGGCCATGTAATTGTCGGGAACCTGCATAACCCAGCGGCTCATACGGCTCATCATCAGCCCGAGCACCCCCATCAGCACCTGTCCCAGCAGCAGCGAGTCGATGAACGTCCAGGTGACCTTGGCGTGCGTGGTGAAAAGATTGGGACCGGGAAACAGGCCGTGGATGAGCAGCCCGCCGAGCAGGACCGCGGCGGTGGGGCTGCCCGGAACGCTGAGCGTCAAGAGCGGCACCAGCGAGGGGCCTACCATCGCGTTGTTCGCCGCTTCCGAGGCAATCACGCCATCGGGCTCGCCTTTGCCGAAATTGTTCCGGCGCGAGCTGAACTTCCGGCTCTGGTCGTAGGAGACAAGCCCGGCGATCTGACCGCCCGCTCCGGGGATCAGGCCAACGACGATCCCAACGATGCTGCCAATAGTGAGTGCCTTGACCCGCCTTAGGTTGGTGCGCAGCGAGTCGAGCACGCTGCGGTTCTCCATCTCGAACAAGGCGTCGCGCTGCTTGCGCGTCGCGCCCTCGAACATGCCGAACACTTGCGGGAGCGCGAACAGCCCGATCAGCGCAGCGATGATGTTGATGCCGCCCTGCAGGTGATCGGTAAACACGAACCGTTCGACGCCATTGATCGGATCGTAGCCGACGGTCGAAAGCCACAGGCCGAACACGCCGGCAAACAGGCCCTTCAAAAGCGAACCGGCGCCGAGCGACCCGATCACGGTCACGCCCAGCACCGCCGTCCAGAACAGTTCGGAAGGGCCGAACCTAAGTGCGAAATTGGCGAGTATCGGCGTGAAGAAGATCAGCACCAGGACGCCGAACACGCCGCCGATCACCGAGCTGATAAAGGCATAGTGCAGCGCCTCGGCGGCGCGCCCCTGCTGCGCCATCGGGTGGCCGTCGAGCACGGTGGCGATATTAGCCGGCGCTCCCGGAATATTGATCAGGATCGCGCTGATGGCGCCGCCCGCCACAGTGGAGGTGTAGACGGCGCCGAGCAGGATCAGGCTCGTGGTCGATTCCATGTGAAAGGTGAACGGAATGAGCAGCGCAACCGCCATGGTGGGACTGAGGCCGGGCGCCGCGCCTAATATCAGACCGCCGACGGTCCCGAGGAGCAGGACCGTCAGATTCCAGGGAGCGAAGATCTCCGGCAGGTAATGGATGAAATCCAAACGTGCTCTCCCTGCTAGCGCGCGCGTTCACGCACGCACGCGTTTGCGGCCTCGACGCGGTCGTCCCGACATTTCCATAGGCTGCGTGAGACAACGACGGCCGGCAGAGCGTGGCTGCGCGCGCATCGCATTTCGTCCTCCCGCTGCAGCGCCGGCTTGCCGCCGGTCGCCAGAGTCTCATTAAATGAGACCAGCTTTCTTATAGAATAAGCAAAACCGCACGGCCGCCGCAATGGCGCAATACGGCCGACGTTCTCAATCGATGAGATTTTGAATCGTTCAGCGCCCGCGCTCGGCGATCGGCCGGTAGGGGCGCGGCTGCGGCCCGTTGTAAAGGGTGAGCGGGCGGATCAGGATGTTGTTGTCGAGCTGTTCGAGCACCTGCACGATCCAGCCCGGCACGCGGCCGATGGCGAAGATCGGCACGAACAGGTCGCGCTTGACGCCGAGCAGGTGGTAGACCACGCCGGAATAGAAATCGACGTTGACGTTGACGCCGTGGCGCGCATAGGGCGCCATGGCCTGAACCACCGCCTGCAGGATTTCGTACCACTTCGGCTGACCCATTTCCTTCGACAGCCGCTCGACGCCGGCGCGCATGTGACGCGCGCGCGGATCCTCCGCGCGGTAGACGCGATGGCCGAAGCCGGTGACGGCGGCGCCCGACTTGCGCTTTTCCTTGACATAATCGGCCGCGCGCGCCGGATCGCCGATCTCCTCCGCCATCTTCATCACGTCCTCGGCGGCGCCGCCATGCGCGGGCCCCGACAGCGCGGCGATCGCCGCCGTGATCGCCGCGTGCAGATTGGCCTCGGTGCCGATCACCACGCGCGCAGTGAAGGACGAGGCATTGGAGCCGTGCTCGGCGTGCAGGATGAGGTCGCGGTCGATCAGCTGCGCGGCGTCGCGGGACGGCTTTTCGCCGCGCAGCATCCACAGCAGGTTTTCCGCATGGGTGAGCATTTCGTCGGCCGGCACCGGCTCAAGCCCGGCGCGGATGCGCGAATGGGCGGCGACGATCACCGGAACCTGCGAGGTCAGCCGCACCGCCTTGCGCAGCGTGGCGTCGTGCGAATTGTCGGAAGTCTCCAGATCGAACGCTGCGAGAGCCGAAACCGCCGTGCGCAGCACGTCCATGGGATGCGCGTGCTTGATTGAACGCACGATATCGAGCACCGGCTGCGGCAATTGGCGCGCCGCTTTGAGCTGGGCGTCGAAGCCGGCCAGTTCCTGCGCGGTCGGCAAGTCGCCATAGAGCAGCAGCCAGGCGGTTTCCTCGAAGGTCGAATTCTCCGCGAGATCATGGATCGAATAGCCGCGATAGCGCAGCTCGCCAGCCTTGCCGTCGATGAAGGTGCAGGGCGAACGATCGAAATAAACGCCCCTGAGGCCGCGGTGAATCTTGATCGCTTCGGCTGTTTCAGTCATTGATGGCCTCCTCGGTTGCGCATGATCCTCATCCGAAAACCGGTGCCCATCCCCCGATCAGGTCGAGGACAAGCTTTTCGGGGATCATGCGCGCTCGCGCGAATTGAACGTTTTCTCACGCGGTGAGAAGCATGGATTTGATCGGTCGGTTGTTTGATATCGCACGTCGGCGCCATCGCAAAATTGTTTTGCCGGAGGGCGAGGATGCGCGCATTGTCGCGGCCGCCCTGCGTCTCAGCAATGAGAAGATCGCGCAGCCGATTTTGCTCGGTGAAATCGACGAGATCAGAAGCGTTGCGAATGGAATAGGCGGAACGCTCGACGGTATCGAACTGATCGACCCGCGCGGGGATGCGCGGCTCAAAGCCTATGGTGAAACCTGCGCCGCGGCGCGCCCGTCAATGACGCCGGCCATGGCGATAAGGCTGGTGGGCAAGCCCTTGTATTTCGGCGGCATGATGGTGCGCCAGAGCGACGCCGACGCCATGGTCGCTGGCTGTGCCAATCCGACCCACCGCGTGATCGAGGCCGGGCTGATGACGGTGGGACTGGCCGATGATATCGCGCTGCCGTCGAGCTGTTTCCTCATGGTCGTGCCGGATTTTCTCAAAAAGGGCCCGCGCGCGTTTTTGTTCGCCGATTGCGCGGTCAATGCCGATCCGGATGCCAGCCAGCTCGCCGACATCGCCATTGCATCGGCACGCAGCGCCGAAACCTTGCTCGGCGAGACCCCACGCATCGCCATGCTGTCGTTCTCGACCAAGGGCAGCGCGCAACATGCGCGCGTCGACAAGGTGCGCGAGGCGCTCGAGTTCGTGCATCAGCGCGCGCCTTCGCTGGTCGTCGACGGCGAATTTCAGGCCGATGCCGCGCTGGTTCCGGACGTAGCAGCCAAGAAGCTGAAGGAGCCGAGCGCTGTGGCTGGCCAGGCCAATGTTTTGATCTTTCCTGACCTCGATTCCGGTAATATCGGCTACAAACTGACGCAATGGCTGGGCGGCGCGCAGGCGATCGGGCCGTTCCTGCAAGGCTTCGCCAAGCCGATCAGCGACCTGTCGCGCGGGGCCAGCGAGGACGATATCGTCACCACCTGCGCGGTGGTAGCCGCGATGCGCTAGCGCGGCCCAGGCCCGGCCGTGTATCCTCGGCCACATGGAGCTGCGCCATCTGCACTATTTTCTCGCCGTCGCCGACACGCGCAGCTTCACGCGCGCGGCCGAACGCCTGCATGTCACCCAGCCGACGCTCTCGCACCAGATCAAGCAACTTGAATCCATGGTCGGCACGGTGCTGTTCGACCGCAGCACCAAGGAAGTCGAGCTGACGGCCGCCGGCCGGCTGTTCAAGCCCTATTGCGAGCGCATTCTGAAGGAAATCGAAGCGAGCGCGCTCGCCATCTCCGAGTTGGAAGGCCTGATGCGCGGCACGCTGCGCATGGCGGTGTTCCACTCCTTTTCGCATTCGATGTTGCCGGCGATCATGTCGGAGTTCGCGCTGCGCTACCCCGGTGTGCACGTCATCACGCGGCTGGTGCCGCGCCTGGACATGGAGCGCGACCTGATCAATGCCGAGCTCGACATGGCGGTGGCCTATGCCGCCGGCGACAACGATCAGATCGTGGCCGAGCCGCTGTTCGACGAGGAGCTGGTGCTGGTGGTCGGTTCCAAATGTCCGCATGCCGGCCGCAAATCGCTGCCGATGCGCGAGCTCGCCGAGCTGCCGCTCGTGCTGCTGACGCCGGAATTCGGCGCGCGGCAGTTCGTCGACCGCTTCTTCAGTGAGACCTGCCAGCATCCGCACGTGGTACTGGAGATGAACGCAATCGATCCGATCCTGGCGACCACGCGCCATTCGGGGCTGGCCACGGTGCTATCGGCCGGCGCCATCCTCGATGCCAGCGGTTTGCATATCGTGCGGCTCACCGATCCGGCGCCCAAGCGCATGGTCGGCATTCTTTGGCGGCGCAATGGCCATCGCTCGGCGGCGGCGCTGCGCATGGCCGAGATGATCCGGGCGGCCTACCGCCCGAAGGAAAAGCGAGCGCCGCGCGGCAAGCGCGTGTCCGCGCGCGCCTCATAGATGAAATCAATTGCGACGATAGCGAGAATACACTTGATCTATTTCATTGCGGCTCTACGCTTCTGCGCAGGCTCGCCAACGCCATAACGAGCGAGCGTCCCGGGAGGATGTCCTTGTCCGCGTTTCAAGCGCAGACCACGCGCGCTCCGCTCCGCGAACCGTGAGGGGCGTGCATGGCCATGGCAGACACTGCGGTGGTGACGGGTGCCAGTTCCGGCATCGGCGAAGCCATTGCCGCGGCGCTGCTCGAGCGCGGCATTCCGGTGGTGACGCTGCAGCGCTCGGCGCCCAAGCTCAAGAACGACAACTTGCATTTCCGTTCGGTCGATCTCACCGACCTTGCGGTGACGCGCAAAGTGGCCAATGACGTGGCCGCCGAATTTCCCGTGCGCTACCTCGTCAACAATGCCGGCGAGAACGCACCCAACCCGCTGGAAAAAGCGACGGTCGAAGAGCTCAATTACGTCACCACCATTACGCTCGGCGCGGCGATGGTGCTGATCCAGAGCTTCGTGCCCGGCATGCGCGCTGCCCGCTTCGGCCGCATCGTCAACATGTCCTCGCGTGCCATCCTCGGCAAGTCCGAGCGCATCGTCTATGCCAGCGCCAAGGCCGGCCTCGAAGGCATGACGCGCGTGGTGGCAATCGAGACCGGCGCCGACGGCATCACCGTCAATGCGGTGATGCCGGGGCCGGTGGAAACCGCGCATTTCAACCGCGGCCATCCGCCCGGCTCGGTCAAGCGGCAGACCGTGATCGACAAGATGCTGGTCAAGCGTCTCGGCACGCCGCAGGACGTCGCGCATTTGGTGACCTTCCTGCTCGACCGCAACAGCGGCTTTATCACCGGGCAGTCGATTTACGTCTGCGGCGGCACCAGCGTCACCGGCACGGGAGGCGAATGATGGCCGCACTCAAGACCGCGATGATCGGCGTTGGCAATTGGGCCCGCGTGCTGGCCAAGGCCGCGAGCGGTTCCAAAAAGATCGAAATCGCATGCTGCGTCGGCCGCAGCCCGGAACGGCTGTCGGCGTTCTCCAAGGACTTCGGCATTCCGGCGCGCGACATCGACGCTGTGCTGGCCGACAAGGACATCGCCGGCGTGGTGCTGGCGCTGCCCAACGAGCTGCACTACGAATTTGCCCGGCGCGCAGCGATTGCGGGTAAGCACATCTATATCGAGAAACCGATCGCCAACACCATGGCCGACTCGCTTCGTATCGCTGCGCTGGAGAAGGCGCAGGGCGTGCGCATCGTGGTCGGCCATTGCGCCCGCCTGCTCACCGGCGTGCGCGCCATCCGCGCGGCAATCGACGCCGGCAAGCTCGGCACGGTCAGCCAGCTCGAGGCCAATTTCTCCAACGACCGCGGCCTGCGCCTGACCTCGAAAGATTGGCGCTTCTACCAGGAGAGCGCGCCGGGCGGCTCCTTGAGCCAGATCGGCGTGCATCAGTTCGACACGCTGCGCTATCTCGGCGGCGACATCGCTGCGGTGAGCGCCAGCGCCGCGCGCCATTCGCCGGTCGGCGCCGAGGTCGAGGATCAGTGGATCGTGGCGGTGCATTTCGCCGACGGCAAGCTCGGCGTCATGCTGTCGAACTGGACCAGCCCCGGCACCTATAGCGTGCGCGCCACCGGCGCCGACGCCTTGATGTTCTACGACATCAACCAGACCTTTTGGCCGACGCCCGAGCGCCTGCACGAAAACGCCACGCTCTATTTGCAGGCACGCGGCAAGGGCCCGGCCGAGCGCGACGCGCTGCCCGTGCCGGCGGGCAACATGTTTCGCGACGAGCTCGACATGTTCGCCGACAGCGCCACAAATGGCAAAGAATGCGAATTGTCGGCGGCCAATGGTTGCCAGGCGGTGGCTGCGGTTTATGCCGCGCTCAGATCGGCGCGCGAGGACAGCCGCATCGTGCCTTTGAGCGAAATCATCGACGCGGCGCAGGCCGAACTTGCCGGCGAGGCCAAGCGGCGCGGCGCCGCCGGCGCAAGATAAGGACGGACCAGGTGGCGGACGAGATCGAAGTCAAAAACGTGACCTTCGAGTACCAGGTCGACAAGGGCCGCGTGCTGGCGATCAAGGACATCAATTTCTCGGTCCGCCAGTCCGAGTTCCTCTGCCTGCTTGGTCCGAGCGGTTGCGGCAAGACCACGATCCTCAACATCCTCGCCGGCCTGCTGCAGCCGACCGCCGGCCAAATTCGCATCGGCGGCGCCGTGCTCGACAAGAACCGGCAGAACCGTGGCGTGGTGTTCCAGGACTTCGCGCAACTGTTTCCCTGGCGTACCGCCAAACACAATGTCGAGTTCGGCCTGGAAATGCGCAAGGTGGACAAGGCCACGCGCGAGCAGACCGCGCTCGAATTCCTGCGCCTGGTGGGGCTGGAGAAATTCGCCGATGTGTTCCCGCACCAGCTGTCCGGCGGCATGCAGCAGCGCGTCGCCATCGCCCGCTCGCTCGCCTACAATCCGCAGGTGCTGCTGATGGACGAGCCGTTCGCCGCGCTCGACGCCATGACGCGCGACGATATGCAGCAATTGCTGACCGGCATCTGGCAAAAGACCAAGAAGACCATCGTCTACATTACCCACAACGTCGCCGAAGCGGTCTATCTCGGCGACAAGGTGATCGTGCTCAACGCGCATCCGGGCACCGTCAGGGCCGAGTTGACACTCGACCTGCCGCGCCCGCGCGATCCGCTCAGCGAGCCGTTCGTCGAAACACAACGCGAGATCATGCGCCACTTACGTCACTGAGGAAGGCCGAAAGACGACCAAGCAGGAAGCAATAGAGTAACGAACAAGCACTCACCAAAAACCGGAGGAGACCATGACAAAGTTCATTCTTCCACGACGCGACTTCTTGACGCTCACCGGCGGCGCGCTCGCCGCCGCTGCGCTGCCTGCCGGCATGCGCGCGCATGCCGCGATGGCGCCGATCAATTTCGGCTACCAGACCACGTCCTGGGGCTCGCTCGGCATGATCGCGCAGACCAAGGAGCTGTTCAAGAAAGCCGGTGCCAACGTCAAGATCTTCCAGTTCGACAGCGGCAAGTCCGCGCGCAACGCCATGATCGCCGGGCGCGTCGACGTCGGCATCATCGGCGCCACGCCCTTCATCATCGGCGCCGCCAAGGGTGACATGCAGGCGATCGGGCTTGCGCTCTACGGCTCCAAGACCCTCGCCGTCGTCGCCGGCGTGAAATCCGGCATCAAGACGCTCAAGGACCTCAAGGGCAAGAAGGTCGGCTCGCAGCTCGGCTCCGCCACCGACTTCGTGTTTCAGAACAAGATCCTGCCGGCGGTCGGGTTGAAGAAAGGGGACGTGCAGATCATCAACGTCCGCTTCCAGAACCAGGTCGCGGCGCTGTCGGCCGGATCGATCGACGCCTTTGCCGGCGTCGAGCCGTTCCCGTCGGTGGCCGAGGTCAACGGTCTGGGCAAGGTGCTGACCGACTACAGCAAATACGACCTGCAGCCGATCATCCTCGCCGCCAATACCAAGACCATCAAGGAGAACCGCGACAACCTGGTCGCTCTCATGCGCGGCTGGCTGGCGAGCGTGAAGCTCTTTCAGGACCACCGCGGCGAGGCGGTCCAGATCGTGCTCAATTTCTTCAAGAAAAAGGGCTTCGACGTCAACGAGAAGATCATCAAGCTGATGCTCTCCAAGATCGACGTCACGCCCGACTTCGGGCCGCAACTCAAGTCCTATTTGGAAAACCAGTCGAAGGTGCTGGTCAGCCAGAAGAAGATCGCGGCGGTGCCGGATTGGAGCAAGCTGCTCAATAGCAGCATCCTGGCGGCCGCGCGCGCCAAGGCCTGACCGCGCGCATGTTGAGACGGGCGCTGTCGATCGGGCTGCCGCTGGCGACCTTCGCGGTCATCGCGGCGGCATGGGAACTGCTCGTGGCCTACGGCGGGTTCCCTCCGAAGCTGGTGCCCGGCCTCGGCACCATTGCCGACGCCTTCGTCCGGCTGGCCGGCAACGGCATCCTGCTCTCGGCGACCGAGGCGACGCTCTATCGCCTCGGCGCCGGCTTTCTGATCGCCGCCCTCATCGGGGTCTCGCTCGGGATCGCGATGGGGCGGCGGCAGTGGATCGAGGACACAGCTCTGCCGATCGTCACCTTCCTCTATCCGATCCCCGGCCTCGCCTATGCGCCGCTGTTCGTGCTGTGGTTCGGGCTCGGCGATCTGCCCACTATCCTGCTGGTGGGCGTGGCCTCCTGCTTCACCGTCATCATCAACACCTGGAAGGGCGTGAAGGCGGTCAAGCCGATCTGGCTGCGCGCGGCGGAGGTGATGGGCGCGCGCGACCGCGAAATGTTCCGCCGCGTCGTGCTGCCGGGCGCCTTGCCCTACATCATGATCGGCCTGCGGCTCGGTCTGGCGCAGGCCTGGCGCATCCTGATCGCCGTTGAAATGCTGATGTCGGTACAGCGTGGCCTCGGCTGGCTGATCTTCGGCGCGCAGACCTTCCTCAACACCGACGTGATGCTCGCCACCATCGCGGTCATCGGCGCCATCGGCATCGTGCTCGAGCGCCAGGTGTTCACCCGCATCGAGCGCTACACGGTGGTGCGCTGGGGCATGGTGGCGGCATGAACAAGGGTTTTTCCTGGATCGCCTTCGCGCGCGGCGTCGCCGGCGTGCTGGCGCTGGTCGCGGTGTGGCAAGCGTTCGCGCTGAGCGGCATGTTCTCCACCGCCATGACGCCGCCGATCGGAACGATCGGCGCCATCATGTGGCGCCTCCTGGCCGACGGCAGCCTGATCGAAAATGCCGCCGCCACGCTGCTGCGCGTGTTCGTCGGGCTCGCGATTTCGTTTTCGCTGGCGATCCCGCTCGGCGTGCTGATGGCGCGCTACTGGGTGTCCGAGCGCATTTTCCTGCCCGTGCTGAGCGTGTTGCTGCCGATCCCGTCGCTCGCCTGGGTGCCGCTCTTCATCCTGTGGTTCGGCATCGGCAACACCGCCACCATCCTGGTGGTGGTCTACGCCTCGGCGTTCCCGCTGGTCTATGCGGTGTGGACCGGGGTGCGCGCGGTCAATCCGATCTGGCTGCGGGCAGCGACGGTGATGGGCGCCGACGAGGCAACGCTGTTTCGCAAGGTGATCTGGCCGGGCGCGCTGCCCTACATCATCACCGGCGCGCGGCTGGCCTTCGGCCGCGCCTGGATCGGCGTCATCGGCGGCGAATTGCTGGCGAGCCCGAAGCTCGGCCTCGGCGAGATCATCTTCAACGCTGCGGAATTCCTCAACGCCGGCGTCATGCTCTCGACGCTCATCGCCATCGGCGTGATCGGCGTGTTCTTCGAGCGCTTCGTGTTCCAGACGCTGGAGCAGGCAACCGTGCGGCGCTGGGGCATGGTGGCCGGATCGCGCGGCTAGCCCTTTCCCGTTGCATCATTAATCCGCTCATTCCCGCGCAAGCGGGAATCCAAGGCGACAACGCAAAGCCGACGATTGTATCCCTGGGTCCCCGCTTGCGCGGGGACGAGCGGTTGATTCAGAAGTCATTCGCCGCCGCGATAAAAGGCTTCGGCGTCCTGGGTGAAAGCCTTGCGCGAGGCCCGGTCGAGATAGAGCATGTGGCCGCCGCGATAGAGCTTGAGCGCCACGCGGCCGGGCGGATCGACCGGCGGCAGGTGCTCGAGCGCGTAGCGCGACATGGCGTAGGGCGTGACCATATCGGAAAGCCCGTGCGCGACCAGCAAGCGGAATGACGGGCTGAACGCCAGCAGCACGCGCAGCTCGTCCTCCACGCTCGCCTGCGCCCGGCCGCCGTGCCAGTCCCACTGGCGCGTGACGTCGTTCGCCAGCAGCTGATAGGTCATCGGCGTCTTGAAGCCGAGTTCGTTGCGCGCGTAAGCGGCAAACGCGCCGCCATAGGCGCGCGTCAGGCTGTCGAGGATCGGATCGGGGCCGTGCGCCGAGCGTTGCTCGGGGTAGGGATCGTCGACGGCGAAATTTGCATCGTAGCGGGTGACGATCTTGCCGGGCTGCAAGGTTTTGAGGAAGGCGCTGGTGATGAACCCGCGCGCCTTGGTCACCACGTCGAGCGGCAGGCCGGAGATCTGCGCCACGCGCGCGTAGAACGTCTTCGCCGCCTCGCCTTGCAGCGGCGGTCCCGCCAGCGTCGTCAGATAATCGGTCATGGCGAATTTTTCGGAGTCGGCCAGCGCCTGGCGGCTGAAGGCGCCGTTGCGCTCCAGCTTGGTGGCCGCCAGCGATGGCAATTGCAGGGCCGCGCGCAGCGCCGAGGTGGTATCGCCGAAGTTGAGCCAGCCTTCCAGCATCGGCGACAGCATGACGATGCCGGCGACCGCGATGCCCTGCTCGCGTTGCAGCGCGCGCGCCGTCATGGCGGCGCGGAAGCCGCCATAGCTCTCGCCCAAGAGATATTTCGGCGAGCCGGCGCGGTCGTTCTTGGCGATATAGAGCGCCACCGCCTTGGCCATCGCGTCGGCGTCGCTGCGCGCGTTCCAGAAATGCTTGGCGTCGTCAGGTTTGACCGTGCGGCTCCAGCCGGTGCCGATCGGATCCACCAGCACCAGATCGGTAAAGCGCAGCCAGGTGTCGGGGTTGTCGTGCAGCTTGGCCAGCGCCGGGTCGCGGTTGTTAGGACCCATTTCGAGAATCCGCGGGCCCACCAGACCGAGATGCAAGAAGGCCGACGCCGCACCCGGTCCGCCGTTGAAGGCGAAGGTCAGCGGCCGGTTGGGCGCGCCGTTCTTGGCGACATAGGCGGTGTAGAACACCGCCGCGCTCTGCTCGCCGGACTGGTCGTAGAAGGCGAACGTGCCGGCGGTCGCGGTATAGGCGAGCTTGCCCTGCGCGGTGTCGATCGCATGTTCGGTGACGGAATCAGCCGGCAGCAGCCGCAAGATGCCCTTGCCGGCCGGTTGATGCTGGGCTTGGGCGGGCTTGCCGTTTTTAACGGGGGCGCCTTTTTCCTCAGCGGCGGCACCGCATGCGCCGGCGACGATAATCGCCAGCGTGAGCGCGATCCGCAGAACGGAAGCTGTTTTCATATGACGCCCGGCTCTCCAGTGCGGGGCCCCGAGGCCTGGGTTTTCCCGGTCAGCCCACCCGGAGTTCCTAACTGTTACCGGCGGCGGAAGTTGGGCCGGCGCTGCTGCGGCGACGGGGCCGGCGCTTCGCCCTTGTGGCGGAAGCTGATGCGCCCGCGCTTGAGGTCGTAGGGCGACATTTCCACGATGACGCGGTCGCCGACGCCGGTGCGGATGCGGAATTTGCGCATCTTGCCGGCGGTGTAGGCCAGCACTTCATGACCGTTATCGAGCGTGACGCGGAAATTGCCGTCCGGCAGCACCTCGGTCACCGTCCCGTCGAACTCCAGCAGTTCTTCCTTCGCCATCCAGTGGTCTCCAGTTAAGCGCGGCGGTCCGCGCCGCCGTTATTGCGGCGCGGCCCGTGCGGACGCTGCAGGAATGTAACATTTCCGATGCCGTTTGGCTCCCCTTGAGCCGCCTGCGGGCGGGGAGCCTGTGAATGGCCGCCTTGGCCGTTGCGGCCGGGCCGGCCGTGCTGGCCCTTGCCGCCCTTGTGACCGTTATGGCTGCCATGGCGGCCGCGTTGCTGCTGGCCGCCGCGATGGGGCTGTCCATTCGACCGGTTGCCCGCGTGATGATGCGGCGCCGGACGAGCTTCTGCGCGTCGGCCGGTGCGCCGGTCGGTCGACGGGATCGCCATGCGGATCAGCCGCTCGATGTCGCGCAGATAGGCGCGTTCCTCGTGGTCGCAGAACGAGATCGCCACGCCATCGGCGCCGGCGCGCGCGGTGCGGCCGATGCGGTGGACGTAGGATTCCGGGATGTTTGGCAGGTCGTAGTTGAACACATGGCTGACGCCGTCCACGTCGATGCCGCGGGCGGCGATGTCGGTGGCGATCAAGGTCCGCAGCTTGCCGTTGCGGAAAGCGGCGAGTACGCGCTCGCGCTGGCTCTGCGACTTGTTGCCATGGATTGCCTCGGCGGAAAAGCCGGCCTTTTGCAAGGACCGCACCACCTTGTCGGCGCCGTGCTTGGTACGGGTGAACACCAGCACGCGCTCGACCGGCTCGCTCTTGAGCAACTCGGCCAGCAACGCCGGCTTGGAAGCCTTTTCGGTGTGGATAACGCGCTGCGCGACGCGATCGACCGTGGTGGCCTGCGGCGTCACCGCCACGCGGGCGGGGTTGCGCAGCATCTGGTCGGCGAGCCGGGTGATTTCCTGCGGCATTGTGGCCGAGAAGAACAGCGTCTGCCGCTGTTTCGGCAGCATGGCGACGATGCGCTTGATATCGTGGATGAAGCCCATGTCGAGCATGCGGTCGGCTTCATCGAGCACCAGCACTTCGACCTGGTCGAGACGCAGCGCGCGCTGCTGCACGAGATCGAGCAGGCGGCCTGGCGTGGCCACCAGCACTTCCAGCCCGCGCGCCACGGCGCGGATCTGCCGGTTGATCGGCACGCCGCCGATCGCCAGTTCAATCGCTAGCGGGCGGATGTGCCGGCCATAGGCGCGGAAGCTGTCGGCGATCTGGCCGGACAATTCGCGCGTCGGCGAGAGCACCAGCACGCGCGCCGATTTGCGCTCGGGGCGCTGGCGCTTGTTGAAGAGGTGGTTGAGGATCGGCAGCGCGAAGGCTGCGGTTTTGCCGGTTCCGGTCTGCGCAATACCGATGACGTCGCGGCCTTGGCTCGCGAGCGGGACGGTCTGGGCTTGGATCGGAGTGGGAGTGATGTATTTCTCTTCGGCGAGCGCGCGAAGGATCGGCTCTGCGAGGCCGAAGTCGTTGAATGAAGTCAAAAGGTATCTTTCTTATATGGCGAAGCGGCCGGCACGCGGATGCGGGCGGCGGAATCGCGGGGTTCTAAGACATCCCGCGTGGCCAGGGTTGTCGGTTACGTTGGAGAAACGGAATGGGCGGGGCGAAAATCGTTTTAAAGAGTTTCGTGCACGCGGCCCGCGAACCCGTGATCGGGTCTTTCATCCGCTGCGGTGCATATGACAGGTAGAGATGGTCTTTTCAAGGCACCGGCTGCGCTTATGCCGTTAAATGATGAATAAAGTGTCCTGATAGGCCTTTCTTGCACGTCATTCCGGGGCGCGAGCGGAGCGAGCGAACCCGGAATCCAGATGAAAGCACCGAATTTGCATCTGGATTCCGGGTCCCGCGCTTCGCGCGGTCCCGGAATGACGGTGGGGATGCAATGGACAAGGCGTGACAGATCGGGGATGGTCGGGGCCCGAAAATCCAATTCCAGGCCGTTTTAAGCCGTTCGGAGCGTCGAAATGCCGTTTCCCAGAGCGTCCCAGGCGCTTTCCCGCTTCACCGTTCTCGACCTGACGCGCGTGCGCTCGGGGCCGACCTGCGTGCGCCAGCTCGCCGACTGGGGCGCCAACGTCATCAAGATCGAGACGCCGCCGCATCTGGAGAAGGGCGAGGCGCCGGGCGGCCCGCGCGACAATGCCGACTTTCAGAACCTGCATCGCAACAAGCGCAGCATCACCCTCGACCTGAAGACGCCGCAGGGGCTCGCCGCCTTCAAGCGCATGGTCGAGCAGGCCGACGTGGTGGTGGAGAATTTCCGCCCCGACGTGAAGACGCGGCTCGGCATCGACTACGAGCAGCTCAAGAAGATCAACAAGCGCATCGTGCTCGCCAGCATTTCCGGCTTCGGCCAGGACGGGCCCTATCGCGACCGGCCGGGCTTCGACCAGATCGCGCAAGGCATGGGCGGCCTGATGTCGAT
>Ga0307436_1000719_pt1 | contig 15502 bp, 13 predicted proteins | sample SalMarWE160440MG_FD_202513 | JGI IMG/M metagenome (GOLD analysis project Ga0307436, IMG submission 202513) | Salt marsh sediment microbial communities from the Plum Island Ecosystem LTER, Massachusetts, United States - WE1604-40 | ecosystem: Environmental > Aquatic > Marine > Intertidal zone >...
TCGAAAGGCTCGGCCGGCCGCTCGTCACCATCGACAAGAACGACAGCCGCGCCCCCACGGCGGGCGAGGTGGACCGCGCGCTCGTCGCCGATCCCGATATCAGGACCGTGTTCGTGGTGCACTGCGAGACCACCTCCGGCATCGTCAACCCGCTGGAGAAGATCGCCGAAATGGTGAAGGGGCAAGGGCGCACCCTCATCGTCGATGCCATGAGCTCCTTCGGAGCGCTGCCGCTCGACATGGGCGAGCTCGGCATCGATGTCATGGTCTCCTCGGCCAACAAGTGCATCGAGGGGGTGCCGGGCTTTGCCTATGTCATCTGCCGGCGCGACCTCTTGAAAGCGTCGCAAGGCATGTACCATTCGCTGGTGCTCGACCTCTACGACCAGTGGCAGGTGATGGAAAAGAACGGCCAGTTCCGCTTCACCCCGCCCACCCACGCGCTGGTCGCCTTCCATGAAGCGTTGAAGGAGTTTTCTGCCGAGGGCGGCGTCAAGGCGCGCCGGGAGCGCTATGCCGCCAACCGCGACGTGCTCATCGACGGCATGCGCACGCTCGGCTTCGAGACGCTGCTCAATGACACGGTGGCCGGACCTATCATCCAGACTTTTCTGACCCCCGCCGATCCGAACTTCGATTTCGAGACCTTCTATGAGGCGCTGAGGGCGCGCGGCTATGCCATCTATCCGGGCAAGCTCACCCGCACCCCGAGCTTCCGCATCGGCACCATCGGCCGGCTCGACGAGGCGGTGATGCACGGCGTGGTGCAGGCGGTCAAGGAGGTCTTGCGCGACATGGGCGTCACATCGGCGGCGCCCACGCGCTGAGCCCGATTGCCGCAAGGCGACACGGTTTTCGTCAAGGAGAGACAACGAATGATCAGCTATTCCGACTACGTCTACAGCCGCGGCTACCGCGGCAAGGTGAAGGGCCTCGTGCTCGACTGGTCCGGCACCGTCGCCGATGCCTACGTGATCGCCCCGGCGGTGGTGTTCGTCGAGGTGTTCAGGAAGCAGGGGATAGAAATCTCCATGGCCGAAGCGCGCGGGCCCATGGGGTTGCGCAAGGACCTGCACATCAAGGCGCTCACCGAAGTGCCGGAGATCCGCGAGCGCTGGAAGTCCGTCAAGGGCGCCTATCCGACGCAAGCCGACGTCGATGCCATGTTCGCCGACTTCGTTCCCCTGCAACTCGATTGCCTGAGAGAATATACCGGCCTCCTGCCCGGCGTGGCCGAGGTGTGCCAGAAGATGCAAGACGACGGCATCAAGATCGGCGTTTCCACCGGTTTCGTTCGCTCGATGGTCGACATCCTCGAGGAGGACGCCATCAAGCAGGGTTTTTCGCCCGATGCCACGGTTGCCGGCGACGAGGTGGCACACGGCGCGCGGCCGAAGCCGTTCATGGTCTACCGCAACCTCGACCTCATGGACGTGCATCCCATCCAGGCCGTGGTGAAGGTGGACGACACCACCTCCGGCATCGGCGAGGCGCTGGAAGCCGGCTGCTGGGGCGTGGGCGTTGCGCGCTATTCCAACTACATGAACATCTCCACCATCGCCGAGGCCGAGGCCATGCCCGAGGCCGAAATCGAGCGCCGCGTCGGCCTGACGCGCGAGATCCTGCGCAAGGCAGGCGCGCACTACGTCGTTGATTCCATCGTCGAGCTGCCGGAGATCATCGATGACATCAACGCACGGCTGGCGCGCGGCGAAAAGCCGTGAGCGGTTTGACGGGACCGGCACACTGAGGGTCGCGCATTCGATGCAGACGGAGGGCCATCGGCTGCAATAAGATGGCAAAGTCCGCCCCCTTGCGCCCGCGAGGGGTGGCGGCGGGGGTGAATGGGCATGAGTCCCGGGGTGCTGGTCATCGTCAACCTGTTCGGCGGCATCGCCATGCTGCTGTGGGGCGTGCGCATGGTGCGCACCGGCATCATGCGCGCCTGGGGCGACCGGCTGAAGCGCTTCATCGAGCAAAACCTCTCCAGCCGTATCACCGCCTTCATCGCCGGGGTGGTGGCGACCTTGTTCTTGCAAAGCGGGACCGCCACGGCGGTCATCATCACCAGCCTTGCCGCCGGCGGGATCATCGCCGCGGCAGCGGGGCTGGCGGTGCTGCTCGGGGCCGATCTCGGCTCGGCGGTGGTGACCGGCATTTTTGCCGTCGCCGGCCCGCAGATCACCGGCTTGTCGCCGGTCCTGCTGTTCGTGGGCTATGTCTGCTTCGCCACGACGCAGGACTTCCGCTACCGCAATTTCGGCCGCATATGCATGGGATTGGGGCTGGTGCTCTTGGCGCTGAGCCTCATCGTCGCCGCCACCCAGCCGTTGCGCGAGGCAAGCCTGTTCCACCAGGTGCTGCAGACGGTGGGGGCCGAGCCGCTTCTTGCCCTCATCCTCGGGGCGCTGATCACCTGGACGAGCTATTCCACTCTGTCCATGGTGCTGCTGATCGTCTCGTTCGTCTCCAACGGCAGCCTCGATCTCGCCGCCGCGATGGCCTATGTGCTGGGCATCAACCTGGGCGGGGGTCTGCCGGCGCTTACCGCCACGACCGACCAGCCGCGCGAGGCCCGGCGGATGCCGCTCGCCAATCTCGGTGCACGCGCCCTGTTCGCGCTCATCGCCGTTGCCGCGTTCAGGCCGCTCAGCCAGTTCGTGAGCGAATGGCCGATCAGCGATGCCTTGCGCGTGGTCTCCTGGCATATCGTGCTCAACGCGGTGATGGCGCTGGTGGTGCTGCCGCTTTCGGGGACCGTCATGGCCGGCATGACGCGGCTCCTGCCCGATACGGCAGCCGCAGCCGACCGGCTGCTCGAGCCGCGTTATCTCGACCGCTCGGCCTTCGAGACGCCGCAGGTGGCGCTGTCCAATGCGCAGCAGGAGACGGTGCGCATGACGGAACTGCTCGACCGCATGTTCGCCACCGCGATCGAATCGCTCACCTCCAAGAAGCTGGAGCCACTGAAAGAGGTCAAATTGCTGGATGACCGGCTCAACGGTTATCAGGACGCCATTCACGGCTATCTGGTCGAACTCACCCAGGAGGAATTGAGCGCCGGGGCGAGCCAGCGGGCGCTGGAGATCATGCTCTACGTCTCCAACCTCGAACATGCCGGCGACATCCTGCAGCTCAACCTCACCGACCGGCTGAAGGCCAAGGTCAAGCAGTCGATCGAGTTCTCCAGGGCCCAGAGTGCCACTCTCGATGAGCTGTCCGGCATCGTGCGCGAGAGCATCCGCCTTGCTTCCGGCGTCCTCACCTCGGGCGATGTCGAGGGCGCGCGCAAGCTGATCGAGCAGAAGGGCGCCTTCCGGGCGCTGGAAAACCGACTCATCGACGAGCATTTTTCCGACCGTACCCGCATGGGGCAGAAGACGCTGAGGACAAGCGCGCTCTTCATCGACATCATTCGCGACCTGCACGCCCTCAACTCGCACGTGGTCTCGGCCGCCTACCCGATCGTGGACCGCGCCGGGCTGTTACGCGAGACGCGGCTGAGGACCAAGAGCAAGAGCGGGTGAGGCCGACGTCTTCCACTTGTGGGGAGCGCCCGACGGCAGCGTGTGCGCTCGATTAGAGCCTTGTCAGGCGCTCTCGAACCTGTCGACGTACTCGGCGCGGATGGCGGCGTACCAGGGCTGCTCCGGCGGCCACGGGTTGAGCTTCGACAGGGCATCGCCCGGATAGGCCTCGGCGAAGTTCCTGGCATATTTCTCGCCGGCGTATTTCTCCGCCCCGAGCACCGGCGAATTGTAGCCGTGTGTCCGCATGGCCTTGCCGGCCACTTCGGGATCGTAGGCATAGGCGATGAAGGCGTAGGCGCCATCGAGATTGGGGGCGCCTGAGGGGATCGACATGCCGTCCACCCAGGCCATTGCGCCTTCCCTGGGCGCCCGGTACATGACCGGCTTGCCGGCATTCTTCAAGGCAAGCGCGGTGCCGTCCCAGGTCTGGCCGACGATCACGCCCTCATTGACGAGGCCATCCTTCTGAGTGTCGGCGTCGTTCCAAAACACCTTGATCATCTTCTTGTGCGCAACGCACCAGGCGGTCACCTTGTCCCAGGCGGCGCGCATCTTGTCCTCGGCCTTGTAGCCGGCCCACATGGAACCGGGCTTGAGCTCGCCGATCGTCTCCATGAAAAGACCGGCCGTGAGCATCATCGACTGGGGGCGGCCCATACCCGAATTCTCCTTCGCCCATACATCACCGTAGCTCGGCACGCCGCCCTTGGGCGCCCACTTGTCGGTGCGCCAGGCAATGCCCTCGGTGCCCCAGATCTCGGGCACCCAACGCGAACCCTTGCCGCCAAAATTCCAGTCCTTGTCACCGATCTTGGCCATCGCCGGGCTGATCTTGTCGATGGGAATGCGGCTCATGTCGAGCGGCTGAAGGAGTCCCAGCCCGGCCCATTGCGGGGCGCGGTGGGCGGTGGGGCAGACAATGTCATAGCCCTTGCCGCCAGTAGCCTTCAGCTTTTCAAGGATCTCCTCGTTGGAACCGATCGGTGTGAAATTAATGGTGATGCCGGTCTTGTCTTCGAACCCCTTCTTGAAGGCGGGGGGCATGTATTCCGACCACATGATGATGTTGACTTCGCCCGCCGCCCTGGCGCGACGCAGATAGAACGGGCCCGAGAGCGCGACCGCGCCGGTGGCCGCACCGGTCCTGAGCAGGGTGCGGCGGGAAAACGTCGTGGCGGCATCCGCGGTCGTGGCGGACGCGCGCGCCGTGGTCATCACTCGCGACATGCCAAAAACTTGCCGTGCAATGCGGGGCTCATCGTCCCTAATCATACATTCTTACTTTTGAATGTGTCAAAATTCAAACGTCGGCTCAATTGACGGGTCATGTGTGACAGTTTGTCCATGCCTTCATGGATGTGCAATACGGTGCGCATGGCATGCGCCGGCCCGAGGGGACTTGTGGAGGAAGCTATCGCCACCTAGGTTCGCGCGAGCAGCTTCTTGGGGCGAAGCGATGGCCGAAGAACAAACCAGCAGCGAAGATGCCGAGGTAAGAGCCTTCATGCGCCCGCCGGGCGAGGTGATGCGGCTTGAACGCATGGGGGCGTTCTTTCCCACCCGGCTTTCCTTCATGCGCACCCTGGTGCGGCGCATGGGGGGCGAGGGCTGGCGCTTCAGCCGGGTGAGAAACGAGCTCGATGAGGAGGGTTTCGGGCGCGTCGTGTGGCGCATCGAGACGCCACGGCGCACACTCTCGTTCGTTGCCTTTTCTACCGCTCTCAAGCCGGAGGAGCGCACCGACCGGGTGATCGCGGAAAAATGGGATGCAAGCTTTGCCCTCGCCGACGGGGAGGCGACGGCGGCGGACGTGGCGCGGCTCGAGGCCAACGTGCCGCGCCAGGAGGCGGGCCGGCTTTCGGCGCGCGAACTGGTCCTGTCGCGGGCCAACAAGTCGGTGCGGCTGTTCGAGCACGTGACGGAAAGGCTCAGCAGGGGGCGTCAGCCAGATGTGCAGCAAATTGCCGATATCGGCTATCTCATGCGCACCACCGCTGTTTACGGGAACGGCAAGTTCGGCTCGGGCGACTATGCCAAGCTCGGGCGCGACGAGGCCTTCGATGCCCCGTTCCGGGCCGAGATGCTCACCGTCTACATGATCCGCCAGTTCCAGTTCGACCTTGCCGATCACGTGGCGGCCATGCGCGGCGGGGCAAAGGCGGCAAAGCTGTCGGCCGCCCACCGCCGCAGCCTCGGAATCGGCAATGCCACCGGTCTCGGCATGGCGCCCTTTCTCATCCGCCACCCGGTGCTGCTGGATAGCTGGATGGCCTCGCGCGAGACCGCCCTGGCGCGTGTGAGGGCCAAGCGAACGGCCGCGCCGGGCAAGGCAGAACGCATGCGCGCGCTTCTTGAGCGGGCGCGCCGGCACGTGGGCCAATGGAACGTGGAAAGCCCGCGCCAGCAGGCGCGCATCGTGAAGCTGAGGGGCGAAATCGAGCGTTTGGCGGATTTTGCTCTGCCCGAGGCCTGGCCATGGGATGCGCTTTACCGTCATGCCGAAAAGGAGATGAGCCTCGAAGCGCAGGAGTTCGTGGTCGCACTCCTCATCGAGATGCACGGGTGCATGGTGGATGACCTGGAAGCCGGCATGACGTCGGATGCCGTGGTGCCGATCGACGGTGCCATGTCACTGGATGCGCTCAAAAGACAGATCGAGGCCGATTACGGCTGGGCGCTGGACATCGATTTTGGCAGCGAAGAGGCCCGGCATTTCTTCTGGTACTACTCCGCCGGCAAGGAGGAGCCGCGCCTGGGCCAGCGCTTTTCAGAGCCCGGAGCCGAACACGAGATGCGGCTGGGCGCCGGCTGGTACGTGAAGATGCTTCATGACGAGATCGCAGCGCTCGGCGCCGATGAGCGCAACGAGAGCGTAGCGCGCTTCCTTTTGCGTTGCCCTGAGTACCGGCTTGCCGTGCAGCGGGTAATGATCACGCGGGCCCATCCCTATGCCGAGATCCGCGACAACACCATCGGGGCAGCGCTCCTGCCCATCAACATGCTGCGCTGCAAGCTCTCCTTCTTTGGAGCCACGCGCTTTGATCCCAAGTCGGATCTATGGACGCGCATCACCATGTATCAGGGTGCGCCGCTGATCGACGAACTGGCCCGGCCCGATGCCGACGACTGGTGGCTGCCGGTGATCGAGGGAGCGGCGGTGGCGTGAAGGTCGCGTTCGATGAAATCCGCCGTGTCGCCTTCCGCGCGCTCGATGCCGGCGGGGCGGCGCCCGGATGCGACGAGGATGCGGGCTGGGCCTGCGCCTGGCTCGAGGCGGCAGGCTATCCGGGGCTGAAGATGCTGGTGGAGGCGCTGGAGGAAACGCCGCGTGATGCGCGCCGGCCTTCGCTTGAAGCCGTCTACGGCATCGTCGATCTCGACAATGTCTCTTGCGTCTTTTCCGCCTCTGCCCTCGTCGACATGGCACGCGCCGAAGGCCGGGTGGTGCTCAACCGGGTGCGCCACGGGCTTTATGTTCTGCCGTTTGCGGTCAGGGCCGGACTTGCCGTCGGCTGCCCGGTCGATCCCTCCTTCGCCATCGGCGGCGAGCGCACCTCGGACCCCTATGCGGAAAAGATCGCCGCGGCCATCGAGGAGGGCATCGAGGTGGACGACGAGGTGTGGGCCAGGGCCTATCACCTGTCGCGCGAAATCCTGGTGCCGGAGAGCGAGCAGTCCCGCCTGAAAGGCGCTGGGGCAGGACTCAACGACAACGATTGAGCATGGGTGACCCCTCACCGCTCCTTGCGGCAGACGAGATAGGCGTGGACGTAGTCCATGGCGTGACCTTGCGGGGCAGCGGCGACGCGGGCCTGATAGCGGCCGTAGAACTCGTCCATGATCGCCTGGCGCTCCTGCGCGTCGCGCTCGGGTTTCAAGCCGCCCAAAAAAGTCGCCTCCGACCATGACCTCAGCGTCGGCAGGTATTCGCGGGCGAAACGCTTCGCGTCCTTATGGTTCTCGGTGAAATCGCGCTCGAAGGGACAGCGCACCACCCGCGTTTCCACGTGCTCCAGCCTGAGACCGGCCTTGTGCACCGGGTTGGCGGCATCCTTGAGCGGGGCGGTGAACTGCTCGACCGTGCGGTAGCACTGGGGGAAGTTGGTGGCGAGATATTCCTCCGGCGTGATGACGCCCTCGCCTGCCAGCTCGGCCCACAGTTGGTTGAAGGTGTCGAACATGGAGATGCCGCCGGTGTTGCCGAGATAGCGGCCTTCCTCGTCGATGCCGAAGTTGAACAGGCACAGGCGGCCGCCGGGCTTCAACTCGCGCGCCCGGTTGACCAGCATGGTCTCCCAGTCGATGCGGCCCTGTTCCTCGAAGGCGGCACGCTCCTGGCCCTTCGCCCCGACCATGTGGACGTGGCCGGTGATGTGGCAGGGGGTGGAGGAGATGTAATGCGAGGCGGTGGAGGAAAAGCCGAGGTCGAGGCTGGCAGCCGGGAAGATCGCCTGGTGGAACGAGGTGGCCGAGGCGAAGACGTAGAGGTTGTCGATCTCCTGGTAATAGCTTTTCACGTCGGTCTGGCCGTGGATCATGCGGAAGAGCTGGGAGAAATCGTTGCGCGGCAGGTCGGTGTAGACCACCTCGATGGGTCGCGAGGGCACGAGCGCGCGCAAATGGCCGAGCACCCGGCGCCACAGGTCGACCGAAGTGCCGCCGTCGGCGCAGCCCATGTCGCTCACCCGGAAGATGGAGCCGTCATCGGCCGGCTGCATGCGCTCGACCGCCTCGATAACCAGATGCGCGGCCTCATCCATCACGTCTTTGGCGCCGGTGGTCGCCTTTGAATAATAGCCAGCGCCCTTCATGGCCATGAAGCCGGCGGTCCTGGTTTTGTCGCCCATGGATTTGTCTCTCCCCAAGTGATCGCGGCGGTAATTAGGCCCAAGCGAGCGAAAGCGTCAAACCCGATTGTTGCCGCGGCGGGCATTGGCTAGAACGCTCATCAGTCCTGCCGGCAGCGGAGTCTTGCCCCCATGTCCCCTCCCCTTTCCCATTTGCGCGTTCTCGATCTCACCCGGGTGCTGGCGGGGCCGTGGGCGACGCAGACGCTGGCCGACCTCGGGGCCGAGGTAATCAAGATCGAGAAACCAGGCGAAGGCGACGATACCCGCGGCTGGGGGCCGCCGTTCATCAACAAGCCTGATGGCGATCCGGGCGATGCGGCCTATTTCCTCTCGGCCAACCGCGGCAAGCGCTCCGTCGCCATCGATATGGCGAGCCCTGAGGGTCAGGTGCTGATCCGTCGGCTGGCCGAGCGCTCCGACGTGCTGGTGGAAAATTTCAAGGTGGGGGGCCTGAAGAAGTACGGCCTCGATTATGAAAGCCTGAAAGCCGTCAATCCGCGCCTCGTCTATTGCTCGATTACCGGCTTCGGGCAGACGGGGCCCTATGCCGGACGCGCCGGCTACGATTTCATGATCCAGGGCATGGCCGGCATCATGTCGGTCACCGGACAGCCCGACGGAAGCCCAGGGGCCGAGCCGATGAAGGTGGGGGTGGCGTTTGCCGACATCTTTACCGGGCTTTATGCCACCATCGGCATCCTTTCAGCCCTTGCCTGGCGCGAGCGCTCGGGCGAAGGCCAGCTCGTCGACATGGCCCTGCTCGATTCGCAGGTTGCGGTGCTCGCCAACCAGGCGCTCAACTACCTGGTGAGCGGCAAGCCGCCGAGGCGCCTCGGCAACGCCCATCCCAATATCGTGCCCTACCAGACCTTTGCCACAGCCGACGGCTACATCATCATCGCGGTGGGCAACGACCGCCAGTTCCGCGACTATTGCCGCATTGCCGGGCTTGAGCACCTGGCGGACGATCCGCGCTATGCGTCCAACCGCACGCGGGTGGAGAACCGCGAAAGCCTCATTCCCCCGCTTGCCGAGGCCATGAAGACGCGTTCCACCGCCGAATGGGTGGCACTCCTGGAAGCGGCCGCGGTGCCGTGCGGGCCGATCAACCAGCTGGATGAGGTCTTCGCCGACCCGCAGGTCAAGGCGCGTGAACTGGCCATCGCGCTTTCCCGCTCCGACGGCACCGTGACGCCGGGCGTCGCCAACCCCATCCATCTCTCGGCGAGCCCGGTGGAATACACCCGCGCCGCCCCGGCACTCGGCGCCGATACGACCGAAGTGCTGGAGCGGGTTCTCGAGTTTTCACCTGAGGAGATCGAGCGCCTGCGTGGTGCCGGCGTTGTGGCATAAACGAAGACGCCCCCCGGAAAATCCGGGAGGCGCCCAATTCGTTGGCTGCGATGCGCCGGGCCGTCAGGCCTTGATGGCGTATTCCTCGCAGAAGTAGTAGCGCGTCGGGTGCATCTTGAAGTTCAGCACCTTCTTGTCGAACGGCATATAGAGCTTCTGCCACAGCGCTTGGGCGATGGGGCCGTCCTGCTGCATGATCTTCTCGAGCTCGCCGAGGATCACGCGGCGCTTTTCGATGTCGAGCGTGCCTTCGGCCTTGCTCAGTGTCTTGTCGAACACCGGGTTGGAGTAATGCGTCTCGTTCCACGGCACGCCGGTGCGATAGGCAAGCGCCAGCACCATGAAGCCGAGGGGACGGTGGGCCCAGGAGGTATAGCCGAACGGCACCTTGTCCCACACTTCCCAGAACTTGGATGACGGCAGCACGTTGATCTTGCAGCGGATGCCCGCCTGCAGCCACTGCTGGGCCATCGCCTCCACCGAAGCCTGCTCCCAGGCCGGGTCCGGCTTGCACACGATCTCGACGTCGATGCCATTGGGATGGCCCGCCTCGGCCAGAAGCTTCTTGGCCTTTTCCGGATCGTGCGCGAATTGGGGCAGCTTGAAGTAGTCGGGATGCACCGGGCATACGTGATGATGCTCGGCCGCCGAGCCCAGATCGCCGACGGCGATCTCGGTCGCCTTGGCCGGATCGGTGGCATAGCGCATGGCCAGGCGCACCTTGGGATCGGTCCACGGCTTCTGGTCGACCTGCATGCGCACCACCGCGGTGGCAGCGGTCAGCGCCTGGTAGATCTTCACATGCGGCATCGCCTTGAACAGATCATACTGCTCGGGATTGCCCTCGTAGACGCCGTCGACCTGCTTGGACTGCATGGCAGCGGCGGACGCCGCGGTGTTGTCGCCGAGGTCGACGAAGTGGACCTCGTCGAGATAGCCCTTGCCGTCCTTGCGGCGCTTGAGGAAGGCCTTGCGGCCGACCTCGAACTCCTTGAGCTCGTAGCCGAGATGGCCGTTGGAGCCGAGACCGAACTTGCCGCCCTCTGCCGGGTCGACGATGAGCAGCGGATAGTGGAACAGATGCTCGGGCACCGCCACCTGCGGCTCCTTGAGGTGCATCACCAGGGTCTTGTCGTCCGGCGTCTCGATGGCATTGGCGTCCCACAACTCGGTGGACATGATCTCCTTGCCCTTGTCGTCCTTCTTGCCGGTATCGATCTCCTTGAGCATGTAGCCCTTCATCAGGCCGACCACGGAGGAACCGGTCTTGGGATCGAGGCAATGCTTGATGTTCCAGGCGAAGTCTTGCGACGTCAGCGGGCGCCCGTCCTTGAACCAGGTGTAGTCGCCCACCGTGAAGGTCCAGGTCTTCAGGTCTTCGGACGCCTCCCACTTGGTGCACAGATGCGGACGGGTGACGTTGTCGGCACCGGTGCGGGTGATGTAGCCCACCTGCTGGCGCACGATGTTGGAATCATAGATCCACGAGAACGTATGCGGGCTGTTGATCTTGGGCACGCGCATGGCGATCCTCAAGATGCCGCCCATGGGCATCTCGGCCGCGCGCGCGGGCGGTGCGAAGGGCTGGCCGGTGATCTTGCCGGCCCACATATAGGCCGCGCCGGACGACATGCCGAGCAGCGTGGCATAGCGGATGAATTCACGGCGATCAATCTGCCGGTCGGCCAGATATTGCTTCAGCCGCGGAATCCAGATGTGTTCGTTGTCAGACATCAGTAATGCTTCCTCCCTTCAAGCCTTTATGGCCATAACGAAAATCAGGTTTTTTTCAACCATCACCACTTGTCGCATCCCTCAACGATGCTGACAATCAGCCTATCACCCAATCCGTGTCATGCAAACAGGCGCGACGATACAGCACCCCCGCACGGCCACGACCCTGGCCGACCCGGCAGCCTAACAAGTTTGCCGAGCTCCGCGACGGCGCAATATCGGCATGCCGGGCCACGCAAGCGACACCGGGGGGCGGCAAGGCGGACAGCGCGAGTGGCCATCCCGGCTGACACAATCGTGAAAGCGCCGGGCAAATGCCTCGCTATAATAGCCAATGCTGCGACAAGTGGCCCAGCACGCATGGCAAAAGACCCGACAGCGAGGAGGCAAACCGATGATCGACACGAAGATGGCGCCGAATGCGGCGCTGCTGCTCAGGGTGAGCATGGGCATCATGTTCCTGATCCACGGACTCTACTACAAGATCCTGGTGTACGGCTTCGCAGGCACTGCGGGTTATTTCCACTCGATCGGATTGCCCGGCTGGTTCGGCTGGCTGGTGGCAATTTACGAGACGGTCGGCGGCGTCTGCCTGATCCTGGGCATCCAGACCCGTTGGGTCTCTATCTTTCTCGGCCTGCATCTCCTGGCCGCTGCCCTCATCGTTCACCTCAAGAACGGCTATTCCTTTACGGCCAAGGGAGGCGGTTACGAGTTCCCGGTGTTCTGGGCCATCGCCTGCTTCAGCCTTGCGCTCCTGGGCGATGGAGCGCGTGCGCTGATGCCGTCGGTCAGGTCCGGCGGCTGAGGAGAGTTTCGCTGGGGGGCTTTTCGTCAAGCAACAGGAGGACGCTATGACGCGACTGACCGCCAGGGATTTCGACCAAGAGCTTCTCGATCTCTATGATGGCTATGCGCACGGGCTGATCGGCCGGCGCGAGTTTCTCGAGCGTGCAGCGAAATTCGCCGTCGGCGGCCTGACGGCGGCGGCCCTGCTCGAAAGCCTGAGCCCGCGCTATGCGCTGGCCCAGCAGGTGGCGCCCGACGATGCCGCCATCGCCGCAAGCTATGTCACCTACGAGTCTCGCAAGGGCACCGGCCGGGTGAAGGCCTATCTGGTGAAGCCCGCAGGAAACGAGGACAAGCTGCCGGGCGTGCTGGTGATCCACGAGAACCGCGGCCTCAACCCCTATATCAAGGACGTGGCGCGGCGCCTTGCCAAGGCGGGCTATATGGCGCTGGCGCCCGACGGGCTCACCTCGCTGGGCGGTTATCCTGGCAACGACGATAGCGGACGCGAGATGCAGAAAAAGCTCGACCCGGCAAAGCTGACGAACGACTTCTTCGCCGGTTACGAGCATCTGGCGGCGCGCCCTGAATCCAGCGGCAAGACCGGCGCGGTGGGCTTTTGCTATGGCGGCGGGGTGTGTAACCGGCTGGCCGTCGACTATCCCGGCCTCGCCGCTGCGGTGCCGTTCTACGGGCTGCAGCCCACGGGCGAGGACGTCGCGCGCATCGAGGCGCCGCTGCTGTTGCACTATGCCGGGCTCGACAAGCGCATCGACGCCGGCTGGCCCGCCTTCGAGGCGGCATTGAAAAAGTACAACAAGACCTATGCCGTCTATTTCTATGAAGGCGCCAACCACGGCTTCCACAACGACACCACGCCGCGCTACGATGCCTCAGCGGCCACGCTCGCCTGGCAGAGGACACTCGACTGGTTCGGCCGCTACCTCACTTGAGACATCGCCTGCCGTCTCAATCATCCCCGAAGCTGCCTTGCGCGGCGCCGCGATGGCAGCCGAGGCAGTTTGCGATGGTCTTGATGCGCGGATGGCTCTTGGCATAGGCGCGGGCGCGGGACCCGTGCACGATGTTGAACCACGGCATTGCGGTGATGCGCAGCGGCGTCTCGTTCGGGCTCACGCCGTTGAGCACGCCAGATCGGCGCCCGCCTGCATCGGCGGCATTGGCGACAAGGAAATTCTCGATCGCATTGGTGGTGGCCGGATCGAGGCTGGCGTCACCGCCGAAATGGCTGGAAAGGTTGCCCATGATCTTCTTCCACGAGCGCTGCGGCAACAGCACCGGCGGATAGGCCATGTGGCAGGCGGAGCATTCCTTGAAAAAGGCGTCCCGGCCGTTGGCGGCGGCGCCGGCCATGCTGGCGGGCGACGTCACCAGCGCCAGCATGGCAGCAGCGGCAAGGCCCGGTCGGATGAGGGCGTGCATGATCTTCGACTCCTGTCGCTTGGCGTTCATATGCTGGAGAGATAGGTGATGATTTCACCCTTCTCCTTGGCGGTGCAGGCGCGCCCGAGCACGGTGTGGCAGTTGCGCCGGAACCATTTCTCCACCTTGTGGGGGTCGGTGAAGCGGTTGGGATTGTGGGAGACGGCCATCGGCTTGATCGGCTTGCCGGCGCGTGTCTGGCCCATGACGCGCGGGTTCTTGGTGTGGCAGGTGGTGCATGACGGCGTTGCCGCCTTGCCGCCGGTATGGTGGCCCTGGAACAGCGCCTTTCCGGCAGCGGCGGAAAACGACGCGACCCCGGCTTGGTGCTCATAGGTCTTGAGGATGGCATCGCGCGCGGTATTGGCGGCGGCGAGGCCGGCGGTAGCGACGACAACCCCCGCGGCAAAGACGAGGGCAGGCTTGAGAGGGGTTATGGGCATGGCGTTGGTCTCCTATTGCTCGTTGCGCGACGATCCGGCTACGACTTCGGAATCGCGATCATCTGGTCATCGAAGCGGCCGCTCAGCGCATCGCGATGGCAGGCCTGGCAATTGCTACGCACACGCACCTTCTTGGACTTGAACACGGCTGGATCGATGCGGTGGTGAATACGCAGCCAGCCCGGGCTGGCGGTGATCTGTCCCGGATGGGCGGGATCGACGGCGCGCAATCGGTTGGCCGCCTCGGTGTCCCAGGCTTGGGAAGCGTAATTCTTAAGATAAGCGGCAATCTTGGCAGTGGTGGCAAGATCGAGGCTGGCGTCTTCGCCGAAATGATTGTCGAGGTGCGCCATGAGCCTTGCCCACGAGGCGCGCGGCAGAAGGCTCGGGTGATAGGCCTCATGGCAGGCGCTGCACTCCCTCTGGTAGGCCTTGAGCACAGGCATTGCGATCAGCCCGGATGGGGTGAAGCGGCTGGCATAGGCGCCGGTCATGGCGGCGGCGAAAACAATGACGGCGGTCATGAGGCCGCCGGCAAGGTGGCGCGGCCGGGCAAGGTCGGGCGCAATGCGATCGGCGGCAACGGGCTTTTTCCCCGTCAGCATGGAACGCACCAGCGGTTCCCGACCCAGCCAGCTTTCACCGAAGACGCCGAGAAGATGCAGCCCGATCAGCAGCAAGAGGCCGGCCGACAGAAGCGCATGAATGCGCCGTGCCAGCCAGCCGCTGGAAAATCCGGCAAAGGCGGCGAGCGGACCCTGGTTCTCCACCCCGCCCAGCACAAAAAGCCCGGTGAGGCAGATGGCGGCGATGGTGGCGACGAGCGCGAACACCATCAGCGAGCCCAGCGGCGTGTGGCCGACGGCATGGGCCGCCCGGCCGGCGGCAAGACCACGCATGTGCTCCACAATCGCCCGGCGCCCGTAAAGGAAGCTCGACAGGCGGGAATAGTGCGAACCAACGAGGCCCCACACGAGACGGAAGACGATCAGGGCGATGAGCCCATAGCCCACCCACACGTGCACGCCGAGCCACCATGCGGGCGCCAGATAGCCGGTGAAAAGCGCGCCTGCGACCAGCCCGGCCTGCAGCCAGTGGTAGGCTCTGGTCGGTACATCCCACACGCGGAATACGGTCATTGGCGGGGGATACGGCGCATGCACGGGGCAAAAGTCTCCTCGCTAACTGTAGGGCCGAATCCTAGCCGCTCCGAGGTGACCGATGGCCTCAGCTCATTGTCAGCGTTTTGTCATCTTCGGCCTTTCAGCGCGTCATCATCGAGGGCTCAATGTCGAGCGAGAGATCCCCGGCGCCGAGCAGGCCGTAGACGTGTTGCGGGCCAAAACCCCTTAGGTCCAAT
>Ga0307436_1000721_pt1 | contig 15482 bp, 15 predicted proteins | sample SalMarWE160440MG_FD_202513 | JGI IMG/M metagenome (GOLD analysis project Ga0307436, IMG submission 202513) | Salt marsh sediment microbial communities from the Plum Island Ecosystem LTER, Massachusetts, United States - WE1604-40 | ecosystem: Environmental > Aquatic > Marine > Intertidal zone >...
CGGGAATGGTCTGCCAGGCACTTGGAATCGATCGCAGCCATAATGGTCACTGCTTGAGCGGGGCCCCCATATGGATCGAGGACCGGGGTCAGACCTATAAGGACACTGAAATTCTCTCGACAAAACGAATTGGGATTGATTACGCTGGAGAATGCGCGAAGCTCCCCTGGCGGTTTCTTCTTGCAAAGCGATCATAAATAATTTATACACTTCTCATTATGAAAAAGCACTTTATTACTGGGCTCGTCATCCTTCTTCCCCTCACGGTTACTCTCTTGGTGTTGGGTTTTCTCATCCGCCTTCTGACACAGCCCTTTGTAGGCCTCGTCTCGAATTTTCTCGAACAGCTCAACATCGTCAACAAAGGATTCCTCTTTTTATCTCCCATGCAAGTGATCAAATACGCCAGTCAGCTTTTGATTCTCCTCACCTTGTTTTTGGGCACTGTTTTCTTGGGAATGATCACACGCTGGTTCTTTATCAACGCCCTGTTTCGGCTGGGAGATCAAATCCTCCACAAAATTCCAATCGTCAACACGGTCTACAAGACAACTCAAGAGATCATCAAAACCCTCTTTGTCAGCGATAAAAATTCCTTCAAGCAAGTTGTCATGGCCCCGTTTCCCGGTCCCGGTTCTTACATGATGGGTCTCATTTCTCGGGAAGCGCCAAAAGATTTTTCGAAAACCCTCGAAGACGATCTCATTTCGGTCCTGATTCCCACGACACCCAACCCGACAACAGGTTTTTTGCTGATGTTTAAGAGAAAAGACTTAATTTTCCTCGATATCAAGCCCGACGAAGCGGTCAAGTTCATCGTTTCATGTGGAGTCATCCATCCCAATCAAAAGCCCCCTACTCCCACCTCTAAAGAAAACTTTTAAAAATCGTTTCTTCCCTCCAAACAGATTTTCAAATCCTTTCTGAGAAAGGGTTGGAAATGGCATTGCAAGGGAGATTTAGAGATTTTTCTTCACAAATTTTGGCGGAAGATGGAGCTGAATGGATTCATTCAGTGAAATTTGAGCCAAAGTTTTGGGATGGAAAAGATCAAATCTTCCCTCCGAATGCATTTCCAAATCCTTTCTTAGGTTGTCAAAATTCGAAGAATTCTCTATGATGAGGACCTAATTGTGAGGTACTATGACTAGAATGAGCAAAAAAGGCGAAAGACGGGGCCTAAGTCCGAGAAGACACCGTCCTCCAGCTTCTAAAACCGGACCAAAAAAAGACAACCTCCCTGGTGGCTTCCGCGAGCACAGCAATGCCATTGATGGAGAGATGGCAAAAGCCGCTTTCATCCCAAAAATTCAATAAGGACAAACACGATATGTCTAGACACCGCAGCTACGGAAAATCAGGAAAAGCCGGCAAGAAGCGCAACGTACTCAAACGCTTTGAACGCATCGATATCTTGAGAAAACTCGGCAAATGGAAAGATGGGGAAAACAAGAAAGTCACAGGACTTCCCAAAACCCCTGTTAAGTAACTCTCAAAGAAAAATCGCCATTTCTCTCTCCTCCGCAAGAGCCGTCCTCGACTTTCTCAATCGCAATAGCAAAAAGCCCGAAATGGCGCTTCACTTTATCGGAAAAAAACGGATCTCAGAGCTCCATCGGGATTATTTTCGCGATCCCACTCCCACTGATTGCATCACTTTTCCCTACCATGACTCTAAGTTTTTGGGAGAGGTCTTTGTATGTCCAGAAGTCGCACTCGACTTCATTGAATCTGAAGGGGGAGATCTCGAGGAAGAAATCACTCTCTATGTCGTCCATGGCTTCCTCCATCTCATGGGATACGATGATATCGATCCTCAAGATCGCAAGCAAATGCGAAAACAGGAGGCAAAGTGGATGAGAAAACTTGCCAAAAAATCTCTACGAGTTAGGATATTCTCATGATTGAATCCCCCATTCTTGCCTTGATTTTTTTATTTGGGTCCAGTCTCATGACCGGAATCTCCTCTTCGATGCAGAGGATGGGAAAGAATCAGGCTGAATCCATTGCAGGGCGGCAAAAAGGCCCTGCAAAATGGCTCTTCCGCAAAGAAACCCGCGATTATTTGTCCTATGCCTTGAGCATCACAAAGAATATCCTCCTAATCTGCTATACCATCACTGCCTTTGATTTCGCCTTCCAGTTTCTCCCCCCCAATCTGACCGCAAAAGAGTTTATCGTAGCCGCTCTCATTGTCTTGGGAAGCTCCGTGGTTTCCGATTATTTCTTTCGAATCCTCAGCTTGTATTGGCCTCACAGCTTCTTTCGAGGAACCTGTCTGATCTCGAGTCTATTTCTGCTTCCGTTTTGGCCTCTGTCTATCGGCCTTTTTAAAGCTCTCAAAGTAATTCTTCCCACGTCCAAGAGCCTGACCACATTTCGAATGAAGGATAAAATTTTGGAAATCCTCCACGACTCTGAATTTGCCCCCTATATGGAGCCCAATGACCAAAAGCTTATCCTCTCTGTTGTCACATTTAAAGAGCGTATTGCTCGCGAAGTGATGGTCCCTCGAATAGATATGTATACATTGAGTGCAAATACCTCTGTCCGAGAAGCTGCAGAGAGTTTTCTCCAACAGGGATACAGTCGCATCCCCATTTGGAAAGACTCTGTCGACAATATCATCGGAACTCTCTACTACAAAGACCTCCTGAATCTCTACTTTGTCAGTGAAAAAAATCCGGAAACACTCACTCAAACCGTCGAAAAACTCATTAAGCCCATTGTTTACACGCCGGAAACAAAGAAAATCTCTCAGCTCCTCCAGGAATTTCGGAGCAAACAAATTCACTTGGCAATCGTCGTCGATGAGTACGGAGGCACAGAGGGGCTCGTGACCATCGAAGATATCTTGGAAGAGCTCGTGGGTGAAATTGCAGACGAATATGACTACGATGAAGAAGCCCTTTATACCATCCTACCCTCAGGTGGATGGATCGTCGACGCCAAGATGACTATCCTTGATATTGAAGATGAGTTGGGGATCAAAATTCCCCAAAATCCAGAATATGACACCATTGGCGGCTATATTTTCCACAAAGCCGGAGCAATCCCTACAAAGGGTTGGTGTCTACACCATGATGATTTTGACCTTGAAATTCTCAGTTCTTCGGAGAGGACCTTGGAAAAAATTCGCATCACAGCCCACTAAATTCTTTATCATTTTAAGAGAAAAAGGCATAATTCAATTCATGCGCCGTTCTATCTGCATCTCTGAACCTAATATAGCCCTAGCTGGGCAAACTCGAACCTGGAAATTTTCTTACACACCTTCTGCTACCCTTCCCTCTGGAACCAAGCTCAAATTCGATTTGATGATGGCCAATCGTCCCTCTGATTGGGAGATTCCAAGTAGCAGTCTCGATGCAGGTGAAAACATGATTTGGCTCGAACTTCCGAGCGGAGAACAAATCGAATCTGAAGAGGTGTTTCTCCCTAATCAGTACGCACCGAGTTTTGAGTTCGTCTTGCCCGATGAAATCAAGGGAGGAGAGGTCCTCCATTTTTACATGGGAAGCCCCGATGGGGATCTCGAAAAGGGAACACAAGCCCAAACCATTACACAAAAACGACGCCCATTCCATCTCTATGTTGATCCAAAAGGAAAAGGCGATTATCGAGATCCAGAAGTCTTTACCATTGACATCCGAGGAAACACCCTTGAAAACATCAAAATCTTCACACCCTCCCTCGTCTCGAAAAATCGCCGTTTCGACATCGTTGTACGCTTTGAAGATGCCTACGGGAATTTGACGAGCAATGCACCAGAGGGAACACTGATTGAGTTGAGCTATGAACACTTGAGAGAAAACCTGAACTGGAAGCTCTTTGTCCCTGAAACGGGCTTTATCATTCTTCCCAACCTCTATTTCAATGAGCCTGGGATCTATCGCATTCAGCTCAAAAGCAGTTTATCGGATAAGTTCTTCTACTCTGCTCCGATCAAGTGCTTTACAGAAAATGACTTTAGTATCTTCTGGGGAACGCTCCATGGAGAGTCCCAGTCTGTGGATGCCGGAATCAGTGCCGAAAACTTTATGCGCCATATGCGCGATGAAGAAGGGTTTCAATTCACTGGTACCTCCCCCTTCGAGAATATCGCGGAAACACCGAATGAAGTATGGAAAGCAATCTGCGCAAACGTTCAAGAATACAACGAGGAAAATCGTTTCACGACGATGCTTGGTCTTCAATGGCTCGGAGATGAAGGAGAAGGCCTTCGTCAGCTTGTTTATTGGAAAGACAATAAACCGATGATGCGAAAGAAGGATTCCAAATACACCAACCTCAAGAAGATCTATAAAATTCACAGCCAAAAAGAAGTCCTCGGCATCCCTACATTTACCATGGGTAAAGGAGTAGAAACCGATTTTTCAGATTACCATCCCGATTATGAACGTGTCGTCGAAATCTACAACGCTTGGGGCTGCTCAGAATGCACGAAAGAAGAAGGCAATCTCCGCCCTATTGAGAGTCCCAGTGGAAAAGGGGTCGTGGAAAGTGAAAAGGGCTCGATTCGAAAAGCCCTGGCAAAAAATATGCGCTTTGGCTTTGTTGCTGGCGGCCTCGATGATCGAGGCATTTATGCACCTCTATTTGAATCGGACCAAAAGCAATATTCTCCCGGACTCACAGCCATTGTTGCCATCGAGCAAACTCGTGAAACACTCATGCAGGCTCTTTACAATCGCTCTTGCTATGCAACCACAGGAGCGAAAATGGTGATCGGATTTGCCATTGCAGGCAGTCAAATGGGAAGTGAATTATCCACTCAGAATAAACCCGGTCTCGCCTATAACCGGCATATTACCGGCTTCGTCTGTGGAACTGATAATCTGATCGAGATCTCCATCATCTGCAACGGTCAAGTGATTCATCAGCTCACTCCACATCAAATCAATGTGGAATTTGAATACGATCACTTTCAACAGCTCGCCGAGATTGCTCTCGAAACGCCGGACGAGCGACCTCCCTTTGCTTATTACTACATGAGAGTCGTCCAGGAAGATGGCCATATTGCTTGGTCTTCTCCCATTTGGGTCGATCTGAGTAATTCGGTGTCGATTCCGGAGAAGAAATCCAAGGGAAAATCGGCCAAAAAATAGCCTCCCATGAAAAGACAATTGGATGGGTTTTCGCTCGAAAAAATTCGCGTTATCTAGCTAGATCAGGTTTCCAAGACGTGAATGACATTTGTAACGAAGTTGGGCAAATCTTCTAAGGGATCGTGCACATCTCTTCCCTCCCTTTGGGTATAGAGATTTGCGACGTAGTCATAAGCGCGTGCTCGATAACTGTCGATATTTGCTTTAGCCCACTCTTTTTCATTCACAGATTCAGGGGCATATAACTTGACATCTTCTAAGAGAAGGAGCTCACGAACGGAGCTATGAAGAGAACCATATTGTAGGCCCCACCATTTCTGAAAAGCTTCTCGACTGCTAATTCCTTCCTCGACTTGCTTTAACCGACGTTTCAGCTCTTTTTGTGCGGTTTTCAAACGAATGAGGCTTTTCTCTTGATCCGTTTTCCTACAAAAACAGCAGCAGAAAATCCGCTTGAGCCATCTTGTTAAAGTTTGGACTCCCCTTTTTATTTTTGTCCAAGCAGTCGAAAAATAACCAGATACATCTTGTGTGATCCAGGTATCCGATTGAAATGGCTTACGAAGAGGTTCTATATGGCCTTTTGCGGAACTGGTTGTAGAAAAGGGGCTCGCTTCAAAAGTTGACGAAAAAACTTCGCGAATATTCATCAATCATATCTCCAATAGAAAAGGAGCTCAATATAAAGAGCTCCGAGAATCCATTATTTGGTTTCGAGCTTTGCGATTTCTTTTTTGAACTTCTCAATGATCCAATCGAATGAGACATCCAGCATCTCATCACAGGGATCGTAACCACTGTGCATTTTAAGTTCGCGCACGTACTGAAGAGCATCCTGGCAATGTTTTTTTAGCATGAAGCATTCTTTGGCAAAAGTTAGGATCTCTCCTTCATCTTCGAGTTGTTTTGTCCCTTTAGCAAGGCCGATAAAAAAAGTTTCCATTAGATTCTCTTGCAATTCCTTTGGGAGTTCATCGAAAAACTTTTTCCACTCATTGGCTAGAGCTTCTCGATCTGAAGGGTGCTTTTTCAAAAGATCTTCCATTTTGGTCTTAGCGCCTTCTGCAGTTTTTTTGAGCTCTTTCACTGTTTCCAATCGACTTGTTCCAAGAATACCTGAATAGTCATAACAGAAGAAGACCTTGCTGAAGATCCATTTGAATCCTCCCCAAACCTTATTGAAAAGATTCGAAATAGTCACCATCATATTGCGAACGATTCCCTCGTCCTTTCTTGTAATGCTCGAAGCACAATACTCGAGATCCCTCGGCGTTCCTAATCTTATCAGCTTTTGCGAATGATCTATTGATCCTACATCCATTCGGGTTTTTGTGATGCCTCGAATCATTGTTACCTCCCAGAAAATATTTCTCATTTGTTTTTGAAAGAAGAGGGCGGGACGAATGCTGTGCAATTCCCTCTATACTAATCAACTTACCTTTTCTTGACGGGCCGAGAGTGTATCATATTTGGGATTTATATAAAGAACTTTTTCATGCGTTGCGCTTATGAACTAGTACGGAGAAGATCAAAAAAAAAGGCCCAGGCATGCGCCAGAGCCTTTTGGAACTGCTAAAGTGGTCGAATTACTTTTTGGCTTTTGCATCGATCAGCTGTTGCAAAAAACCAGCTGCTTGATTCAACAGATCCATATCCTGATTATTAAAACGCTCTCGCAGATCTTTGCGTTCTTGCTCAAGGTTATTCTTATTCCATTCTGCTACTTTTTGGGGATCATTACACTTGGGACCAATTTGAGCATCGCGGATCACAGCAATAGCCATTTTGATCAATTGATCAACTCCACGTGGATAATTCTTGGCAAATTGCTTCCAAGCCGCCTGTTTATCCTCAGCATCGATGACTTTTTGCAAGGCTGCTTTGAGAGCTTTAGGGGAGTGCTCTGGTTTGCAGCAAATCCCCCAACTTGCGAAATAGATGGTATACTTTACAAGTGTATAAGTTCCCAAAAGAATCATCGTGGGAATCGAAAGAATGGCATTGAATGTTTTTGAAACGATTCCAGCCCCTTTCTCAGAGCCACCTTTAGATTCCAAGCTGCTTGAACCGAACTCAGACAATTTCGCAAAAGTGGGGCTATTGTTTTGCTGAATAGAGCTAGGTGTGTTCCCCGTTACTTCTCCAATTCTCATATCTTTTCTCCTATTGTTGATTCTTGCAACGCCTCAAAAGGCGCGGCTTTGCTGTAAAAACAGGGAGCACTATAGCATAAAGATTAATTATGAGAAGAAGATTTTTTCAAAAGATGCTTGTAGAAACAAATCAGTCTGAGAAATGTCTCTCAGTCTGAGTACAGATTCAGTAGAAAGAATAAAAACCTATATATGCTCTTGTATTTTATATGCTCTTGTATTTCTTTCCAAAAGGACTTCACAGCGTTTTCGAGGATGGTATTGCCACTGATTGAATCAAAATAGTCTTGTTTGAAATCGATGCTTCCTTTGTTTTTTTGATACCAAGAAGCTCTTTGAGATTCCGTCATCGATTCATTAGCCATTTGAGCTCGACACGTGCCGATGTGATACTTGAATCTCTCCAAGGCATCTTCAGATAGCTGTGAGAGGGCTTCTTTGAATCGAGCCTTCTGATCCTTGCTACTTCTATAGACATTGCGATCCACGATGACCTTATAAATCTTCTCAAAAATCTGCTTCGTTTCTCTCCAATTGATAGGATCACGACTGCTGCCAAAACAACAAAAAAGGTAGTTTTGAACGAAATGTTTCAACTTTTTCCAAAGAGAACTTAAAAGAGAAATGGGAGCCATGACTAAACGTTTGAAAAAAGAATCTTTTTTGATTTGCTCGATTGAAGCAAGGGTAGACTTTTGATGAGAAGATACCATGAAAAAATGAGGCTCATTGACTGTGACTCGTTGAAAATCGATATCGCTCTTTCGCTCTATCGCATGGACCATCTCTTTCTCTCCTTTTTCACAGTTTTACTTATTCGTATTGATCAGATAGCTTCAATCCAGATACCGGTTTTGAAGCATCAATAGGGCTTTACCGAAAACCTGGATTTCCCTTTCTCCCTCCCCTTTATTGATGACATTAAAGGGATCACGGAGTTGATCACGAGTGCTATTTTTGTAATATTCAGAAGATTTGTTTGGAAAAGCTTCCCGGTAGACCTTCTCGATCTCTTGCTTCACATCTTCTTGAAGGATTTTGCTCAAATTGCCAAACTCTCGAATAATCTTTTCACTCTCATTCACTTTGCCTTTCTTGGTTGCTTCAAAATAAAGACTAATAAAAGAGCGGAGTTGTTTGCGTAGCTTTTCCCTATTCCCATCAGAAGAATCAAAGCAAAGGAACAAAAAATAGACTTTGATGAAAGACCAAATACTGTTCAAGATCTCCAGAATTCGCTTCTTATACTCGATAGGCTGAGTCCTGACAGAGGTAATGGAACTTTCTAAAAATAGAACCTCCCCCCTCTTAGCAGTGGATAGAGGCTCAAACTGACTTGTGAGCTGGGCTCTATGGATTGGATGTAACATGGCAGCCAATATATGCCAGGAAGGGAAATTTCGAAAAGGAGAATTTTTAAAAAATGAGCTCGATCGAGAGTGTTTAATATTTGCTTTGAGAGGGGGGATAGAATTTTTTGTCCCTTTTTTCGGAGGAAAACAAAGCTGAATGCATTTATTCAGCGAAGTGAGTCACAGAAATAGGGCGAAAAAGACAAAATCAAAGATTTGTTGACAATCAGGGGGCCAAATGAATTTTCAACCACGCTCTAACACCAAAGGGGGCGATTTCGCGGTGGATTTCAATCCTTATAGTGAGTATGAAAGAGAGTAATGAAGCGTTTCTTTCTACTTGCTTTTTTGGCTTTGAGTACAGCCCTCGCATGTGAAGGGATTAACAAAAACCAAATCACCTATCTGATGCAGGCAGGTGAGGTTGAGAAATCAGTTGCTCTCTATTTCCGATACAAGAAAGAGCTCGAAAAACATGATTTTGAAATTCTCCAGCAAATGGCTTTCATTCTTCTCGATCGAGGAGCCAAGAGCACTGATCGAGAGACGCAACTGCTCTCTATTTATGGGTCAGGGGTTGCTGGGGCTTCTTTTTCTCTAGATATTCTCGAGTCAGGACTGAAGAGCACGCATGCGGAAACGCAAGTTGCCGCAATCCAATTTTTGGGAAATACGCAAGATGATCGAAGCGATGAACTCCTCGTCAAGGGGATGTCCTCGAATTTCTTTTTTGCACGGATGGAAGCGGCCCTTCACCTGGCCCAAAGAAAACACAGGACTTCTGTGGGTCAAATCGAATCTCTAATGTATCGAATTCCCCCTGAAGCGCGTTTTTTTTTCCCGCAATTCTTTGCATTAATTGGAAACTCTGATGCGATTTCCATTTTGCGCCATTTGATGGAAGACAAGGTGACTTCAGTTCGCGTCGAAGCTCTTCTCTCTGCTGCTCGCTTTGGCAGAGATGACCTTCTCCCTGTGATCCGAATGAATATCACACATATCAATGTCGCAGAGCAAGAGGCTGCTGCATATGCGATTGGCGTTTTGCGAGATTCCCGTTCTGTAAAAAAGTTGCAACACCTACTCGATTCATCTCCAATTAATGTCAGAATCGCCGCGGCCAGATCGCTTCACATCTTGGGTGACAAGACAGCAAAGTACTATCTCATCGATCAAGCAAAAAGTGGAAATTTCTTTGCCATTGTTTCTCTCGCCGACATCCCCGAAGGAAAAGATACGTTGGCCGAGCTCTGCGACCACCCTGAACTTGGGATCCGTATCAATGCGGCCATCACCCTGCTCAAGTTGCGCGATCCTCGCTGTCGCAAAGTGATCCTTCCCCTTCTTTTGAACAACACTTCGGATTTGGGTTTTGCCCCTCAAATGTCGATCGGCAAGACGATGCTCGCTTTCAAGCCCGTCTTTTCGACAGCTCAGCAAAAAAACCAGCTTTTTGACGTTCGGGCTGCAACCCTTGCCATCAGACAGCAGATCCTTGTCGACTGCATGCACCTGCCTGAAGGGGAATTCATCACACTCGCCGAATGGCTATTTGAGAGTAAGCAGAGCGATTTGATTCCCACTCTCGTTGCCCTCCTCGAAAACTTGCAGACAAAAGAGGCAATCGATCTTCTCAAAAGAAAATCCCAGCAAGCAGGAATGCCCCTCATCCGCACGTATTGCACCTTGGCGCTTTACAGGATGAATCAACAGGGCGACTATGAGAGAGCCCTTGTCGACTATATTGAGAGAAATAAAAACAGCGAAATGATTCGCTTCCGCCCTCTTGTTCCCCTCGATCAGCGATTTGGAGATACCCCTTACGAACTCACTCCGGAAGACAGCTCTCGTCTTCTCATCGAAGCCTTTGCCGCGCTTTCCGAAAAACAAAGAGAGAGCAGCATCAATATCTTGCTCGATGCGATCCAAAACGGAAACCCCAAAAATCGCTGCGTCCTTGCAGGACTCTTGCTCAGAACTCTCCAGTAGAGCTATAATTCCCTCCTATGAAATTGCGCCCGATTCTTGTTGCTGCATCCCTATGCGGAATGAGTAGTTTTTGTTCCGCTGAAAAATTCATCATCAATCTCAAAGATCCTGTCTATTCCGAAGGAGTTGTAAAAACCGATCAAGGCGGCGTAATCGAAGCCTCTGATCTGCGCATCCAAGCTCGCAAGCTCATCTACACCAACACCAAAGAAATCCGGAAGGTGTGTGCAGAAGGGGATCTCATGATGGAGTACCGAGGTCATTACTTTGTGGGAGACAAGCTCGAGTTTGACCTCAAAAATCGAACGGGATATCTCATCAATGGAAGAACAAAGCTCGATGTCTGGTACATGGGAGGCCATCTTCTCGAGCTCTGTGATAATGGTGAGTATTACATTGAAAATGGCTTCGTCACGACTACTCCAAACCGAGCCAATCCGTGGAGAATTGCCGCAGAAGCGGCAACGATCACAGATAACCGAAATATCCGGGCGCAAAACGTCACGCTCCGTGTTGGCAATGCTCCGCTTTTCTGGTTTCCCTTTTATCGCGGCAACTTAAATCGCTTTACCGATCCTCCTATTCGTTATCGACTTCTCTATGATAAGGGATTGGGCCCTCGCTTTTCCTTCCGTTGGAGATTTTTCTCAACAGAGACCTTTGGAGCTTATGCCCGCTTTGACTATCGATTTCCGTTCACATTTGAAGAAAAGAGAAAAGGAGCCGTCGGCCCTGGGGGAGCTCTCGAAGCAGATTACAAGTCAAAGAACAAGCGAACCCTTTTTCAAACGCGCAATTACGGAGCACTCGATAAAAACTTCCCGAATGAAAAAGGCCCGAAACGTTACCGCTTTCAGGGAATTTACAAGACCAAAACTAAAGACGAATACTCTCGCATTCATGCGCAATGGGACAAACTCTCGGACGATCGGATGGTCGGCGATTTTCGAGATGCAGACTTTGAACTCAATACCCAAAAGGCAACCTATCTCGAAGCCTCGCACTACGACCGCTCTGTTTTTGGCGACCTCACAGTACGGCCCAAAATCAACGAATTTCAATCCCTGAACCAAGAGCTCCCCTCTGCAGCAGTGGGGCTTCGCCCTTTTGAACTCTTCCATACGGGAGTCATCTCGGAAAACTACCTCAGTGGTGCCTATCTCGATTACACTTTCACAAATAAGATCGATAAGATTCTCAGGGATCAGCAGTCGGGAAGATTTCAGACAATCAATACTCTTTACCGCCCTATTTCTTTCAATGGGATCACCCTTACCCCAAAAGCGGGTATCGTCGGCATCTTCTACACCGATAGCCCTGAAAGAGAAACGAAAGGACAATTTCTCTATACCTATGGGGGCGATGCGAATTTCCGCGCCTCTCGAACCTTCTTTTGCTTCAAGCATTCAATCGAACCTTATGCCCAATACCTCGGATATTCCCGCCCATCTGCCGCTGTCGACGATTACTTCATCTTCGACATCCACGACGGCTACGACAAGCTCGATCAACTCCGTTTTGGGATCCGCCAACTCATCCATACGCGAACAAATCCCATTTTTCTCCCCACTTTTGCGCTCGATGTCTATGGCTACAGCTTCTGGGGAGCCAAATCCTTTAATCAGAGAATCCCTAAACTCTTTGCAGATCTCGAGTACAACCAGCCCAGCTATGCAATTCTCGGTGGAGTTGGCTGGAATCTTCAAGAGAGCGTCCTCGATTACGGCAATGTCCAATTCCTCTGGACAATCAATGCCAATATCGCCCTCGGAGTGGAATTTCGTCACAGAAGCAAGTTTTATTGGAGAAAGGCCATCTACGACAATTTTGTCGTTGACTTTGCAAGATCCCTTGACGAGCTCCTCGACTCTCCCCTCTCCGATAAGCGCAACACCCTTCTCACCAAAGCTCATCTCCGGCTCACACCTCGCTGGAACATGCACTTCCAATCTTTTCATGGATGGGGCAGATCGAATGAGCCCCGCTATAACGGAGCTCGCGTCGATTTCTACACGATGTTGACGGGAAGTTGGCAGATGAAGCTCTCCTATGAGTATCTGCCCAACGACGAGTACCGTTTCTCCTATTCATTCAAGTTGATTAAGTAGTGTACACAGAAGGGATTTTGATCAGTTGTATTTTTGCTTGATTGCTTGAAGATCGGCCTCAATCTTCTTGCGGGCGCGAGGAGGAACGCGATCGATGTGAAGGACCCCATTGAGATGATCATTTTCGTGAAAAGAAACACGAGCGTTGATCTCTTCCCTCTCTTCGACAAAGGGATTGCCATCGAGATCGGTTGCTTCAATTCGCAGCTTCACAGGACGCTCGATGGGACCTACTTGTATCCCTGGAAACGACATGCAACCCTCGTGATCCGTCTCCGTTTCCTTGCTCTTCCAGACAATTTTGGGATTGATGAAGACTTTCGGCGCAGAGACGGTCCACTTTCCATCGGGAAGAACGACATAATCGCGAAGGACAAAGAGGCGGATAGGCACACCAACTTGCACAGCTGAAAGTCCAATGCCATTATTGTTATCTGCATAATCGATCATAAAATGAGCGAGTTCTTTGATCTCTTCGGTGATTTCTTCAACGGGTTTGCTGTGCTCGCGCAAAATGGGATCGCCATAGTAGCGGAAAGTCCACCCTGCCATCTACTTTGCCACCTCTTCTATTTGAATAGGAGCTTTTTTAGATCTGGTTCCAATGTGAGCGGACCAGATCGAGAGGATCACGCAAGCTACCATGAAAACGATGGCAAGGCTCGCAGTGAATTTCTTGAGGACTTGGGCCGTGGAGGTTCCAAAGATCGATTCGCCGGGATCGCCTCCGAAGGAGGCGCCGAGCCCGAGGCTCTTGCTCTCTTGGATGAGAATTACAAGTGTCAGCATTAAGCAGACGATCAAAAAGAGAGCGAGGGCTGCGTAAAATAAAATTGTCATCGTTGCACCATTTGGCTAAAAGCTTTGACATCGAGGGAGGCTCCCCCTATCAGGGCACCATCGATGTCGGGTTGGTTGAGTAGGTTGTCAATATTGGAGGGTTTCACCGAGCCTCCGTAGAGGATACAGACACGGCTCGCCCAATTTTTGCCCACTCTTTCTGCAAGGTATTTGCGGATCTGAGCATGCGTTTCTTGGGCAATTTCGGGAGTTGCAGTCTTGCCGGTGCCTATCGCCCAGACGGGCTCATAGGCGATGACAACCGACTGAAGCTGCTTTGGCTTGAGGTCTTTCAGGGCACCATCGAGTTGTTTTTTAAGCGTATCCATCGATTTGCCAACTTCTCGATCCGCTTCTGATTCGCCGACGCAGAGAATCGCAGGAAGACCCTCGAGAATCGCTCGCCGGAGTTTATGGTAAATGTGCTCATCGGTTTCCGCAAAATGAGCTCTTCGTTCCGAGTGACCCAAAATCACAAATGAAGTCCCGACCTCCTTGAGCATTTTCGCCGAAATTTCACCGGTGAAAGCCCCTTCATCTTGATCACTCATGTTTTGGGCACCAATAGCGATCTTCGAATCCCCCGCGACAGAAGACGAGGCGTGAATCGCAGTGAATGGGACGGCTATGAGAATTTCACAGTCTGTTTCCTCGGTATGAGGAATCAGCTCTTCAATAAAGTCGATCGCCTCTCCGACCGTCTTGTGCATCTTCCAATTGCCGGCAATAATCGTGGGTCTTTTCATATCATTTTTGTGTTTAAAATGGATTTCCAGGATAATGCTTTTTTCCGAGGAAATCAAGTCCTATGACCTACAAAGAAATCTTTTCCGTTACGCAGCTGACGACAGCTATCAAGCAAAAATTAGAGGGCTCATTTCCAAGCATTGCCGTACGCGGAGAAGTGAGCAACCTCCGCCAGCAGGCATCAGGCCATATCTATTTCACCCTCAAAGACGCCCAGGCTCAGCTTTCTGCCGTTCTTTTTCGCGGCAATGCCTCCAGGCTCACGAAAATGCCCAAAGAGGGGGATCAGATCATCGCCTATGGAGAATTGAGCGTTTATCCTCCTCGAGGGAATTATCAGATGATTGTGAGGAGCCTCGAATTTTCTGGGGTTGGCGAACTCTTGAAAAAACTGCACGATCTCAAAATCAAATTAGAAGCTTTGGGGTGGTTTGCTCAAGAAATCAAAAAGTCCCTCCCTCATCTCCCCAAGACAATCGGCGTTGTGACCAGTCCCACGGGTTCGGTGATCCAAGACATTCTCAACGTCCTTGAGCGAAGATTTTCGGGATTTCACCTCATCCTCAACCCTGTCCGGGTTCAAGGAGAAGGAGCTGCTGCTGAAATTGCCATGGCCATTGAGGAGATGGACAAACACAAGATCTGCGATGTCCTCATCGTCGGCAGAGGAGGGGGAAGTCTCGAAGATCTGTGGCCTTTCAATGAAGAAATAGTAGCAAGTGCCATCTACAAATGCCAAATTCCCATCATTTCCGCAGTTGGCCACGAAACCGATTACACCCTTGCCGACTTTGTTGCCGATGTCCGGGCGCCCACGCCCTCAGCTGCAGCCGAGATTGTGATGGGAGAAAAAGCTCAGCTTCTCGAAAAGCTTACCAAAATTCGCGTCCAAATTGCCCAATTCCTAAAGGGACATCTCAACACAAGTCGCATAAAACTCCAATCCATCGCTTTTCATCCAATGATGCGTTCTGGGGATGCTCTTTTAGGATCCTATTTCCAAAGAATTGATGATGTCTGCGACGATCTCGACTCGTGCATCAAAATGCGACTTCGGGAATCTCGGCTCAAGCTCGAAGGGCTGGCCAAACAAAAAGAAGCTCTGAATCCGAGCAGTCAACTCACTGTGCAAAAGAAGGCTTTCGCCTCAAAACATCGCGAACTTTCTACCCTTCTTTTCAAACA
>Ga0307436_1000722_pt1 | contig 15473 bp, 13 predicted proteins | sample SalMarWE160440MG_FD_202513 | JGI IMG/M metagenome (GOLD analysis project Ga0307436, IMG submission 202513) | Salt marsh sediment microbial communities from the Plum Island Ecosystem LTER, Massachusetts, United States - WE1604-40 | ecosystem: Environmental > Aquatic > Marine > Intertidal zone >...
CTTATCTCGACAAGTTGGCTAAAGGGATTGCCAAGGGCATTGACAAATTTGTAAAGTCTTAGATAGTTTTGGCTAAAGCATTCAGGGAGAAAAATATGGCGGAACATCAAGCGGATTTTGGACTCATCGGCCTAGCAGTTATGGGCCAAAATTTGGTTCTCAACATCAATGATCACGGATGGAAAGTAGCGGTATTCAACCGGACGGTTTCCAAAGTCGATGACTTTCTGAAGGGGCCTGCAAAGAATACACACGTCATCGGTACTCACTCCCTAGAAGAGTTTTTCAAAACTCTCAAACGTCCTCGCAAAGTGATGTTCATGATAAAGGCCGGAAAGCCAGTTGATATGCTCATAGACGAGTGCCTTCCCTTTCTCGAAAAAGGAGACATTGTTATCGATGGAGGTAATAGCCACTACCCCGATACAGAGCGGCGGACAAAAATGCTTGGCGAGAAGGGAATTCTCTTCATGGGAACGGGCATCTCGGGAGGAGAGGAAGGAGCCCGTCATGGTCCCTCAATTATGCCAGGGGGAAATCCCGAAGCTTGGCCTAAGGTAAAGGAGATTTTCCAAGCGATTGCTGCCAAAGCCGAAGAAGATGGCCTTCCCTGTTGTGACTGGGTTGGAAAGGGTGGAGCGGGCCATTACGTCAAAATGGTCCATAATGGAATTGAGTATGGAGATATGCAGCTCATCTGTGAGGCTTTTGATCTTTTGCACAAAGTCCTCGGCATCGACTACAGCGAGATGCAGAAAATTTTTGCCGACTGGAATAAGGGACAACTCAAGAGCTACTTGATCGAAATCACAGCCAGCATCCTCGGCCATCACGACGAGGACGGCTCTTTCATGATCGACAAAATTCTCGATGTCGCTGGACAAAAGGGCACCGGGAAATGGACGGGCATCAGCGCCCTCGACATGGGTCTTCCTGTAACCCTTATTGGGGAAGCGGTATTTGCAAGATGCCTCTCTGCACTCAAAGATGAGAGAGTCAAAGCTTCTAAAATCTACAAAGCACCGCCCATCTCTTTTAAAGGAGATAAGAAAGCTTTTATTGAAGACATACGCCAGGCACTTTACGCTTCCAAAATGATCAGCTACGCGCAAGGGTTCATGCTCATGCGGGCAGCTGCTAAGGAGTTCGGTTGGGATCTGAACTACGGCTCAATAGCCCTCATGTGGCGCGCAGGATGCATCATCCGCAGTCGTTTCCTCAACGATATTAAAAAGGCATACGACAAAAATCCCAAATTGGAAAATCTTCTCTTTGACGACTTCTTTAAAGGAGAAATCCAAAATGCCGAAGCGAGCTGGAGGCGTGTCGTCGCAGCTGCCGTGGAAAATGGGATCCCAGTTCCCTGTTTCAGCACGGCACTTTCCTTTTTTGATGGCTATCGAACTGAGCGTCTCCCTGCTTTTCTGTTGCAAGCGCAACGCGATTTCTTTGGCGCCCACACTTACGAGCGGGTCGACAAGCCTCGAGGCAAGTTCTTCCACACCAATTGGACAGGGACCGGGGGAGATGTGACTTCAAGCTCCTATAGCGTTTAGGAGAATCAAATGGGATTTGTAATGCATATTGATGTCATTGACTCGGAGCAAAGGGGAATCACTGAGACGGATTGGCTCCTCAGTAAGCATACCTATAGTTTTGGCAGCTATCATGATTTGAATCGGATCAATTTTGGGACTCTGCGTGTTTTCAACGATGATGTCGTGAAGCCTGGAAAGGGATTTGAAACACATCGCCATGAGAATATGGAGATCATCACGATCGTACTATCGGGTGTTCTCGAGCACAAAGATAGCGCGGGAAATCATGGGGTGATTAAGCCAGGCGATGTGCAACGGATGAGTGCCGGCAGCGGAATCGAGCACTCAGAATTCAATGCCTCGAAAGATGAAGAAGTTCACTTCTTACAGATTTGGGTCTATCCAGAAAAACGAGGGCTCACCCCTTCTTATGAGCAGAGAAATTTTTCTCCTGAGCTCTTTTGCAACAAACTCGTCCCCATCGCCATGAGAGCTTCTTCGGAGCGCACATTGACGATCCATCAAGATGCGACCTTTTATCTGGGGGATTTTGAAAAGGGACAAAAACTCATACACAAACCCCGTTCCAAGGCCCATGGAGATTATCTCTTTGTAATCGAGGGAGAACTCAAAATGGGGGACACTGTTCTCAAGAAAGGGGACTCGGCGCAGATCACAAAGGCCGATCAGATCGAATCAGAGGCACTTCAGTCATCGAAAGTGCTTCTCATCGAAGTCAATATCAATACTCTCTAAGTTTTGGAATAGTGGACGAAACCGGCCCTTTTTGCCAAATCAAGTGCCTTTGCTTCAGAAATTCCTGTAACACTTGAGTCACTTGCGAGCCACCATCTGCCCTCTTTTTTAATGACGGCCACCCAGTGACCTGATCTCGCATTTTTGCCTGAGTGGTACAAGAATCCATCACAAGCATATTCTGCAGATTCACCAATCTGAGATGGACTCAGATTCAAGTGAAAGGGGACATCTACACGTACCTCAGATTTATTTCCTCCAGTGAAATCTCGCATTCCAGTTCCAAAGCCTGAGTCATCTGCTTGCGGAATAGAAACCCCAAAATCATTGGGAGGTTGCTTCATGAAATGAATTATGGATCGTTGAGTTCCTGATGGCAAAAGATCCACTTTGCTGAAGTAGAGATTTAAAGATTCTTTCAAAGAAGGCTTTTTGAGATCTAAATAGGGAGTGATGTCAAAAAAACGAAGGGGATTGCGTGGATCTGTGTTTGTCTCAAGAGGTGGTTCTGTGATTTTGCCCTCCTTCATATTGATGATCTTCTGATAGAGAATGGGTAGCTGATAGCCTGCATTCTTCATGAAGAAGTCGAGAAACCGTATCGGATCGTCTTGAGTGCTGGTGTCTGAACTCGAAGTCACTCCAGCATCATCGAGCATTTTTCGGAGCTCTTGTGAGTTGATTTCTTCTTTCTTATGATAGCCTTTGAAGGCGCTAAATACCTTTTCAAGGGGATGGCTTCCCCAAAGGCGGAAGCCACTGTCTGCATCTTGGATCCGATTGGCAAATGCAGGAATGTGCAAGAGCAGTTGCATGGTCGCATTGATCCAGCAATCATTGCCTCCTAGATTTTCAATGCCTTTAAAAGGTGGAGGGCTTCCCTTAAAAATCGCCGGGACGAGAGGAGAACCCTTGGCGTGACTCCACAGAAGGGAGCCCGCGGCAAAAGGGGCAACCGGGGCAGTGAGAGCAAGGAGGGGATGTACAATCGTCGACATGTAAAATGAGGCGACTACAAGGGCAATGCCAATGAGGAGGTATCCGGTTACGACAAGAGCATGAGTTTTCCAGGTTGTTTCCGAGTTGTTCCCATGCTCATGGAGCTTGGGCCAGGTAGGAGAAGCTGCTGAAATGTTTCCTATGTTTGATATCATGCAAGAATATTAACACATCGGTTATAAGTTGAAAAGGCCCTTCAAATCGTGTATTTTATCTCTCATGGCAAACTACAATCGAGAAAATATTCGAAACTTCTCCATTATCGCACATATTGACCATGGAAAATCAACCATCGCCGATAGGCTCCTCGAGCTGACTAAGACCCTTTCAACGAGAGAAATGGTCGAGCAGGTCCTCGATGACATGGATCTCGAAAGAGAGCGGGGGATTACGATCAAGGCCCATCCCGTCACCATGTGGTACGAGGCAACGGATGGCAAAGTCTATCAAATCAATTTTATCGATACGCCTGGTCATGTCGACTTCTCCTACGAGGTTTCCCGTTCTCTTGCGGCCTGTGAAGGGGCACTGCTCATCGTAGACGCAGCTCAAGGCGTTCAAGCGCAAACCCTTGCCAATGTTCACCTCGCTGTGGATCGCGAGCTTGAGATTGTTCCCGTGCTCAACAAAATCGATCTTCCCGCAGCTGACCCCGAAGGGGTGAAACAGCAAATTGAAGATGTGATTGGGATTGACACCTCTATGGCTATCGAAGCCTCGGCCAAGACTGGACAGGGGATCAAGGAAATTATGGAGGCGATTCTCCACCTCGTCCCACCTCCCAAAGAGCCCAAAGATGAGAAACTCCGCGCTCTTGTCTTCGACTCTCACTATGATCCGTATCGGGGAGTACTCGTTTACATCCGCATCATGTCAGGGGAAATCTCCAAAAAAAGTCTTGTCTATTTCATGCAATCGGAAAAAACATTTGAGGTTCTCGAAGTGGGGATTTTTTCCCCCAACGAAAAGCCCGTCGACAAACTCCATCCGGGAGAAGTGGGATATATTGCCTGCAACATTAAAAAGACCTCCGACGTGCAAATTGGCGAAACGATCACGCTCAAAAAAGATCCCGTTCAAGAGCCACTGCCCGGTTTCCGGCAAATTAGTCCAGTCGTCTTTGCGGGAATCTATCCCGTCGACACTTCTGATTTTGAAGCACTGCGGGATGCGCTAGCGAAGCTCAAGCTCAACGATGCAGCTCTTTATGTCGAACAAGAATCGAGTCTGGCCCTTGGCTTTGGATTTCGATGTGGCTTTTTAGGGCTTCTTCATCTCGAGATCATCTTCGAAAGGCTTCAGAGGGAATTCGATCTCGATATCATCACAACAGCTCCAAGTGTCGTCTACAAATTCACCTTGTCTTCTGGTGATGAAAAAGAGATCGACAACGTTGCTCAGTACCCCGATCCTGGACAAATTGAATATGTTGAAGAACCCTGGATCAAGTGTCACATTATGACTCCAGCAGAGTTTGTCGGACCCATTATGAGCTTAGCTTTGGAGAAGAGGGGAGAGCAGACTCATACCGAGTCGCTCGATGCGACCCGTCTTCTTCTCACCTACCGTTTTCCCCTCAACGAGATCATCACCGATTTCAACGACAAACTCAAATCGGTCACCCGCGGCTATGGTTCCTTCGACTACGAGTTCGACAAGTATGAGCTCTCTGATATCGTCAAGCTCGAGATTCGGGTCAATGAAGAACCCGTTGATGCATTTTCCTGCCTCGTTCACAGAACAAAGGCCGAACAAAAGGGAAGAGCACTCTGCAAAAAGCTGACTGAAGTGATCCCGCGCCAGCAGTTCAAAGTGCCTATTCAAGCGGCCATTGGTGGCAAGATTATTGCCAGAGAGACCATTAGCGCGCTATCCAAAAATGTCACCGCCAAGTGCTACGGTGGAGATATTACCCGTAAGAGAAAACTTCTCGAGAAGCAGAAGAAGGGAAAGAAGAAGATGAAGGAGATCGGAAAGGTCAACATTCCCCAATCCGCTTTCATGGATGTCCTCAAAGAGTAATCTAAGCCTTTCAAATTAAGTTCTTTAAATTTACTGTTCAATAAATATTGAACAGTATGTTAGAATGAACAGTATGAAAGGAAGATTTTTACTCAGTTCACACGCTTTTCCAAAAGAAGAGAACATCTATGCGAAGCGCTCAGCTTTGGTCTTGGATTGGCTCTTGAGGAATGGAAGAAAAGACATGACTTTTTCACTTCGAGAGATTGCAAGCGAAACAGGTGTTAGTCTTGGCCTTGTGCAGCGTGTGCTTGCCACATTGGTCTTTCATGGGGTTGTCGAAACCCATGGACTCCGTACTGCCAAAATGTTTTCTTTAAAGAGTAAAATGAAATTGCTGAGCTTGTGGGCGGCTCATTATAATATCTTAAAAAAGTGTAAAATCTGGAATTACGCATCTGCTTATTCCCCTGATGAGTTGACTCAAGTCCTTTCTCATTCTCTTTTGAGAAACAAAGTAGCTTTTGCGCTCCATTCAGCAGCTCGAGTAATGGGTCTTTCAAATACGAATTTAAAAACTCTAGAATTATACCTTTTAGATTCTTCAGAGCGAAAAAAAATTGAAAAAATTCTCAAACTTGAGCCGAAGGAAATGGGATATGATGTCTTGTTGATAGAACCATATTATCGAGATCTCCTTGTGCAATCAAAAGAAGAAAAAGAGAAGATCAAACGAGCAAGCTGGATCTTGACCTATTTAGATCTCTATCACTTTCCTTTGCGAGGATCCGAACAAGCTCAATATTTGCTGGAGAAACATTCAGGTCATGAATCAATACTTGATGCTTGAAGAAACTATTTTAACAGACTTTCTCAGGGCTCTAGGGCCTTGGGCTAAGCATTTGATCATTGGAGGAGGATTTGCACCCATCATTTACCGGAACTATCTCTCAGATCTTGGTATAGGACTTCCTCCAGTAGGAACGCGTGATATCGATACATTGATTCCGAGAAACCTTCCTAAGGTTTCTGCAAAATCGATCTCTCAACATCTCAAAGAAGCAGGTTTTCAACACAGATTCAAAAACTTGGAAGAACCACCTGTGGAGGCTTATTCCAAAATAATTGAGGGAAGTGAGTTTGAAATTGAGTTCTTAACTCCCCCTTCTGTAAGGGGCACGCCTTTTATGAATGCTTCCATTGCGGGTGTGATTGCTCAACCACTGCATTATCTCATCATGAGCTTGGAAGAAATTCGGCTTTTCTCCCTTCCTTCAGGACAAGAGGGGCATGTGGTATCTCCAGGTGCTTGGATCTTTCATAAAGGGTTAACATTTCTAAAACGCAAAGATTCAATGAAGCAATTAAAAGATCTCTATGGCATTTGGTATGTCGCTTCACAACTGGGATCTTTTTCCTATCAGTCTCTTAACGAGCTTAGAGAACTTCATTACAAACATCAGAAATGGTTTCAAACGTTTAAGAAAAACTTCAGTAATTGGCTTGAAAACGCCTCGCCTAAAGACTGGATGAATCTAGAACTGCAAGATCCAAATGGAAATTTATCTCGATCTCACTTTCAAGATTTTGTCCATTCAAATTGGATTTGAAATGAAGGAGTCTTCATGGATGTCCTCAAGGAGTTATACTAAGGGCATCATTTATTTTTCCAAAAAAAAGACCGGCCTCTGAGCGAGGTCGGTCTTTTTTGCTTCAAGCACAAAGGCTTTTAGCTTAGGTGGTGGGCTGAGGAGACTTTTCGGTCTCTTTGGCAGCTTTTGCCGCAGCCTTTGCCGCAGCAACTTTTGCCTCCTCATCGCGTTGAGCGTTGAGGGTAGAGAATTGGTTTCCGAGAGATCTCGCAGCGCCAATCCAGACGGCAAGGACGAGAATCATAATCCCTGCAACATAAGGAGCAATCAGAGCGATCGATCCCGTTGCCACGATGAGACCTTGGTTGATCATCGCGCCACCAGCTTTTCCAAAACGAGCTCCGACGACATCGATAGCGGCCTTTCCCTTAACCTTAGATTCTTGGTCGAGGGGGATATAGGCCATTTCTTTAGTCGGATCGAAGAGGGAGTACTTCGACGATTTACTCATGATATTTTGCGCTGTACCGAAGACGACGGCGAGCATGAGGGGAGTCGTTCCCATCATGGAAATAAATCCACCGAGCTGATCGCGGAAAATGACAAAGGCAAAGAAAGCAATTCCTGTGAACATGAGGACGATAGGAGTGAACAGGGCTCCTGTTTTCCATCCAAATCTGCGGATGACGTTTCCTCCGACAAAGAGCATCATGAAAAGGGTGAGGATAGAGGTAATTTGTGAGAACATTCCCATAAACCCGAAATACTCCGTCCCCGTTGGGTACTGGAGCTTCACTTGGTTCTTCCAAGTAACTTCAACGAGCTGGATACAGACTCCATAGCCGATCACGAGAAGGGCTAGGGCGCCGAGATATTTCGACTTCATGAGGTATGCAAAGCTCTCTTTGAGGGGAAGCTTGGGTTTCTCTTTCTTTTTCCTAATATCAGACGGATTGTAAAAGCGGCTGTCTGTGAGGACGTTTTTGTTGATCCACCAGTAGATTCCCATGGCCGCAAGTCCCGCAAGAGCGACGAGGAGCGTCACGTAGCTGAGAGTGAGACCGAAACCATCGACTCCAGGGCCGGCATTGTGTCCAACACGAGCGAAATACTTGATGAACTCTCCAGATGGTAGCATCGCGAGGTTGGCCCCAATTCCGAACATCGCGTAAAAGCGCTTGGATTCGGAGACACGGGTGATGTCGTTTGCAAATCCCCAGAAGAGCAGGGAGAGAGCCATACTTCCCCAGAGCTCGGACATGATGTAGAACAAGCTAAATGTCCAGTTCCGGAAGATGGCAATGAATCCCTTGAATCCATCGGGTAACATGGCTTGCAGCTGGTCGGCAAATGCGTGGGGATGCAATACATCTTTGAGGGGATAGAGGACGAGTTTAAAGAGGACGAAAAACACCAAAAATCCACCAATCGTAGTATAGAAGAGGCGGGGCTTGCTCAAGACGTTGCTCAATTTAGCATAGATGATCATGAACAAAATGGCGATGGGAAGAACCCCCCATACCTTCAAAAAGGGGATCGTCTCCGCACCCGATCCAGGTGCTGTGACGATGAGGGCGTCTTTCGCATCGCGCAAAATGGTGTAGTTGAAATTGATGAAAAACATCAACAACAGCATGGGGAGAAGCTTCTTCAACTCAAACCCGTGGACGGGCCAAAGCATCGAACGCCATTTCCCAAATTCTTTGGTTGGAGCTTGCGACATGTGTGTTCCTTTTGCGTTAACGTTAAGTAGTGTTAAAACCAAGGGATCATTATAAGCATTATTCCGATATCGTTCAAGCGCAAAAAAATCCCCTCAAGTTGTCATGAGGGGATTGTTTCTTCAAGGATTTTCTTACTGGTTTTCGGGGCTATTTTCTGAGCCAGCGTTGATGCAGTCTACATAGCTATTCCAGAGTTCTTGATCCACACGATTGTGGCGAATAGAAGAGATAAGTTCTCGCTTGACCAGGGGTAATGATTTTCTTGGACTCAAGATGGAGATCATTTCTTTATCACCAGTTAGGCGGGCAATTTGCAACATTCTCTCGAGCTGGGTGCGAGAAAACGAGAGGTTGTCGCGGCGTTTGCGAGATCCACGAGGAGCTCGGCGTTTAGGAGGAACAACGGTAGGGCGGTCTGCTCCGATAATAAATTTTTCAATGAGGGTTCCGAGTTCACTGGGATCTTTGTGTTTCATTTTTCGAAGAGTGAAGTGATGCATATATCCACCTGAATCCATGGGGAGATATTTGCACAAATCATTTTCTTTTCTTCCACCAACTTTTTTAATGGCTCTTGTAATAATCTGTTCAACTTCTTGTAGCGTCTTTCCTTCTTGATCAACTGTCATAAATTAACCTTCCTTTCTGAGTTTGAATTGGATCAAAAAAATAACAATAATTTGTATCATATTCCGTGTGGGTCTTTTTTCACAAGCTTTTGTTAAAAAATGTTGCAACTATTCTCAGTTGCAGCTAGTTTTTTGACTATTATGACGGGTTTAAAAGTTATCCAAGACTCTCAATTATCGGTAGATTTGTCTAAAATCCAAAAAATTCTCGCTATCGCTGCGGGAAAAGGGGGAGTGGGCAAGTCGATGGTGTCGGTGAATTTAGCGCTTGCTCTTCGCGAGCAGGGGCTCAGGGTAGGCCTACTCGATGCCGATGTCTATGGGCCATCTCTTCAGCAGATGCTTCCAGAAGGGATGGAGCCGGCAAACAATCCCGAAGATGAGGAGCGTCTTCTCCCGGGGATGACTTTTGGGATGCCATTTATTTCGGTAGCTCACTTTCGCAAGGGAGCCGCCATTGTACGTGCGCCAATGGCAAGTCAGATCATCGATCAGTTCTTGCATACGGTTGATTGGGGCGAGCTCGATTGTCTCATCGTCGATTTTCCCCCCGGTACAGGAGACATTCAGTTGAGTCTCATGCAGCAGGCCCCTCTTTCGGCTGCGGTCGTCGTCACAACTCCTCAAGTCGTTGCGACGCTCGATGTGCGCAAAGCGATGCAGCTCTTTCAAAAGATGCAAGTGCCCCTCTTGGGCGTTGTTGAAAACATGAGTTACCTCGAGAGTTCAGAAAGGCTCTATCCCTTTGGAAGAGGAGGTGGAGAGTCTCTTGCGAAAGAATTTCAAATCCCCCTTCTCGGACAGATTCCCATCGATTCTCTTCTCTCGCGATGTGGAGATGAGGGAGTGTCTCTTTTCGAGCAGAAGGAGGGAAAGCAGGTGCAAGCGCTCTTTCTAGAAATCGCTGATCAGACTCGAAATGCGATGGAAAAGTTGATCGATGAAAAAATGAAGGTACGCCAGAGCGACATTGGACAACTTGAATTTTTACTTGATGGAAAATGGCGATCGGTTTCCCTGCATGAGATTCAAAAAAAGTGTCCTTGTGCTCAATGCGAAAAGGGAAAAATCTGCCAAAAAGAAGTATCTTTACTTGAGTTTTCTCTTGTTGGAAGGTATGCTATTAAGATCCAGTTTTCATCGGGATGTAGTCAAGGGATTTATCCCTTTTCCCTAATTAAAACCACACTGACCACATGAAGTATTTAGCCCTTTTGTTCTCAGTCTTTCTCTGCCTTTTTGGATGTGCCAAACGAGATGTCCCGTCTCCATCCTCGAGCTATTTCGAGGATAATGGCAAAGTGAAGGTCCTCTCAACCACGACGATGATCGATGATCTCGTCGCTCACATTGGGGGCGAGTTTGTGGATCACATAGCGCTGGTGACGAGAGATCTTGATCCCCACAGCTATGAGCTCGTGAAAGGTGATGATGAAAAGATCGGGTTTGCCCAGATCGCCATCGGAAATGGTCTCCATCTCGAGCATGGCGCGAGTCTTCGCTACCAGTTGGAGAATCATCCTCATGCCGTTTTCTTGGGAGAGGAAATTCAAAAGCGCGTTCCCTCGCAAATTATCACAGTAGATGGCCAGCTCGATCCTCATGTCTGGATGGACATCTCTCTTTGGGCTGAGGGGATTGATGCTATCGTCACAGCTCTGTCTGCAATCGATCCGGAGCATGCGCTTCATTATCAGAGAAACGGTGATGATCTAAGGCAAGCGATGCTTCTCACCCATAGACAGATTCAGCAAGAATTCAAAGGAATTGGATCATCAAACCGCTATCTCGTGACCAGTCATGATGCCTTTCACTATTTTGCACGTGCCTATCTCTCTGAAGAGGAAGATTGGGAAAAGCGATGTGTGGCTCCCGAGGGGCTGGCTCCAGACGGTCAATTGAGCACGCAGGATATCCAAAGGGTTGTCGATCACTTGTCTGAATATCAGATCGGGGTCGTCTTCCCCGAATCGAATGTCAATCGGGATGCATTGAAAAAGATCATTTCTTCCTGCAAGCACTCGGTCCAAATCTGCGACAGGCCTCTTTATGGAGATGCGATGGGGGATTCCCAATCTGGAGCCGATTCCTATCTCGCTATGATCCAACATAACGCCAAGGTGTTGAAAGAAGAATGGCAAAAGCAGTCGAAGTTGAATCACTAACGGTTCATTACGACAAGGTTCCCGTCCTTTGGGAAGTGTCTTTTGAGGTCCCACAAGGGGGACTCATTGGGATCATTGGTCCTAATGGTGCGGGAAAGAGCACTCTGATCAAAACGCTGCTCGGTCTACACAAGCCCGTTTCGGGAACTGTTCGGCTTCTCGGTCATCGTTTCCAGGATGTTCAAAGCCGCGTTGCCTATGTTCCACAGAGAACTTCCATTGATTGGACGTTTCCTATTTCCGTACTCGAAGTCGTAGTTATGGGACGCTATGGAAAGCTCGGGTTGCTCAAGTGGGTGAAAAGAAAGGACAAAATGGCTGCCTATCATGCTCTCGAAAAAGTGGGGATGCACGAATATGCTGATCGCCAGATCAGCGAACTCTCAGGCGGGCAACAACAGCGGGTTTTCCTTGCTCGAGCTCTATTGCAAGAAGCGGATCTCTATTTTATGGATGAGCCCTTTGCTGGTGTCGATATGGCGACGGAAGAGGCTCTTTTGGAATTGATGAGTGGGTTGAAAAAAGAGGGAAAGACACTTCTCATCGTTCATCACGATCTGGCAACGGTGAAAACGATGTTTGACTGGGTAATCCTGCTCAATACGTGTCTCATCGATTCTGGTCCCTGTCAGGAAGTCCTCACTCAAGAGAATATTCAAAAGGCCTATGGAAATGCCTCCTATCTTCTGAATGAGACGAAAAAGTTGACCGAGACTAAATCTCGAGGGGTTTAGGTTGCTAGAGTTTTTCACAAGTTCTATTTTGCGAGCTCCCACCCTTGGCTGCATGCTGATGTGTTTTTCCGCTGGCATAGTGGGAGGCTTGATTTTTTTACAGAGAAGATCCCTCGTTGGTGAGGCACTGGCTCACGCTTCCTATCCTGGGGTTGTCTTGAGTGTTTTCGTCGCCTCGCTGCTCTTTCCCTTCTCTGAAGCAATCGTCTCGGTTTTTGTTTTAGTGGGAGCTTTTGCGACAGCTTTCATTGGATTATTTGTCATCGATCGTCTCGAAAAGAAGATCCAAATCTCCAGTGATGCTGCTTTGTGTTTTGTGCTTTCCACTTTTTTTGGGATAGGTGTCCTGATCGCCTCTCGCATCCAGACGACTCATGCTCTTTGGTATCGGCAAATTCAGAGCTTTCTGTTTGGACAAGCAGCTACGATGGTCGACGCCCATATCTATCTCTATGGCGGTCTCGCTCTCTTTGTCAGCTTGCTCTTTGTTGTTCTCTATCGTCGTCTTGAACTTCTCCACTTTGACCGGGAGTTCGCAAGGACAGTTGGAATGAATGTGAAGAGAATTCATGGAATTCTCCACGCTCTTTTCGTCTTAGCTCTCGTCATCGGCATGCGCAGCGTAGGAGTCATTTTGCTCTCTGCGATGTTGATTGCACCGGCTGCCGCTGCGCGTCAGTGGACGCAGCGCTTTGATCATTTTTTGATTCTCTGTGGCGTGATTGGAATGGGATCGGGTTTTTTGGGAAATGTCTTTTCAGTCAAAATTGGAGGAGAAGGGCTCGTCCTTCCAACAGGTCCCATGATCGTCTTGACAGCAACAAGTGTATGTATCTTGAGTTTGCTCTTGGCGCCTAAGCGCGGAGTGTTTTTCCGCCTGATTCGCCTTTGGCGCTTCCAACTCCGATGTAAGCAGGAAAACCTCCTCAAGGCCCTCTATAAGGGGAGGCGCGTAGCTCTCAATCCCTTTTTTCATTTTTCCATGCAAGCAAAAGGGTGGATCAAAGGAGGCGAACTGACAACAGAGGGGATCCGGGAGGCGGAAAATCTGATACGTCTACATCGGCTCTGGGAAGTTTATCTCGTTCACATGGGACAGCCAAGCGATCGCGTCCATCGCAGTGCTGAGGAGATGGAACACATCTTGACCCCCGAAATCGAAGCAGAACTCAATGCTTTATTGGGCAGTCCCAAAGAGGATCCTCATGCACAACCAATTCCCAGAGGGGAAAGCACATGAGTCCCTACTTTGGCCGAGATTTTATTTCATTTTTTCCCCTGTTTTTTTCCCGTCTGTTCCAGCTTTTATCCGGTTCTCTTTCCTGGAAGGATCTCGCCCCTGATGAAATTCAGGTTCTCGTCTTGAGCCTTGTGTGCATCTCCTCGGCTCTTGTCGGCTCTCTGTTAATCCTCAAGAAGATGACCATGCTTGCCAACTCCCTTTCTCATACAATTTTGCTGGGGATTGTGATCTCGGCCCTTCTCTTTTCCTCAGGAGGGGTTCTCTCCATCAATTTCGAAATCCTCATGGCAGCTGCCCTCATTTCGGGGCTCTTGACGACCCTTCTCACGCAACTCTTGCACAAGGGATTGCGCCTACAAGAGGACGCTAGCATCGGGATCGTATTTTCCTCGCTATTTGCTCTTGGCATTGTCCTGGTGACGCTCTATACGAGAAATACCCATATCGGTACAGAGGTTGTGATGGGAAATGCCGATGCTCTGCATGCCAATGATTTGAAGATGGCTTTTTGGGTTGCCTTGGGAAATTCTCTCGCTGTGATCCTCTTTTTCAAAGAGTGGAAACTCATCTGCTTCGATCCGTCTTTGGGAAAGAGTCTTGGATTTCGTCCGACTGCTTTCAATCTCTTTCTCATGCTCTTGACCAGTGCGACAGCTATCAGTGCGTTTCGCGCAGTCGGCGTCTTGCTCTTCCTCGCTTTTTTGGTAGGCCCCCCGCTTTCGGCAAGACTCCTCACCTCCAATTTAAAGCGCCTTCTCTTTGTCTCTATGGGAATTGGGAGTGGATGTTCGCTTTTTGCCGTCGCAGCGAGTCGACATTTCTTGACCGTTTACCAGATGTCGCTCTCAACTGCTGGTTTGACGGTAGCGCTTGTTGCGATCACCTTTGTCCTCTTCTTGGGGATCAAACATTGGTTTTTAAAACCCATTCGTCCATAATGGACCTGAAGAAGCTCAAAACCCTGAAATCTCGAATCAAATTTGTTTAGTTCCATTTTTTACATTATCCTCGCCATCCTGGGAATCGATTTCCTGATCCTTATCCATGAACTCGGTCATTACTTTATGGCGCGAAAACTCGGCATCACAGTCGAGGAGTTCGCAGTTGGTTTTGGAAAACCAATTTATCAATGGAATCGCAAAGGGGTGAAGTGGAAGATCGGAATGATCCCCTTTGGGGGTTATGTCAAGATGGCTGGGATGGAAAAGAAAGGCCTCTTGGAACCGCACCAAGTCGAAGGGGGATTTCTCGCCCAAAAACCCTGGAATCAGATCAAAGTGGCCGCGATGGGGCCTCTTGTCAATATCGTATTTGCCTTTGTGGCATTCTCTTTTCTCTGGATGTTGGGGGGAAGGGAAAAGCCTTTTTCTGAATACACCCATCACATTGGCTGGGTGAATCAAAAATCTGAACTCTATAAAAGCGGAATTCGCCCAGGGGATCTCATCACGCATGTCAACAGCCTGCCCTTTCAAAATTTCGAGAGCTTCCTCTACAGCGCGATTTACGACAAAGGAGCCCTTTCGATGTCGGGTAAAGAGATCGATTGGAAAACGGGTGAAAAAACTGCCTTCACCTATGTGTTTGAAGAGGGAAAAGATCTCAAAGGTGTATCCAAAGCTGCCAATGCGCTCAATTCTCTCGGCCCCGCACAGTTTCTTATCTATGACAAGATGCCCAGTGGAGCCCCAAACAAGCTTCTTCCCGGTTCTCCCCTGGAGGATAGTGGAATTCGGTATGGGGATCGGATTGCCTGGGTCGACGGCAAGCTCATTTTTTCGAAAAAAGAACTCATCGAGACGATCAATGAGCCCATGGTCCTTCTGACCGTTGAGCGAGGGGGGAAGACCTTTTTGACTCGGGTTCCGCGCCTTCAAGTCGCTGATTTAAGAATGAACACTGGTCAAAAAGAAGAAATCGATGATTGGAAAGCAGCTGCAAATCTCGACCGATTGCTCGATAGGCTTTTTTTTATCCCCTACAACATCTCTTCCACACTTACCGTAGTGTCTCCTCTCTCCTATATCGATGAGCAATCTCGAGTAAAAACCGCTTTTGAATCAGAAATTCGAACTCCGAGCGAGATACCCCTCCTTCCAGGGGACAAAATTTTGGCCGTTTCAGGAAAACC
>Ga0307436_1000723_pt1 | contig 15460 bp, 14 predicted proteins | sample SalMarWE160440MG_FD_202513 | JGI IMG/M metagenome (GOLD analysis project Ga0307436, IMG submission 202513) | Salt marsh sediment microbial communities from the Plum Island Ecosystem LTER, Massachusetts, United States - WE1604-40 | ecosystem: Environmental > Aquatic > Marine > Intertidal zone >...
GCCCGAGGATGACACTGCAGGGGGGGGGCAGGTCAATCGGCCCGCCCCCGGTAATTGGCGTTTACTTGCCCAGCTTCTGGACCTCGTCGATGAGCTTCTGGCCGCCTTTGACGCTATTGGCGAACTCCTTGTAGATCGCCCCCGAGGCGGCGATGAAGGCGGCCTTGTCGGCCTTGTTCACCTTCATGCCAGCGGCCTTGACCTTGGCGATCAGATCGGAGTCAAGCTTGGCGGCGGTCTTGTAGACGAAATCCTGGGTGGAGACGGCGCAGGAATTGACCGCGGTCTTGATGTTGGCAGGCCACGACTTGTACTGGTTCACCGAGGTGACGATGTAACCCGGCGTGTAGACGTGGTGGGTGATGGAGAGATACTTCTGCACCTCCTGGAATTTTGCCGACCAGATCTGCGCCATGGGGTTTTCCTCACCGTCGATGACGCCGGTCTTCAAGGCCGTGAACACCTCCGAGAATGACATCGGCGTCGGGTTGGCGCCGTAGGCCTTGAACATCTTGACCCGCCAGGCGCCCTTGGGGGTGCGCAGCTTGATGCCCTTGAGATCGGCCGGCTTGTAGATCGGGCGCACATTGTTGGTGATGTTGCGGAAACCGTTCTCCCAGAAGCCGAGGATTTCATAGCCCTTGGCTTCGGCGGCCTTCTTGAACACGCTGCCCATCTTCATCGAGATGCGCTTCATCTGTGCGCGGGACTTGATGATGTAGGGCATCTCGAACACGCCGAAGGTGTCGGAGACCGAGCTCATCACCGAGGACGGCAGGGAGAACTGCACCTGGCCGAGCTTCAGCTTCTGCAACAGCTCCTTGTCGTTGCCGAGCTGGGATGAGCCGAACACCTCGACCTTGGCGACGCCCTTCAGCTTGGCGTTGGCGCAGCTTGCGAAATGGTTGGCCGAGGTCTCGAACAGCGAGCCGGGCTTGCCCACATGGCCGAATTTCAGGATGGTCTCGGCCTGGGCCGTGGTGGCGACAAGCGCGACAGCCGCGCCCGCCAGCAGGATGGTTTTCAGTTTCATGTCAGTCCTCCCTGGTTTTGAGTTCGTTTTGGCGATGACGGCATCTTGTTCGCCGCCGGCTTGAAAGTCTCGGATCGCGGGGACGCGGGGCTCACTCGGCTGCCTCGCGCCCCTGGGCAGGGCCCGCTTCGTTGGTGAGGTATTCGATGGCCTCCTGCACGCCGCCCGAATGGTGCGGCACCCCGGCGCGGGCGAGGCCCATCTCGACGCCGGCAAGGGTGCCCGCCAGCGACAGGTCGTTGAAATCGCCCAGGTGGCCGATGCGAAATACCTTGTCGGCGAGCTTGCCGAGGCCGGAGCCGAGCGACATGTCGAAGTTTTCCAGCACCACCTTGCGCAAGGCATCCGCGCTCACGTCTTCGGGCATGAGGACGGCGGTGAGGGAACCGGAATAATCGCTCTGCCTGGCGCACAGGACCTCCAGGCCCCAGGCCCTGACGGCGCGCCGCGTCGCCTCGCCGTGGCGGCGGTGGCGGGCAAACACGTTGTCGAGGCCTTCGGCGTTCAGCATGTCGATGGCCTCGGCAAGGCCGAAAAGCAGGTTGGTCGCCGGCGTGTAGGGGAAAAAGCCGTTGCGGTTGGGCGCCAGCATCTGCTCCCACGACCAATAGGATTTCGTCAGCCTCGCCGATTTCGCCGCTTCCAGCGCCTTGGGGGAAACGGCGTTGAAGGACAGGCCCGGCGGCAGCATCAGCCCTTTCTGCGAGCCGGCCACGGTGACATCGACGCCCCATTCGTCGTGGCGATAATCGATGGAGGCGAGCGAGGAGATGGTGTCGGCCATGAGCAGGGCCGGATGGCCGGCCTCGTCGAGCGCACGGCGTACGGCGGCGACATCGCTGACACAGCCGGTGGAAGTCTCGTTGTGGACGACGCACACGGCCTTGATCTCGCGGGCGGTGTCGGCCTCAAGACGCTCGCCGATGGCGGCGGCATCGGCGCCGGTGCGCCAGTCGCCGGGGAGGAATTCGGGCACGAGGCCCAGCCGTTCGGCCAGCCGCTTCCACAGGGTGGCAAAATGACCGGTCTCGTACATCAGCACCTTGTCGCCGGGCGACAGGGTGTTGACGAGCGCGGCCTCCCAGGCGCCAGTGCCGGAGGCGGGGAAGATGATGACCGGGTGCTCGGTCTTGAAGATGGCACCGAGGCCGGAGAGGATGCGTTTGGCCATCGCCTGGAATTTTGGCCCGCGATGATCGATGGTGGGCAAATCCATGGCGCGGAGGATACGGTCCGGCACGTTGGTGGGGCCCGGAATCTGCAGGAAATGCCGCCCTGCTCTGTACGCCATCGCTCTTTCTCCCTGTGGCCGGTTCGAGCTTCAAGCCGCCCACTTGCCAGCCGCGTTCTTTTACGATCATAATTTGAATTATGAATTCAAAACCGAGTCAAGGGCCACGAGGTGTGCTATTTCGGCTGTCGGCAAGCGATGCAGGCGCCGGGCGCGGCGGGGGAGTGAACGATGAGCCTGCAGGACGTTCATGATGAACACCGCGTGGTGCGCCCGGTTCTGGCGGTGGAGCTCACTGCCCGCATTCGCCGCATGATCATGGAAGGCGAGTTGAAGCCCGGCGAAAAGGTGCCGGAAAAGGAGCTGACGCTGCGCTTCGGGGTGTCGCGCACGCCCGTGCGCGAGGCCCTGAAGGTGCTCGCCAACGAAGGCTTCGTCAGGCTCATGCCCAACCGCGGGGCCAGGGTCTCGCAGCAGACGCCGGAGGAGTTGTCGGAGATCTTTCCGGTGATTGCCGCGCTGGAAGGCGTGGCGGGGGAACTGGCGGCCGAGAAGGCGAGCGATGACGATATCGCGCGGGTGACGATGCTGACCAAGGGCCTGCGCCTCAGCTACGAGGCCGGCGACAGGCCGCGCTATTTCGACATCAACCAGACGATCCACAAGACCATCCTTTCGGCCGCCTGCAACAAGACGCTGGCGCAGCAACATGCCGCACTCGCCGGGCGCATCTACCGTGCGCGCTATGCCGCCAACCTCGAAAACCGGCGCTGGCGGGCGGCGATCCGCGAGCACGAGGCGATTGCCGCCGCCTTCGCCGAGCGAGACGGACGCAGGCTGGGGCGGCTGATGAAGGAGCATTTCGAGAACAAGCTCGCCTCGCTCCTCGCAGACCACGATAGCTGACAGCGAGGCTCCATGGCCAGTCTCGACCTCGCCAGACCCAAGAAGGCCGATCCTGCCTTCGAGCGCCATCTCGCCAAGGCGCTGGAGGGCGAGACTGCCTTCGACCGTTTCACCCGCGGGTGTTATGCGACCGATGCCTCGATCTACCAGATCATGCCGGCCGGTGTGGCCTTTCCCAAATCGGTGAGTGATGTCGAGGCCGCGCTCAAGATAGCAGGCGAGCACGGGGTGCCGGTCATTGTGCGTGGCGGCGGCACCTCGCAGAACGGCCAGCCCATCGGGGCGGGGCTCGTCCTCGACTGCAGCCGTTATCTCAACGCCATCAAGGCTTACGATCCCGCCTCCCGGCGCGTGACGGTCGAGCCGGGGCTGGTGCTGGGCGAGCTCAATGCAAGGCTGAAAGCCGACGGGCTCTTCTATCCGGTCGAGCCGTCGACGGCGAGCCGCTGCACCATCGGCGGCATGACCGGCAACAATTCGAGCGGGGCGCGCTCGCTGCGCTACGGCAAGATGGTCGACAATGTCATCGCCATGAGCGCGCTGCTCGCCGACGGCGAGGGCTTTTCGCTGGGGCCGGCAGAGGCCAATGCGCCGCCGGACGGGGTTTCCGGGTCCGATCGGGTGCGGGCGCTGATGGACGAAATGCTGGCGCTGGGTGCGCGCGAGCGGGCCGAGATCGCCCGTCGCTTTCCCAGGGTGCAGCGGCGGGTGGGCGGCTACAACCTCGATGAGCTGGTGGCGGCTCGGCCCAATCTCTCGCACCTCTTGGTGGGCTCGGAAGGCACGCTGGCGGTGACGACGGAAATCATCCTGGCGCTGTCGCCGCTGCCGGCCCACCGGGTGATGGGCGTTTGTCATTTCCCCAGCTTCCGCACCGCCATGGAGACGACGCAGCACCTGGTGGCGCTGGACCCGGTGGCGGTGGAGCTGGTCGACAACAACATCCTCGTGCTGGGCGCCGACATTCCGCTGTTCCAACGGGCGCTTGCCGACATCACCAGGGCTACGCCCGACTGCCTGTTGCTGGTGGAGTTCGCCGGCGACGATCTCACAGGGCTCAAAGCCGATCTCAAGCGGCTGGATCAGTGCATGGCCGATCACGGCTTTGCCGATTCTGTGGTCGAGGTGGTGGAACCGGCCCGCCAGCGCCGGGTGTGGGACATGCGCGAGGCCTGCCTCAACATCATGATGTCGATGAAGGGCGATGCCAAGCCCGTTTCCTTCATCGAGGACTGTGCCGTGCCGCTGGAACACCTCGCCGACTACACCGAGGAGATCACCGAGCTGTTCGAGCGCTATGGGACGCGCGGCACCTGGTATGCCCATGCCTCGGTCGGGTGCCTGCATGTACGGCCGATCCTCAACATGAAGGACGAGGCCGGCGTGAAGGCCATGCGCGAGATTGCCGAGGCTGCGACCGACCTCGTGTGCCGCTTCAAGGGATCGCATTCGGGCGAACACGGTGACGGCATCTCGCGCTCAGAATTCCATGAAAAGATGTTTGGGCCGCGGCTGGTCAGGGCGTTCGAGGCGGTGAAGGACGGTTTTGATCCTGAAGGCCGGCTCAATCCTTCCAAGATCGTGCGACCCTACCACATGGACGGCCGCACGCTGATGCGCTTTCCCGCCGGTTACACGGTCTCGCAGCCGCGCGAGACGGTACTCGACTGGTCGGCCTGGGGTGGTTTTGGCGGGGCTGTGGAGATGTGCAACAACAATGGCACCTGCCGACGCCTGAGCGCGGGTGTCATGTGCCCTTCCTACCGTGTCACCCGCAACGAGCAGCATGTCACGCGCGGGCGCGCCAACACGCTGCGGCTCGCCATCTCGGGCCAGCTTGGGTTGGATGCCTTCACCTCGGCGGAGATGAAGCAGGCGCTGGATTTGTGCGTCTCGTGCAAGGGCTGCCGGCGCGAATGCCCGACCGGTATCGACATGGCGCGCATGAAAATCGAATTCCTGCACCACTATCACGCGCGCCACGGGCTGCCGCTAAAAGAGAAGCTGATCGCTCATCTGCCGCGCTATGCGCCGCTGGCTGCGCGCCTCGCGTCGCTGATGAACCTGCGCGACCGGCTGCCTGGTGCGGCGCTCATCTCCGAAAAGGTCGTGGGCCTCAGCGCCCGGCGCTCGCTGCCGAAATGGGCAAGGCCGTGGCAGCACAGAGTGGCCGCAGGCGATGTCATTGGCGACGGGCGCGACATCGTGCTGTTCGGTGATACCTTCAACCGCTATTTCGAGCCGGAGAACCTGCAAGCCGCCGAACGCGTCCTGGCCGGCGCCGGCTACCGGCTGCACCGGGCCGAGGCGGCCGACGGCGGCCGGCCGCTGTGTTGCGGGCGCACTTTCCTGTCCGCCGGGCTGGTGGACGAAGCCCGCCATGAGGCGCGGCGCACGCTCGATGCACTGGCGCCATTGCTGGCGAAGGGTGTGCGCATCGTGGGACTGGAACCATCCTGTCTGTTTACCTTCCGCGACGAATTCTCCGCCCTCCTGCCGGCCGCAGAGGTGAAGCCGCTGGCCGATAATGCGCTGCTGTTGGAAGAGCTGCTGGTAGCGGACGGCGCGAAACTTTCCTTTGCCGACCAGGGCGGGCGGGTGGCGCATGTGCATCATCACTGCCACCAGAAGGCGTTCGATGCGACCGGGGCGGTGGAGGCGGTCCTGAACACCGTGCCGGGGCTCGATGTGCGGCCCATCCAGTCGAGCTGCTGCGGCATGGCGGGCGCCTTCGGCTATGGGGCGGAGACCATCGACCACTCCTTTGCCATGGCCGAATTGTCGCTCTTTCCGGCGCTGCGCAAAGCGGGCGCCGATGATCTCATTATCGCCGACGGCACAAGCTGCCGCCACCAGATCCATGACGGGATCGGACGCGAGGCCATGCATGTGGCGCGGGTGCTCGACCAGGCGCTGGCCGATTAAAGCGTGAGATCGACCACCAGTTTGCAGCGTTGGGCGCCCTGTTCCATGCGTTCGAACGCCTGTTCTATGTCGTTCAGCGCATAAGTTTTCTCGATCAATGGCGTGATGCTGCCGCGTGCCGTCACGTCGATGAGCTGGCGGAATTCCTCCAGATTCCCCATCGTCGAGCCGTAGATGGCGAGCTGGCGGGCGAACAGGCGCTGGATGTCGGCGGAGGGGTGAGCACCGGTAGTGGCGCCGCAGGTAATCAGCCGGCCGCCGCGGCGCAGCGAGCGCAGGCTGTCGCCCCAACTTGCCTCACCGACACTATCGATCACCATGTCGACGCCGGCCCCGCCGGTGATCTCCATCACCCGTTTCGCCACCTGTTTCGAGGTGTAATCGATGCCGGCATCCGCGCCGAGGTCCGCCGCCCATCGGAGTTTGTCCGCCGACGATGAGGTGACGATAGTGCTGGCGCCGATCATTTTCGCCATTTGCAGGCAGGCCGAGGAAACGCCTCCCCCAATGCCAATGATGAGCACCGTCTCGGACGGCATGAGCGGGACTTTGCCGAACATCATGCGCCAGGCGGTGAGATAGGCGACGGGAAGAGTGGCGGCGGCCGGAAAGGAGATGTCTTGCGGCTTGGGCAAAAAGCATCTTTCCGGCATGGCGACGAACTCTGCAAAGGTGCCGTTGCGGGTTTCGCCGGCGATCGAGAATCTTGCACAGTTGGGCTGGTTTCCGGCCCGGCAGGCGCGGCACGTGCCGCAATAGGCCATGGGATAGAGAATGACCTCATCGCCGGGCTTGAGGGCCGAGCCCTTTGGCGCCTCGACGATCTCGCCCGCTCCGTCGACACCGAGGATGATGGGCAGCTCGTGGCTTATGCCGGCACCTGAATCGCGCATATAGAGATCGACCCGGTTGATGGCGGCGGCCTTCACCTTCATCACCGCCTCGCCAGGGGCGGGGGTCGGGTCGGCCGCATCGCCGATGCGCAAGCCCTGTTTGCCGCGTTGTTCCAGCACCACTGCCTTCATCTGACGTCTCCCTCAAAGCGCGATACAGCATGGCGTCGGCCACGGCGGCAGGCAATAATGGGATTGAAGGATTCTTGCGGGTGAGGGAGACAAGCATGCGTCGTCTGGAGAAAAAGGTCGCCATCGTCACAGGGGGCGGTGGCGGCATCGGCGGGGCGGTGTGCCGGCGCTTTGCGGCCGAGGGCGCGGCCGTGGCGGTGTTCGATGTCAACGGCGAGGCGGCCGGCGACGTGGCGGAGGCGATCACCAGTGCCGGCGGCAAGGCGCTGGCAGTTGCCGCCGACATCACCGATCTTGCGGCGGTGAAGGCCGGTGTGCGGCAGACGAGCGAGGCGCTGGGCGATGTCAGCATCCTTGTCAACAATGCCGGCTGGGACCTGTTCAAGCCGTTCCTGCAGACCGATCCCGACTTCTGGCGCAAAATCATCGACATCAATCTCATTGGTGCCCTCAACATGCATTATGGGGTGCTGCCGGCGATGGTCGAGCGCGGCTACGGGCGGGTGGTCAGTGTGTCCTCCGATGCAGGCCGTGTGGGCTCATCGGGGGAGTCGGTCTATGCCGCCTGCAAGGCGGGGCTGATGGGCTTTTCCAAGACGCTGGCGCGCGAGCATGCGCGCCACGACATAACCGTCAACGTCGTCTGCCCCGGCCCCACCGATACGGCGCTGTTCGAGGGCTATGCGCAAGGCGCGGGTCATCCGGAGAAATTGCGCGAGGCGATGCGCCGCGCCATCCCCATGGGACGCATCGCCACGCCCGACGACCTACCCGGCACCATCGCCTTCCTGGCGAGCGACGATGCCGCCTATGTGACGGGTCAGGTGATCTCCGTCTCCGGCGGGCTGACGATGAGCGGATGAGGGGCAGCGCAGGCATTGCGCTTGGGTCCGCGTCCTCGCTAGACTCAGGGGGCGGGAGACGAGCGACATGGCCGGATTGCAGATCAGCGAACGTGACGTCCTCTTGGTGATCGACGTGCAGAGCGATTTTTGCCCCGGCGGCGCGCTCGCTGTGCCGCAGGGCGATGCGGCGGTGCCGGTGATCAATGGCCTGATTGGACGCTTCGGGCATGTGGTATTGACCCAGGACTGGCATCCGCCCGGACACAGCTCGTTTGCCAGCGAGCATCCCGGTGCTGCCCCCTTCAGTCAGATCGCCATGCCTTACGGTCCACAGACACTGTGGCCCGATCATTGCGTGCAAGGGACACCCGGCGCTGCATTTCACCGGAGCTTGCGCGCGGGCAGGGCGGAACTGGTGTTGCGCAAAGGCTTCCGGCGCGAAATCGATTCCTATTCCGCCTTCTTCGAGAACGACCGCCGCACGCCCACCGGCCTCACCGGCTACCTGCGCGAGCGCGGTTTCACGCGCGTGTTCTGCTGCGGCCTCGCCTTCGATTACTGCGTGCGCTACTCGGCCGAGGACGCGGCGGCGCAGGGCTTCGACAGCGTGGTCGTCGAGGATGCATGCCGGGCCATCGACCTGGAAGGCAGCGCGGCGGCCACGCGGGACAGCTTCACTGATCTAGGCATAGCGCTCATTTCCAGCGGCGATATCGGGTAAAGAGGGATCCGCTCAAGGCCGGCGGCGTTATCCTGTCTTTCGCGCCCTGCCGGGCGATACCGTCTTGATGCCGAGACGGCGGAGGGCCAGTCGGTCTTCCTTCTTGCCACGGCCTAAGGCGGCTTCGCGCTCTTCATCGCCGACAGGCACGCCGGTGCCCAGGCGCGGCGAGACCATGCAAGGCAGCGGCGCACCTTGGTCATGGCGGCGGCGTGCCACGGCGTTGAAGCGCTCGGCAGCCTGTCTTGCCGCAGCGGCGACGGCGTCCGGGCGCACGATCCGCGCCCTGCCGCTTGCGAGCATGACGAGCAGCGCCTGAAGGCCGTCGGTCGGCTCGAGCCCGGATGCGGCGGCAACTTCGCCCATTGGACGCGGGCCGGATTTGAGCAATGCGGCAAGCCTATCTGCGACCGCGTCGTCCAATCCCCGATACGTGCCTTGCGAAATTGCGGCTTTTTCGGCCGACAGCACCGGCTCGACCGCCTCGATCTGCAGTCGGCTGAGCGCGGCGCTGCTCTGAACCTCTGTCAGCGCCGGCGCCCCACGGCTGAAAATCTCCATCAGGAAGCTGCGTCCTGTCACCAGATCGCGAGCCGTGGTGCCGAAGCCTGCCGCCCCGGCGCCAAGCAAGAACTCGCGTGTGGCGTCATCGAAATGCAGCTCATCGAAATTCTCCATCAGCGAGGCCGCGCCGACGTGATCGAGGCGGGCGGCGGCCATGCCCTCGATGAGCTCGATCGACCACACCGCGCCGCCATGCGCTCCGCCGAACTCGTGCAGCAGATAGGCGTTGGGAAGCGTCGCAAGGCGTTTCCACAAGGCCTTGACCGCCTCCATCCCAGGCCGGGCCAGCCAGAGTTCCACGGCCGCACGCGCCGCGTCCACATGCTCGGGCGAAGGCACTCCGGCCCCCAACAGATCGCGGAAGATACGGCGGATCGGCAAGCCGGCCGCCCAGCCCGGCATGGCGTTGCAGCCGACATAGACGGCCGCGCCCGGCGACAGCCAGCGGTCCAGGATGCGGATCACGTTGGCGCGGTTGTCGGGCGAGACCCAGGTGTAGACGCCGTGCAGCGTGGCGTAGTCGAAGCGCTCGGGCGGCGGATCGCGGCGCGCCAGCGTGGCAAAGTCGGCGTCCTCGAAGGCGATGTTGGCGATGCCCGCTTCCCGTGCCAGACGCTGCGCCCAGGCGATATGCTCGGGCATGAAGTCGATGCCGAGGAAACGGCTCTCGGGGCAGGCCGCGGCAAGCGCGATCAACGTCACGCCACGGCCGCAACCCAGCTCCAGATAGGAAAAACCGGAATCGCGAAGCGGCGGCTGGCGATGGCGCAGCAGCATCACCAGGTCCATGGCGGCCGGCGCCATCACCGGCTGAATCGTGGCCTCGTAAGCGGTTCGGGTGGGGTATCCGCCGGTGAAGTCCGGACCTGGCGTTCCCGGCTCCTTCATCGGCCCGTCCTTTCCAGGTGGCGGAGGCCAGGCAGGGAGGTTGCCGGTGTGCAGCAGATTGTCGCTGGGATCATCGTTGGAGATCGGGACATCCTTGAACTCCAACTTGCGGAGCTCCTGAGTGCGTATGCCCGCCGGCACCTTGAAGACCTTACCATGGCCGAGGCGCTGTGCCGATCCCCGCTTCAAGCCCCCTCCCGTGTTTCATCCTCGGGGCAAGCGGTACTGTGTCGGGTGGCAGGACCACGTGCGGGCGACTAAATATTTGCCTACAGGGCGTGGTTCGACTAGCCGAGCGGCGCCGGATTGGCTAAGGAGTGGGCGATTGCAAACGCTCTTTGGGGGTGACCAATGCAGTATGCACGTCCGAGTTCGATAAAGGAGGCCTCAGGCCTTCTTGCCAAGGCGAGAGGCAAGGCCTTCGTTCTGGCCGGCGGCACCGATCTTCTGGTGCGCATGAAGGGCGATTTCGTCGAGCCCGATCTCATCGTCGACATCAAGGCCATCAAGGGTCTCAATGAAATCAAGAAGACGGCCAAGGGTTTTTCCATTGGCGCTGCCGTGCCGTGCGCGGCGATGGGCGAGAACAAAGCGCTGAAGAAGGCCTGGCCCGGGGTGGTCGAGGCGGCAAACCTCATCGGCTCCGACCAGATCCAGGGCCGTTGCACCGCGGCCGGCAACCTGTGCAACGCCTCGCCGGCTGCCGACAGCGTGCCGGCGCTGGTGGCCGCCGGCGCCAAGGTGGTGATCGCCGGGCCGAAGAAAAAGCGGACGGTGGCGATCGAAAAAATCCCCGCCGGACCCGGCAAGACCACGCTCGCCAAGGGCGAGATCGTCGAGGCGATCCAGCTCGACAAGCGTCCGGCGCGCTCGGGCGATGCCTATTTGCGCTTCATCCCGCGCTCGGAGATGGACATCGCGGTGGTGAGCGCCGGCGTCAATCTCACCCTCGATGGCAAGGGCGTGGTGAAGGCGGCGCGGGTGGCGCTGGGCGCGGTGGCGCCGACGGTGCTCCTGCTGCCCAAGGCGGCCAAGGCGATCGTCGGTTCAAAACTCGACGAGGAAGCGCTGGAAAAGCTGGCGGCGGCCTGCTCGGCGGCGTGCCGGCCCATTGACGACAAGCGCGGAACGGTGGATTTCAGGATTAAAGTGGCGGGCGTGCTGGCCAGGCGCGCCGCGAAGATTGCCTATAAGCGGGCAGGAGGTAAGTAATGGGCGGTATTGCTGTCACAACCACCATCAACGGCGATGAGGTGGATTTCGTCTGCCATGCCGAGGAGACGCTGCTCGATGTGCTGCGCGACCGGCTGGGCTTGACCGGGGCCAAGGAAGGCTGCGGTACCGGCGACTGCGGCGCCTGCAGCGTCATCATGGACGGGCGTGTGGTGTGCTCGTGCCTGGTGCTCGGCGCCGAGGCCGAAGGCAAGAAGATCGGGACCGTTGAAGGCATGGCCTCGGGCGACAAGCTGCATCCGTTGCAGACGAAGTTTCTGGAACATGCCGCTCTGCAATGCGGGGTGTGCACGCCGGGCTTCCTGATCGCGGCCAAGGCGCTGCTCGACCGCAACCCCGATCCTTCGGAAGAGGAAATCCGCTATGGCCTTGCCGGCAACCTCTGCCGCTGCACCGGATATGACAAGATCGTGCGCGCCGTCCAGGACGCCGCGAAAGTGATGAAAGGAGCGTAACCCATGACGCTTGGAGCCGATTTCACAGGCCAGAAGTTCAAGTCCGTCGGCACCCGCCCCTTGCGCCCCGACGGCGTCGACAAGGTGACGGGCCGGGCGCGCTACGGCGCCGACTTCAACATGCCGGGCCAGCTCGTCGGCCGGGTGCTGAGAAGCCCGCACGCGCATGCGAAGATCAAGAAGATCGACACCTCCAGGGCGGAAAAGCTCAAAGGCGTGAAGGCGGTGATCACCGCCGCCGATCTGCCGGACCTCACCGGCGGCGGCGACATGTTCGACATCCTCGACAACTGCATGGCGCGCAAGAAGGCCTTTTATGACGGCCATGCGGTGGCTGCCGTCGCTGCCATCGATGCGCCCACCGCGAAGAAGGCGCTCAAGCTCATCAAGGTCGACTACGAGGTGCTGCCGCACGTGACCGACGTGGATGAGGCGGTGAAGCCAGGCGCTCCCCTCCTGCACAAGCACATGTTCACCGGGGGTGTGGAGCCCAAGCCGAAGAAACCGTCCAACATCGCCAACCGCTGCCAGTACGGCCATGGCGATACGGAAGCCGGCTTCAAGGAAGCCGACGTCATCATCGAGCGCTCCTACAGGACCGAGCAGACGCACCAGGGCTATATCGAGCCGCATGCCTGCGTGGCGAGCGTCAGCCCGGACGGGACCGCCGAGATGTGGGTGTGCACGCAAGGCCACTTCGTCTATCGCCAGCAATGCGCCGAGCTTTTGGGCATCGATGTCTCCAAGCTGCGCGTCACCTCCTCGGAGATCGGCGGCGGTTTTGGCGGCAAGACCCATATCTGGGCCGAGCCCTTGGCGCTTGCCCTGTCGCGCAAGGCCAACCGGCCGGTGAAGCTGGTGATGAGCCGCGAGGAAGTCTTTCGCGCCTCGGGGCCGACCAGCGCCACCTCGGTGGACGTCAAGCTCGGCGCCAAAAAGGACGGCACCATCACTGCCGCCGAGGCGACGCTGCGCTATTCCAACGGGCCCTATGCCGGCATGTGGGCCGAGCTCGGCGCCATGACCTCGTTTGCCTGCTATGACCTCACGAACGTCAAGACGGTCGGCTACGAGGTGCTGGTCAACCGGCCCAAGGTGGCGGCCTACCGCGCGCCTTCTGCGCCCATGGCGGCCTTTGCCATCGAAAGCGCCATGGACGAGCTGGCGCAGCAGATTGGCATGGACCCGGTGAAATTCCGCATCAAGAATGCGGCCAAGGAGGGCACCAAGTCGTCCTATGGCCCGGTCTACGGGCCCATCGGCATCGGCCCGACGCTGGAGGCCTCGCTCAAGCATCCGCACATGAAGGCCAAGCTCGGCAAGAACCAGGGACGCGGCATGGCCTGCGGCTTCTGGTTCAATTTCGGCGGCCAGACCTGCACCGATCTCAATATCGGCGTGGATGGCACGGTGGCGCTGGCGGTGGGCACCGTCGATGTGGGCGGCTCGCGCGCCTCTTTGTCGCTGGTATGTGCCGAGGAGCTCGGCATCCCCTATGAGCAGGTGAAGGCGGTGGTGGCCGATACCTCCACCCTCGGCCACAACGACATGACCGACGGCAGCCGCGGCACCTTTTCGTCCTCCATGGCGACAATCTTTGCCGCCCGCAACGCCATCAAGGTGTTGCGCGAGCGCGCCGCCCAGATGTGGGACATCTCCGTCGATGACGTCGTGTGGGAGGACGGACAGGCCAAGGCCAAGGGTCAAAAGCACGGCAACCTGGCGCCGCTTTCGCTGAAGGAGATCGCTGCCGCTGCGCCCAATACCGGCGGGCCCATTGCCGGCCACAGCGAGATCGTGGCCGACGGGGCGGGCGTTTCCTTCGCTACCCATATCTGCGACGTCGAGGTGGACCCGGAGACGGGCGCAACCAGGGTCGTCCGCTATACCGTGGTGCAGGATGCCGGCAAGGCGGTGCATCCTTCCTACGTGGAGGGCCAGTACCAGGGCGGCGCCGCGCAAGGGATCGGCTGGGCGCTCAATGAGGAGTACATCTACGGCAAGGACGGCAGACTGCAGAACCCGGGCTTCCTCGACTATCGCATTCCAGTTTGCTCGGATCTCCCCATGATCGACACCCAGATCCTGGAAATCCCCAATCCCAAGCATCCCTATGGCGTGCGCGGGGTGGGCGAGACCTCGATCGTGCCGCCCTTGGCGGCCATCGCCAACGCGGTCTCCAACGCGGTCGGGGTGCGCATGACCCATATCCCCATGTCGCCGCCGCGCATCCTCGCGGCGCTGGAGAAGAAGAAGGCGCACTGATGGTCGAAGTGGCCCTCTGGGGTGCGCTCAGCGCCGCCACCGGAGGCAGGAAGACGGTCGATGTCGAGGCCAAGGACATCCGGGAGCTGTTCCGCAAGCTGGCGGAACGGTATCCCGGTCTTGAGCCCTATATCGAGCGCGGCATCGCGGTCTCCATCGACGGGGTGATCTATCGCGACACCTGGTCGAAGGAATTGCCCAAGGATGCCGAGATCTACCTTCTGCCGCGCATCTCCGGCGGGTAGGGGATGGATGCCATTTCGTGGTCGACGGCGGGACCGGCCATTGCATCGGCGTTCGTTGCCTCGCTGGTGGAATTCGTCGAGGCCTTCACCATCGTGCTCGCCGTCGCCACGCTGAGGGGTTGGCGCCCGGCGCTTTCGGGCACCTTCGCGGCCCTCGGCGTGCTCGGCCTTATGATCGTCATCCTCGGGCCCCTCATCGGCCGGCTGCCGCTGCATCTCCTGCAATTCGTGGTCGGCGTGCTGCTCTTGCTGTTCGGCATGGGCTGGCTCAGGAAGGCGGTCCTGAGGGCAGCCGGCGTCCTGCCGCTGCATGACGAGATGGCAGCGTTTGCCGCCGAATCGGCGGAACTCAGCGAGGAAGCGCGGCGGCACCATTCGTCGATGGACTGGATCGCCGGGCTGGCGGCGTTCAAGGCGGTGCTGCTGGAAGGCATCGAGGTGATCTTCATCGTGCTTGCCGTAGGGGCGGGACGCGGGCTTCTGGGAGCGGCGGCGACCGGTGCGCTTGCGGCCTGCATCCCGGTCCTGGCGGTCGGTGCCATATTGCGCCGGCCACTGGCGCAGGTTCCCGAAAACACGTTGAAATTCATTGTCGGCGTGATGCTTTCGGCCTTCGGCGTGTTCTGGACGGGAGAGGCCTTTGGCCTCGACTGGCCGGGCGGCGATCTCGTTCTCTTCGCGCTCGCCGCCGTCTTCCTCGTGACAGGTCTCGTGATGGTCGTTGCTTTGCGCCGGCCGGAGGCGGAAGTGGCGCGATGACCATCCTGCGCGATGTCGCCGGCATGCTCATCGGCATGTTCCTGGCCGACCGGGCGCTGAGCGGGGCCATCCTCTGCCTCGTCGCGCTTGTGGGCGTTGCCATCAAGGAGGCGGGATTGCAGCCGCTTTACGGCGGCGCTGCGCTCATCATTGGCTGCGTGGGCATCATTGCCGCGGTCACCGTGCGCGAGGCACGCCGGCGCGGGGGTTGAAGACGCACGATCAGCGATAGGGATTGCCCACTGCATCGGTTGCCCGCGCCGCGCCTGCCGCCGGCGTCGGGCGGTAATGGATGGGGGCAGGGCCTTTCCTGGCCTTGCGCGCGCGGGCCTCATCGGGACTTTCCATCCCGGCAGCGCGGGCCA
>Ga0307436_1000724_pt1 | contig 15451 bp, 9 predicted proteins | sample SalMarWE160440MG_FD_202513 | JGI IMG/M metagenome (GOLD analysis project Ga0307436, IMG submission 202513) | Salt marsh sediment microbial communities from the Plum Island Ecosystem LTER, Massachusetts, United States - WE1604-40 | ecosystem: Environmental > Aquatic > Marine > Intertidal zone >...
ATCGATTCGTTCTATTCCCAGCAAAGCAAGAACCTTCTGAACACGCTTGATATCGATGAATTCATTGTCCTCGCCTTCAGGACAAAGCATTACAATTTCAAGCGGCTTTTGGATGCGAGCGTATGCACTGATGGGTTCGAGGCCACTTATCGCCCCTTCAATCGCGAGGTCCTGCAGCGTGGTGTGGTTCAGGACTTCCTCGCTGTCCTGGGTCTTGACGAGGCGGTTATCGCGACGCTGGAGATCCCGACGGCCAAGAACGTCAGACCGGGACCGAAGACGGTGGCGGCCTGTGTAGAGATTGCCCGCCGCATGTCCGGCAAGGGCATCGTCCTCGATTTAGCCAACCGCAACCTGGCGAGCCGCGCGATATTGAGGCTGAGCCACGAACTGGGCTGGAACAGTTCCGGCTTTTCGGGGATCACTGCGCTCCAGGCGGAGCGGATCCGCAGACGCTACGCCAAGGGCAACGACATTTTCTCGCGAGCCGTCTGGGGACGGCCCTGGAACGACGTCTTCGGCGTCCATTGCTGGACTCCGGCGCCTCTCAATGTCTTCGCTCGCGGCAACGCCGATGCGCGCGAAGCATCCGAGTTCGATGACACCGTGGAACGCATCTGGCGGCGGCTCAAGGACGGCAAGGCCGATGCGCTCGCAGTGGATGCAGGGCTATCGGCCGGATCCACCCCTCTGCTGCGATGGCTCAAACGCCTTCGCACGTCTTCCGCCAGCTTGTGGCTGAAACGCTACATTTGATTCCGTTGCCAGCGCCAGTTCAGGCGACTCCAAGCTTCTTCTGCAGGCTTGAAGACGAGGTCGTATACTGGAACATCAGCCGTTCGCCGGGATTGATGTAGTGGAAGGCCTCTTGCGCCATGAGCGCTGCCTCGTGGAAGCCCGACAGGATCAGCTTGAGCTTGCCCGGATAGGTGTTGATGTCGCCGATGGCAAAAATGCCGGGAACCGAGGTCTCGAACTTGGCGGTGTCCACCGGAATGAGATTCTTTTCGAGATGAAGCCGCCAGTCCGCCACCGGCCCCAGCTTCATGGTGAGGCCGAAGAAGGGCAGAAGCGTGTCGCAGGCGATGGCGTACTCGCCGTCCGGGCCCTTGACCCTGGCCCCTGACAGCACCCCGTTCTCGCCTTCGAGACCTGTCACCTGGCCGAGTTTCAGGCTCATGGCGCCAGTCTCGACCAGCTTGTGCATCTTGTTGACGCTGTCGGGCGCGGCGCGGAATTCGCTGCGCCGGTGCAGAAGCGTCATGGACTTGGCCAGCGGCTGCAGGTTGAGCGTCCAGTCGAGCGCGCTGTCGCCGCCGCCCACCACCAGGATGTCCTTGCCGCGAAACTCCTCCATCTTCTTCACCGAATAGAAGACGCTCGTGCCCTCATAGGCGTCGATGCCGGGAATGGGGGGCTTTTTCGGCTGAAAACTGCCGCCGCCGGCAGCGACCACCACGATCTTGCAATGAAATACGAGGCCGCCGTCGGTCTCGATGACGAAATCATTGTCGCCGCGCTTTTCGAGCCCCGTCACCATCTGGTTGAAGTGGAAGCCAGCATTGAACGGCTTGATCTGCTCCAACAGGCGGTCGGTCAGCTCCTGGCCGGAGACGATGGGCAGGCCGGGAATGTCGTAGATGGGCTTTTCCGGATAGAGCTCGGTGCACTGGCCGCCCGGCCGGTCGAGAATGTCGATGACGTGGGCCTTGATGTCGAGCAGTCCGAGCTCGAACACGGCGAAAAGTCCGATTGGGCCGGCACCGATGATCACGGCATCGGTGCTGATCGCCTCTTGGCTCATGGCGGCAACTCCATTTGAGACATCATGGGCCGCGCGCCCGCCGGCGCCGGCATTAGCGGGGTGGGTTCAGAACTGCTTTTCCGGCACCTGGACGGTGAGCCCGTCGAGCTCGTCGGTGACCTTGATCTGGCACGACAGGCGCGATGTGTCGCGCACGTCAAAGGCGAAGTCGAGCATGTCCTCTTCCATCTCCGAGCGCTCGCCCACCGCGTCTAGCCAATCCGGCTCCACATAGACATGACAGGTGGCGCAGGCGCAGGCGCCGCCGCAATCGGCATCGATGCCGGGCACCATGTTCTTGACTGCGGCCTCCATGACCGACATGCCGTTGCTGGCATCGACCTCATGCCGGGTGCCGTCGTGCTCGATAAAGGTGATTTTGGCCATATTCTTCAAACCGTCGGAAGAGCTGGAAATGACGGGCCTTCAAGCACGGGGTGAGCATGCCCGGCCGCCGGTTCAAGACCAGTCGCGCGCTTCTTAGTGGATTGTTAGTGCAAAAACAATGCGCCAATGCACCCGAACCGGGCGCGTCTCGCCGCACGCTGCTCCTTGCCCCGGAAAGGCGCAGGGAGATCACCGGTGCCGGACCCGTCAGGCCATGCGCTCGCGGATAACCCGCTCGCAAGCCGCGATCTCGTCTTCGAGACATGACAAGAGCTGCACCTTGTCCTCTGCCCTTGCCTCGAATCCCAGATCTTCCAGTGCTTCCGCGTCGTCCGCAACCCGGGTCGCACCCAGCGCCCGGGCTGCCCCTTTGAGCGTATGGGCAGCGAATTTCCATTCCTCTGAGGCCTTCGCCTGCCTGAGACCGCCCAGATGCTCGCGCATCTGCACCTGGAAAATGCCGAGCAGTTCGCGTTCGAGCTCGCCATCGTTCATGGTATAGGTGCTGAGGTGAGCGAAATCGAGCACCGGTCCGCCGTCGGTCTCGCCGGCCCGTCGTGTGCGAGCCTTGGCGTTCCATTGTCTCGTGGCGGTCATGCCTTGTTCCTTCCACCCTGTCCGCGCCGATCCTGGCTCCCTCATAGTTCCGACCGGGTAAACTTGGACCGCCGTCGCGCGGCGTGGTGAAGCGATCGCCAAAAACGTTGATTCAATTGCAGCCACAATTTTAACCAAACTTTCACTTTTAGAAGGGATGCGGGCCGCCGGCGGTTCATGCTGGCCAAAAGATCGGCTAGGCTTTACTGTCTGTGGTAGAGGGTGAGGAGGAGGCCAACCCGCATCCCTGTCCTGCAGTCGTGCCGGCTTCGAGATCACCTGAAGTCGCGGAAATCGGCGGGATTTCGGGATTTGCGCCAAGAGCCGCTTGCACGGCGGAGCGCGTTCAGGGCTGGCCGAATCCAGGGACCCGATAGACGGGCAGAGCCGTCTCCTGCCGAACGGATGGAAAATCCGACGGCTGACGATGGGGTGTTAGCAGAGTACGGGGTACAGGCGTCATGGCCACAAAGATCGATTCCCCCAAGCAGCCGGATCGCACGACCGGACGCGAGGCTGAGCATGCCGAGCGCGGCGTCAAGGCCCAGCGCGAGGCCCAGCGCGAGGACCAGCGCCGCCGCGCCAGGCCCGCGCGTCCCAGGCCTGCCAACGAGAACGAGCCGGGCACCACATCGCTGCTGACACGGCTGCGCAAGCGCCCGTCCTCTGCGCCCTACTGGGTCGCCTTCATCATCACTCTTGTATGGGTGATGGTGTGGGCGGCGACCTATCTGCCGCAGCTCGCCACCGGCTCAGCGAGCCTGCCGCAGGTTGCCAATACCGCCATGTTCCTGCTCCTGCCGGTGGCGCTGGTGTGGTCCGCCACCTATTTCCTCTGGCGAGCCCAGCAGATGCGGCAGGTCTCTGAAGCGCTGGTGCATGCCGCCATGCGCCTCCTGCGCCCGCAGGAGGTGGCGAGCGAAGGCCTGATGTCGGTTGCCCAGACGGTGCGCTACGAGGTCGACAATCTGGTCGGCGGCATCGAGCATGCCATCCAGCGCGCGGCCGAGTTGGAAGGCGTCGTGCACCGCGAGATCGCCAACATGGAGCGCGCCTTCGGCGCCAACGAGGACCGCATCCGCAATCTCCTCAACGGCATGCAGAACCAGCGTGCCGCGCTGCAGGAGGCAGGCGAGATCCTGTCGACCCAGACCAATCCGCTCTTATCGAGGCTCGAACAGAACACGCAAGAGCTGGGCTCGCTGGTGGACACCGCATCCACCGCCCTCACCACGCTCGATTCCGGCCTCAAGGCCACGACCATCGACCTCACTCAGACCATCGAGGAGTTCACCAGCCGCACCGCCAATGCCAACAGCGACCTTGGCGACCAGACGGCGCGTATGGACCAGGTGTCGGGTGTCTTGATGAACGAGATGCGCGCCTTCTCGCAGGCGCTGGGCTCGCAGATCGAGACGCTGCAGACATCGGCGCATGCCCTCAATGCCGGATCCGGCCAGTTCCAGCACGACATCCGCGAGATGGAAGAGCGCGTGCTTGAGAGCCTGAAGGAGAGTGCCGGTGAGCTCGGCGCCGTCAACTCGGAGGTGACGCACACCGTCGAGCACCTGACGTCGAACGTCTCCGAGCAGTTGCGCTCCACCTCCAGCCAGTTCGCCGAGCTCCTGAGCTCCACCGGCGAGAATATCTCCCACCATCTGAAGTCGACCTCCTCCGAGGTGGCCCAGCAGATGGAGAAATCCGGCATCGACATCTCCCAGCAGATGGCGAAATCCGGCGTCGACGTCTCCCAGACGATCGAGCATTCGGGCGTGGCGCTCACCGACAAGCTGCTGGCGGTGTCCGGTGAATTCGTGCAGCACGTGGCCCAGGCCCGCGACGAGCTCTACAACTATCTCGATCGTGCCTCGGCCAACATGACCGGCAAGCTGGAAGACGTGAGCGCTGCTCTGTTTGCGCGCGTCGAAGCTGCCTCCGGCGACATGACGAGCCGCCTGGAGGACACCTCCGGCGTCCTGTTCAACCGCGTGGCCGAGGCCACCACCCAGATGTCCACCCACATCGATGAATCGACCCAGCGGCTCGCCGGCAATGTCGATTCCACTTCCTCCAGGATGGTCGCGCGGCTGGAGACGGCGACCTCGCGCTTGTCAGAGCTTCTCGATGTCGCATCCAGCCAGATGACCTCGCGCCTCGAGGCGACCACGACCCAGCTTGCGGGTCGTCTCGATTCCACCTCGAGCGAGCTTGCCAACCAGCTCGACGTCACCTCCACTGACATTTTCGCACGGCTGTCGAGCATCTCCGAGGACATCGCCGGGCGCATCGATGCCAGCTCCAACGAGTTGACCGAACGGCTGATCACCACCTCGGGCGACGTGGCGGAAAGGCTGGAGAGCACCTCCGCCGAGCTCACCGGGCGCCTCGATGGTGTATCCAGCGCAATCGCCGATCGGCTGGGATCCGCTTCCGTCGAGATCACCGGACGGCTGGATAGCGTTTCCGGCACCATCGCCGAGCAGCTCGAATCCACCTCCGCCGAGCTGACGGGACGTGTGGAGGGCGTTTCCAGCGCCATTGCCGAACGGCTCGAATCCACCTCCGTCGACCTGACCGGGCGCCTCGAGGGCGTTTCCGGTGCGATTGCCGAGCGGCTTGAAACAGCCTCGGGCGAGATCAGCGGCCGCATGGAGGTCGCTTCCGGCAATATCGCTGCAAATCTGGAAGCGACGTCCGACGAGCTGGCCACGCGGCTCGATGCCTCCTCGACCCAGATTACCGAGCGCCTGTCGGTAACCTCGAACGAACTGACCGGCCGGCTGGAGCATTCTTCCACCGAGATCGCCGCCCGGCTGGCCTCGACCTCCGATGATCTGGCCAAGCGCCTGGATATCTCCTCCACCCAGGTCACCGGCCGTTTGTCGGCGACCTCGAACGAGTTGACCCAGCGGCTGGAAAGCTCGTCTGCCGAAATCGCCCAGCGCCTGGAAGCGACCTCCGAGGAGCTGGCCTCGCGCCTGGATGGCTCCTCGAACGAGATAACCCAGCGCCTGTCGGTGACATCGACCGAGCTGACCGACCGGTTGTCATATTCCTCCGGCGAGATCGCCGCCCGCCTCGAAGCGACATCCGACGAACTCGCCACCCGGCTCGATTCCTCCTCCGCCCAGATCACCCAGCGCCTGTCGGCGACCTCGGGCGAGCTGACCGACCGGCTGGAGCAGTCTTCCGGTGAGATCGGGAAAAGGCTGGAATCGACCTCCGAGCAGCTCGCGACCCGTCTCGATGCCTCATCCATCCGCATCACCGAGCGCCTGTCGAAGACCGCGGGCGAAGTCGCCGACCGGCTCGATCATTCCGGCCAGGAGATGCTCGACCGGCTGGACGGCACCACGGTGCAGATCACCCAGTATTTCGACAGCGCCACCGGCGATCTCACCAATCGCCTGGCCGACACCGCCAAGCACCTGATCGACCAGATCGACGAGGCATCGGGCGACATGGCCATCCGCCTCGACGACACCACGACGAAGCTCGCCGGCCAGCTCGACCAGACCTCCGGTGACATGACGACACGGCTGTCGGATACCGCCGCTAGGATCACCGGCCAGCTCGGCCAGGCTTCCGAGGAGATGACCGGGCGCCTGGTCGAGGCCGCCAGCGAGATCACCGACAAGCTGGACCAAGCTTCGGGCCAGATGACCACCCGTCTCGATGCCACCACCACGCGGCTCACGGGCGATCTGCAGCGCACCTCCGATGCCCTGACGACCCAGCTCTCGAGCTCGACCGCCAGCATGAACGATCGCCTGGAAGGGGCAAGTGCCGAGCTCATCAACCGCCTGGAGACCACCTCCACCGGCCTGACCAGCCGTCTCGCCACGGTGTCCGACGACCTCACCGGCGAGTTGCAGCGGGCATCGCAAGCCCTCTCCCGCCATCTGGACGAGACCACCGCCCGCCTCTCGGACGAACTCGACACCACGGCCAACAAGCTCATCGACCGGCTCGATTCCACCTCCAGCGGCGTCACCACGCGCCTCACGGACGTCTCCGGCATCATGACCACCTCGCTGGATGAGACCATCAAGCGGCTAAACGGCCATCTCGACAACACCAATGCCGCCGTCGCCGAGCGCTTCAAGTCGACCTCGGCCCAGCTCACCAAGACTCTGGACGAGGCGGGTGAAGCCATGTTCATGCGCCTGGAGACCACCTCCAAGGACATGGGCCGCCGCTTCGACGAGGCCACATCGCTGCTTGACAAGGTCACCGCCGATGTCTCGGCCCGCTTCGACGGATCGGGCGAGCGCTTCGCCGGCCTCATGGAAAGCGAAAGCAACCGCATCATGGCCGAACTCGGCAATGCCAGCGCCGCCTTCTCCGACGGCCTGGAGGAGAGCACCCGCCTGATCACCGGACGCTTCGAGCAGACGACCGGGGCGCTGAGCGCGCGCATCGACAAGGCTGCCGAGGAGATGGAGACGCGCACCGGCCAAACCTCGCGCCGCCTCGACGAAGCCGGGCAGAAGTTCGCCGATCACGTCGCCAAGGCCAACACCTTCCTCGGCGCGAAGCTGGGCGAGGCCGCGGGCGAGCTGGACGAGAAGCTGGAGGACATCTCCCTCAAGCTCACCGGCCGCATGGAGGGCACCGCCGCCAAGGTGCAGACGCGCCTTACCGATGCCTCGGGCGCGGTGGAGCGTTCCGTCGATCGCTTCAACACCGAGGTGGAAAAGGTGCTCACCAACCGCGAGGACATCCTCTCGGAGGTGGTGGGGATGCTCACCAGCCGCGCCGAGGACCTCGATTCGATGATGCGCAATTATGTGACGCTGGTCGAAGAAGCGCTCAACCGCACCCACGACCGTTCCGAGGAGCTTGCCCGCATCATCACCTCCCAGGCCACCGCGGCGGCTGACAACCTGCAGGCCGAGATCCGCAAGCTGGAGGACGTCTCCGACAAGCAGATGGCCGAGATCGCCCGCTCACTGCGCGAGCAGCACGAGAAGGTCGCCACTTCGCTGGCCGGAATGCTGGCCCAGTCCACCGGCGAGTTCGGCAACACCGCGCGCGAGATGCGCGCCACCGCCCAGGAGGTGGTCAAGGACATCGACTTTGCCCGTGGCGAGTTGAAACGCGCCATTCTCGAGCTGCCTGATGAGACCCGCGCCAACGCCGATGCCATGCGCCGCGTGGTGGCCGACCAGATCACCGCCCTGTCGGCGCTCGCCGATGTGGTCAAGCGCCAGTCCAGGCTGTCCAGCCTGTCGGGCCCTGGCATCTACCTGCCGCCCGATGATGGAGGATCCTCGCCGGGAAAAACTGAGGGCGCCCCGTCCGCTGCTCCCCAGAAAGGGACCGAGGGCGCCCGCGAAAGGCAAGCAGGGAGCAAGGGTGGTAACGGCGAGATCCGCGGCCGGCCGGTCGGTCGCCTGATCGCCACCCCTTCGCCGCAAGGCAGCGCCGATCTCCTGCCACGGCTTGCCGAAGGCGGCGACGGCAAAGCCCGACCCGGTTCCCTGCCACCGGGGACCCAGCAACTGGTGGACAATCTCAATGCCGCCTCGCGCGCGATTGTCGAAACCATCGAAGGCAAGCTGCCGGATGAACTGGAAAAGCGCTATGCCGCAGGCGAGGAGCATGTGTTTGCCCAGCGCCTCTACCAGATGCGCAACAACCGGCTGCAAAGGGATGTTGCGCGGCGCTATCGCGGCGAGCAGCGGCTGACCACCCGGGTCGACAACTTCCTGCGCCTGTTCGAGACCCTGCTCGACACCGTGGCCGATGCTCCGCATGGCAACGAGATGATCGATGCCTGCCTCGCCTCGGAGAGCGGCAAGGTCTACATCGCCCTCGCCCAGGCCACCGGCCGCCTCGCGGCGTCCTGAAGCGCAGGACGCCGATCGACGACGGATCCGGCACGGCCCTCAATTGACATTACCGCACTTGTTTTGGCAATCCACAACCACCGACAGAGCGTCATGCGCCAGGGCGGTGATCATGGATGCCCATGGGCAAGTGCGGGCATGACAGTCCGTTTGAAATGTCGCTCCATCGCACCAGCCCGATGGCTTCCTCTTGAACGCCTGCCCACCCCCGTGCTCAATAGCGCCTCCCCGTCGGCCTTTTCCGCAAGAACCCCATGAACATCGCCAAGCCTTACCTCCTGTTCCTCGGCGACGTCGCCGACGACCTTGCCGCCAAGACCGCCCACGGCATCGTCGACTGGCGCCCCCACCGGTGCGTCGGCCAGCTTCGTCTCGATGGCTGCAAGGCCGATTGCGGCCTTGACGACATCACCCTCGCCGAGGCCGCAAAGCGCGGCCTCAAGACCGATTTCCGCGCCACTGGCCAGACCGGCGTGCTCATCGCCAGCCACGGCATCGCCATCGACGCGGTCGTCGCCGACTTCATCTCGGGCGCCGCGGAATGGCTGTCGCCGGCGAACGATGCCGACCACTGGGACGTGATCGAGGGCCAGGGCTCGCTGTTCCATCCCTCCTTCGCCGGTGTGACGCTGGGCCTGCTGCACGGCTCCCAGCCTGATGCCTTCGTCGTCTGTCACGAGCCCACGCGCACCGGCATGCGCGGCGTGAAGCACGTCCTGCCCTCCATCGCCGAGGTCATCGAGCACACTGTGCTTGCGGGCCGCCTCACCAATCCGGCCATTGCCCCCATCGGCATCGCCATCAACACCGAGGCGCTCGATGACGAGGCGGCCAAGGCCTGCCTGGAGGCCACCGCGGCCGAGCACGGCCTGCCGGCGGTCGACCCCATCCGCACCGGCGTCGGGCTCATTGTCGATGAATTGCAGCGGCGCTTCCCATGAGGCTCGCTGTTACCCACGAGAGCTTTCCCATCGCCGGGTCCTTCACCATCTCGCGCGGCTCGAAAACCTCGGCCGAGGTGATCGTCGTTACCCTTGAGCAAGGTGGTGCCATCGGCCGCGGCGAAGGCCTGCCCTACCCGCGCTACGACGAGACGGTCGAGGGCTGCATCTCCGCCATCGAGGCCGCGAGCCGTGCCATCGAGGCCGGCATCACCCGCGCCGACGTTACCCGCCTTGTCGCCCCCAGGGCCGCGCGCAACGCCCTCGACTGCGCCTTGTGGGATCTTGAGGCCAAGCGCACAGGCAACCGTGTGTGGCAACTTGCAGGCCTTGCAGAACCGCGCCCGCTCGTTACCGCCTATACCATCAGCTTTGGCGCGCCCGAAGCGATGGGCGCCGCTGCTGCACAGGCCGCCTCCCGCCCGCTCCTCAAGCTCAAGCTGGGCGGAGCCGGCGATATCAAGCGCCTTGAAGCGGTGCGCAGTGCCGCGCCGCAAGCCCGCCTCATCGTCGACGGCAACGAGGGCTGCTCGTCCGAAACCCTCAGCCAGCTCATGGCCGCCGCCCGCCGTCTCGGCGTCGAGCTCATCGAGCAGCCGCTGCCGGCAGGCAGTGACGAGGCCCTGCGCCAGGTAAAAGAGCGCCCGGTGCCGATCTGCGCTGATGAATCGGCCCATGACGCCGCTGGCCTCGATGCCCTCATCGGCAAGTACGATGCCGTGAACATCAAGCTCGACAAGACTGGCGGCCTCACCGGCGCGCTGGAGCTGGCGCGGGCAGCGGAAAAGGCGGGCTTTTCCCTGATGACCGGCTGCATGCTGGCCACATCGCTGTCCATGGCGCCCGCCATGCTCATCGGCCAGCTCTCACAGGTGATCGATCTCGACGCGCCCTTGCTGCTTGCCCGCGACCGCGCCCCCGGCATCCGCTACGACGGCAGCCTAATGCACCCGCCCCCGCCCGAATTGTGGGGATAGGAGCTCCAACCAAAGGAAGTCAGACATGCGCTGGAGAGGCGTCCATCACGTCGAATTTTCCGTCCTCGACTACGAGCGATCGATCGCCTTCTACGACAGGATGTTCGGCTGGCTCGGCTACAAGAGTTTCTGGACCCTCGATCTCGGCTACCGCTCCACCTATTACGTCGCCCGCTTTCCCCTGCCTCACAGCTATATCGGCATCCAGCAGGCGAAATCGGGTGATAAGCTCGATCATGCAGCGCGTGCAACTGGCATCCACCACATCGCCCTTTGGGCGAGGAACCGCAAGGAGGTGGACGCCTTCCACCACGACTTCCTCGTTGCGGGCGCCATCCCCGTCACCGAGGCCCCGGCGGAATACACCATTTACGCGCCCGCCTACTACGCCGTCTTCTTCGACGATCCCATCAACGGCATCCACTGGGAGCTGGCCTCAACCCCGTTCCTGCCCTCGCCGGCGGCTTATCTCAGATGGACGCGCGCCCTGAAGGAAGCGGCCCGCGAGCACCCCGAATGGAAGCGTTCGGCGATGCGCGAGGCCATGCGCGACCTGCCGCCGAGGAACGGCTGATGCCATCTGCGGCATGGCACTCACCGCCCGACACCACCCCGCTGTCTGAATCATTTTCCTCGCATTTCGATGCGAGTAACTGATTCAAATCATTTTATAGGCTCACCCCTTTGTCGGACATGAGCCGAACCAAGGCGATAGCCGCGCCATCATACACGCTTCGGTAGCGCCTGCGGCAGCGGCTAACCAAACGCTAACCACTTCCCTCAATAATTGCCCATGATGCGGGACGGCGCAGTCCGAGCGATGAGTTGCGCCTGATCCCCCTGCGATGTCTGTGGGTTGGGGTTCAAAGTGACTGACAACAAAGCGTATGATTTCGAGGCCATCGAGGCGGCGGTCATGGAGACAGATCGTGGCCGCTGGTTCCTTGCCGAGCTCGCCCGCCGCCACAAGAGCGCCGATACCGAGACCTTGCTCAAGGCGATCCACAAGCTGGAGACCGCCATCACCGAGCACATGCCGGCCGCCGGCAACGACGCGCTCGGCCGCGAGTTCTCGGCCATGGCCGCCGCGCTCAGGGCCACCGAGGCCGACATGCGCAAGGTGTCCAGCGACCGGCTGGCCGACGGCGGTGCTGTGCCCGAAGGCAGGACGGCTTTCGAGGACGTCGGCGTGCGGGCGAAAAGCCTTGCCGCCGGGCTTGACGCTACGACCGAGGCCCTGAAATCGGCCAGTGACGACCTCAAGCAGGACCCCGCCACGGCCGGGCGCATCGCCGGCCTGGACGACGACCTGTCGCGGCTTGCCGAATACAACGTCACGCAGACCATGCTCAGCCAGCGCATCACTAGGGCGATGGACCTGATCGCTCATCTGCAGGAGCGCATCCAGGCAAGCCTGGCACCGGACGAGGAACCACAGGGCCAAGTGAGCGAAGACAGCCCGGCGCCCGACGAAGCGGTGAGCGCCGGCGAGACGCTGAGCGCCGGCGAGATCAACTATTTCGACGCCGACCGCGAGCTGTTTACCCCGCCGGAAGCCGCCCCTGCCCCGGCACCCGAAATGGCCGCCGACGATCCGGAGAATGCCCCGCACCTGGCCGACATGCTGGAGGACGCGCTTGCCAGCATGCAGCTTGGCGGCGATGCGGAGCCGGCAGCCCCAGAAGCCGCGCAATCGCCTGAAGCCGAGGAGGCAGCGCTCGCCCCGCCAGAACCGGAAGTGCAGCCGGCGCAGCCGCCCGCGGACGAACCGCCATTTGCCGCGCCGCCTCAGGCCGTTGCCGATGAGGTGCCGGGCGACGATGAAGCCGCAAGAACCCGGCGCGTGGTCATAGTGCGCGAACCGCCTGCCGCCCCGCCGCCTTCTTCCTCCGGGGGTGAAGCCGAGGCAGCCAACCCGTGCCAGCCTGTCGCCTCTGAAGAAGCGCAAGCCTCGGCCGCGGAAGGGCCCGATGCGCCGGCAGATGCAGATGCGGACATGATTGTCTTTGCTGAATTGGAAGCGCCGGCGGACGCAGCCTCGGAAGCACAGGCCGCCACAGAACCCGAAGCGTCGGCCGCCACTGAGCCCGAAGCGCCTGTCGCCGAGGAACCGGAAGCACCGGCCCCCGCTGAGGCAGCTCAGGCCGCGCCTGCCTCCGGGTCCGAGGAGGAGGCGGGCCCCGAAGCCATCATGAAGATGTTTGCCGAAGCCGCCGCCAGGCATGGCATGCAACCGGACGCACCAGCGCCCGGGGACAGCGAGGCCGGAGCCGCCTCTGAGGACGAGCAGACCGAGCCGGCAGCGGAGCAAAAGGAGGTGAAGGCCGCTCCCCTCGAGCCCATGACGCCGGGGGCCGAGGAACGCCGCCGTATCGTCGTCATTCGCCGCGGTTCTTCCGCCGACACCAGCATTCCGTTGGAGGAGTCAGACAACAACGTCACCGAAGCAAAGGCATAAGCGCGCCTTGGCCCTGGGCGCGCGCGAGCCCGGCCGCTACAGCCGGTTGATCGGCATCTTGAGATAGACCGTTCCGTTGTCTTCGGCCGGCGGCATGCGCCCGGCGCGCATGTTGACCTGGATCGACGGCACGATGAGCCGCGGCATCGACAGGGTCCTGTCGCGCGCCTCACGCATGGCCACGAACTCGTCCTCGCTGATACCGTCATGCACATGTACATTGCGCGCCCGCTCTTCGGCCACCGTCGTTTCCCAGGCATAAGCATCGCGCCCCGGCGCCTTGTAGTCGTGGCACATGAACAGGCGCGTTTCGCCCGGCAGCGCCAGCACCTTCCTGATCGAGCGGTAAAGCTGGCGCGCGCTGCCGCCGGGAAAGTCGGCCCGCGCCGTGCCGAAGTCGGGCATGAACAGGGTATCGCCGACAAACGCCGCATCGCCGATGACATAGGTCATGCAGGCCGGCGTATGGCCCGGCGTGTGCAGTACCATGACCGGCAGCGAGCCGATGGCGAACTCGTCGCCGTCCTTGAACAGCCGGTCGAACTGGCTGCCGTCGCGCTCGAACTCGCTCCCGGCATTGAAGATCTTGCCGAAAGTGTCCTGCACCACGATGATATTGGCGCCGATCCCCAGCTTGCCGCCGAGCTTTTCCTGGACATAGGGCGCGGCCGAGAGATGGTCGGCATGCACATGGGTCTCCAGCACCCATTCGCATTTGAGCCCCTCATCCTTGACGAAGGCGATGATGGCATCGGCCGAACCGAACGAAGTACGCCCGGCCGCCACGTTGAAGTCGAGCACCGAATCAACCACTGCCGCCGCCCTGGTGGCCGGGTCCCACACAACATAGCTGACGGTATTGGTGGCCTCGTCGAAGAACGCCTTGACCTCGGGGCGATGCGACATGGATATCTCCTTCCAAAAAGCTGGCGCGGCCCTTCGGGCACGCGCTGCCTCAGACGGACGATCATATAGCTGAAAGAATATATAGTGCCGCATCCCGCGCTGTCATCCCGGGGCGGCAGGCGAGGCCGGGCGCGGGAAAGAAAAACGCGGGGTCGCCCGAAGGCCACCCCGCGCTTTTCTGCCTCGGACTGGTCGCGCGGCAGGCCGTCATCCTTGTGAGACAAAGGCCGAGGCCAGCGCTACCGCGCCCGGGCAGTACACACCTGTCCCCATCACGTCCCGTCGCCAGGACACCGATGCAGACGGCCGGTCCGGTTTCCCTTGCTCTTCGTCCTCTTCCTTCCGACCTGTGCCGCCTTGCCCCGAAGAGCCGGCCTGCACCGCCTGAAGCGACCGGTTGAAAAACCCTGGTCCGTTTCCGACAACCCCTCGCGGGGTCTGTGCAAGAATGATGTTGCCCCCATATGCCGCGCTTGTCTCGCGGCGTATCGGGTTTATCCACACGGCATCCACAAAAATCGTGTTGCGCAGCCGCTACAGCACGAAATCGCCCCCCGACAGGATCAGGTCGCCGACCAACGCAATCTGGAAGTCGGCATGGCCGTCGCCGTTGATGTCGCCGACGACAATGGTGGCGTAGGAGGTGTGGTAATAGCGCAGCTCGCCGGCACGGTGCGAAAACTGCGCCTGGTCGATGAACGTGAAGGGGTCGTCGCCGGGCTGGCCGGGATCGGCATCGATCGCCGTGAGGTCGATGTGGTCGCTGCCGGGGGAGAAATCGGCGATCGTGTCGTGCCGGGCACCGGCCGGGCTCTCGGCGGCTTTGCGGAAAACGAACACGTCATCGCCTGCCCCGCCGGTCAGGTAATCCTTGCCCCACCCGCCGGTGAGCCGGTCGGCCTCGCTCCCGCCGAAAGGCCCGTCGGCGCCGGCGCCGCCGTAAAGGACGTCGCTGCCCTGCCCGCCGAAAAGCGTGTCGGCACCGACGCCACCGTACAGCGTGTCGGCGCCGCTGCCACCATGCAGGCTGTCGGCGTCGGCACCACCCGCGAGCCGGTCATCGTCGAGGCCGCCCCACAGGGTATCATTGCCGTCAACGCCATTCAGCGTGTCGGCGCCGCTGCCGCCGTACAAGCGGTCGGCGCCCGCCGCGCCGGTCAGACTGTCGGCGCCGGAACCGCCCCACAGGCTGTCGTTGCCCGTCCCGCCGTCAAGCGTGTCGGCGCCGCTGCCACCATGCAGGTTGTCGGCATCGGCACCACCCGCGAGTTGGTCGTCATCCGGGCCACCCCACAGGGTATCATTGCCGTCAATGCCATTCAGCGTGTCGGCGTCGCTGCCGCCGTACAAGCGGTCGGCGCCCGCCGCGCCGGTCAGACTGTCGGCGCCGGAGCCGCCCCACAGGCTGTCGTCGCCCGTCCCGCCGTCAAGCGTGTCGGCGTTGAGGCCGCCCCACAGGATATCGTTGCCGGCAACGCCGTTCAGCGTGTCGGCGCCGCTGCCGCCGAACAAGCGATCGGCGCCCGCCG
>Ga0307436_1000725_pt1 | contig 15415 bp, 14 predicted proteins | sample SalMarWE160440MG_FD_202513 | JGI IMG/M metagenome (GOLD analysis project Ga0307436, IMG submission 202513) | Salt marsh sediment microbial communities from the Plum Island Ecosystem LTER, Massachusetts, United States - WE1604-40 | ecosystem: Environmental > Aquatic > Marine > Intertidal zone >...
TGCTAGAAAAAGTAGTTGCTGGGGTGACATTTAAAGATGGCGAAGAAGCGAATGAAAAACAACAGGTAGCTTAGAAAAATGCGAGGATGCGCTCAAGGCCAATCCACAACTTTTGACAATATCTCTCCGCAATTTCCTTTTGCCCAATTATGACAGCGAGGTGCACTGGAGACAAGGTACTCCTGGTCCTCAGATAGTCCTCAAATTCGAGTGTTAACGATGCAGACTGCAAGCAAGAGATGCCGGCGTTGCTAGAAAGAAAGTCAGCTAGAGGCAGGTTTTTTTTACGAATAGCAATGTCCAATGGAGTTCCAATAAGAGAAGATGCATTGGGTTGATCACCGTATTTCAATAACAGCTTCACGATTCTTTGATCTTCTTGCATACAGCCGTAATGGATAGGAAGACACTGGGCGTTGTCCTCCAGGAAGACCTTCGAAGCTGGAACTTCCTCAGAATGTTTCAGGAGCAATTCTAGGACATCTATATGCCCATAGTATGCAGATAGATGGAGTGCTGTTTTCCCGCTAAAACTCTCCTTTTTATCGATTTGTGCTTCGTTTTCCAGGAGCCAAGCTGCGATCTCAACTTCATTGAAGACTGCAGAAAGATGCAGGGGTGTTAAGCCAAGATTACCAATTGGAACGTTGATCTCTTGCTTCTCTTTTTGGGCGAGAAGGTTTTGAACGCTTTTGAGATCTCCTGATTGTACAGATGCAACCCAAACGTCCTGAAACCTTCGACTTTGTTTCTTTTTAAACATTAACAACTCCGAAAAACGGATCCTCATCTCTTCTTTATAAAAACAAATAGAAGACTGTCAACTTAAAATGTAACACCGTGTTACATAACCAAGGCAAGCCACCTCGCATTAAGCGAGAGGTGGCGTAGCCCTCTCGAGATATCTCTAAGATTCTCTTAGATATCTCTTAAGATCTCCCGGAGCAATTTTCATAGAGAAAAGTGCGACACCTATAACGTAAAAGTGCGACATCTATAACGTAAAAGTGCGACACCTATAACGTATATTCTTGAGATTTTGCGACACCTATAACGTAAAAGTGCGACACCTATAACGTATGGATTAGGGGCTATTTAAAAATCTTTGTTCAATTTGAATGTGTATTTTTTCTGTCCTAGCACGCCTATAGATGTCTCAGTATCAAGGATGATACCTAGGTTTTGGCACACTTGGATGGCTTTGGATAACTGATTCTCCAGGCGTTTCTTTTGACGGCTTTTTAGGTGTTTTTCTAAGTGGAGCCTATGAATGAGCGTTTCCTCATTGATAGTCGCTTCGTAGCGTTTTGCGCTCATCTCAGAAATTAGCCAGTCTCTGAGCCTTACTATAGCCTCTGAAACTGAAAGATGGCTTCCTGCAGCTATTTTGGTCCTAAAGTCGATGTCTTCGGGGAATTCTACGTATTTTGCGTTGATCTGATCGGTAATAATAGGGTTGAGAGCGAGCACGTATTCACCGTTTAGTGAGTCGATCTCAGAGCTACCTTTTTCTACTTTCTCTGCTTGCGAATCGGTTAAGTAGGGGTAGTACTTTAAGATGCGGATTAGAGGGAGGTAGTCTTCCATTATGAAGTGTTTTCTGTCGGATTTTTTTTCTGTATGGATGGTTCTTTTGTAGCGGATTAGCCACTTTTTTTCTAAAAATCCAGAAAATACGCGGTCAAAATATTTTATGTCGGCTCCAGAGTGCTTGCCCTCTCCGAAAAACGCGTTTAGAAGTTCGCTTTTTTTGCACCGAATGGCAGCAGAGAGGTGGCTTCCGTTGTCTTTTCCACCAAAGGGAACAGGGCGCGGTTGTTCATTTCCCATATAGAAGTCTTCGGCATTCGGGTCCTGTGTTTGGCTTTTCTTTTCTAGCAGCCTTGAGATGGAGTTAACGAGCTTGTCTTCAGGTGCTGTAAGGCGAATCCCCACATATTGTATCGACTCGTCTTTGATTTTTTCTTGGGTTTCTGGATTGAGAAGATCAAACAGGTTGGGTTCCTTTCCCTTAGAAGGTTTGTTATAGGTCAGTTTTTGTTCTATGTAATGAGCGGATTGCCGGAATTTTTTCTTTGGTTTCCCATCCTCCTCGATAACTTGCAGGAGGTAGTCTTTGTTTTCTAAGATAAATTTCTGAAGGGACACCTCTTTTTCCATCTCCTCCATGGTCGTTTTAAAGTTTTTGGCTAATGCATCCCAATCTTTTTTTTCTGGCTCTCTTCCCTCTTTTTTGCAACGATCGAGCATCTCCTTGATAAGAAGTGATTTTTCTGCCGATTTTCTTCTCTGTTCGACTCCAACCTTCCCCAACTTTTTTGAGATCACCCCTTTTCGAACGAGTTTATCAAACTCCTCATCTGTATATCCAAACGAAGTGGCAGATGGGTCCTCCTCTAAGACGATTTCTCCTGTTGTTTCATCCTTTTTTTGTCTGAAAGTCTTTGAAAATCTCCAGGCGTTTTTATCTTTGGCCATTATCCGCTCCTAAAATTCTTCATAAGCCTGTTGAGTTAATGCTCCTGTGTTTCCGTTCAAGTTAAAGACTGAGGAGTGTCCAATGCCCGTTTCACGGCCTTTGAGGATTTCAAAATACATCGCGGATTCTTTGGGGGCAATTTTTCCATTTTTTGTCTTGTTGCCCTCTGCTGTAAACCCTTCATAGTTTCGGTTCCATAGCCCAATAATCATATTGGCAGCTCGTTCTATGTCTCCTGCTTCTCCGATTGCAACGGGACTAATAGTTGCTTCGTTAACGACGGTGCGGTTAAATTGCGCCGCCAGCAAAATGGGAAGCCCCGTATCAACGGCACAATCTTTTAACAGGAGACAAATCTGTTTCAGCTCTTCTTGCCTTTGGGTGCTTTTTTTGTGCAAAAGGCTTAAAAGCTGCATGTAGTCGATCCCAATAAGCCCAGTGGGAGTAGTCCTTTTGAGGAATGAAATGGCTTGCACAAGCTCTTCAGCTGAATAATCAGAGTAAAATATATTTAACCTATTCGTTTCGATGAGCGTTTTGAAAAAATCCTCTTTGAGGCGAAGGAATTCAGCCTGTTTTTCTTTTAAGATGTACGTTGGTTGTCCGTCTCTAAAGTAGCTTTTTATGGATTCTCGATTGTTTGATGCTAGTTTGGTATTTATGAAGGTGTTCAAAAACAGCGATAAAATCGATGATCGACTTTCCTCATAAGAGAAGAAATACACTTGTTTTTCTTTGTTCAACTTTAGGTAGCTAAGTATGAAATTAATCAGGGCTAGTGTCTTTCCGTGCCCCGTCGGCCCGGCCACTATGGAAAGGGCTCCACCTGGTAGTTTAAGATCTATTTCACCAATTTTGAATCCAACTCGAGCGCCTGGAGATGTGTTCTTCACTTCTTCAATGATGTCGCGTTCTGTTGTTTTCTCCAGCAAATGCCTGTATGCCGACTCAGCGTGGGGTTTATTGGCTTTTAGGTCTCTGACCTTCACTCCGAGGCGTTCAAGTGCCTTGTGGGATGCTATGCCGTTTTTGAGATCATCAGCTAGCCCATTGTGAATATTTAGAAGAGATCGTTTTACAGAGAGGGCTCGTAGGTCCTCACAATATGCCTCTACATGAGATGAGGTTCCTGCAAACTGGCACAGATCAATTAGGTACCCGACACCTCCAACATCCTCTAAAGATCCATTATTTTTTAACAGTTCGCTTAGGATGGTAACGTCAAGACAGCCCTTGGACTTATGGGCTTCTTTGATAGATTGGAAAATGGTCCGATGTTTCGAATGGAAGAAGTCTTCTACGTCTAAGATTCCATCAATTACCTTAAGGTTTTCTGGGGAGTTAATAATTGACCCCAAAATGGTCATTTCTACTTCGATAGAATCAACTGTGATGTGGGTTGCCATCTATTTTTCTCCTCTCATGAACCTCTCAAGCTCTTCAATTTTGATCTTCCAGTTTCCCGCTTCGTTAATCTGAAAGGCGTGTAACTTGCCCGATTTAATCGCTCTTCGCACCGTGTCGACAGACACGTCTAAAATTTCAGCAGCCTCTTTTAAGCTTACGACTTTTTTGCCCATAGAATGCACTAATTTCTCAAGTTGGTCAATTCTTTCAGGAGGAAGTCGCTTTATATCTTCAGCTAGTTTGTCTAACTTCTTTTTTATGCGGCTATTTTCGTCATTGCTCTGTGAATCGATGCGTGATTCCACTTTGCGCCTCCTCTATTGAATGCCCCTCTTCGGTTCATCTCTGCTGCAATTTTTCTGGAGCTAAGGCCTTCTTCCATCAGCTCTCCAATCTGCGTCAACACAGCCTGTTCCTCTTCATCTTTTTCAATGTGAATCCCGTCATCACTTAATCGATATCCAAAAGGAATGTAACCCACTCGCTCTCGCCTAGACTTTTTAGCCTGCATAGCAGCCTTTGTTCTTTCGCATATGATGTTGCGCTCAAACTCTGCAAAGGCGTCGATCATTCGTCTCATAAAGACGGATGATGGGTTGTTGTCTTCCGTTCCTTCACCAGCTGCCGATACAATCCTTGCTCCCTTGCGCTTGACTGAGGCTTCAATCATGGCTACATGAATCGGATCCCTTCCAATACGATCCCTTTTTGCGACGACGATGACGTCTCCGTTTTCTAGGCAGTTGATGGCATCCATGAGAGATGGCCTTTTTTCAATACTTGTTGATCCACTGATTCCCTCGTCACAAAACGTGGATTGTAAAGATAGTCCTTGGCCCTCTGCCCATTTTCGGCATGAATCCAGTTGGGCCGCTAGACCTGCTCCACTTTCTGTTTGCTGGTCGGTTGAGACCCTCATATAGGCAAAAACCCTCATTTTTGACTCCTTTTGTTGGTTTATCAGCAAATCATATAAAAAATCTAGATTTATATGCAAATATATGCAAATGTTTGCTATATAAAGGAAAAATTTGCCAAGCTACCGCCCCGTAGTGTGGCAGCTAAATGATTAATAAAAATTTTAATAGGGTCATATTCAATGCTTGAACCCAGGTCATATCAACTAGAAGCTTTGGAAGCAATCGAACAAAGTTGGCGTGATGGAGTCACTCGTCAGCTTATCTCTTTACCTACTGGCGTCGGAAAAACCATCGTGTTTGCTCTTCTAGCAAAATCTCTTAACACCAAGACTCTGATCGTGGCCCATACTGAGGAGTTGATCAATCAAGCAAAGGATAAGTTGAAGGTGGTTTGGCCAGAGGCGGATGTTGGTATCGTAAAGGCCAGCCAAGATGAAACAGAGGCCCAGGTAGTCATCGCTTCTATTCAGACTGCATCTCGTATGAAACGCTTAAGGAAGCTCAGGGAGTGCGAATTCGATCTTCTGATCATTGATGAAGCTCACCATGCTGCAGCCGCATCTTACGAAAGCCTTGTGAGAGAACTTGGCTTTTTTGATGAAGACCCATCGAAGCTATTAGTGGGAGTGACCGCAACTCCAAAAAGAGGAGATGGCGTTGGATTGGGATCTATATTTCAAGAGATCGTCTTTGAAAGATCGATTAGCACCATGATACGAGCTGGGTACTTGTCACCTCTATTGGGGAAGCAAATCCATACTAAGATCGACCTCAATTGTATCGGTGTGCGCCATGGCGACTTTGTGTCTTCTGAATTGGCTAAGGCGGTCAATACAAGTGGGAGAAACCGGCTCATCATTAAGAACTACCAGACCTTTGCAGAAGATCGAAAGAAGGCGCTCGCATTTTGCGTTGATGTACAACATGCCAAAGACTTGGCTGACGCCTTTAACGATAGCGGTATCCCCTCAAAAGCTGTCTATGGTGAGATGGACAAGGAGGAAAGATCGAAATCTTTACAGGACTTCAAGGATGGAAAATATCAGGTACTTACCAATTGTATGCTTTTGACCGAGGGCTTCGATGAGCGAGCAGTTGACTGCGTCATCATGGGGCGCCCCACAAAGTCTGTTTCTCTGTTCACTCAAATGGTTGGAAGAGGCACACGAACATATCCAACAAAAAAAGACTGTTTGGTTCTCGATTTCTGCGATAACGTGACAAACAACGACCTCTGTACGTACAAAAATACTCTAGACGGCGCTATTTCCCCCTTATTTGCCCAAGAATGCGATATTGCTCTTGAGGAAGGTAAAGAGTCAGACGACTTGCAAATCAACACTCCTACAGACCACTCTGAAGCAGAAATTATCCAAGATCGTGTTGAAGATGTGGAGTTCTTCGAAACTGCCCATTTTGCTTGGGTTCCTGTTGGAGATAGTTGGCATCTAACTCTTGGTATGAATCGTGATGTCTGGGTTCGTCAAGTCAACAGCGGTTTTCTGGTTGTTGCGCAAAACGACGACGACATCGTTAACTTATCGAGCCGGCCTCTTCCTCTAGATTATGCCTTAGGAGTGGCCGAAGATTGGTCTAGAAGGCAGACCACCAAAAATGCTTGGGCTAGAAAAGACGCTCCTTGGCGATCTCTCCCAGCCTCTCAGAAGCAGTTGGACACATTAACAAAACTGGGAGTACAGTTCGATCATGGGATCTCTAAAGGGAAGGCATTCCAGCTTTTAGATGAGAAGCTCAGCGCTCCAGCGACTGACAAACAGCTTTGTTGGTTAAAAAACCATGGATACGAGATCAAAAATGGATTGACCAAGTTTGAGGCGAAGGAAATGATTGCAACTGCAATAGGAGGGAAAAATGGGAAAATATCGCGATATGGCAAACGAAATCCAAGAATCGCTCAAAAAAGAGATCTCTCCAAAGCAGAGGCAGCACTGCGAAAAGCTGTACTCCAAGATGGATAAGTGGGCAAAGGCATTGGAGGAGGGGGACTCGGAAGCTTTAGTCGAGCTTTCTGTTGAAAGAGGTCTGCATCAAAAAGAGGAGATTAAGGTGAAGGATTGCAAGAGCAAGAAACAGCCCGTTGAAAAAAGCCGGAACACAGAAATTGAGCACACTCCGGTGAAGTTTTTTAAAGACGACGACGGGAGCGTCACTAAGCCGACTTTCAAAGACAACAGCTTTACTCCTCTCAAGGACGTCATAGGCACCAGGGACACAGAAATAGCTGAACATATTTGGATACAAACCGCCAATGGAATAGATCCGAAAAGTGAGTCAGTTGATTCGGCGATGAATGTGGCTCTACAGTCCCTATATGACCAAAATCCTAAGGACGCTGTTGAGGCGCGGCTAATATCTCAAATAACAAGCCTTTATGCCCAAGGGATGAGTATGTTGGCAGCTGCACAAAGAACAGAGCGTTACGAAAGCATGCAGTACTATGGGAACTTGGCTACCAAGTTTCTTCGCTTGCACAATGAAACAATTGAGGCCCTTTCCAAATATCGAAGAGGCGGTGAGCAAAGAATCGTCATTCAACATCAAGAGGTGAATATTTCTGACCAAGGTCAGGCTGTTGTTGGACAGTTTCACTCAGGGGGAGGGGGTAAAACAAAAAACCGAGGAGACACCCCATGCAAACAAGGGAATGCGGAGCAAAATCTAGAACCAATGGAAATCGACCATGCAAAAACTATGCCATGTCCAACGGGCGATGTAGAATGCACGGAGGTCAAAGCACCGGTGCGCGGACGAAAAAGGGGAAGGAAAAAGTGAAGTCATCCAATACTGATCATGGATTCTATTCAAAGGAAAACATCGCGAATCGCAGGACTTGGAGAAGTATCCTAAGCGCCTCAAAAGACATTCTTATGTTACAATGAAGCGAGCTGCTAGAGCAAGCTTTTCTTAGCTTCTGCAATAGCTTCAAGTGCTTCATCAAGAGGAAATTCCCAATATTTTCCTTGTAAAGGAGGGAAAAATGCTATAAGAGGTTTTTCCCCTTCTTGAGAAATTTCTGCCCATTCCTCTTCGTTATAGTAAATTTCAGCAAAGACATTTTCTCTATCTGTATCACTGGCAATTTTAATGGAGAATTTCTTCTTAGTCATTTGTTAATCCCTTATTTGGTGTTATTTTTTTAGCCAATATGGTTCTATGAATCCTATCATTTCTTTGCCGTCTCCAGTAAATCTAACTCCTCCTAAATCAGGAGCTTCAATTTCAATTACTAGTCCATGTCTTTTATTGGTGTATTGCATTACAACTCTGTCTGGATGATTTAAAATATTATCCAAAACTTTCTGACCATGAGCATTGATTTGTGCTGGATTTCCAACAGGTTTTTCAAAAACAGTCCTTCCCTCGCGGTATCCGTGTTTCATTGAGCCTCTTCCAGCTTTAGTAAATCCTGCTCTATCTGGCGCCCTGCCTAGCTTTGAAAATCCTTTAACATTAATGTTCCCATTCTTGTAAATCATTCCAGGCAAAGGGATAACCCCAATGGCAAAATTATTCATAGGGTCATTTGCTCTAGCTTCTGCTGTGAAAAGCTCTGCCTGGTCTGTTGAGAAGGCGTTATCGATTACCTTATGACCCTTAGCAACTAGATTCTCATAATTTTCTATGGGACTTACTGGTTCTCCGGAATCTGGCAGCTTAAGACTTTCTGGCAAGAATCTATCACCTAGTTCTTTCACTTCTTCGCAGAGCTGGGGAAATACCTTTACTAGATCTGTGACTTCATCCAGTGCCTTGTGGGCAGCATTTGATCCTACTTCTCTCGCTTTTTCACCAAAGGACATCTCGTCCCACCCTTTGGATCCAGTTGCTTGCTGAGCGGCCTTATCCTCCACGAGAAATTCTTTAAAAGAGGTGACATGTTCATCTATAGCCGCCTTCATCACAGGAGCTTCATTTGTATCGATAGGAGGAGGAGCTTCTTTGGGATTAGCAGAAACGGCAGGAGACTCTTCTTTTGCTTCTGATTTTTTTGATTCAGAATGACCGGAATCTGAGGATCCTGCACCAGCACCGGCTGCTGCTCCCGCAGCTCCTGCTGCAGCTGAAGCTGCACTTGCGGAAGATGCTGCCACGACGGCCACAGCAACAACTGTAACTGCAACGACGACAACGGCTCCTATGATGATCTCCTTTTTATGTTTCTTGCAGAACTTTTTGGTCTTCTTCCATGCCTTGCTGATTTTACCACACTGCACGATGTTGTAACCTGAATAGCCATTGAGGACGGCAGGAATAATCATGTATTCGTTGCTGTTTGCCAAGTAACGTGTTAATTCGAACGCACTGTCTTCGCCGTACATCAAATCTTCAACATCTTTTTCTAGTACTGCTTCTTCATCAAATTCATCGGGGAGGATTCCCTCTTTTGCAAGAGTCGCCAAATATTCATTCACGCGCTCTAACTGCTCTGGAGGATACCTTCTCTCAAGTTCCCCAGACTCCAGATCGTCGAGCATCTGCATGATTCCGTCATACGTCGTCGGGCGAACCCACTCTACAGCTTGTTCCTGAGCACCCCACCACCAGTCTCCCAACCAGTTCACCTTCTGTGGGACAACGTGAGGCATATGATTTTGGGGATAAGCAAAAAGCGAGGGAGTAGAGATGAGTATGCTTAGGTGAGTGATGGTCTTCAATTTCTTCATAAGCGATTCCGAGGATCAATGTTTTTCTTTACCTGAAATTTAAGATTCAAGCACGGATCGCAATTAGAGTCAATCGATTGAAAGTCGAATTTTTATCACTCATTGACTAGGAGATAGTCGAATTCCGAGAGACTTAGTCTTTATCTTTTTATTTCGTCGAAATCTTTATAGGAGCTGTAGTAAAGAACACATGTTACAATCCCTAAGGCAGCTCCAATAAGAGCCAGCAAGGCTTTGTGTTCACTGACAGCCGCGTCTTTTCCGACAAAAATCTTGTTCATCGAAAAGCTAAGATAGTAAACGCACAACATGGTGCACATACATCTCGTGACCAAGATCTTTACAACTGAGAACTCACTCAACACATTGTGGAAAAACCGATCGAAGGATGGCTTTTTCTTCTCCAGATCGATACCTTGCAATACCAATCGAGCCACCTTCCCATCTAGATTTTTCGATCTCGCGTAATCTCTTGTCATGAGAAAAACCGCCGCTAAGGCAAAGAGGCAACCTATAGGTTTGGCATAAGGGGCGTCAAGCTTAGAAATGTAGTACAGGGGTCCCAAACTTGCAAACATTTCGATGACCCCGATCATGTTGTTCTTTTTGAAGATCGCTGCCAGTTTTTTATACTCTATAGCCTGTTCTCGATGTCTCTCGGAGTCATTTAGAGTATCTAAAGCCTTTTCCTCATTTTGCGTTGTGATGGTGCTTTTCTTGGCCTTTAAGGGTTTGAGAGCCTCGTAATATTCTTTGCAGGCAAAACCGCTTAACGCCACTGAAAAGAGGACGATTACAAGCTCTCGAGGAACGGCAAAGCCTGGCGTCAGTTCAATTAGGAACTGATGTGTCAAATATCCCAAGATCCCAAAGGCCAGCAGATCCACTACAAGCCTCGTTAGCAGAATCTGTTTCAGGTTAAACCTTTCAAGGATTTCGTGGAAAAACCTCGAGCTACCAACTTGTGTTTCAATTTCGAACCCATCGACAATCGTCTGCGCTTTTTTACCCTCAATTCTACGAAACCTTGATACGCTTCGAAAGAAATAAAAAATCGAAAGAAGAATCAGAACGGGGGCGGCAATTTTATATAGACCTATCTGTGCAGGCTTCCAGGAAAGAAGAACGGTAATTAAGCTGAATTGGATCAATGCGCCAGAAAAATCCAGCTTTTTTCGCAGTTCACAGATGGAGCGATATTCATCCGTTAAACCCTCATAGGTCTTATTCTGGCTCATGTCTCTCCTCAATATCTATCGGCAGGGACAAGAGCTTTTCTATTACCTCAAGGATCTTTTCGAGGTTTTTTCTATCCTTTACCTTTTTGATTTTAGGGATAATGACTCTTAAAAGATCCGCATCTGTAGCATTTTTTGAAGACCTCCTTTTATCCCCTTTTTTAAGAGGGAAGGCCTCTTGAATCACCTGAATGATTTCATCTGGTCTGCTGTCATGATATTCCTTAATGATCTCGATCTTCTTTTCCATTTCTCCAGAACGCCCTGCAAGCGCATACGCAGCTCGTTTAGGCATCGCACTAATCAGCTCCTTTTCATCCTTTCCAAGCTTCATAAACAGTTCGTAAAACTGGAGCATTCGATAGGGGGTCTGTCGATTCCCATAAGCTAGTTGGAGCCAACCTGAAAAAGTTCCGTCTCTGTACTTCTTGAGGATGCTCTGAGCTTTAGAAATTCGCTCACCATGAAGCAGGACGCTTTGTCTTTCGATCGCTCGTATTTGTGTAGTAATCTCCGTAAGCACTTGCTGATCGCCTTCAACGTCGTCGTTCGTTGCTCCACCATCAGCAGATCCAATTTCTAGCATCTTCTGAATTTGTAAAGTCTCCTCATTAGTTAAAGGAGCTGAGATAAACTCCGCCCGAAAAGAGGCTCTTTTCTCCAACTCACGCTCTTCAAACCCTTCGGCAAAGGCAACTGAACCCGAAGATTTTTGTAAGAAGGTCATCGCTTTATCGTTTGCTTTCGACATATTCACCCCGTTTAGCTGTAGCTTCAAACCGTTCAATTCTCGTCATAAATTCATCAGCCAACCTTTGGTAGTCCTCCGATGCTCGACTCCCTTTTTCAGTAATGAACACAGGTTGTCCATCAAGCACGGCCTTGGGAATCGCCTTATCTCTGCGAACTTTTGACTCGAAAATCTTCCCTTCAAAAGCCATCTCAATCCCCTTCACTAAGGCATCGTTGATGCTGCCTCTTTCATCCCAAAACGAAAGGAGCACGCCAACAACATCAATCTGATGATTCTTGTTGATGGCATCATGATACTTCTGCAGCCTCTGCATAGCCAAAACACTAAAGGGTTCAGGAATCGCGCAGATAAGGGAATAGTCGGATGCATAGAAAGCCGATCTACAAAGCCAGTTCAAGCTGGGGGGAATATCTATAAAACAGAAATCATAGTCGTCAGCAATGTCTTTGAGAGCATCTCTCAATCGCTCATGAGCATAAGGATCGCTTACAAGCGGCGCAGTGGCCTCAATTTGGTCGAGGTAGGTATTGGCACAGATCACATCAAGATAATCGATTCCAGAGCGTTTAATGACGTCTCTGATGCTTTTCTCATCTTGAAGCACTGGAACCATCGTGTCTAGCTCATCTGTCGAAAACCCCAGACTACTAGTTAAATTGGCTTGAGGATCAAAATCCACCGACAAACACTTTTTTTTATGAAACAACGATAGAGCAGACGCAATATGCAAGCAGGCGCTTGTCTTACCAGTTCCACCCTTGAACGACGACGCTACGACAGAAATCATGGATATCCTTTTTCAAAAATCGACCAGGAAATGTAACACTGTGTTACATTCGCAAAATAAAAGTTACCTCAACTTGAAGGCTCTGGTCAAGGCAAATCAAAAAGAAGGGACAACCACCCAAACAAACGTGTTCGGCATATTTGGGACGGCCACCTCATTAATTACCGAGTAACCAGCATCAACAAAGGTTTGCATGGTTTCTTGATAATTTCTCGGAGTCATCCCCTGAAGACCATGCACGTAGTCAAAGCCGGGCATAACCGAAGGGCAATCTTCGGACATTGAAACCATATCTGCAATAAGCAAGCACTGCAATCTAGGAAAATGCCTACGAAGTGACTGCAAAAATTTAACACAAGAACATTCAGGAGTTATATCATGGAAAACCATATTTATCATTGCAGTAGTAACGTCTTCCCAAACTTCATGCAAATTGGTAATATCTCCTTTAATAATTTCAACAAAGGAACAGTTTTTGGTAAGTTCTTCATTTGCTTTTATAACCGATGGGTCTTTCTCGATGCCTAACCCCTTAATGCCTAGTTGTGCACATATTTCAATTAGTTTCTTAGCCGTGCCGCACCCGAGATCACACAGGGTTCCCTTAGGTTTGATTTGGTGAAAAATGCGCAAAATAAGGGGATCTAAGTCGTATAATCCAAAATCAACAGACGATGCAGCTATAGAAGAAAAGTCAATATCCGACTCCTTCCAAGAAGATGGATTATTGAGCAAGTTATATTGGTTTGCCAAAAGATTTCTGTATCCTACAAGCGGTAGGAAGATAGAACCAATATGCTCTCCTAAATTTTTTCCAAGGGGAGTTAGATAATATTCTCCTCCATCAAAAACAACCACCTCCACACTAGTTAGCGTGGCAAGAGCAGCGCGGATTAAGCTGGGGTTTTTATAAAGCTGGAGGCTTTTTTCTTGGATTTCCTCCCCTCTTAGCATTATATCTAAAATTCCTGAATACTTAAGTAAGCAAAGAGCGTGACAAGAAAGTCCTTTAGATAAAAAATCTAGGTGGTTTGGAATGGTTGAAGCTTTCTTGTTACTTTTTTCTTTAATTCTTTTTACTTTCATTCATCTTTTCCTATAGATAATTGCGAGCTTTTGTCTTTTCTAAAAGCGAACACAAATATAATAGCACTAATTATTATTAATATAGAAGATATACTTAAAGATTGTACACAAGAAATTTTATTGGTTTTAAAAATTAAAATAAACGTAATTAAAGATGCTAAGCTATCTGTTGACTCAAGTAACCCATATCCCTTTCCTTGGTTATGCAGGGGTTCTTTAGTCATGATCATTGAAAAAAGGGCTGGTGTAAACCATGCATACCCAAAACTATAGAAAGCAAACAAAGTAATAAAAATTAATTGATCTGTGTTACCCAACGCAAAAAGAATATTTGCTGTTAATATTGTGATAACTGAAATGGAAATGCCAATGGCACTAACTACTCGGTCTTGTATTGATTTAATAAACTTCAAAGCAATTGTACCAGCGGTATAACCAATCCCAATGGCTAGTGGAACACGCATAAAACATTCATAAGTCTCGAAAACTTCAATTCTAAACAGAATTTGGTAGAATGACATTTCTGAAAAAAGAAAGGCATTCAAGCAAAGAAGATTTAATAGTTTCCTCCCTATTCGATAAATACCAGAGCATTCCTTCGTGAATAGACCCAAAAAAGACCTGTTCTTTATGGTTTCCGGTTCCACTCCGTTATCGTTCTCTTGTGTGGAGGGTGGGGTATCTTCTGGATCAGAATAATAGAAGGCGAGCGCTATTCCTATCATCAGTATTCCCATGACTGACCAACGAAGAAGCTTGGATGTTAGATGAGGGACCCCAATTAGAGAGCCCCAAGAGCCTATGGCTAACGCACAAATGGACAATGCAAGGAAAAATCGAATGTTCTTTCCCTTGGTTTCATCGGAGATTCCGGACCAAGCTATGGGCAATGTGTTGCCTAATATCCCCTTGATGGATACAGAAACAATTAGTACCCAAGCAAATGGGCCGGCTGCAATTTTCAGCAAAAAAATAGAAATCAAGGTTGCTAGCATGGATACTATCATGCTTTTTCGTCTAAGATAATAGTCAGAAAACCCCGCCTGCAAAGAAGAAAATATGATTTGCAAACCAAGAAGGAAACAAACAAGCGAATACTCATGGATCCAGGTATTATCAGCTAATATCTTAGAAGACGCTTTGACCAGAAAAGTATCGGCGACCTCATCTGCTAAAACAAAGTAAAGAAGCATCGATATCGTTAAATAAAAAGGTCTTGATTTTCTAATCTTTTTTAAAGAAAAACTCATAATCTACTTTATTTATTAGCTATCACCGTTGGGAAAATATGATATTGGTCAAAAATGACCCGCACTTTTGTAAACCCTGCGGAGTAAAAATCCTCATATATCTCATCCAACGTGCGGAAATTCCTCCATTTGCAGCCCAAAACGTCCTGAAACAAAACCTTCTCCATTAACAAATCTTCATCTGATATTTTCTCTAAGACCCACTCCGATTCCTTTGAGCTTCCTGGTGGATATGTAAGGACCCCAACTATCAGAACTCCCCCTTTTTTAAGAGCACGATGAAAGCCTTGATAAAGCTGCATCCGTTTTTCTGCTTCAGATATATACACATTTAACCCATTGCTTGTAATGAGGTCGATTTGGTTTTTGAAAGGTAGGTTCCAGGCATCTTTCTGAAAAAGTTGAACATGATCTGCTAGAGAGTGCTCTAACGCCAATTGTTTAGCCAATCTAAGAGATTTTGGATCTAAATCAATACCAACAATAGAAATAGAGGAGAGATGAGAATAATCCAGTGAAAGAAGGTCCCGCATAACTCCGCACGGTATTGAGGCAATCTCTATGTCGTTTCTCAAGCACTTTTGAGTCTGTGTTTGAAAAACTTTAAATCTTTCTCTTGTAGCAAGAGTTAGTGGACTTTTTTCAAGAATAAATCTTTCAACTGGAGAAAAAGGTGACCCTTCCGAATTTAATCCTGTTATAGCTCCAGCTTGTGGATAATTGATAATATAATCAGTCCAAAACCCATCCGCACCCTTTCTCTCTATAAAAAACCTACCCAAGGGAAATGAACTTAGGTCATCTAAAAT